>Ga0316604_10003492_pt1 | contig 11005 bp, 3 predicted proteins | sample OWC_soil_day20_C_FD_207650 | JGI IMG/M metagenome (GOLD analysis project Ga0316604, IMG submission 207650) | Wetland soil microbial communities from Old Woman Creek delta, Ohio, United States - OWC_soil_day20_CT | ecosystem: Environmental > Terrestrial > Soil > Wetlands | place: USA: Ohio... | reverse complement strand
CCTGCCCGAATATTCATTGATATGGAAAACGATAATATTCTTAGCAGCATACGGTGTATCCAGTTTTGTATTGCCTGAGAAAAACACCGAGTCTTTCACTACAATACTCGCATTGGCGACCAATTCGCCCTTACTACCATCAAGGCTTTTTTTCAGGACGGTGATCCTTTGGGCATGACTACTCACCGCCACAAAAAGGCATAGGGATAAAGTCAGCCATTTATAAAATTCTTTCATAATCATTTCAGGTTAGGGGTACCCAATAATATTTTGTAATCTCCTGCAACCAGCATAGCGAGTGTGAATATTAATAAGAGACGTTTCATCTATTTAATATCTTTTAATAATCATTCAACAGCGCACTTCTTGACTCTGTGATAGTCATAACCCCTCTCTCCGTCTCCTTCTTCAAACGGATCAAACTACCATCATCATCATACTCATAAAACGCCGCATAATTATTCTCATCCAGTTCCGCCATCAGTCGAAGCGTTTCTGCATCGTATACATAAGACTTCATATTCGCATTGTAAGGATGAATGCGCAGGTCATCGAAGTAGACGGTATTACTACCCGTATTCTGCATGTTCACAGTCAGTGCAGTTGCATCTGTTGCTACCTCCACCACCACCTCATAGCGTTCCCAGCCTTCGATGATATTGCCGGAAGGTGTTGCCACCGTACTGATATTACCTGCTGCACGAGCTACTACAATGCTTACCTGGTTACCAGTATAGGATGTACCATTACATTGCCCGGATTCTTTTACCCATACACTTACCACCATACGTTTGCCGGCTATCGGAGAGAATGAAGGGAGTAACGCATCCGATCCAGCTACGATTCTCTTCAGTACGGTACTACCATCGGTACTACAGGTATTCGCCGTTGTAGTATACCCTAATTCGAATGTATTATCATCAGCCGCAGCGACTGTAGCTGTAATGCCCGCACTATTACCTGCATTCACACGGAGACTGTAACGACCTGTATGTGCTTCGGTCGTATCAAACGCACTCTTGTAAGCAGAGAAATCAAAGTTTCTGGGTACGGCACACACACTGTCGCAGGTACTGCCTATATAGTCATAATCTTCAAACCCTTCGTAACCGATCTCACGGAAACGGGCATTCTGTACCACGGCTGTTGCCAATGCATCCTGGTAACCATATATAGCGGCATTATACCTGCCTAAGGGATCTTTGTTCTCCATCTCTGCGCCTTTTCGGTTAAATAAGGTGCTCTCACTATTCCATACCCACCTGGATACAGCGGTATCCTGTGCTTGCCAGGTACTATCTGTCGTCATCTTCCAAAAACCAGCATAATTCAGGAATGTACCATCTGTACGAATATGGGTACTGTCTGTCGGGTCTGATTCTTTTCTGGGCCCATAGTAGGCAAAAGACCTATATGGTTGCCAGTTGCCGGTCAGACCATAGGTATATGGGTTCACGCTGGTATCTGTGACGGCACTGTAACAAATACCGGATGCCACATCTTCACAGGTATAGCAGCTGTCAATATATAGCTGGGCAACTACCCCCGTATCTGTTGCAAATGTCCAGGTGATATCCAGGTAAGGGCGTTTTGTTGTATCAGCATTTCTTTGTGAACAAAACGTAGCATACAGGGAATAAGGATCTGTAAACTGGGTCGGAAGTGTCTTATCGTTCTTCAGTGAAATGCCTTTGTCCAATATGCGTTTTGAATTAGTTAATGCAGTTGTAAGATCAAAAGAGAAATCCTGGAAATGATCATCCGCTGCTATTACATCACCATATGTTGATCCTCCTGGCATCTGAATTATTACTGGATCCGTATTGTACGTCCAGGCATCGACAACAAACCACAGGGTACCGATGGACTGGTAATCTGTTTCTGACCTGATCACATGAGCATTTTTATATGTAGGAGGATAAAAACCCTGGGTATCAGCAAACAGGTTGAAGGTAGCTGAAAGAATAATCGCATCATCCGGAATATTTACAGCACTGTCAATCGCCATCACGGACGTCAGCTGATAAGTACCCGTACTGTTTGATGAAAATCCAACCCGCATGTTAGTTGCTGCTGTATCCATTCCATACTTTGCAAAGCTTGTCACCGTTGGGAAGATATCACTGGTTGCAGATACTATATAGCCATTCACGGAACGGGTCACCATGTACTTTTTATGTACCGGCTTTCCGTAACTGAAAGATACTTTACCAGAGTTATCACAATCTGTACTGGCCAGTTTTGTGAAATTCACGGTGCCATTGTTGACCGCATTCAGCACGACAGAACAATCCCCTATTCTCGCCTTGTACTGACTGCCGGAAGTAGCTGTAGTAAGGGCATAGAAATAGTTATTGATATTATTCGTCAGGATCGAACAACCTGAATAGGACACTGAATATCCGGCAGCATTTGCATCTTTTATCAGCGTGGATAGCAGGATATGATCTGACTCCTTAATGTAAAGCCGGTTGGATGCGATCAGGTAATCGAACAACGGCTTCAGGCAGGTACAGGCACAGGTGGCTGTCGCCCCCTGTCCGGAGACCTTAAGACCTGTAATAATTATTATGAGTGTCAGAAAAAAATATTTCCGCATATATAAGATTATTGTAAATACAGTAAAATGGTGATCGTAGTTCCGGTGACGGTCCATGTTTGTGTACCGGAATAAACATTCTTTGCAGTACCATTTACAGAAGCATACCCCGCCGACATCGCAGCGATAGTAACCACAAATGTAGACTCAGTAGTACTGTACGTTTTTGACGCGCCATTGGCGATCAACAGGTCTGTTCCATCATAACTACCACTCGTAATAGTTGTTCCGGAAGACGTCTTTACAGTAATATTACCATGAGCCGTATTGGCGGTATGTCCTGATGGAGACGGATTAATAGTGACAGTGACGGTTTTCGCTGTACATGTCCCATTTGTATTAGCATAGGTCTGGCCATTTGCCAATGTATCGGCTGCTGCTTTTGAATTCGCATCCGCCAGGCTTACTGTAGAGGTATATTTACCAGCAGCTACTGTATAAGTAACTGAGCTGCCTGTATATGCCGTTCCACAATTGTTCCTTGTGTAGGTGCGACTCATCGCATCGTTCGTATAGGTACAGCTGCCATTCGTATTTGCATAGGTCTGGGCGTTGGCTGTCAGATCCGCACTTGCCAGACTATCTGCACTCACCTGGCTGACTGTACTGCTATACTTATTGGCGGCTACCGTGTAGGTCACTGATGATCCGGTTCCATTAGTACCACAGTTGTTACGGGTCTTGGTAGATGATACGGCTGTATTATAGAAGGTACAGGTACCATTTGTATTGGCATAGGTCTGAGCGTTGTTGTTCAAATCTACATTCGCCAGGCTATCTGCCTGTGACTGACTTACTGTACTGCTATATTTATTCGCAGCCACGGTGTAGGTCACTGATGAACCCGTGCCACCCGTTGAACAGTTGTTTCGTGTCATGGTAGCACTTACCGCTGTATTGTAGAAGGTACATGTCCCATTCGTATTTGCATAGGTCTGGGCGTTGTTGTTCAAATCTAAATTCGCCAGACTATCTGCCTGTGACTGACTTACTGTACTGCTATATTTATTAGCAGCTACCGTGTAGGTCACTGATGAGCCGGTGCCACCTGTAGCACAGTTGTTACGGGTTTTCGTAACGCTTACCGTTGTATTATAGAAGGTACAGGTACCGTTTGTATTCGCATAAGTTTGTGCATTCGCTGCCAGATCCGCACTTGCCAAACTATCTGCACCCGCCTGACTTACTGTACTGCTGTATTTACCAGCTGCTACAGTGTAGGTCACCGAAGAGCCGGTGCCACCTGTTGAACAGTTGTTCTTAGTTTTCGTAATACTTACAGCTGTATTGTAGTACGTACAGGTACCATTTGTATTGGCATAGGTCTGAGCGTTGGCTGTCAGGTCTACATTCGCCAGACTATCGGCCTTTGCCTGACTTACCGTACTGCTCCATTTACCTGCCGCTACGGTGTAAGTAACGGAAGAACCAGTACCACCAGTTCCACAGTTGTTTCGTGTCTTGGTAGCGCTTACAGCCGTATTATAAAATGTACAGGTACCATTTGCATTCGCATAAGCCTGTCCCAGCGATGCCAGCCTGATCTTCGCCAGTGAATCGGCAGCTGTCTGACTGACTGATGAAGAATCTGTACCTGCTGCAAGGGAATAACTCACTAATCCTCCTGTACCACCTGAAGCACAGTTGCTCTTTGTATAGCTACCACTCTGTGCAACGCTATAATAAAAACAGGTGAAATTATTTGCCTGCGCTTGTGCCTGGGAATATGCCCATGCATAAGCGGTTGAATCAGCTGCAGCCTGGCTTACATAAGAATGAGAGAACCCTGCTCCTACTGTATAAGAAGCAGTACCACCCTTTGACCCCGCAGCACAATTATTCTTACTTGCTGTAGCTGTTTGTGCTGTACTTGTATAATAAGCGATACATACGCCATGTGCATTGGCGTAAAACTGTCCGCTATCACTCATTAGTTTCTGCGCCATGGAGTCCGCAGCGGCCTGGCTCACAGTTGAATAGAATTTATTGGCAGCCACCACATAAGAAACGGCATACTTGCCTATATATCCGCTGGAGCAATTATTAACAATGTAAGACCTGCTCAGCAGGTGGTTACCATAAGAGGTCTGTGTCACCCCACAATTCGCAGCATCCCCCCCTGCATACTTTGCATATGCTTCGGGTACACAAGTGGTCACTGTACCAGACTTCCTGCTATCAGGTACTTTCCAGGTTGATTTATATTGTACTGCTGCGGCAGCAATTACTTTTGACGTACTATCTATTACCAGCTTGTAACCAGTACTGGTTTGTACGAGCGGGTTTTTCAATAATGATACATTACTGATGGCTGCACCTATATTCTTTCTCCCTGATTTCACCACCTTCAGGGTAATATCATTCCCTGAAAAAGGTTGTCCATTCTCATCTACAAAATAGATATCAGGACTCCCGCCATTCTGCTCATTCGCATCCACTGTATACATCAGCCCTGTAGCAGGGAAGGTGGCCACGTGAGGCGCACAATCTTCTCCTCCTGTTTTAGGTTTACTGTAGATCAATACCTTATCACCCCCTGCAAAGTAATCTGTTACTTTAGCTGTTGCAGACAGTCCGCTAGTAATACGGCCTTGCCTGATATAGATATTTTTCAGGATCACGCCGGTATTCTTATAGGCCCCACTCATTCCATCGTAGGCCCAGCCGGCCGGCATGGTGAAATTATATATAGGATCGTTGAACTCATTTTGCGTGCTGGTCAGGAGTACGTTACCCGTTTCGCTGTCGTACAGCAGGTTACGGGTACTGATCTTACTATCCTTATCCGTTACCACCACACTATCCAGTATACCATGACGGTAGATCACTTTGGATACTGCCGCTGAATGATACATGGTCTCTTCTTTGTTATATACACTCAACGCTACAGGTATAAACATGATCGGAGGCCATGGGAAGGTGAACATATCTCCATTCACCTGTACGGTCACGGCGGTAGATACAGAGTGTTCTTCGCGCATATCCGTCATCAGTTCCATATCCTTACCAATTACCGCAGTAGTATCAATCATCCCTTTAGGGGTCATGGCCATCACTGTATTATTAAGATGCTTAGTCGTTGCCTGCTGATCATCTACCCGATAGTAATTCGTGGTAGAAGTAACCGGAGTAGTCGTATTTGTTTCACTATAAGAAGCCTGTGATTTCAAACGACCATTCATATCATTCAGCTCCACTTTGAAACCCTGACTTACTGCGATATAATGTTTTGCATTGATGCGCAGCAGGTTGCTCAGTGCCGGTTTGTAACGTTTCTTGTTATCTGCCAGCAGGGTCATATCCGTTAATGTGGGGAAATCATAACTGGTATAGTAGCAGTTTTCTCCATACCCATTCGCAGAACGTGTTTTATTTGCATGGATGGTTCTCACACGCACTTTACTATAACCTACACTTGGCGATGGAAAGAAAGATTCACCCAATGGCAGCTCTGTATACCCATTCACAATAGGCGCCAGGGCAGCTACCTGCTGGTTATACTCCAATGGTGTTCTCCATGGGTTTTCGTCTGCTCCGATCATTGGCTCATAAGTAGCCACTCCACTGCTGATGGTATCTGTTTTACCATTGACCTCTTTGGTAGTGGTATAAATGTATTCCTGACCGTATACAGATTCTTTCTGTTTGGTCATCTCATTCCAGTTGTCAAATATCCTGATGCGTTTTACACGAATACCACCACCATACTTTTTATAGTAAGGGTTATTCAGGCGAACATAACTGCGGCCCAGGTCCACTGACCTCGCCCAGTTCTTGATCCTGGCAGCGTTGTCGAACGTAGCTAACATCTGCACGATATTACTTGCCTGACTCGCCAGTATCTTGATCACATCCACTGCCGATACATCATCGCCTGTTTCAGAACCCGGATATGCCTTAGACGGAAGGTTCATTCTCAGGTAAGAGAAGGCGGCCTTTGTCAACGGGCTATAGAGACTGGTAGCCATGTCTATTTCACCATTTGTGCTGATCGCCTTCACACGGATATAGATGGTTTTACCTCCGTTAAAGAAACCATATTTGCTTTGATCCAGTGTAGCGTAGACAGGTACATACTCGCTGCCACTGCCGTATTTATCAGCAGGCATTTTCACATACAGGCGGAAATAGACTTTTTCCATTCCTTCCAGGTAACGGGTATACACTTCTGCATTGCTGCTTACCGCTTTGGGAACATTGATCGATACATATTGATTATCATACAGGCCATTGTAGAGATTACTTTGCAGGTCGTCCGTTGAGTTTGGCGCACCTAAAGAGAAACCAGCAATGGTATACATCTGTGCAGCTCTCTTATTCTGTACATAGGCATAATCATCACTTTCATAATCCACTTTTATACGCCCTCCTGCAGGCAGCTGGATAGAATCCAGAGTCCATGCAGCGGCGTTTTGTGCAGCCAGTGTACTATCCTGCAATGAATAAGGATAATCATTGTTGTTGACCTGAGATGGATTCTGACTGGATGATTTGTAGCTACCCCAGCGATCTACATCCTTACTGTTATAACCCGGATTCACGCCATTATAATAGAATACATAAGGATGACGCTTCCCCTTCTGGTTATTATTATAAGTGAACCAGATTTTCTTCAGGGTCAGTTTACCTTCGGCATTCATCCTACCGTTGGCTCCTTTACACAGATCATAGCTGTATTCAAAGTGAACTGTTTTAACAGGCTTTGGATTTGCCTTCATCAGTTCTGATTTTGTATACAAATTGATCTCTTCCAGCTTACGGCCATAATTACCTTTCTGTCTTACACCATTCTCATCGATGGCAGGCAGGTCATCACGACTGGCCAGTTTAAAGATGGCCACCATGTTCTTTGACTCAATAGAATGCAGGTACCACAGTTCCTTTTGACCATACACATAGCTCCCCTTGTCATCGCGGTTATCTGTACGCTGGCCCTGGTGCAGGGATGCCTGATTCGGGATAGCCGGTGCCGGTGAACGCCAATTGTATGGGTTATTGATACCCGCTATCTTGGTGTAGTTAAATTTGATTGCATCACCTTTATCATCTGCTGTAATACCATTGCCTGTTAAATCCTGGTAGTCGGGAGACAACAGGGCCGTCAACAGGAAGGTATGCGGATAGGCTGGCATAAGTTCACTGGAATAATAATGGTCATTACCTCTGTTATTACCCGTTGAGTTCTCAGAACCAGGTGTATATTTTACAAGACCACTGTCTGCATTCCCTTTAGAAGCATCTACAGAGAAGGTGGCTTCTTTTTGTTGCAGGTTATAGACAGGCAGCCCATAGATGTATCGTTTACCATCTGCATTGGTTACATCAATTTCAGAAATGTGATTCTTCTGGCGGAAGGAATTTACGCGTTTCTCTATGGAAATACTATCCACCATCAATGTATCTTTTGTTGATGTCAGATAAAGGTTTTCTGTCGGGACACGGATACGATCCTGGGAAGGGTATTTCCATTCCAGCGTAGCGCGCATACCACCTTTATTATTATTGTAATCCATTCTTATCTTATAGTACTGACCTGCTACCAGGTTTACTTTGGCAGAGTCAGTAGTAGCGACTATTCCAAAGCGGTCAATAAGGCTGGTATCATTCAGGAATAAACGGACGCCATCGTCATGGTCTAAATAAAAAGTGTAATCGCCGGTAACAGGCGCTTTGATACGGCCAGTCCATCTCGCTGACCATTTGGTATTTAATGGGGTAACAGTAGCTGGACGGTCATAGTTAAAGACCGCCTGGTTGGGCATATATATTACAGTGTCTACTTTTTCGTAAAGTTTCTTTTCAAAATTTCTATGTATATAATATTGTCCCAGCAATCCGACTCCATCTCCATCTACATCATCTGAAATAACAGCCGGACAAGGGGTAAGGCTATAATAATTTTCTGAATAGTTCTCAATAAATCGGGGGAAACCTGCCACACCGGCTTCTTCAGCTGTGAGGTAAGAGATGACCTGGTTTCTTTTCTCACGCCTTGTTCTCATGGAACTAAGGGTATCCATTGCCTCATCAGCTACCCATTTTTTATTTTGGTACCTGCTCAGGTATTTGGTCGCCTGCAGGGTAGAGCTACTGGTACTGGATTGATTTAATTTAACGGTCACGACATCATCACCACCCAGTTTTGTATAATATTCCTTATCATTCACTGTCATCTCACCCGGGTTCCTGAAGTAGGAGCCTTCGTAGGTACCCAGAGAGCTGGTAAATGGAGTTTGGGTATAAAATATATTATCCTTCAGCCAGGCACCATTTTCAGTATAAGCATAGGTAAGACCTATTGTAGCACCGGCATGCACCAGCCCACCGGCAGAAAGGTCAGCACCCGCGGTACCTGATACAAATTTAGTTTTGTTGTAGTGATCAAATACATGACCGATATCGCTGCGGTAAGCCCTGAAACTGCCACCTGTGCCTTCACCTGACATCGCGAACACATCGTATGTATAGGATGGAATACCGATATTAGGAACGGCGGGTTTCTCACGGTAAGGAATATCTTTTTCACGGTTATAATCCATCAATACACTCGTATTATTACCGGCGCCCTGGTAGTTCAGGTAACCATAAGCCGGCAGTGATCTACGCTGATCGGCTTCCTTAATTTCCTGTTTTGCATAGTACCCTTCAAACGCCAGTGTAGAAGAGCTTACCGAAGCATCGGTCCCTACTTTCAAGGTAAATGTCAGGTTGGTATTTGTATATGGGAGGGTGACTGCAGGGGAATAAGAAGGATATGCAAAAGACATGATTGTACGACTTGCACCTGGGGAGCGGCCCCATTGGTTGGTGGTAGTGGTCACTGTCTTACCGTCACTTCCGGTTTGATTTTTTGTTGTACTACGGGTCATGCTCGTACCCAATCCCAACGTCAGTGCTTTCATGCCACTCCTGGAATTAAATCCTGTGCTAAGGCCAACACTGCCACCCATGGTTCCGGTTTCCTTCGTCCTTTCCCAGTTCTTTCTATAATCAAGGCTGGTACCGACGGTGAATCCATCTGTTGAGCTATTTGTGAGAGATAACCCTGCGGTTAATTTACCCATAGAGGCAGAGCCTACATTGATACTAGGACTAAGGCCGGTTTCTATACCCCAGCCTTTGTAGTTATTATAATTAATGCCGACACTCGCAGTAAGGGATAAAGAGAGACTCGCAGAATCGCTACCGGTGAGCTTATTCAACGGAAGACCCAGCAGCTCTTCAGACAACGCGACAGAAACACCTGCACTAACATTGGGTTTCATAGCAGAAACCTGCTGAATTGTATCTGTACCATTGAAATCATCGGGTAAGCCTCTCAGGTTTCTTGTGATAGAACCCGGGTTCAGGTTCCAGCCAAGACCTACCCAGCTTGCATCCTGATCCATGCCTACACCACTGTTATAACCCAGTGCCAGCGGATAACCGCCTACATCCAGCAATGGAATAGAATAAGAGAAATCCCCGGAGAACAGGTCGACCATGTTATCACTGTTCACAGAGTGGAAGTCCTGGCTTTCGGGTTGTGTAGGGCCACCGATAAACGCTTTGGATGTGGTGGTAAGGGCAGCTGGGGTGCTTTTCTCAGTTGGTAGTACTGCTGCATGGTCCCATACCGGCAATGGGGTTCTTGTTGTTGTTACGCTTACAGGAATCATCACAGGAGCGCCGAATGCATAATCCGGCAGTACCGTTTCGAGATACATCACAACAAGCATCAGAGAAGCAATCAACCGCTTGCTTCCTGCGACATGTTTTAATATCATTTACGCTTTATTTATTGTTGTAGATAAATTTTGCATTCCAGTATTCCTTCCTGCTGTTTTGCAGACGGAATAGATAATGTTGGTCATTGGTAAGGCCTTTCAGTACGATCTTTACGAGGATAGGTGAAGATGATGTACTTACCAGCAGCATGTTCCAGAGCAGGGCTTTCTGCAATACTCCTGTAGGCGGCAATTGAACCGTCATGCTTACCTGTGCAACAGAACTAAGAGATAGCAATATTAGTGCTACCTGGGATAACCATCTCATTTAGAATTTTTTGGTATAGGTATAGCATCTCATTCCATGTGATAGGTATTGCTTCGTGAATGGGTTATAGAAGAATATCTATTTGGTGGATAGGGATATTTATTGGTATGTTTTGTCCCTTAAACAATTATACATGACACAGCACCTCCTGTTAAGGAGAATAACATCACTTATTTTTCTAACAATCGGGTAAAATCGTACTTCTGTAGATATCCTTTAAATACTACAATAAGGGTTAATTTGTTGCTTGGTTTTGTTTTTAAAATTATTGTCCTTATCCGGCAACATATACAGTTGGTTAAATGGTATGGGTACAGTACGGTGGGTCGGTATAGTCAACAACGTACTTATGTGGACAAAAGTATATAATAA
>Ga0316604_10003489_pt1 | contig 11014 bp, 6 predicted proteins | sample OWC_soil_day20_C_FD_207650 | JGI IMG/M metagenome (GOLD analysis project Ga0316604, IMG submission 207650) | Wetland soil microbial communities from Old Woman Creek delta, Ohio, United States - OWC_soil_day20_CT | ecosystem: Environmental > Terrestrial > Soil > Wetlands | place: USA: Ohio... | reverse complement strand
ATACTGCCAGTACACATTTTTCTTTGGTGCATAAGGCCCTGCATAATCCTGGTCACGTACCCATGAACGACCCGGGTGATTACCCCAATCCAGGTAAGGAATACCACGACGACCTACCGTCCAGTCCAATCTTGGATCCAGGTTACCGGCATCAGGTGTAAATGGCTCGGTAGACAGGATCTTCATGTCATTCTTCACCGCATGATCATTTGCATCATCCAGGTAAGGTAATCCAGTGGCATCTGTACGATATGAATTCACCAGGTCCTGTGTAGGCTGGTAAAATCCACAACAACCAAACGGACTGTTATAAGGGAAGTTCAGCATCTCACCCTGATTCCCATTCGCAATAGAAAGCGTACCATCATTGGCTGTCATCTGGATCGCGAATACAGACTCCTTGTTATTTTTATTAGCCGGATCAAAGTTATCTTCAAACCGATCCACCAATCCGTAAGGCAAACCATTTGTAGTCTGTCCTTTTACGGTGATGATATCAAAAAGTGCTTTCGCTTCCGACCACTTTGCCTGATATACATAAGTCTTTGCCAGGTAACAGGCAGCTGCCCATTTGTTAGCACGACCTACACTGGTTTGTGTCTCTGGCAGGTTATCGTAGGCATACTGAAAGTCTGCTTCGATTTTAGGCCAGATCTCCACATTATTCGGTTGTTTGTAATCGTCCATGTTCGTTTCATCTACCCATGGAACTTTGTCATACATCTTCTTCAGCTCAAAGTAATAATGACCACGCAGGAACAAAGTCTGTGCTTTCACACCCACCTTATCGGCATCCGTCATACCTGTAGCATCCGGCAATAATGATAACAATGTATTGGCCCTGGCTACACCTTCGAACAATACCTGCCATTTGGTATTAAAGAAACCATTACTTGGATCAAACACTCCTGTGGCAATCTGGCTCACAGGCGGCTGGTCAACAGCATCACTACCTTTGTGTGCATCGCCGGCAGCTACGCTACCATAGATCCAGTTTGTCGGCGTAGCTTCCCATGGGTTACTACCATTCAGCGCTGTTGTACCACTACTTTGCCCATCCAGTGCAGCATATACACCTACGAGCAAAGCCTGAATACCATCTTTATTCTGTACGTCACTACCTGTCAATGCTCCCTGAGGGCTACGTTCCAGGAAACTCTTGCTGCACGCATCTACCAGTATGGCAGTAGACATCACTGCCGCTATGACTATATATTTTGACTTAATCATTGTTAGCGATTTTTAACATTTTCAGAATCCAACATTTACACCTATCAGGTACTGCCGCTGGTTAGGATAAGCACCTTCATCCAAACCATAGTTGGTAGAACCACCAGAGATCTCAGGATCTATACCTTTATACTTCGTGATCGTGAACAGGTTCGCTGCCTGTACATATACGCGGAAGCGATCTATACCTACCCGCTTCAATGTTGACGCTGGGAAAGTATAACCCAGGCTCATATTCTTAGCTCTGAGGTAAGAACCGTTTTCTACGAGGTAAGAGTTAGGTACGTTGTTCGTACTGAAAGAGTTGTCATTTTCCTGAATAGGAGCAGTAGCATTGTGATGATCAGGTCTCCATGAATCATAGAGCGCTGTCTTACTTTTTGCACCTGCAAAGTTAGCATAGTAGTCAGTCCACCAGCGAACCTGGTTCCAGATCTGATTACCTTGTACACCATACAGGAAGATGCTGAAATCAAAGTTTTTATAATCAAGTTCCAGGTTCAGGCCATAGCTGAAATCTGGATTAGGATTACCAAGGAATGTTCTGTCTGCTTCAGTGATCTGACCATCATGGTTGATATCCGCATAGCGGAAACGCCCCAGCGCTGCCTGTGTTTGGTAGGTAGCACTACTATTGCCGGTTGCTTTCTGTGCTTCCAGGTTTGCAGCTGTGATCTCATCCTGTTCATTCCAGAAACCTATTGTCTTATAACCAAAGAAGCTGGATACCGGTTGTCCTACTGCATTACGAATGATGAAGCTACCATTGAAACGACGTGACTCCTGGTCAAAGTAAGGCGCATCATAAGAAATAGCTACGATCTTGTTCTTGAAAGTTGTGAACGTAGCATTTGCTTTGAACGTGAGTTCTTTCGTCAGGTGTATACCAGTAGCTGTGATGGACAGGTCTATACCATGGTTTTCCATCTGTGCAATATTCACAGTAGGAGGATCTGTACGACCAGCAGTAGCAGAAATTTCAGGCTTGTACAACAGATCTTTTACTTTCTTGTAGTAATAGTCTGCACTCACTTCCACTTTACCTTTGAAGAAACTCGCATCAATACCTATGTTGGAGTTGATGTTGCTTTCCCATTTCGCATCCGGGTTACCAATGTGTGTTTTAGTAAAACCAGATACCAGCGTGTTGGAAGTACCATTCAGGTCATAGAAAGAAGAACCTTTGTTCAAACCATATTGTGTAAAGGCGTTTGAACTTTCCACATTCAGCTGGTTACCCATGATACCATAACCACCCCTGATCTTCAGGTCTGACAGCCAGGATACATCTTTCAGGAAAGCCTCCTGAGAAATGCGCCAACCAGCACTTATAGCCGGGAACCAACCATAGCGGTAGTTAGCACCGAACTTACTGGAACCATCACGACGAATAACCGCACCTAACAAATAACGATCGTGGTAACTATAATCCAAACGACCGAACAGGGAGAACAACCCATCTGAATAGGTGCCACTGCCAGTTGTCTGCGTACCGGTACCGGTAGATAGATTGGTGAAGTTAGGATCGAAAATGAAGTAATTCTGTGTAGTACCGGTAAGCGTGCGACCATGGTTGTCGTAAGCTTCAGAACCAATTAAAGCAGTAATATTATGTCTGCCAAATTTCTGGCGGAAAGTCAAGGTATTGGTCCATGTCCAGTTGTAACCATTGCTGGAACCTTCGGTATATGAATTCGTTTTGGTATTTTCCGCATTTTCATATTCCGGATAGGTGAAGGTGTGTGTGCTGGATGAGAAGATTTCACCACCGAATGACGTACGGAGTGTAAATACTTTCAGCACATCTGCTTCCAGGAACATGTTGCCCAACAGGCGTGAGCCCAATCCTTTGTTATTACGGATACGATCCTGGATCGCAACAGGGTTACGCGCATTACCCAGCTGGGCACTGTTGGTACTGAAAGAACCACCATAGTTACCTTTGATATCGTATACCGGAATAATAGGCTGCTCGCGGAAAGCCATACCAATTCCACTACCTTCTGTGAGTGCATCGATCTGTGGATTGTCGATGAGAGAGTATTCAATATTCTCCCCTATCCTGATATGCTGACTCACATTGAAGCTACTATTTGAGCGGATCGCATAGCGTTTCAGGTAAGTATTTTTCAGCGTACCTTCCTGGTTAAAATAATAGAAAGAGAGGAAATAACTACCCTGATCGCTGGAGCCACTAACTGAAACGTTGTGACTGGTGATAGGTGCTGGTTTGAAGATCTCATGGAACCAATCAGTACCTTGCTTGTTAGCCTTGGTAATACGATAGAAATTATCCAGGTCTGAAGGGTTTTTATAATTCGGATCTACATTATACAAAGAAGGATTTACACCCGGATCACCTTCTTTCAAACCACCGGGAGCAATGTAATCAGGTAAAACAGGAGTAGCACCCGAGCCATACAGACCATCGTTGTACACAATATTCGGATCCGTATTTTTCAGCGCCATCCATTTCAGGTTAGCCTGCTCCTGTGAATTCAGCAGGTGCCACACATTACCACCTTTAGGTACCTGACGACCATAGTATGCATCGTAAGTCACTCTTACTTTGCCTGGCTTACCTTTTTTTGTGGTGATGATGATCACACCGTTTGCTGCTCTGGCACCATAGATGGAGGCAGAACCTGCATCTTTCAGTACCTGCATAGACTCCACATCATTTGGGTTGATGTCCACAATATTTTGTGTTGGCACACCATCAATTACATAGAGCGGGGTGTTGTTACCAAAAGTATTCACACCACGAATGCGTACCTGTGGCTCTTCACCGGGCTGACCGGAGCCGAGTACCATGATACCTGATACCTGCCCCTGCAACTGGTTGCTCACCTGTGCAGTGGGTTGACGGGTGATCTGGTCTACATTCACAACAGATACAGCACCTGTCAGATCTTTTTTACGTTGAGTGGCATAACCGGTTACAACAACTTCATCGAGCGAACCGATTTTTTCGGAGAGAATAACGTCGAGTGAGGGGCCATCACCTACAGCTACTTCCTGCGAAGTATAGCCGACGAAAGAGAAAATGAGGACATCACCTTTTTTAGCTTGTAATGTGTAATGTCCACTTGGGTCAGTGGCACCACCTCTGTTTGAACCTTTTACTGCTACAGTAACACCGGGCAAGGGATTGCCGGAGGATTTGTCAGTAACTCTACCAGTTATACGGGTTTGGGCTAGTACGTTACCGGCAAGCAGCAACAAGGCCCAGCACCATATAATGGTGCGGCATACATGTTTCTTCATAACGTGAAACGTTGTTTTTTTAGGTGAATGAATGGCCTGATCCTGGTCCTTTTGTTGAGAAAAAGACACAGCGATAAGAGCCGGTTACAGCATAATCCGGGTAATTAAAGAGGGTTTTGCAATAATGCCAGTCGGAGATACTAATGCTCTTCACACTGCCCGCGAATGCAGTGGGAGGGTGTTACAATTCCGGTCAAGGTTTATTTTTATTGGGTATTTGCTACAGCACTATTTCAGGAGGGCACTTTTGCACAGGCGTACAAACTAGATACTACATACAGCTTGTTCTCATGTCATAACGTTGTTTAGAATAATAATCGTGGATATTAGACTTTGGTTACGCTTACCAAATTAACACATTCATTTGTTTTATGCAAAGATTTTTTTTTGTGCACAAAAATGCCCGCCTGTAAAGCGGACATTTTTCTTTGAAAATGGTTTTCATTCCCCGTTGGTGAATTCCCTATTTCATGCATGTTTTATTAAACGTATTTTATACAATTACTCATCATTACAGCGCTTCTTCTATCGTCTTCACAGCACATCCTCGTTCCAGTTCATTGTGCTCCTGCCATTGCTCCTGTTGCTGCCTGATCAGCTTTTCACCCTGCCATGCCTGCACCTTCGCCTCCAGTCTTTTCAGACAAAGCTGTTTGTTCTCCCATTGAGAACGGCTATCCATCGCCAGCACCTGTATACCCGAAGGTATATGTGTACCACGCACCGCAGTTTCCACCTTATTCACATGCTGCCCACCAGACCCTGATGCTCTGCATGTTTCCATTCTCACATCCGCCATATTGAACTGCAACTGTTTCGCTACATCAAAAAACGCCACCCCCACAAACCAGTTCTTTCGCTTGTGAAACTTTCTATATGGACTACGGGCAATCCACTGTACTGTGCCCGCCCATTCTTTTGATAAGTTGTCAATATCACCACGCACTGACAACAATGTGGATAAGAAGGTGCCTTTCAGATCACCCGGTGTACTATCCAGTAATTCTATTTCAATGCCTCCTTTCCGGCATTGTGCAAATAACCTTTCAGTTACTTTGGCCACCACCCTGCTACATTCCGCAGGCCCTCTGCCAGCCGTTATTTGTATAATAGCTTTGTCCATTACTTATTCTTTATACATTCTTACTATGCGGGGAACGAATCTTCCCTCAATGTTTACTAACTCCCGCTGTGCATCTATCACACGTTCTATGTCTTTGTATGCCAGCGGATTTTCTTCTACGCTCCCACCGATGAGTGTAACATTGGCATCGGCCAACATTTTCTTCAGTGCAGACATAGTTACGTTTTCTTTTGCGCGGGTGCGACTCATGGCCCTGCCTGCACCATGTGAGGCAGAGTACAAAGAAGCCGGTACACCTTTGCCTGATACCAGGTAAGCTGCAGTCGTCATACTACCCGGAATAATACCTAACTCACCTGCATGCGCAGGCGTCGCACCTTTCCGGTGGATGATCGCCTTGCGGTCATCTGCCAACGTATCTTCCCATGCAAAGTTGTGATGGTTCTCAATCGTAGCCAGTGCCTGCAAACCCGTTTCTTTCAGCAGATTTGCATGAATCCTGTCATGACATGCTTTGGCATAATCACCTGCCAGCTGCATACTCATCCAGTACTCCTGTCCTGCCTGTGTGTCGAGATCTAACCACGCCAGTTGTTGTGCCTCCCTGGGCAACTTGCAGTTATCCATCGCGATCTTTGTATAATACTGCGCAATTGCAGCACCTAACCCCCTGCTACCTGAGTGTGATAAGAGTGCGAGATACTCACCTGCTGCAATGCCCAATGCATTGTCTTCATTCAAGGTGATCAGGCCAAATTCCACAAAGTGATTTCCGGTACCTGATGTACCTAACTGCCTGGCTGCTTTTGACTGCAACCTTCTTAACAAATCAGTTTCTTTGAATGTAGAATGATCCAGCACAGCATGTTCCTGCGCTATATCCAATCCACCTTCCAATCCAAAGTGCGTGAAATTTTTCAACGCAGTTTTTAACTGAAAAGAATATCGCTTCAGAAAACTCTCGCCTGTATCTAAGATAGAGAGTGCCATTCTGCACCCGATATCCACTCCTACTGCATAAGGGATCACCGCATTGTGCGTAGCGAGCACACCACCAATAGGCAGCCCATAGCCTGTATGTGCATCAGGCATTAAAGCGCCCTGCACAGCAACGGGCAGCGTCATCGCTATCTCCATTTGTCTTTTGGCACCGGCTTCTATTTCTTTGGCGCCATACACTTTTACATCACCTGTTGTTTCCAGGAGGGTATGTGCACGGAAAGGTTTTACTGCTACTTCATCAAGGAAGGTCGCAGCTATTTTTCCCAGTACTTCATCATTACGATAAGTAGTGGGATTGTCTTTAATATCATTCAATAAAGAGATCGCTTCTTCTTTTGTATGATGCTTAAAGTGTTTAGAAAATATATTAATCACAAGGCTCCGGGCACGATCGTCTGTATAGCCGATCCTGCTGAGCTCTTTTGCTTTTAAATTGCTCATAAGAATGCTTCGTGCGGGCATAGCAATGCCGCAACTAAATTTTTAATCAGGAAAAATTAATTGGAAACGGGGTGTCCTGCCGGACTATGCGGCAAGATCGATGGGTGATATGTGGGTACGGTTCAGCATGATTCCTTGTGTTTTAAAAAGTGATGAAATAAGGAATTCGGGGCAAAGGTATATTTTTTTTATATATTGGTGAAATATTCTACAACATCAGGTCTCTTTATGAAATTATTCAACATTATATGGTGCATCCTTTTCATCATTTTCGCAGGATTGCAATACAACGATCCGGATCCATATATCTGGATGCCTATCTATTTGTACGGAGCGGCATGCTGTGCATTGGCTGCCATGGGCAAATTTTATAGAAAAGCATATGTAGCAGGTAGTCTGGTATACCTGTGTTATGCAGTATATAAATTCTTTGATCAGAATGGCGTATGGGATTGGGCGACCAAACATCATGGGGAGAACATTGCAGAAACTATGAAAGCCTCGCAGCCATGGATTGAAGAAACCAGGGAGTTCTTTGGCCTGTTCATCCTGATCGCTGTTCTAATGATCGATTATATTTATGCCGGACGTAAAAAAGCGGGAAAATAAGGGGAATAATCTTTATCTTCAGTAGGAGTAAGTTTTTCTGATAACCCACATCCTGCTCATGAGAAGATTGATCCCAAAACACCTGCACTCCTCATAATATATGTCCGGTTTTTCCATTTTGCCTGTTCGTTATTCTAAAATCGTGGCCGCTGCTGAGTCTATTACCTGGCCTGTTTCAGGTGTTAGCGAGAGTTCATTAGGTATGGTTGATTATTGTATCACCGCCCACGATCATATTCCTGTTTCAATTCAGTTTAGTCTGGGTGCTGCTGTGTATGGGCCTTATTATTTCAGTGATGAAGGGGAGGGTGAGTTTGTGGCTGTTGGAATGAAGGCGGAGCTTGATATATCAGGCGTAATCCTGAGAATCGGCGAGTGGTATACGATTGAGATTGTAAGTATTTTTGCTTAAAAAGCAACGGCCTGCGGTGATCACCGCAGGCCGTTGCTTTTTATTTCGATAATAAGTTGCTATTTATTTCGATAATAATTCAAATCTACTAATCCCCAACGACGTCTTCTCCCCTGCATCTACCGCCGTAATCTTTATATACAGATGATGCAACTTGCCATCAGCTACCGGTGCAAAGTTGATCGTAGCTGTATTAGGTGCTTTTACTTTAGCACCCGGCCCTATTACCACCTCGCCTAACTTAGTACCACTCTCTTTATCCAGGAACAACTGCACATTATATCCATACTGCAAAGACTCCTGTGAATAGTAGCTGATTCCCACACCCGTTACACCCGTCAGATCCAGGTTATTATAACTTACCCAGCTGTTCGCGGTAGGGATCAGGAACTTGATGTCATTTGCTTCAAACGTAGTTACACCAAAAGACTGATCATAATTAGCAGCTACCAGTTTAGGGCTCTTCAGCATGGCTGTAGCCGTACCCGTTAGCGGACGAATATTTGGACCTCCCTGGTCTGTATAACTGGCTACCAGGTACAACACACCATTATCATTCTCCGGCTTACCTGCTGTTGGAGACACAGTTCCTTTCTGTGGCAACGAAGCGGGTGCTTTGTTATCTCCACTCTGCGACATCACATAATCTGCCAGTTGATGCGCTTCTCCTGATGTGAGTGTTGGATGCGCAGACATCGCCGTTTCGCCCCATACGCCACCACCACCTTTGATGATCTTATTCGCCAGATAATCTTTCGCATTCGGATCCTCTTTATATTTCTCTGCTACCTGCTTAAAGGATGGACCGATCGATTTTTCATCCAGCTTATGACAGGTCTTACAATCGCCTGATTCAAACAGGTTCTTACCTGCTATCACCCCTGTGATGATCTGATGCCCCTGCTGAGGAATCGCCGCCTGATCGCTACCTTCCATATATTCTGCATGGATGTACATGTTCTCAGGTTTGATATTGTTAGCATCTTCCTTATCACTTACCTGTACATCATAAGCTACCTGTTTGCCTGAGAAGTAGAAAGTTTTATTACCCGTGATATTGATCTTTACTTCCGGGGTCTCATTACCTGCGTACAACGCAATGCCTTCACTGCGGGTACTGGTACCTTTATCATCCAGCACTTCTACTGATACTGCATATTCACCAGCTACAGCATACGTTACTTCTGTTTCCGGTTCTTTCGTTTCTTTTTTATTACCATTACCCAGGTACCAGATGTAAGTAAGCGGATCATGGTCAGGATCAGAAGATCCTTTCGCAGTCAGTTTCACTTTGAATGGTAAACCACCAGATAGTTTGTTCGCCTGGATCTTCGCTACTGGCGCACGGTTGCCACCATTAAAGTCAATTCTTGACAACCCTGCATCTTTGTTCTTACTAAACCAGCCATTACCATATTCCAATACATACAGTCGGCCATCAGGTCCCATTTCCATATCAATGATCGCATTGAATTTGGTATGCGGCATGAATGGTTCTGTCTTGGAAAGATTGCCATCTTTATCAAAAGTCACCGCTTTGATCCAGCCTCTTACCCAATCGTAAATAAAGAACTTACCACTGTAGTAATCAGGGAAACGTGTCTCCTGAGGGTAATACTCATTGTAAAACACAGGTCCTGCCATGGCATTACGCCCACCACTACCCATAGATGGGAAGTCAGGAGATTTATCGTACGGATACCAGATCATTGCTGGTGTAGCAGGTGGTAAATCTCTGATACCGGTATTATTACGTGAATCATTCACAGGTTTTGCAGGATCAAATGCAGCACCTGCTTTTCCTGTTTCGTAATCGTAGCGATGGTAAGCATAGTTATTACCCACGAACATCGGGTAACCATAGTTACCCGGCTTCTTCGCCTGGTTAATTTCATCATACCCTCTTGGACCACGCTCCGGATCATCGTTGTTTGCATCAGGTCCTACTTCACCCCAATACACATACCCCGTTTTACGATCCACAGAAATACGGTAAGGGTTACGGGTACCCATTGCATAAATTTCAGGACGGGTCTTTGGTGTTCCCTTCTTAAAGAGGTTTCCTTCAGGAATGGAATAAGTACCATCCGGATTGATCTTCAAACGAAGGATCTTTCCTCTCAGATCATTTGTATTGGCTGATGTACGACGGCCATCATAATTCAGGTGACCCGGCCGATCATCCAACGGCCCATATCCTTTTGATACATACTGCTGGCCTGGTTCATCGAATGGTGTGGAGTTATCACCTGTGGACAGGTACAGTAAATGATCAGGGCCAAAGGCGATAGAACCACCTGTATGACAACAGATATTACGCTGTGAGTACAGCTGCAACACAATCTTCTCCGAAGTCGAATCGATCTGACCGTTTTCAAATGTAAAACGACTCAACCTGTTCACTGAGGTGTCAACAGGGGAGTAATAAATATATACATAATGGTTAGTAGCAAAATCAGGATCCGCACTGATACCCAGTACCCCTTCTTCTGCGTTCACATTCGGTACTTCTGTTTTGTAGTACACCCTTAAATAACCAGCCTGCGTCAACTTATGCGCCTGCTGATTAAAGTACATGATCTCACCTCTGCGCTGTGCAATGAGGATATTCAGATCAGGCAGAATCGTCATCTCAGTAGGTTCGAAGAACTCACCGGATACCAGGGTATTCTTGGTAAAGCGATCTTCTTCCGGCACTCTCAGGGTAGTGGCCAGGTTATAATCCAGTACCTGATTTTTGCCAATGGCATATTTAATACCACTCAGCAACAATTTCAGCACATTCTCTTCTTTATAAGCAGCGTCTGTATGCCCGAGTTCTGTGTAGAACGCACGGCCACCGTCATAATCGTGGAACCAGCTTATAGGATGATTGTCTCCATTCTTCCCCCCTTCATACGTCTTCTCATCCACCGTCATAATAACTTTGATATTGGGACTGATCTTTTTGAAGTTATACCATTCGTCTT
>Ga0316604_10003488_pt1 | contig 11023 bp, 10 predicted proteins | sample OWC_soil_day20_C_FD_207650 | JGI IMG/M metagenome (GOLD analysis project Ga0316604, IMG submission 207650) | Wetland soil microbial communities from Old Woman Creek delta, Ohio, United States - OWC_soil_day20_CT | ecosystem: Environmental > Terrestrial > Soil > Wetlands | place: USA: Ohio... | reverse complement strand
TCCTGCCCAGCAACGTTGAAGCCTTCTGCAAGGCTATATGGGAGAAGCTCAAGGGCAAGGAATTCACCAAGCGGTACTTGGAATGTGCTGGTCGATGCGATTGTAGTGTCGGTCAGCACAGAACCCCGGAAGGGGCGCTACGCCGTGCTGGCAAATGTGATCACAGAAATGAAACTGGGCACTTCAGAAGAAGTGCCCAGTTTCACACGTGATTGGCGCGCCTGACACGATTCGAACGTGCGACCCCTGCCTTCGGAGGGACAAACGGCGTTCCGATATCTCATTAAAAATATAAGCGAAAACCACTCACTGCAACGAATCCAGCGAACTCACTTCGAAGGTAGTTGCCGATCTCGGCGGTGCAAGAGGGACAACCGGGTGTGGCATAATCAGGCAACAAAAGAAACAGACGCTCACGCAGACTGCCCACGGAAACTCGATTGTCCGCGGCCAGATAGCGATGCCGATTATCGATTCACGTCTTGTCTTGGTTATGACCGACACCAACATTCTTGAGCACATTGCCCGTATTCAGCCGACGCTTAAGCGCGGAAGCCTGAAGCTGGCACAGGCCGTTCTGGCGGACCCCATGTTCTTCGCGCATGCCAGCCTCGCCGAAGTGGGTAAGAGAGTCTCCGTGAGCGATCCGACGATCTTGCGCTTTTCTGCCATGCTTGGATGCGACGGTTTTCGCGAATTCAAGATGCGGATGGTGCAAAGCTTGGCGTTGGGCTTCCTGTCGATGCACTCGGCGCTCGATAGCGATAACGACCCCGAAACGGTGGCCAACAAGATTCTTGATTACACGATCACCAGCCTGGAAATAACGCGGCGAAAACTTGATCGACACGCGGTCGCCAGAGCAGTTGACCTACTCGTCCGTTCGACGCGCATCGAGTTTTTTGGTTTCGGCGCCTCGGCTGTTGTGGCGTTCGACGCGCAACAGCGCTTTCCCCTGTTTGGCGTTCCGTGCAGTGCGACGGCAGATCCGCACCAGCAACTCATTACTTCGTCGATGTTGAAACCCGGTGATACGGTAGTCGCGATTTCCTACTCAGGCAGTTCTCATGTCTTGATCGAAGCGGTGCGGGTCGCACGTGAGCGTGGTGCGTCTGTGCTTGTCATCACCGGTTCCGACAGTCCGATCACGAAATATGCGGATGCGGTATTAATCGCCGCAACGCCTGAAGACACGAACTTCTTCACACCTACGACCTCGCGACTGGCCGCCTTGGTGATGATCGATATCCTGAGTACCAGCGTATCGATGCAACGGGGTTCGGCTCACCTGCAGACGGTTCAGGAAATGAAGAAGCGCCTCGCCGAGCAGCGCACCAGCGGCATCCTCTAGCAGAGCAGCATGCGTAGCTGTGATTCGAGGTCTGATGGCGCCTCTACGTAAGTCACCGCCCCGTGCGGAAGCGCTCCCGGGGTAGATTCAGGCCAGTACAGTACGTGCATGCCGGCGGCGACGCCGGAGCGGGCGCCGGCGAAGCTGTCCTCCACGACCAGACAATCAGCCGGAGGTAGCCCGAGTGTCGCGGCCGCGAGCAGATAAGGCTCCGGATGCGGTTTTGCCATCCTGACGTCATTACGACTGATGCTCAAGATTCCTGCTGCGTCAAACGACAACGCCTGAAGATTTGCATCAACGATGGGACGAGCGGAATTGGAGACGATAGCTTGCGGAATTCCGCGCTGTGCAAGACGATGAAAGAGTGGCAACGCACCGTGGCGCGCTTCCAGACTCGTGGAGCGCGCCAGGTAATAGCTATTGCGCAGTTCGGCCCAAATTTCGGCGGTGGCTGTAATGCCGAGATTACGCCGGCAGAAATCCAACACCTCGCTCTCGCTGAGTCCCGTCGTGGCGGCCTGCAGTCCCTCATCGACAAGGACGCCAAGGCTGGACAGCGCGTGCGCCATCGACCGGAAGTGTAGCGGTTCGCTGTCGATCAGCGTGCCGTCCAAGTCCCAGAGGACGGCCGAATAGCGCGCTCGCACGACGCTCACGCTGGCTGCACCTCCCGGCTGGCGTCCGTCAACCGATCAAGATCGTCGTACACGCTTTGCGACTGCGCATAGACGCGCTCGAAGATGGGCATCATCCGATCGTAAACCTCGACGGCCGCTGGTTCGGGGCTAAACTCGCGCACGAATCGGACAAACTTGCGCGCCGCTGCCTCCAGAGACGGGAAATGCCCCATCGCTGTCGCTGCCAGCATGGCGCAGCCGATCACCCCGCCTTCGGGCTCGGCGGGCACAATGATCGGGGTCTTGTACATGCTGGCCTTGATCTGTAGCCACAACTCCGCTTTGGCACCGCCGCTGGCAGCAATGATCTGTTCGACATGCACGCCGGTCGAGGCGATGATCTCGATGTTCTTGCGCACGCCAAAGGCAACGCCTTCCAGGATCGCACGGTGCAGATGCGGCAGTCCGTGCTTGGCGGCAAGACCGAAGAATTGCGCACGCGAATTCGGGTGATCGCCAAAGCGCTCACCCGACAGGTAAGGTAGGAAGAACAAGCCCTCCGCACCTGCAGGCGCCTCGTCCGCAAGGCGGGTTACATCGTCGTACGACAGCTGGTTCTGGTGGAAGGCACGGCGCGCCCAACGCACGGCGTCACCGCCTGAATCGAGCAGCATAAATCGCCCCCAGAGCTTGTCCAGGGTCGCGACGTTGGAGACTTCAGGGTGCAGCATCGGCGTTGTCGCCAGCACTGTGACGATCGACGAGGTCCCGGTGATGTCCGACCCCGTTCCGGCTGAAACGACACCCGAGCCGATCATCGAAACCGGATAATCACCACCACCCACCAGCACTGGCGTTCCTTCGCGCAAGCCACTAGCGGCAGCCGCCGCGCTGGTCACGCTGCCCAGCACGTCGAGCGGTGAACGGATCGGCGGCAGCTTGACGCGATCCAGACCGAGCGTTTCGAGTAGGGATGGCGACCAGTCACGCGTCGCCGAATCCATCATGAAACTGATCGACGCGTCCGTCCAATCCATCGCGCGCTCGCCGCACAGTCGGAAGTTGATGTAGTCCTTTGGCATAAATACCGTGCTCGCGCGCGCGTAGGCATCCGGGTCATGGGCTTTCATCCATTGCAGCTTGAAACCCGGCCACGCCGGAGTCGGCGGATTGGCCGTCACGGGCAGATACGAATCTGGCTGATGCGATTTTCTGAACGTCGCTACTTGCGGCTGGGCACGCTTGTCGTTCCAGAGCGGCGCAGTGTCGCGCGTCAGTTGGCCGGTAGCGTCGATCAGCACGGTCCCGTGCATCTGGCCGCACGCGCAGATGGCTTCGATCCGGTTCGCTGCATCCGGTACGGCAGCGAGAACCTGACGGACGACCGCGATCGCGCCGTTCCACCAGTCCCCGGGGTGCTGCTCGGCCCAACCGTAGTGCGGGACGATCTGCTGATGTTCCTGGCCAACCAGTTTGAGAATCGCTCCGGAACGATCGACCAACGCCGCACGCACGCTGCCTGTTCCTACATCGATCGCCAGAAAAAGTGATTTGTCATTCATTTGATACCCCCGTCGTATTGCCCAGTTCCTTGAAACTAACGTTCTAATATATAACGTTTAAAGAGAATTTGTGAAACATCTCCAGAATTTTTCTCATACTCTCCGCGCGATGGCATTTCAGAAATTTAATCATAAATCGTCAGAATTTGATGACTTGAAGGCAAAATGCACTGATAAGTTTATAAATTATAACTTTATAAACCGCTTGACATCCAGAAGTTCAAACGATATCGTTAGTTTAATTTTTATAACGTTCATTGACCACAGCACAGCAAAACATTTAACAACTAAACGTTTGCCCTTGTCCGATGAATCTGTGATGCGCTCTATTTATACCAGGAGAACAAATTGAACAACCCGTTCCAAAGCCTTGCGGAGATTGGCGTCATCCCCGTGATCGCTATCGACGATGCGGCCTCAGCCTTGCCTTTGGCCGACGCCTTGCTGGAAGGCGGCGTTCGTTGCGCCGAGATCACGTTCCGCACCGCAGCAGCACGCCAGTCGATCGAGATCATGGCCAGCCAGCGGCCGGAACTGATTGTCGGCGCGGGCACCTTGCTGAATCTCGAACACCTCTGCGCAGCGCGTGACGCCGGCGCCACCTTTGGGCTGGCACCCGGATTCGATCGGCAACTGGTCGACGCATCGATTGCCTTGAATTTCCCATTCGCGCCCGGTGTCATGACGCCATCAGAAGTCGGCGCCGCCCTGTCTACGGGACTGCGTACTATGAAGTTCTTCCCGGCCGGTGCCGCTGGCGGAACAAAAATGCTCTCGGCCATTGAGGCACCGTTTTCGCACCTTGGCCCGCGTTTTATTCCCACTGGTGGCGTCACCCTGGCCAACATGCACGAATGGCTCGCCATCCCGACGGTCCTAGCCATCGGTGGAACCTGGCTGGCGACGCGGGATGCAATCGCCAGGGTCGCGTGGAAAGAGATCGCCAACGCCTGCAAGGCGGCAATCGGACGCGTTGCCGAAATCCGCGGCCAGCTGGCGCACTAAGACAGAGGACCCACCATGTCGACGACTGCAAAGATCCTCATCACGCCCCGCGCCCTGACGCGTGACGGCCATCCAGCTCTCGACCAACTGCGCGCCGCGGGTTACACACTGGTATTCTGCAGCGCGGGGCAGACGCCATCCGAAGCGGAACTGCTGCAACTCGTTCCCGATTGTGTCGGCTGGCTCGCCGGGGTCGAACCCGTATCGGTGGCCGTCGCCGAGGCCGCGTACACACTGAAGGCGGTCAGCCGCAACGGGACCGGTGTCGACAATCTGCCGGTAAAAACGCTCAAAGAGAAAGGCGTCGCAATCCTGCGCGCCGAAGGCGCCAATGCCCGCGGTGTTGCGGAACTGGCCATCACGCTAATGTTGGGTGCCATGCGCCACGTGCCAGCGATCGACGCCGGGATGAAGGCCGGTAACTGGCTGCGCCTGCTCGGGCGCGAAATCGAAGGCCGCGTAGTCGCCGTCATCGGCTACGGTCGCATCGGTAGCGAGTTCGCCAAGATGGCCTGTGGTCTCGGCGCGCGGGTGCGCGCTTACGACCCCTTCATTACCCAACCTGCGCGCCCGACCGGCGACTTTACCTGGTACACAAATCTCGACGTGCTCGACGGCGCTGACGTCGTCAGCCTGCATGCACCGGGTCGTAGCGACGGGCAAGCATTGATGGGAGCTCCGGAACTCGGGCGCCTGGCAGGCGGAGCCGTCGTCCTGAACACCGCGCGGGCATCGCTGGTGAGTACGGACGCCATGCTCACCGCCCTCGAATCCGGCCAGATCGCCACCTATGCGACTGACGTCTTCGAGCAGGAGCCGCCACGGCCCAATTCGTTGCTTGCGCACCCGAACGTCATCCTCACGAGCCACATCGGTGGTTATACGGAAGAAAGCGTCACGCGCGCCACCACAGCTGCCGTCGAGAACCTCCTGCGAACGCTCGGGCCGGCTTAGGACAAACACCTCGAAAAGCGACGACGCAAGTAAAGAAACTATTGGAAACCTAGGAGTGATTGATATGTTGTGGCCTGAACCACGCAGCTTTTCCGTCGATCTGGAGAAAGGTGAACTCACCGGCACCGGATCGCGTTATCAGAAGCGATTCCGCGATCTCGCCGGACTCTACGCCGACCCCCAGGCCTTCGAAGACCGCGCCCGGAGCGACGGTGACGAAGTGGTCTACGAAGTGACCGATCACCACCCAAGCGCGCGTGCCGGCGATTTGATCACCGGTGTCACGCGCATGTCGCCCGGCAAGGTCGGTAACGAGTACTTCATGACGCGCGGACACATCCATGCCGTTTCCGATCGTCCCGAGCTCTATTTCGGGCTCAAGGGAACAGGCCTGATGCTCATGGAATCGGTCGACGGCGAAACGCGAGTCGCCGAAATCTCGCCGCATATCGCCTGTTACGTTCCGCCGTTCTGGATCCACCGCTCGGTCAACGTTGGCGACGACGATCTGGTCATGCTGTTCTGCTACCCGGCCGATTCCGGGCAGGACTACAACATCATTCAGCGCTCGAACGGTTTGAAGCAACGCGTGATCGACGATGGCAAGGGCGGCTGGTTGTGTGTCGACAACCCGGACTACCGGCAGCGTTCCGCAGCCGAAATCGAGTCCATCAAAACCGTTGCAACCCAGCTTGTCCAGGAGAAATCTGCATGAGCACACCGAACGCACGCTATGCCGCAGCAACCCGCCGTACCTTCTACTTCATCGGCGTGACGACCGCGCAAAGCTCTATCATGAAGGTATTCCCCGCATGGGCTCGCCTGCTCAATCTCGGCGACGTCGAAATGAAGGGTATCGACCTGCCGATTCATGCTTCGCGCGAGGTCTATCGGGAAGCCGTCGAGTTCATCAAGCACGATCCGCTGTCGGAAGGCGCGCTGGTGACGACGCACAAGATCGATCTCTTCGCCGTGTGCCGCGATCTGTTCGACGAAATCGATCCGTTCGCCGCGACTATGGGCGAAACGAGCTGCCTGTCCAAACGCGATGGCCGCTTCATCTGCCATGCGAAGGACCCGATCACCTCCGGGCTGTCGATCGACGGCTTCCTGCAGCCCAATCATTTCGAGAAGACGGGGGCCGAAGTGTTCTCGATGGGCGCCGGCGGTTCGACGATCGCTCTGACCTGGCATCTGATGCAGCGGGATCGCCTGGGCAATCGTCCGTCGCGCGTGATCGTCTCCAACCGTTCGGCAGGACGACTCGAAGAAATCGAACGCATCCATCACGAACTCGATCTCGGCGTTCCCCACGAATACGTATTGGCGCCGAAGGCGGAGGACAACGACGCCGTGCTTCGTCGCCTGTCGCCCGGCGCGCTGGTCATCAACGCCACCGGACTCGGCAAGGACGCACCGGGTTCGCCGCTGACGGATGGCGCGATCTTTCCGGAACGTGCCGTCGTGTGGGATCTGAACTACCGCGGCAACCTCGTCTTTCTCGATCAGGCGCGTCGCCAGGAGGCGAGCCGGCAGCTGCAGATCGAGGACGGCTGGACCTATTTCATCTACGGCTGGACCCGCGTCATCGCCGAGGTCTTCCACGTCGATATCCCGACCGCCGGCCCTGAGTTTGACGAGATCTGCCGGATTGCCGCCGAGGCGGGAAAACCGGCGAAGTAACAAAAACGAGAAGAAGCAGTTTGAAGGTGCATTACCGAAAGGGAGCTGTTGAATCTGAAGTAAGGCTTTTTCAACCCGGCCCGCGAGGGCCGAACACTGTCACCAAAACAAGGAGGTCATCATGAAGTTTGAACGTCGCAGTTTTTGTGGTCTGGCGGTTGCAGGCGTTGCCCGGCGTTGGATTGGACTGGGTGTGACGGCTGCTGCCATCGGGCTGTCCGGTTCGGCCTTCGCGGCCGACAAGTTTAAGATCGGCATTTCGATGAAAACCTTGTCAGCGCCGTATTTCGCCGCGCAGATGGAAGCGGTCAAGGCACGTGCTAGCGAGCTCGGTTACGAAGTGATCGGTACGGATGCCCAAGGCAAGATCCAGAAACAGATCGCCGACATCGAAGACCTCGTCACCCGCGGAGTCAAGCTGCTGATCGTCAATCCGGCTGATCCGGATGCGATGGTGAATGCCGTCAACACGGCGAGCTCGCGAGGCGTTAAGGTCGTCGTCATCGACAGCACGCTCAATCCGAAGGCTAACTTCGTGACGCTCGTCCAATCGTCGAACGGTGCGAACGGTGCGCTGGTGGGTGACTGGATCGTCGGCCAGATGGGTGACAAGCCGATCAAGATCGCGCTGCTGTCCGGTGAAAAAGGTAATCCCGTCGGTCAGGAACGGCGCCTCGGCGTGCTGAGTGGCATCATGGAAGCCCAATTGCGCAAGCTCGGTCACGCCGATGTCACGGTCGTTGGCCAGGGCTGGGGCAGCTGGAACGATGAAGGTGGCCTGAAGGCGATGGAAGACTTGCTCGTCGCGCATAAGGACTTCAACGTCGTGCTGGGTGAAAACGACAGCATGGTGCTCGGCGCCAAGCGCGCGATCGAAAGTGCCAAGCGTGACGGCATCCTGCTCGTCGCCGCCGCCGATGGCCAGAAGGAAGCGCTCGCCCTGATCAAGGAAGGCAAATACGGCGCCACCGGCCTGAACGACCCGGCGCTGGTCGCCAAGACCGCCGTTGATCTCGGCATCAAGGTGGTCAACGGGGAAGGCAAGGATGTCCAGAAGCTGACCTTCACTACACCGGCCGCCATCATCAAGAGCAACGTCGACAAGTTCTACAACCCGAAAGCGGTCTTCTAGGAGATCACTGTCCGCCGGACGCTGCCCACAGCGGCGTCTGGCCGTTTCGATCCAATCGTCGACAACAAGGAGAAGGATTTGAATTCTCTACTCTCCCTCCAAGGGGTCAGCAAGCGATTCGGCGGAGTCAAGGCGCTCACCAACGTCAATTTCGACGTTCGCGCTGGCGAAGTTCACGCACTGGTCGGCGAAAACGGGGCAGGGAAGTCGACTTTGATGAAGATCATCGCCGGCAATCACCTGCCGGATGGCGGAACCATCCAACTGGCTGGCGAGGCCGCGCGTTTCCGCAATCCGCACGACGCCCTGACGCGAGGCATCGCCCTCATCCACCAGGAAACGGCGTTGGCGCTGCACCTGAGCGTGGCGGAAAACGTGATGCTCTGCCACCTGCCGCGCTTCATCCACTGGAAGCAGCTTTACGAACACGCTTCGTCGATCATCAAAGGGCTGGGCTTCGACATCGACCCGGCCGCGCCGGTGTCGTCGCTGACCACCGCGCACCGCCAAATCGTCGAAATAGCCAAGGCGCTCAGCCTTGACGTCAAATTGCTTGTGCTCGACGAACCGACGGCTTCGCTGGCACCGAGCGACACGGAGCGACTGCTCGGCATCGTGCGAGACCTGCGTGCGCGGGGCGTCGGCGTGGTGTACATCTCGCACCGCCTGCACGAGATCTTCGAAATCGCCGATCGAGTCACGGTGCTCAAGGACGGACAGACCGTCGCTACCGTCGCCCCAGAGGACATCAACATGGACAGTCTGATCCGCATGATGGTCGGCCGCCCGCTATCCGCCCTGTTCCCCAAACGGAAGAACGGCTCGATCGGCGACGTCGTTCTGAACGTCGACGGGCTGTCCCGGCGCGGCGCGGTTGACAACGTTTCGTTCGCGGTGCACGCCGGGGAGGTGATCGGCCTCGGTGGGCTGATCGGCGCCGGACGGACCGAGCTCGTGCGTCTCATCTTTGGCGCTGACCGCTCGGACAGCGGCCGGGTCGAGATCGATGGCAAGGCGGTCACCCCGCGCAACACCGTCGACGGCGTACGCGCCGGCATTGGCCTCGTTCCGGAAGATCGCAAGTCGCAGGGCACCGTGCTGTCCATGCCCATCCGCATCAATTCGACCATGGCTCGCCTGAGCGATGTCACCAACCTGTTCGGCGGCTTGCGTGTGGCACACGAACGGCAGACCGTCGGCCAGCTGATGCAGAACCTGCGCATCAAGGCGCGCGACATGGATGCGGACGTATCGACGCTGTCAGGCGGCAACCAGCAGAAAGTCGTGCTGGCCAAATGGTTTCACGCCAAGGGCAAGGTCATCATCCTCGACGAACCGACACGCGGCGTCGATGTCGGCGCCAAAGCCGAAATCTACAACCTGATCAATACGCTGGCGGCCGAAGGCAAGGCCATCATCGTCGTTTCCTCCGACCATCACGAGCTAATGGGATTGTGCGACCGCATCCTGGTGATGGGAGGCGGGCGCTTGCGCGGACAGCTGCATCCCGACGAATACAGCGAGGAGCGAATCGTCGCCATGTCACTCGGACTCACGCTCGGCACCGCGGCCGAACTCCCGGTAACCGCTTGAAACGGACATCAGCCATGAACAAAGAACTCACCACCACTGCGACCCCAGGCGCTAGCGGACAACGGGCAAAACTGCCGGCCTGGGAATCCATCCGGCGCTTCAATACACTGTTTATCCTGCTCACCTTGGTCATCTGCTCCTCGCTGTTCTCGGCAGACTTTCTGACCGGCCCGAACGTCTCCAACGTATCGCGGCAGGTGGCCGGCGTCGGGATCATGTCGATGGGCATGTTGCTCGTTGTGCTCACTGGCGGCATCGATCTGTCAGTCGGTTCGGTCACCGCGCTGTCCAGCGTTACGACCGCGCTCCTGATCCCGCATGTCGGCATGAGCCTCGCCATTGCCGGCGGGCTGCTTTCGGGAATCGTCTGTGGCGCGGTCAGCGGCGCGCTGATCGCCTTCTACCGCCTGAGTCCGTTCGTGGTTACGCTGGCGACGATGACTGTCGCGCGCGGCATCGCGCTGATCATCTCGAAAGGCGCACCGATCCTCGTTTCCGAGGAAGCACAACCGCTGCTCGATTTCGGGCGCGACACCTTGCTGTCGATTCCGCAACCGACGGCCATGATGCTGATTGTCTTCGCGATCGGTGCCGTCTTCCTTGGGCTCACGCGGGCCGGGCGAATCGTGCGCGCCATCGGCTCGAACGAGGAGGCGGTTCGTCTCTCAGGTGTCTCGATTGTTTTCTACACGCTGCTGACCTACGTTGTCTGTGGCGCTCTTTCGGCGTTGGCCGGTGTCGTCTCGGTCGCCCGTTCCGGGGTCGGCGCGCCGTCGGTCGGTGTCGGTGACGAGCTCACGGTTATCGCTGCCGTCGTTATCGGTGGCGCAAGTCTGTCCGGTGGCCGCGGAACGGTGCTCAATACATTGGTAGGCGTGCTGGTCCTCGGCATCATCGCCAACATCATGAATCTGACCAGCGTGCCGGGATATCACCAGCAAGTCGTGATGGGCGTCATCATTGTTGTCGCCATCCTGGCGCAGCGCGGGTCCGGTGGTGCACGCTGACCACGCGTCGAACTGTCATCTCCCAATTTACTTCACGGAAGGACCACGTCATGTACCTCGAACGATTCAAACTCGACAACAAGATCGCTGTGGTCACCGGCGCTGCACGCGGTATC
>Ga0316604_10003486_pt1 | contig 11025 bp, 8 predicted proteins | sample OWC_soil_day20_C_FD_207650 | JGI IMG/M metagenome (GOLD analysis project Ga0316604, IMG submission 207650) | Wetland soil microbial communities from Old Woman Creek delta, Ohio, United States - OWC_soil_day20_CT | ecosystem: Environmental > Terrestrial > Soil > Wetlands | place: USA: Ohio... | reverse complement strand
TTGCATCATATTCCTGCTTTGAAAATGTACTGAATTTAGATGTTTCCATAGGAAGTCCTATGCCATTATTATTAACTGAATAGGTTTGGGGGACTCCTCCATGAAACGAACCGGTATAGTAATCCTTCAATGCATTATAAACAACTAGTTTTAACATCTTCATAGCTGAAGTAATTACCGTCTCTGATTCTGAGCTTTGATCCAGATCAACACCAATGACCTTTGCCTTATTTTCTTCTGCAGATCTCATAACCGATTTACCGATCGCTCCGCCGCATGCAAAAATTACTTGTGTACCCTGATGATACCAATCGTCTGCTTGTGACTTGATTTCCAGTGACTCAAAGAAAGTGCCTGTATAGTTATATGTAATTTCAACCTTTGTCCCTAATTCTTCTGCTGCCAGGTTACAGCCTTGTACAAACCCATAACCATAACGAATTACGGATGGCACCGCCATTCCCCCCATAAACCCCAGTTTTTTATAGCCATCCTTTACTGCAGCATATCCGGCTAAAAAGCCCGCCTGCTCCTCCGAAAAAACTAATGATAATACATTATCGTTTATTCGTGTTTCCGTGTAAGAAGCATTATGAGGCTGTCCGTCAATCAAAACAAATTTTACATCCGGATATTTGTCCTGTTCTATGAATACAGGTGTTTCAAATAAAAAACCGGGGCAAACAATTATTTTTGCGCCATTTTCAACAGCTGAATCAATCTTCTCGATATAATTATCTGAGGTAGCCTCCTCTGGCTGATATAATTTATATTTAATATCATGTTCTTTTGCATACTGTTCGATTCCTTCCCATGTAGCCTGGCCAAAGGAATGGTCCTGCGTTGTCCCAAAGAACGATACTAAGGCTATTTCGTATTTTTCTTCGTTAACAGAGGCTGTTACACTCTCTTCTGTTTTTGCCTTCTCTGAGTTATACTCATTGCTGCATCCAAATAGAATCATACAAGCACTTACAATAAGGAAAACGCTTTTAACCCTCCGCATCATTCTACCCCTCAATTCTCTGTCATTTTCAGCTGATTTTTCCCATTTTTTTTCGCTTCATATAACGCCCTGTCAGCCGCTTTATAAAGATTATTAAAATCTTGTGCGTCTTTCGGGTATAAGGAAGCACCTGCGCTGAAGGTACACGGCTGTACGTTACCCTCTGTTTGGGATAAGACTTGCAGGCATTCTTTCATCTTTTTGATTTGTTCTGCTACTTCTTGTTCCAAAAGAATGTCTTTTATAAAAATAATAAATTCATCTCCGCCTATTCTGCCTACCACATGATGATCACCATAAGTTTCTTTTAAATGATGCCCAACGCTTTTTAAAACCGCATCGCCTTCTGCATGTCCACGGCTGTCGTTGATGCTTTTAAAATTATCAATATCCAATATAAACAATATCCCTCCTGTACGCGGATAATCCTTTATATACTGCTTGATCTTGCTTTCAGTTGCCATCTTATTATATAATCCGGTCAGCAGATCCATATTGGCTTGCTTTAACAGCTTTTTGTTTGTATTGTTATAAATGATGCGCATAAGAATCATGATTCCTATTGATACAATAACAAAGGTAATAATCAGTGCAAGTAAATAGTCGATTAGCTTTTTTATATTTCCCCACTCTCTTTTTAACAGATCATCATATAATTTCTTGTCAAACCCAATCGTAATATACCAATCATTAATCCCGACGGGTGTACAAATTACATATTTCTTATACTTTGGGCTTGTAAAGGCAGCTATTTTTTTATTACTATTTATAGCCATTTGCAATTGATCTGTATCGGTCTTTAGATCCCAATCCTTTAGTAATTGAGTTATTGTTGTTCCCTTAGGCGGTTTCTCTTCAATCCCTTCCGTAGTAATCACAATGCCATGATCTACGCTAAATATAAAATTGGCGTTATCAAATAATTTATTTTGATGAAAGAGCTTCTTAATACGGCTAACGGAATAATACATTAATATGTAATTGCTGACAGTCCCCTCCCTGACAACTGGAATTACTGATACAACTGCTTCTGCCTGCATAATTCGATCTTTTTGAATGTATGCATAATAAGGGGCATCCCCTGCATCTGGATGAAGCAATTCATCTTTCTCAACGTTTACTTTAATACCATTTTGTGTAACTCCAATCCCATCCGTATCACAATAAACCACCATATAAGCCTGTGAATTCGCACACAAAGTTCCAATCAACGGTAACGCCTCTATGGACTTTTCCATGGGTAAAGCAACTATCATATCACGAAATGCAATTCCCATACGGGTCATATTGTCAAGATCCTCACAAATCTGAGAGGAAAATCCTCCTGCTGTTGCTGCAATCTCGTCCTCAACGATAGTGATCGCCGTCTTATTACTGCTAATGCCAAATTTATATAATGTCACAAGTATTAGTATAAGCAATATGATTATTGGCAAAATGATTGCTAATACCTTTGGATTAGGAGCCTTTCCGCTAATTTTCATATAACTCCTCCGATGATCTCATCTATTTTGACCTTATTAGAACACTTAAATCTATCATATATATCAGAATACAGATTGCACGTTTTATTAAGTTCAGTTTACTATATTTCACATAAGCCGTCCATAACAAGTAACGCTCTGCGATACAAAAAATAAGCTGGCACTCTATGGAATTACGCCTTAGAGTGCCAGCTCATTTTTAATGTATATACTCCTATTTTGCAGTTTTATTTCTGTACAACCGGAATCCATATTTCAGCACTATATCCTGATTGTAAATTTCCAAAATACATTTCCATATCAAAATCACAATCCGCATGTTCATAGCTTGCTACCGGAAACCATTCGGAATAGATTCTTCTCCAGACATCATGCAGCTTTTCATTATCAACTTCACTTTTCCATTCCGTTTGAAATATTGCCCATGCTTGCTTTGGTATAGCCAGAGTCTTATATTCAGGCGAAACTACCTGATCCCTCTTGATACAGCCAACCATGTAGCACATCTCTCCATTAACATTATGGGCATATGTTACGCCTGCATCAATCGGCTCACCTGTCTTTTTGCCGGCCGCCTGTATGAGTGCCTGCCCCCGCCCACTCTGTCCACAGGCCATCCAAAACTCAGGGATATCTTTGTAACATTGACCATTAACAACAGTTGTTTTCAGCTCTAGTCCAAATACCTCAAATGGTTCTTTTTCTTCAATACGATAATTCATCTCAGATACTCCTTTGATTGATATTAAGAAGGTCATTTTAGGAAAAGCTTTGAGGGAAACACCGATATCGCGCGCTGACACCGGCATTACACCATGAAGATTTTTAAATGCTCGACTAAATGCTTCTGGCGATTCATATCCGTACTTTACCGCCACATCAATCACTTTAATATTGCTTGTCTGCAACTCAAAGGCTGCCAATGTCAAACGTCTTCGTCTGATATACTCAGATAACGGTACACCCGTAATGAATGAAAACATTCTTTGAAAATGATACGTGGAACAACATGCAATCTGCGCCAGTTTTTCGTATGAAATTTCATCCGTGAGGTTTAATTCAATATAGTCTACAGCATTGTTCATTCTGTCAATCCATTCCATTAATCTACCTCCTCTCGAGAGTTATATTATCATATCGGACTGTCTGACACCTTGCATTTGATGTACAAAAAAATCATGTTGCGGCATGTCGCATTCTATTATTTTCTAAATTGGTGGCATTTGACCATACGGCCATTTCATACAGAAAATCAGGAAATCCTTCTATATCACTATGCCATCGCAGTGGTCTATCTCATGTTGTATAATCTGTGCAATCCATCCGGAAAACTTCTGGTACTGTTTTTTAAAATTCATATCCTGAAACTCCACCTCTATATCTTTATATCTGGTGGTATTGCGTACTCCAATCAAAGAAAGACACCCTTCCTCCGTCTCATACATACCAGACTTCTTTACAATCACTGGATTAATCATGGCAATATTGGCAAAACCTATACTCACTGCTATTATTCTCTTCTTGATACCAATCATGTTAGCCGCCATTCCTACACAGCCTTCTTCATTCGCTTTTAATGTATCAAGCAAATCCTGAACCACCTGCTTGTCTGCTTCCGTCGCCAGTTCTGACTTCTGATTCAGGAAAACGACATCCTTCATTACTGGTCTAATCATTACAAACCTTCTTTCATTTACTCAAAATAGTTGTATTTCAGATAGCTATAGATTTAGTTCTTTGTTGATGTTCCTGTGATAGCTTCATCTGCATATATACCTGCCATCACCCATCCCTTATTATTTTTTCATCAGCTTAAATATAGCTTTATTCCTCTCAGGGTAACCTGCTATTGCATTTTTGTTATATTGGTAATGTATTTGTATGTCTTACAATTAAAATTCATGTAGGACATTTTAGAGCTTTTGAATATATATTTTGACAAAACCTGAAAGAATATTGTTAAAATTAAAAGGCAACCATATTTTATAATTTATTAGTAGTTGTAGTAATACTAAATTTATACATATTTTCATTATCCTCTTCATCGAAAACTGTTCCTAATAATTTCCCATTATTCTTTTCTATAATTTTTTTTGAAGCTATATTATCTACGCTGCAAGTCAAAACCGCTTCTTTTATTCCAATCTTTTCCGCTTCAACTACTGCTAATTTAAGAATTTGATTTCCATAACCTTTATTTCTACAGTTTGGCGAGATATCATACCCGATGTGTCCAGCTGTTCCTATTTCCTGGTGCCTAATTCTTACCACTCCCACAACCTCATTATTATCAATCAACCAAAATGTTGAAGTCGCAACCCATCCTTTTTCTACATCTATCCCTTTAGAATTATTGCGTAACCCATTTAAATACTCATCAAAATTCTCTAGCCCTTTTTCATATATATCCAAATAATGATTATCATTTACACTTTTATACGCTTGGACATAATTTTCAAAGCTCTTCTGGTATTCTTTAGAAGGTCCAGCCAAAAATAAATTCTTCATAATTTATCCCCCATCTTTACATATATTAATTCGTAAAATTTTTCTGTTATGTTAACCTATTCATTTAATAGTTTTGCTGATAAAGGGCTGTAGGCACACTGTTGGTTTAGAGTATCATTAGGGTATACTCTTGTGATATAGCGCTAAACTGTGTCATTAGAGTGCACTTTCTATACATACTATAATGACATATCCACTCAAAGACAACAGAAACAGGCACCCAGCTTCTAACGAGCTTAGTTCTCTCTTTTTCACCTGTCAGTTCAAAAACCGTATGCTTCACAAAGTGTTGAAAATTCAGTATTTCTACAAATCCTTGCGACGTAGTCCTACCACTGTCTCCACATGCGTCGTCCAGGGAAACATATCACACCCTCTCACCCGGTCAAGCTCATACCCGCTCTCCCCCAGGTACTTCAGATCCCTTGCTAACGTCGCAGAATCACAGCTGACATACACCACCCGCTTCGGTCCCATCTTCACAATCGTCTCCAGGCACTTTTCATCGCATCCTTTCCTTGGCGGGTCCACAACAATCACATCGGCATAAACCTGATTCTTTTCAAACTGTTCCGGCAGTACCTCCTCCGCCTTCCCTACAAAAAACTCCACGTTCTCAATTCCATTTAACCTTGCATTCTCCCTAGCATCATCAATTGCCTGGGGAACGATTTCCACCCCATAGACCGTCTTAGCTTTCTGCGCCAGAAACAAAGAGATCGTACCGATTCCGCAATACAGATCCCATACTGTCTCACCTCCGGTAAGTCCCGCATACTCCAAAGCAGTTTCATATAGCTTCTTAGTTTGTACCGGATTAACCTGATAAAAAGAAAGAGGGGAAATATGGTATTGTACCGAGCCAATATAATCAGTAATATATCCAGGCCCAAAAAGATTCTCCACCTTGTTTCCCAGAATCACATTGGTCTGTTCCTTATTCACATTCAGGGATACACTTGTCATTCCCGGGATCTCAAGCAGACTTTTCACCAGCTCCTCACTGTGCGGCAGCTGATTCCCGTTAATCACCTGACACACCATCAGCTCACCTGTCTGAAATCCTTTCCGGATCAGCGTATGGCGGATCAGTCCCTTATGAGTGCTCTCATCATAAGGAGCCAGATGGTGTCGTTCCATGTGAGCCTTAATACGGCCTAAAACTTCCCGATTCTCTTCCACCCCTAACAAACAGTCCTCGCACCCGATAATTGCATGAGTCCTTCCTGCATAAAAGCCTGCCACAGGTTTTCCATCCTTATCCAGCCCCCATGGAAACTGTGCTTTATTCCGATATCTCCATGGCTCGTCCATCCCCATAATGGGAAGCATTGGAATCTCTTTAAAGCCGCCGATCCGGGTAATATTGCCATAGATTTTGCGTTCCTTATAGCGAAGTTCCTCTTCGTAGCTCATGGACTGAAGCTGGCATCCTCCACACTGCTTCGCTACCGGGCACAAGGGGGTAATTCTGCTTTCTGACGGCTTGATAATTTGTTCTAAATGCGCAAAGCCGTAATTTTTTTTCACCTTCATGGCTTTTGCTTCCACCTGATCACCAATTACTGTATCCTTTATAAACCAGGTAAAACCATCCGTTTTACCAATTCCTTCTCCTGTCTCACTCAGATCCTCAATTATTACCTGGATCCTGTCATTTTTCTTCCACTCTGCCATTTCGTCCTCCAATTGACTCCTCATTTGAACTAATTGTATCCTGTTTTTTCTCAGGAAGCAAGAAAAAAACAGGAGCTAAACAACTCCCGCAAGACAGGACGTCTTCCTTCGTTGTTCAGCTCCCGAAAATTTATTTGCCTTTTCCGTTGGCTTTTTCCATATGGATATTTTTACCTTTGATTTTAACATCTTTCATTGCAGTTAATACGGCGTCAGCGCTTTCTCTTGGAACTTCTACAAATGTATATTTGTCATACATGTCGATGCTTCCAACCATCTTGCCTGGCATACCGGATTCTCCGGCAATGGCTCCAAGAATATCTCCTGGTTTCACATTCTGATTCTTACCGATGTTAATGAATAAGCGGGCCATATCTTCTCTGGTAGAAGAATCATATCTTCCGCCGTTTCCGCCGCGGCCGCCGCTGTTGCTTCTTCCTCTGCCTCTGCTGCTGTTTCCGCCGCCGAAGCCTTCCAGCTCGTCAAGGGAACGGGGTTCTCTAGTATCGATGATGTCTTCGTTCTCTTCACCCATCATCATACGTAAGAGAGCTGCTGCCAGATCAAGAGAGGTATAATCCTCTTCCAACAGCTTCTTCTCAATGATATTAACAGTCTTGCTTAAATCAGTATCACCGATGGTTGCTGCAACGCCTTCCAGGATCTTGTCTACCTTAATTGCTGTTACATCGTTAAGAGATGGAATTGCCTGAGGTACGATCTTGGTCTTGCAGTAACGCTGAATGTCACGAAGCTTGTATACTTCCTTGCCAACAACAAAGCTGAATGCGATTCCTTCACGTCCGGCACGACCGGTACGGCCGATACGGTGTACGTAGTATTCGTCATCCTGTGGAAGATCATAGTTAAATACCGCTTCTACGTCGTCTACGTCAATTCCACGGGCTGCCACGTCAGTAGCCACAAGAATCTCTGTCTTACCGTTACGGAAGCTGTTCATGACACGGTCACGCTGGATCTGCTTTAAGTCTCCGTGAAGACCTTCTGCAAAATATCCTCTTCCCTGAAGAGACTGTACCAGCTCATCAACCTGCTTCTTGGTGTTACAGAAAACAACGGAAAGCTTTGGTGCATACATATCTAACAGACGGCACATAACTTCCAATTTGCTCTTTGGTTTTACTTCATAGTAATACTGGGTTACTTTCGGGACTGTCAGTTCTTTCTTCACTACTTTAACATTTACCGGCTCCTGCTGGAACTTTCTTGCGATATCAAGAATTGCCGGAGGCATGGTAGCGGAGAACATAACGGTCTGACGCTCTTCGGGAAGCTGGCTTAAAATCGTTTCCATATCCTCTAAAAATCCCATGTTCAGCATCTCATCTGCCTCATCCATAACTACTGTATGGACAAAATCAAACTTAACGGTTTTCCGGCGCATATGATCCATAACACGTCCCGGAGTTCCGATGATGATCTGAGTACCGTCTTTTAAAGAACGGATCTGTTTCACAATGTCCTGGCCTCCGTAGATAGGGAGAACCTTCACACCATGCATATATTTAGCAAGCCTGCGGATCTCATCTGCCACCTGAATAGCAAGCTCTCTGGTTGGACAGAGGGCCACCGCCTGAAGCTTTTTTACCTTAGGGTCAATTTTCTGTAACAGGGGAATACCAAAGGCTGCGGTCTTTCCAGTTCCTGTCTGGGCCTGACCAATGATATCTCTTCCCTCCAGCTGTACCGGAATTGCCTGGGTCTGGATCGGAGATGCCTCTTCAAATCCCATATCTGCTACTGCCCGCAGAATTCTTTCATCTAATTGTAACTCATCAAATCTAACTGTTTCCATAAATGATTAATTCCTTTCTCATTGCCAGCCGGGTTCTTATGTTGCCGACGGCCGCACAAACACACTATCGCAAACAAAACGAGAGGTATCAGGCACGTCTCAGACCTTCATCCTCTCGTTTCACACGAAAGTAAAGTATAACAGGTTTTTTTTTTCATGTCAAGGGAATCATATTAATTTTTCTACTGTTTTATGGGAATTTTACTCTTATTTCCTGTTATTTTTTTAACCACCCTTTTTTTGAGAAATACCAGATTTCCAATCCAATCAAAAGGATACTTAAAAGGATGCAAAAAGGATATCCATAAGTCCAGCTAAGCTCCGGCATATTTTTAAAATTCATGCCGTACCAGCCTGCTATGAGAGATAGGGGAGCAAAAACAGCGGTCACCATAGTCAAAAAGGATAATGCGTGATTCTGCTTCATTTCCATTCTCACCTGATACATCTCCCGAATCTGCTGTGCATATTCCCTCAGTTCTCTCCCGTATTCCGTAAGTCTTGCCATTCTGCCGGAAAAAAGATGAAACAGCGCCCGTTCTTCATCCTTTAACAGGCCATTGTAATTCTCCGTTAAGGTCTGACTCATATTCATCAGCTGCCCATAATAAGACGATACCTTTGCAAGTTCCTTCCTGGCCTTTAGAATGATTCCCAGCACGTCTTCCTTATCCCTTCTGCCGCTCATGATTCTGTCTTCCATTTCCGTTAAGTATTCCTCATATTTCTGAAGATATTCAATGTCATCTCTGACCTGATATTCTAAAAATTCAAACAGGAGATGAGCCGGATAAGTCTTCTCAAAAATCTGTGTCTTATCAATCTCCTTTAACATTTTTTCAGCTTCCCCGCTGTCATCAATCAATATCAAACGGTTAACATTCATATAATAACCAAATATCAGCGGTCGTTTCAAAGGATTTTTCTTCACAGGTATTACCAGGGTGCCTACCACACAGTCTTTTAACAGATCTGTTCTGCAGTACTGGCCCCGCTCCAGACTCCGGATTAAGATATGATCCTCATAACGGGTATGATGTCCTTTTAAATATTCTTCCTTGCTTAAAACATCGATCAGAACATCATCTTCAGATACCGTTACTTCTCCCTTTACAGGAATCAGTCTTTTGTCTAATTTATATCTCACATCTGTTTCCTCCTAAAACCCGATATTCGGCCTTATTTTCTGACCTGCCTTTTCTAAGTTTAGTACCTGATATTTCACTTGTCAATAGAACAGGCCTTTTAGGCAAACGTTTGGACTTCCATCCTAGTTTCACCAAAAAGGCCTATTTTAATAGGAAACTTCTGAATTCATTTTATGATTCAAATAACTGATGTACAATCTCTGCGATTAACTTTGCGGTTCCAGTTACTCCAAGTAAAGAGGAGTCAATCATCAGCTGCTTATGCTCCGGATCACCAGGTAAATAGCCTGCATATTTTTTATGATATGCGTTGCGGGCTTTGTCTACGGATAAAATCATCCGTCTCGCCTCAGCCTCTGTCATACCAAGTGCATCCACGCAGTTTTGCAGACGTTTCTCATAAGAAGCGTAGATAAATATGTTGATGTTATTTTTTTCCTTTTCAAGAAGAAAATCAGAGCATCTGCCAACCAGGATACAGCTTGATTTTTTTGCCAGATTAAGAATAATATCCTTTTGCACATCAAATATAATATCCTGCATATATTCCTCGTCAGTTCCAAGAGGGAACATTCTTGGCAGAAAGCTGTGCCTGGATTTTTCCTCCTCGTTGCTGACTGTTGATACCGGCAGATTCAGTTTATTTGCAACTTCCTCCACAATATCCCGGTCATAAAACTCCACTCCCAGAATCTGTGACAGTTCCCTGGCAATGGAACGCCCCAGACTGCCAAACTCACGGGTAATGGTGATAGTAAACTTCTCCATAACAGATGTACCTCCCTAACCGGTTACAATTGTTTTCTGATATCCCCTGACTACACAGCTGAGGGCAAAACAGATGGTAAAATAGCAAATTGCCTCGAAAGCAAACAGCAGCAGCATTCCTCTCACATCGTAGATGCTGCCAAGCACTACAGCGCAGTTTCTCATGAATTCAGCTACGTCAACCATCTTTAAGAATGAGGTATCCTTAATAATGGTAATAACCTGGCTTAAGAGAGCCGGAATCACCTTTTTATATGTCTGAGGCAGTACAATGTACCACAATGTCTGCAAAAAGCTGAAGCCCTGGGATTGCGCCCCTTCAAACTGCCCCTTGGGAATGGAATTTAATCCACCGCGGAAGATCTCTGCCATTACTGCAGAAGTGAACAAGGTGATGGCAAATACCGATACTCCTACTTTATTCCCTTTTACTGTAAAATAGATCCAGAGAATCCATAAAAGGTTGGGGGTACAGCGAAAGAATTCTGTATAGACTGCTACCAGAGTTCCGGCCCACTTCCATTTACCAGAAGAATAAGTACGGATCAGTGCCAGTATGGTTCCGAAAAATATGCTGAGGATCGTAGCCAGCACGGCGATCATGACCGTCATCTGTAA
>Ga0316604_10003483_pt1 | contig 11030 bp, 9 predicted proteins | sample OWC_soil_day20_C_FD_207650 | JGI IMG/M metagenome (GOLD analysis project Ga0316604, IMG submission 207650) | Wetland soil microbial communities from Old Woman Creek delta, Ohio, United States - OWC_soil_day20_CT | ecosystem: Environmental > Terrestrial > Soil > Wetlands | place: USA: Ohio... | reverse complement strand
TTGATCGTCAAAATGCTTTGCGGCTGCTAATCGATAAGCAAAAAATCGTATTAATGGCAACTCATGACCCTATATTGGCATTGATGGGGGATAAACGGATCGTGATTAAGAATGGGGGTATCAGTAAAGTTGTTTTAACATCTGAGAAAGAGCGAAGGAATTTAATTCTGCTAACGGCAATTGATCGCCAGATGTTAGCCATTCGAGAAATGTTGCGCAGTGGTGGACATATTGATAAAATTCCAATGGCGTTGGAAGAAATAATCTGATAATAATAAGAGTGGGAAAATAGTTGTAATAAAAGCAAATAAATTACTTTTTTTAGGTATATTTATGTTGAATATGATGTAGAATAATGCTAGAATTTGGAATAAGGGAGCCTGTCACTATCAGGCGAATACATATTAAGAGGAGATATTACTATGAAAATTAGCGGCAGGAACAAATTGCAAGGCATTGTCAAAGAAGTGGTTAAAGGCGCTGTAATGGCCAAAGTTGTAGTTGACCATAAAGGTGACGAAATTGTCGCTACGATCACTGTAGATTCCATCGATGATTTGGGATTAAAAGTGGGTGACGAAGTAACGGCATTAATTAAATCCACAGAAGTTATGATCATCAAATAATAACTTACATAATAAAAAGAAGGCGATTAGTGAATCGCCTTCTTTTTATTATGCTAGAAAGTATATGATATCTCTTCTCTGTGCCCTCTGCGCCTCTGTGGTGTCTTTAGCGTTTTTTCTTATTATAAACTAATAAAAGTATTGAAAAGAACTTCTTGTCGTTTTGCCGTTTCCATTCATATTCCAAGAAGGTGGTGGCTCAGACACTTGCTGCCCTTGGTGGAGAAATAAGACTTCACTGCCTATTGCCTGGGCTTCTTCTGGTGAATGGGTGACAAGGATGAAGGGAATGTTCCAGATTTCTTGCAGTCTTTTTAGCTCATCCTGCAATTCGTAGCGACTTTGGGCATCTAGAGCAGATAAGGGTTCGTCGAGTAAAAGGATCTGAGGCTCAGCCATTAATGCACGAGCCATAGCCACTCGTTGTTTTTCACCGCCAGATAATTGGCTTATGGAGCGGTGGGGGAGATGTTCGATTTTTAATAAAGTAATCAGCTTTTCGTATAATTCATTAGCCTCTTGGCTGGGAGTTTTTACTCCATACCAAATATTATGCTTAACATTCATATGGGGAAACAGTGCGAAGTCCTGAAACATATAGCTGACATTTCTCTTTTTAGGTGGTAAATGAATAGCTTTCGTGGAAGAATAAAAAACAGTAGCATTAGAAACAATACTGCCTTCATCTGGTTTCAGTAAACCTGCAATACAGCGCAAGATGGTTGTTTTACCGCAGCCGGAAGGACCGAATAAAACAATGGTTTTATTCGGAGCAGTAAATGAGATATTTAGGGTAAAATCGGATAATTTTTTTTTGATATCTACTGTTAGCATGAATGTGTTCCTTCCTTTTAGTGCAAAGTAATGTTTTTTCCTTTCCAATGGTTCAATCCGAAAATAATAGAAAAGGTGATTACGCTGATAATGATTACATACATCCCTGCTGTTATTAAGTCATTTGATTCTGTGGCAAAATAAATTGCCAATGGAATGGTTTGTGTCTTGCCGGGGATATTACCGGCAATCATAATGGTAGCGCCAAATTCTCCTAAAGTTCTTGCAAAGGATAGTACCAAACCGGATACCAGTCCCGGCCAGGATAATGGTATGGTAACCGTCCAAAATACCCGCCATTCGCTAGCTCCTAAAGTACGGGCAGCATCTTCTAGTGTTTTATCGATACCTTCAAAGGCTGCCTTAGTGCTCTGGTACATTAGCGGAAAGGATACAACAGTACCTGCCAGAACAGCTGCAGATTGTGTAAAAATAATTTGCATGTCAAAATATTTCGTTAGAAGAATTCCTACGGGTCCTTGTTTACCAACTAAGATTAAGAGTAAAAATCCAATGACGACAGGAGGTAAAACCAAGGGAAGAGTAAAAAAAGATTCGAGAGCTGCTTTGCCTGGGATATCGGTGTTGCGCATGACATAAGCCGATAATACGCCAAGAAAAAATACAAATAGCACTGAAATAGATGCAACCTTGATTGAAAGAATAACGGGCTGCCATTCGACCATACGTTTTCACCTGCACCATCTTATTAAATTTGTATTATATAAAACGCACTAAGGATTGCTTATATCTGGAAAGTGAAATATGCTATCGCTCTTTGCGTAACGTCTTTTTTCACAATATCCTGACAGCTAATCGTTAGTGCGTTTATAACTGATTATTTACTCATGGTAAAACCGTATTTTTCAAAAATAGCTTTGGATTCCGGAGTGCTTAAATAGGCAAGAAAATCAGCAGCTGCTTTTTCTTGTTTGGTTCCTGATAAAACTGCCGCTGGATAAAGAATTGGCTGGTGAGAACCTTCTGGTGCAGTAGCTGCGACTTTCACTTTGTCACTGGATACGGCATCCGTTTTGTAAACGATACCCGCTTCTACGTTGCCTGTCTCTACATAAGTTAAGACGGTACGAACATCTTTGGCAAGAACCGCTTTACTTTGTATTTTATCCCAGATTCCCAATTTCTTTAGAACTTCCTGTGCATATTGTCCTGCTGGTACCGATCCTGTTTCACCAATACTTACTTTTTGAACATCGTCCTTTGTTAAATCTTCATATTTTGTGATGTTGAGGGTGGAGGCTGTAGGAACGATTACAACGAGTTTGTTCTCTACTAAGTTTTTGCGTGTAGCCTTATTCACTAGGTTTTTTTCTTGTAAGTCATTCATCTGTTTTGGTGCTGCGGAAATAAAAATATCAGCGGGAGCACCTTGTTCGATTTGCTTTTGTAAAGCACCTGAGGCTCCAAGATTATAGACCAGCTTAACATTGGCATTTTTGGTTTCATAATTCTTTTGGATTTCAGCAAGAGCATCCTTTAAACTGACAGCGGCCGAAACATTTAGCTCAACTTTCTGCGGTGGTGCGGCTGGAGTTGCTGGTTTTTCGCCACCACATCCTGTAGTTATTGCAGCTATTATTAGTAAGGCTGCCATTAAAAATAATAATAAACGTTTTTTCAATGAATTTTCCTCCCCGATTTTTAATTTGAATAATTCATTCTATAAAAAAACAACTAACATAGCCCTAACAGAACTAGATTAGTTGATACAACATCGTATCTTTATATTAACTAAAACAAAGGCTACAGTAACAGTGTCTATGTAAAATAATAGTGACTTTATAACTAAAATACTACAAAATGATACCAGAGTCAATATAAAAGTCTTTGTTTTTATATTAGAAAGGGATTGAAAAATATATAGTAGCAATGTATAATTTGGTTAAGTTTAATATAGTATTGTTTGGTTGAAATGTAACCAATTATGTGTACAAAGAAGTACCGGCTGAACATGATCATGTTCGCAGCCGGTACTTCTTTTATGATAAAAATAGAATATTAAAGTTCTGCCATTATATCGCCCATCTGGGATACATCATAGCCGCCCATACCTGCGATTTCATTGCGGAATATAGGGGAACGCAATATTGACATCAAGGCTTGGAAGTGAGGTTTCTCTAAATCATGCCGTAACATAACTAAATCATAACGTTCTTTTTGCAAGGGAATAAATTCAACATTCTGTACCTGCATCGCCGCCTTTTCAATACCTAACCCAACATCAGCGTCACCTCGAGCAACTGCGCTGGCGATGGCAAGATGACTAGTTTCTTCCTGGCTATAGTTTGGAATGGCTCTAGGATCAAGTTTGAGTTGCTGAAACTTTTCATCAAGCAATACCCTAGCACCAGAGCCTCGCTCTCTATTGATGAAGCGAATGTCTGATCGCAGTAAATCTGGCCAATTCTTAATATTCTTTGGATTGCCAGGGGCTACATAAAATCCTTCATAGCGATAGACTAAATTAATAATAAGTGCTCTTTGACCTGGCAGTAAATGACGAACATAGGGGGTGTTATATTCTCCAGTATCTCCATCCCAAAGGTGAGTAGTAATCAAATTAGCTGTACCGCGGTATAAGGCAATCAAGCCATCCATACTACCATTAAAGCAGCGCAAAGAACGAACTTGAGGCATCTGTTTTTCTAGATGACGTGTTAGCACGTCTAGAACAGCATCCTGTCCATAAATAATCAAACCATCCTGAGCAGCTAAAGAGACATTGGCAGTTTGAGTGGCAGGCGGTGCAACTATACTATTTGTACCTTTTGCATTTTTCATGTACTTTTCCAGATCTGCTGCTTCTATGCGTAATTTGCGGCCTATATGATAAGCAGTCAATTCGCCGCGTTTGATGAATTCATAAACAGTGAAACGTGAAATTTTAAGTATTTTAGCAACTTCTTCCGGGGTGTAAGCTATCGTATTTGCCATTTATTATCACCTCATGGTTACTTGAATTTAATGTCTACAGCATATCTTATTTTCTATGATTTAACAACGGACAATCTGTAATTTCATGACCTTTATAAAAAGAAAGATACTTCTAAAATATTTTGCACTAATTATAAAAATTTATAAGGAGGAATAAATGATGCAAAACCATCCATTAAAACTTGGTTTACAGGAAGATTGTCCTTATGCGGACATTACTACTGAACTATTGGGAATCCAAGGGCAGGGACGATTGAAATTCATCACTAGGGAGGAGGCGGTTGTTACTGGTATATTGCGTCTAAAAGAATTCTTTGAAGCCCAAAAGCTAGTGGTGTTGTTCTGGCAAAAATCTCGAGCCTTGCTAAAACCAGGGGACACGATAATTGAGGTAATTGGAGATCTAAAAGTTCTTTTTAAAATGTGGCGGATTAGCCAAACCTATCTTACAGCCCTTTGTGCGATTGCGACAGAAACACGGAAAATTGTTGCGGCAGCGAGGGAAGTAAATCCAGAAATTGAGATCGTCGTTGCCTGCCGAAAAGCACACCTGGGTATGCGGCAAGAAGAAATTGAAGCAGTTGAGGATGGGGGCGGATTATATCACCGCAATTCCTTGAGCGATACGGTACTCATTACCCAAAATCATTTGCAAGTATTAGGAAAATTGCCAATTGATATAAAATCATTTCATCATAAGATTGAAATTGAGCCGCGTAATGAAGAAGAAGCGTATCAATGTGCTAGTTTTGCGGATGTTATATTGCTGGATCATTTTGAACCAGAGAGCTTGCAAATAGTAGTACAAAAACTCAAGCATTTGAATAGTCGGCTAAAAGTTGGCGTCGCTGGTGGGATTCAAGCCTCTCGGATTAAAGAATTTGCAAAGTTTGTGGATATCATTGTTTTAAGTTCCGTATTATATGCTGCTCCATTGGATTTCACTTGCAAGATAGAACGTATTTAATACAGCCATCTCAATTTCACCTAATCGAAATACTTTCTGATAATAGACTTTTAACTTGTAATTAAGCACTCAATGAATAAGGAGGAATGCATGATGTCAATAAATAGGCTATATGCTAAATTATGTTTAATAGTATGTTTTATGGTACTTTCTTTTACAGGGTGCGGGAAAGTGCAGTCGCCTGCAGCTCTCCCGGTTCAGCCAGTAGAAATCAATATATCGGCAGCTATGGGACTTAAAAATGCCCTAGGGGAAATTCAAAAAAAATATGAAGCGGATCATCCTGTTAAAATTGTCTTTAACTTGGCATCTTCAGGGGCATTACAAACTCAAATCGAGCAAGGGGCACCAACGGATTTATTTATTTCCGCTGCTAGTAAACAAATGGATGAATTGCAAAAAAAGAGTCTCATTATTCCTGCTACGCGCAAGAACTTGGTCGGAGACCGCTTGGTATTGATTGTACCGAAAGATTCGTGGCTTGATTTGCACAGCTTTCAAGATTTGACTAACGCAAGTGTTACCCGTTTTGGCATGGGTGTGCCGGAGACAGTACCAGCCGGGGAATATGCCAAACAGGTACTAGAAAAATTACAAGTATGGGAAACTGTGAAAGAAAAAGCTGTAATGCCTAAAGATATTCATAGCGTATTGACCTATGTGGAGACCGGGAATGTAGAGGCTGGAATTGTCTTTTCTACCGTGGCAGCTACAAGCAACAAAGTAAAAGTCGCTGCCATAGCGCCAGCGAATAGCCATGAGCCAATCATATTTCCCGGTGCTGTCGTGAGTAGTGCTAAGCATCCTAAAGAAGCAGAAGCATTTTTACAATATTTGACGAGTTCTGATGGAATGGCAGTGTTTACTAAATATGGTTTCCAAGGGATGCAATAAAAGATAATCATATAAATATCATAAAAATGATCTCTACTTGTAGGGATCATTTTTATATCACTCAAAGCTATGCTATGATAGGTAGGATAAGTAGGATAGAGATACGATAATTCAATAAAAAATGAGGTTTTAAAATCATATGGACGAACAAAGTGTGGCCAAGTATGCTCTTAGTAAAGAAATAGCACAGGCATTAGAGGAATTAGGGTACGAGATACTTACTAAGGTTCAGGAAAAAGTCATACCCTTGGCTCTTGCCCAGAAAGATATTATAGTGAGATCCCAAACGGGCAGCGGTAAGACAGCTGCTTTTGCTATCCCGATTTGTGAAAAAATAAGAGTAGAGCAAAAAAATCCTCAAGTGCTGGTTCTTACGCCAACACGAGAATTGGCAGTACAGTTAAAACAGGACATTGCCAATATCGGCAGATTTAAACGAATCAGATGTGCTGCTGTTGTTGGCAGGCAATCAATGGAAATGCAAAAAAGGGAATTGAAGCAAAGAGTGCATGTGATCGTTGGTACTCCTGGGAGAACCTTAGATCATCTAGAAAGAAAAAGTATGAATGTAGAAGAAGTACAGTACCTGATTATCGATGAAGCAGATAAAATGCTGGATATGGGCTTTATTGAGCAGGTGGAAGCTGTCATAAAAATGTTGCCCGACGATAGGGTTACCATGTTATTTTCTGCTACCATGCCAGAAAAGATTCAGGAAATATGCAGGCAATATATGAAGAATCCGATAAAAGTAGAAATTGATTCAGAGAATCCTAGTTTACAGAACATTGAACAATACTATTATGACGTAGAAGAAAATGAAAAGTTGACTCTGATTACGCAATTACTACAGATAGAAAGACCGGGCACCTGTATTCTCTTTTGCAATACAAGAGACAAGGTGGAAATGCTGTTGACAAAGATGAAAGAGAAAGGCTGCTCTTGCGGCAGCCTGCATGGTGGTATGGAACAAAGAGATCGTTTGGACTCCATTCAAAGTTTTAAAAGAGGGGAGTTTCAGTTTTTGATTGCGACGGATGTGGCGGCAAGAGGTATCCATATTGATGATATATCCCTTGTGGTTAATTATGATATGCCACTAGATAATGAAAGCTACGTACATCGAATTGGCAGGACAGGGCGGGCTGGAAATGTAGGCACAGCTATTACTTTTGTAACGAGAATGGAATATAGGGATTTGCAGAGAATAGAGGAATATGTTCAGTATAAGATACCAAAAAAAGAACTGCCAACGATGGCAGAAATAGAAGAAGGACAGCTAAGTTCGAGTATCTATGATGGAATGGAGCCTACACTAAAAATTGATAAAAGTGAGAAGTTAAATAGACAGATTACGAGAATTCGGATCAATGCTGGAAAAAAAGCAAAGATGCGTCCAGGAGATATACTAGGAGCCATCACTGCCATTCCAGATGTTAGCGGCAATGATATTGGTATTATCGATGTTCAAGATACCTGTTCCTACGTTGAAATTCTCGCCGATAAAGGGGATCTTGTAGCAGAGGCGCTTCAAAGTACAAAAATTAAGGGAAAAAGATATACAATAAAGAAAGTGAACTTTTCGAAGATTTAATAGGGCCCTAAATCTGTCAATTGCGAACAAAGTGAAGCGATCTCTGGCAAGCAGGGGATTGCTTCGCTATGCTCGCAATTGACAAAGAACACGAAAAATACATTGTAAATAGTCCCTTGTGTACTTTGCGTCTTTGTGATTCGATTGGTTTATATGTTTTAAAGGACGTGTCAGCATTTTCGGGGAGATAAAAGGAGAAAGAAGACATCATGAGTGATAATGTATTAACAGAGAGAGAGTTCGCCCAAATCATTGCGGAAAATGGTGGGCGTGTATTTAGAGTCGGTGGTTGTGTCCGGGACAGTTTTATGGGCATCACACCGAAAGATATTGATTTCAGTGTTGTTGGTATGGTTAAGAAAAATTTTAAAATGCTATTTCCCAAGGCGGAAGAATGTGGTAAGTCCTTTCCGGTTTTTCGCCTGGCAATAGACGGTATAAAGCGTGAAGTCGCCTTTGCCAGGACAGAGTGGAAAGTCGGCAGCGGTTATAAAGGATTTAGAGTATCAGCCAAGCCAAAGATCACCATTGAGGAAGATCTTTTTAGACGAGATACTACCGTCAATTCCATGGCGCAAGATATCTTAACAGGAGAAATTATTGATCCTTTCCAAGGGCGAGAAGATATAAAGGCTAAGGTATTACGAGCGACTAGTCAGCATTTCTCCGATGACCCAATGCGCGCTCTGCGTCTTGCTGGTCAATCCGCTCGGTTTGGTTTTGCAATAGATCCAGCTACGTTGCTTCTTGCTAGGGATGTCAAGGAAGAGCTGATTCATGAGCCTGTGGAACGGATGATTGCGGAATTGGGCAAGGTTTTAGCTGAGGCGTCCAAACCAGGTCGATTTTTTAAAGTTCTGGCAAAAACGCAGTTATTGGAGGTTACCTTTCAAGAAATCGCAGAGTTGTCTGTAGACGATTTTGAAAAGGCAATGGCTGGGCTTAATTTAGTGGCAAAAGCTACAGCAAGCTCTAAATTACGATTTGCATCCCTGGGTTTAGTGATGGATCAAATACGTTTAGCACGATGGAATCAGAGAATGACTCTGCCCGGCGATTGGCTGGATGCGGCCCTTAGAGTTAATCAAATCACAGGCTTTTTAGAAGAACCCACTCCTGAGAAAATCGTAGATACGATTGGAAAGTTAAGGCGTGGTTCTCTCGAAATTGAAGAATTGGATCTTATTATTACAGCAGCCAAATTAAAAGTCTTAACATTGGGGCCACTAAAAGCTGCAATGGTCTTGCCTCAAGGTGAGAGTGTCCCTAAAACATTGCAGGGGAAAGAAATTGGTGAATGGCTGCGAAAAAAACATATAGAGGCTATTGCCAAACAATTGAATAGCAGTTCATAAAAAATCTTCTACATCCATAGAACGTAGATAAATGGCTAGTTATACCAGAGCTCGATGAAATAGACAACATCAAGGTAACAAAATTTGCTTATGTTACCTTGACACTGTCTATTTTTAATACATTACGTCAAAATTTGGAACTTTCCTTCTTTTGGCACTTATTATTTTTGAAAAAACGGAGAAATATCCTGGATATATTACATAAAGTACCAAATAGAAATTGAAAAAGTAGCATAATTTCATAAATTTTTATGAAATTTAAGTTTATCCAACTTTATTTAGCTTTAATACTCTTATTTGATGTAACATAAGCAAATTGTGTTACATCAATATGGGATTTTTTAAAAAGGAGGGGTTCGTTAATAAACTGAAACCTATTTTTAACAAATCTATTAAGGGGATAAGGTGGGAGAATTTTATGCGGATATCAATTAGCAAGCAAATACTATTTGTATGTATCATGATCGTTATAGCGTTTACAGGGCTTAACGTATATACATATTATGAAATTGACAATGTGCAAGATGGCTATGATAATGTGCTAAAGAGAAGCGTTCCTTTAGTAGTCGAGGTTAAAGATCTTAATATTGAATTAAATGTTCAATCATCCCAGGTTCGAGGGTATATTTTAACGATGAATCCTACATATATTCAAGGATATGAAACGTCAAGGAAAAATATGGAGGCCACTCTGGTTAGCTTGGAAAAGAAGTTAATTACACCTGAAGGCAAAGAAAAGGTGGCTGCTCTGCGAGCATCACTAGCTGAATATCATAAGGTTTCTGATCAAGGAATTAATGCTCGTAAGACATCAGGCCAAGAGGAAGCCTTAAAAGCAGTAGCTGCTTCAGGAGCAAAAATCCAAGCCGCTGAAAAAAATACGAGTGATACCGTAAAGTTTTTAACCGAACGAATGGATCTTAGAATACAGCAGAATATTGATGAAACAGAACATATTCAGATGCTGCTTGGACTTTTAGATGTGATTATCTTGATCTTAGCTTGTATTCTGGCACTCTTTTTAGCGCGGCGTATTTCCAAACCCCTTGGGAAAGTAGCTGCATCAGCGCAAAGTATCGCCAGTGGTGATTTGCGAGTGATTAATATTCAATATACTGCCAAGGATGAGATTGGCGATATGATTCAAGCATTTACGGCTATGACAGATAATTTGCGGGATGTGGTAGGACAGGTAGCAAAATCTGCTGAGCAAGTAGCAGCAGCCAGTGAAGAATTAACAGCCAGTTCTGAACAGTCCGCTCAAGCGGCAGGACAAGTTGCTGAAACGGTTACTAATGTAGCCAGTGGTGCATCTAGTCAACTAGTGACAGTAGAACAAACGGTTTCAGTCGTAGGAGATATGGCGTCAGCTATTACTCATATTGCCAGCAATGCCAATCAGGTATCTGCAAAATCAGAGGAAACGGCTCAGGTGGCAAGTGATGGCGGAGATGCAGTGAACCTGGCAACGAAACAAATGCAGATCATTGAAGAGTCCGTTGCCCAATCAGCACAAGTCGTACAGCAATTAGGAACAAGTTCGCAGCAAATTGGTGAAATTGTCGATGTCATCAGCGGCATTGCCGGGCAGACCAACTTATTGGCGCTTAATGCTGCCATAGAGGCAGCCAGAGCTGGTGAGCAAGGACGAGGTTTTGCAGTGGTAGCGGATGAAGTACGAAAGTTAGCTGAGCAGTCGCAAGAAGCAGCGCAAAGGATCGCTGTCATTATCCGTGATATCCAAGCGGAGACTGGTAAAGCAGTAGCAGCCATGAATCAGGGAACGATTGAAGCATCGAAAGGCA
>Ga0316604_10003482_pt1 | contig 11031 bp, 9 predicted proteins | sample OWC_soil_day20_C_FD_207650 | JGI IMG/M metagenome (GOLD analysis project Ga0316604, IMG submission 207650) | Wetland soil microbial communities from Old Woman Creek delta, Ohio, United States - OWC_soil_day20_CT | ecosystem: Environmental > Terrestrial > Soil > Wetlands | place: USA: Ohio... | reverse complement strand
TGACCATTCGCTAACAGTTCTTCCAAATCGCTAGCTTCCAGTGTTTCTTTTTCAATAAGAGCAGCAGCAATCAAATGAAGCTTTTCAATATTTTCTTGCAGCATTGCTTCTGTTTTATTGTAAGCACCTTCGATCAATCTGCGCACTTCTTTATCAATAGAAGATGCTACTTCTTCACCATAATTACGGTCACGAGAAATATCTCTTCCTAAGAATACCTGCTGCTGCTGTCTGTTACCAAAAGTAATCGGTCCTAAATTCTCACTCATACCGTATTCGGTAATCATTTTACGTGATAAATCAGTGGCACGTTCTAAATCATTCTGTGCACCTGTACTGATTTCCTTAAGAACAACAGCTTCCGCCACGCGCCCACCTAATAATACACTGAGTTGTTCCAGTAACTCTGTACGTGTAGCATAATAGCGATCCTCTGTCGGCAGCATTAATGTATAACCGCCAGCTCGTCCGCGAGGAATGATCGACACTTTATGCACAGGATCTGTATTATCCAGCAGCATTCCAATTAAGGCATGACCTGCTTCATGATAGGCGGTGAGTTTTTTCTCACGTTCACTAATCACTTTACTTTTACGCTCAGGTCCAGCAACAACACGTTCAACAGACTCTTCCATTTCAGGCATGTCAATCCGTTTTTTGTTACGTCGTGCTGCTAAAAGAGCAGCTTCATTCACTAGGTTGCTCAAATCCGCACCCGTAAAACCAGGTGTACGGCGCGCCAGTACATCAAGACTTACTTCCTTTGCTACTGGCTTACCTTTGGTGTGAACTTTCAATATCTCCAGGCGTCCCTTAACATCCGGTTTATCAACGACAATCTGTCTATCAAAGCGACCAGGACGCAGTAAGGCTGGATCAAGAATATCAGGGCGATTCGTCGCAGCAATGATAATAATTCCTTCATTGACGCCAAATCCGTCCATCTCTACCAATAACTGATTTAATGTCTGTTCCCGCTCATCATGTCCGCCGCCGAGACCTGCGCCCCGTTGCCGTCCTACAGCATCGATTTCATCAATAAACACAATACAAGGCGCGCTCTTTTTTGCTTGTTCAAACAGATCCCGGACTCTGGAAGCACCGACACCAACAAACATTTCCACAAAGTCAGAACCGCTGATGCTAAAGAAGGGAACTCCTGCTTCCCCAGCTACTGCTCTGGCTAATAGAGTTTTACCTGTACCCGGAGGTCCAAATAACAATACACCTTTGGGAATACGAGCTCCCAAATCATTGAATTTCTTAGGATGTTTTAAGAACTCAACCACTTCTTCTAATTCTTGCTTTGCTTCATCAGCACCAGCCATATCGCCAAAGGTGACCTTAATTTTATCTTCACCATGAAGCTTCGCCCGGCTTTTGCCAAAAGACATCACTCGATTTCCGCCGCCTTGTGTCTGCTGCATAATAAAGAACCATACCCCAATTAACAGCAGCATTGGCAAAATAGAAGAAAAAATTGTTGTCCACCATGGTGGTTGAGGCGGCTGTTCAGCCTTAATATCAACATTTTTTTCTCGTAACGTATTAATAAGTGTAGGATCATTCGGCGTAATTGTGGTAAATTCTGTACCATCTGTCAGTTTGCCTCGAATATCTTTATCGACAACCGTGACACTCTGAACCTTCTGTTCCTCAATTTGATGTAAAAATTGAGTATAGCTAATTTCCTGCTTATTCGTTGTACGTGAGGAATAGTAGTCAATTATTGAAATAGCAATGATAATAATCAACAAATAAAAACTTACATTTCGAAAAAATTTATTCAAAGTAGCCCTCCTCTCACTGAAGCACCAACGTTATTTTCCTGCCATGGGCATTGTCATGTCCTTTGGCCTCCATAGTGAAATATTATACCATCAAATCTAATAATTAACAATAAAGAAGACTTGATTCAGGTGGAGTTTTAACTCCATTTTGAATCTTAGTCGCCCTTATCCTTAGGACTTAGTCGCTCTTAATCCCACTTGCAGAAAGTGGGAGCTTAGAGCGTCTTGGTCATCGGATAAACTTAGTCTTGATAAATTTCAGGTTTTAAGATTCCGATGAAGGGTAAATTCCGGTATTTTTCAGCATAATCAAGTCCATATCCAATTACAAAGTGATCGGGTATGGTAAAGCCATTATACGCAATATCCACATCTACCTTACGTCGTTCTGGTTTATTGAGAAGTGTACATATCTTAATGCTGGCTGGCTGGCGAGATTTAAGATTATCTACCAAATAATTCAAAGTTAAACCTGAATCAATAATATCTTCTACCACTAGAACATGCTTACCTTCCACATTTTCATCAAGATCTTTTAGAATCCTTACCACGCCGCTAGAGCTGGTACCTGCACCATAACTGGACACTGCCATAAAATCAATCGCTACCGGAACTTTAATTGCTCTGGCTAAATCCGCCATAAACAGCACAGCTCCCCGTAACACCCCAATCATTAAGATTTCTTTGCCAGCATAATCAGCAGTAATTTCTGCCCCTAGTTCTACTATACGCGCCGCTAATTGCTCTTCGCTGAGTAGGACTCTTTCTACATCATTTATCACTATTGTTCCTCCTGTTTTATTATATATATTACGCAATAAAAAAATGTAAACCAATTAGGATTTTAATTATTTTTTATTGCATTTTCTAAAATTCTTAATTGTAAAAATGTTTTCGTTTTATCGGTTACTTCACCACGTCGGCTTTGACGATAACCTCCAATCCAGAGGATGCCTCCTTCATCACAAATGATCGGTACAAGATCTCTCAATTCCCGAGGAATCTTTTCATCAATAAAAAAATCTTTCACTTTTTTATTCCCAGCAAAACCAAGAGGGATAAAACGATCACCCACACGGCGAGTACGAACAAATAAAGGTAATGATAGCTCATCTGCATCAAAAACAGCCACATTAAACTGACTTTTTATCCGTATCGCGCTTAGCTCGGCGCTGATTTGTATACCCAATTGCTGAATTTGGGTAATACCAGGAATCGTTAATTTTTGTCCAGAATAGGCTGTCTGATTCGCCAAAGCAAATGCCTTTTCTCCTACGTATAGTCCATCATAAGTTTTGTGAATTGTCAACCCACCAGGCAACTGTAAAATACTTCCCACTCGCCCATGAAAAAGCATCTCTATCAAAGTTTCCACATGATAAAAGCTTATTCCTGTTAAAGAGCCTTGTTTTTTTTCAATCGCTAAGCGAATTATTTCACGCGTAACGGCAATATGTACCAATTTCATCTGCTTTGCAACAAGCAGTAAGTAATGATTCTCTTCTTTTACAACTTCCGGCCAAATACTCTTAGCTGTATGCTGGATAAAATCATGCTCATCGCCAACAATGGTTGCAGTTCTACACAACGAATCTTTAACAGCATTATTATACTGTTTTTCCAGCTCAGGTAAAAGGTGAATTCGAATACGGTTGCGCAAATAATTGGTTTCAAAATTCGAACTATCAAATTTAGGCTCTAGCTGCTCCTTTTTACAATAGGCCATAATATCGGCCCTGCTGACCGATAGCAGCGGTCTAATGATATCACCATTCATTGGCTGCATCCCTCGTATCCCAGCGCTGCCTGATCCACGCAGCATATTCATTAATACGGTTTCCGCCTGATCGTCCCGATGATGTCCTGTAGCAATCTTGGCACCACCCACCTCTTTAGCGACCTGCCGCAAATACTGATAACGTACTATCCGAGCAGCCTCTTCACCTGACTTGCCCGTCTCTTTCATAAACGCAGGTACATCAATCGCTTTATGATAACATATCAGACTGCGTTTGGCACAAAAGTCCACTACAAAAGCCGCTTCCATGGCGGATTCTTCTCCACGAAGCATATGATCAACCTGGGCAACAACCATACTCATATTATATTCTGGGCGAAACGCAGCAAGGATATGTAACAACGCCAATGAATCTGGGCCACCTGAGCAAGCCACTACAATCGTATCTCCTTGCTCTAGTAATCCATGTCGATCTATCCATGCTTTAACTTTTTCTAACATCAGTGCTGCAACTCTCCAAGTTATAATTTTTGATCAAGCGAAAAATAGTAGAACTGACAAAAATGCCAAAAGCAATGGCTCCTGCCGTTAATATCGTCTGCATCCCTTTTGCTACACCATCCACATAATTCCCTTCCACCATGTAAAGCATCGTCATATAGGCATCACCTCCGGGGACTAAGGGAATAAATCCCGGAATAATAAAGATAGTCGCCGGTTTTCGAAGAATCCGTGCCAAAATTTCTGCTATTACCCCGACTGCTACACTCGCCAAGAAATCAGCTAATATTCCATTGCCGCCAAGTCTCATTGTAATATACATGATCAGCCAGGCCACCATGCCTACGAAACTAACATATAGTAATAATTTGCGAGGAATACGATATAATATACCCACGGATGCCGAAATTAATAGCACCGCTATTATTTTTACCATTAACACAGCTTCACCTCATTATACCTTAAGTGCCAATATAATTACCACACCCATAGCTACAGCTGCCGCTGTCAATGCAGCTTCTAGCCCCCTAGACAGACCGCTTAGCAAATCACCCGCAATCACATCCCGTATAGCATTGGTAATGGCTACTCCAGGGACTAAAGGCATAATACCACCAATAATGACAGCATCAGGTCGTAAATGAGGCCAGATCGAATGTAGGAGTACACCACAAAAAGCAACAGCCATACCACCAAGAAACTCAAAAGAAAATTGTACACCATGCAGTTTAGAGACGATATGGGCAATGTAGCGTACGATCATAGCTGCTGCAAAGGCAGCTAATGTCTCAAAAAAAAGCGCATTTTGCAAAACCGCGGTCCCTCCTCCAATGACCCCTGAAGCTAACATAGACGGCAATAAGGAAAATCCCGTCCGTTCTTTGCTAATACTGGTTAAAATCCCTTTAGCATCCTCATATCCCATGCGCTGGGCTACTAAACTTCGTGATAACTCATTTACCTTTGAAATCCGATCCAGATTGATTGTACGGTCTCGTACCCGCCGCATTACAGTTAAGGTATGACCAGCTTCGTCGGTTACTGTTAAAAAGACGCCTGTAGGAATGACAAAGCTCTCCACAGTGCTGGCACCGCAAGCTTTTGCCATGTGATTCATAGTTTCTTCTATTCGATAGGTTTCTGCTCCATTTTTTAGCATAACCTCACCTGCTAGTGCCGCTAACGAAACCATTTGCTCCAATGAGATTGTCACGTATGTACACCGCCCATACTATTTTCAACATTAATAAATCTATCTAAATCAGTGTTATTTTATTCTCTCGCTTTATTATATTTTCCTGCAATTGCAATAAAAATAACCCAGTATATCCTGGGTTATTTTTATTCATGGGTAATCTTCTCTGGATTCGCCTTGGGAATTTATATACTTGTCATTACACGTCTGTATTTCGAGCCACTTTTGCAACCATAACTGTCATATCATCATGTACACGATTGCCAGACATCAGTAATGCTTGAGCGAGAATCTGTTCTGCCAAAGCCTGAGGTTTCGTATTGACTCCTCTTCGTAAAAAATTAGCTAACCAATTTTCCTTATCTAAGCTGCTTTGGGGAACATCCACAATTCCATCACTAACCATGATGATAAAGTCACCCTCGACTACCATTTCTTTTATTGGTTGAATTTCAATCTGTTGTAAAATACCAATTGGCAGCGATGATGATTTGACAGTCATAACCTCTCTAACCCTCTTAATAAAGCTCGGCGCCGCTCCAATCTTCAAGAACTCAGCCTCTCCTGAATAGGTATCAATCACTACCATATCAAGAGTCACGAAAGATTCATCAGGTGTACGCAATAACAACATAGAATTCACTGTCTTGACTGCTATATCAATATCAAAACCAACTGACAATAGTCTTTGCAAAAATTTTATTGCCATATTACTCTCAAGAGCTGCCTGCTTACCGCTTCCCATACCATCACTCAGTATCAATGCTATCTTTCCTTTATATAAAGGAATTACCGTGCAGGTATCACCACATACCCCTTGTCCCTCTTTAGCAAAGCTAGCAATACCAGTCTCCACTTGAAACCGCTTCGCTACTTTCATAGCTAAGGTACATCTTTTTTTCTTGCTGACATCGCCACATTCCGCTTTTAGCATTAATTTCTCTTTCATGATACTCGATGCTAAAGGCAAAATAGTATTCACACATTCTTTTTTATTATTACATGGAGCTTTACTGACCTCGATTACAGCTCCCCCTTGTTTTCCTGTCACCCTTACTCCTGTAAGAGAACATGCCAGCATAGCAGCCTTTTCTTGCAATACTAGAGACAAAGCCTTATTTGAATGCTCAACCTTACCGATTTCATAAGCCAAGTTACTAATAATTACACTAGTAGCCTCCATTTGTTCGGTAACAATTTGGCGCTGCTCAATGATTCTCTTTTGCCAAAAGGATGCAGTAAGATTCCGTTCAGTTACCAAGCCAATCGTCTCTATTAACTCTTTCTTTCGAATACAATTTTCTTGGAACACTTTTGGCAATTTGCTCACAGGCATGGATTTGATATCTGTTTGTCCCAGCAGCTCTAAGATGCCATGGTAGGTACGATAAAAATCAGCCTCCCAGCACTGGGATCTTTTACTGCAATTCACACATAATTGCTCCCCTACAGCAGATAGTGTTTTGGCTAATTCATCATCCCGAATCTTCCCTTTCGTATCTTCAACAATACTGCCAAAGGTTCCAGCCAGCTCATGAAATACCTCTGCAATATTTTTAATTTTAGATACCGTTTCTTGTACATGCAGTGAATTGTCGGCTGCAGATACAGACGAAGGAGAAGAAAAGGCAAGATCGCACCAACCGGCTAATCCCTTGTTAGGTGCAAAGATAAACAATCCCCCTGCTATTGCACATTCACTTAGTATTCGCAATAATTGCTGATCTTGTCCAAAATATAATATAGTAATGGCGCTTCCTAATATAAATCCTAATATGACTGCAAATTTCCCCAATCCGCGAAAAGCTCCTGCTAGAACACCTGCTACCGCATATACGGATACAGTCAGCGTTGCATTGCCATCACTTAACCCTATGACCAGTCCAACCACTACACCCACGCAAGAACCAAGTCCTGGACCACCGGCAAGAGACATCACCATAATTAAGAGACAACCTGCCATATTACGAATACTATAGTCGAAAACTGTGGTATTCCCCAGTCCAGCCACGGCAATTGCCAGCAGCAAGATCATGCAACTGAGACGTTCACTGGTCACATATTGCTGTGAATAGATCGATTGCTTCTCTATTAGCAGCGGCACACCATACATAAAAATATAGGACAACACCATACAAGTACCAGCATCAAATAATAGTAATAAGAAACTATATAGAGTTGGCTGGGCAACCATATTGATTACAAATCCATAGCATATGATCACGCAAAATGCCAATAAAGGCACAGCCATTATTTTTTTGTGCAATCGTGTCAGCTTATCTGCCCACAAAAAATATAAGAACATTGTTGCAATATAAATGCCAACTTCTACGTAATATCCTGCCGTTAAGACCCCAGCAATGCACCACAGTCCTACCATAAAGGCTCGTCTTTTTTGCAGTTGTGCTACCGCAGCAAAAAAGGCCAATCCAATCGGTGCAATGTCCCCCATAATCGTAACTCGTCCCAATAAAAAGGATAAAATATTGATAAACCAATTTTCCGCCTGCATGATAGACAGCAATACACAATATCCTTTGTAAAAAATCTTCTTAAACGACAACTGTCGAGGTGCTTGTTTCTTTTCAGTTATTGGTTGTGGTACATCTAGCATCTCATTTGGTAAGGTAATAACAGTTACTTTTGGCATAATGCTTCACCTCTATTCATATAATACCAACAGGAGATAGATAGCCCTTATCAATTATATTAAGGCATATTATTATTTTACATATATTGGTATTCATTCTTTGTCTGAATAAGTCCGTTACGAAACAAAAATTCCGACAAAAAATAGAGTAAAAGGTAAAAAACCACCTGACAACTACAATGTCAGGTGGTTCTTTTGAACTATAATGCTATTATTTTTGTCGAGTCACAAGGAAACTTTTCCCATCTTAATCCCCAACCTATGATAAATTAAAGAAATTACATCAAAAAGAGCATTTCAATTTGAAATGCTCTGATGAACTATTACTGAGAACGAGCAGCACCACGACCGCCACGTTTGGATTCTGTATTACGTTTCAAATCTCCAAGACGTTCATCACTATCTTTTAAGAATTTAGTCAACTTGTCTTCAAAGGACGGCGCATTCACTTTCCCAAAACGCCGATTATCATTGGCTGGTGCTCTCCTGGGAATAGGACTAGGAGCTGGACTTGGACTTGGCGGCTGAAGTTGCTTAATCGACAACCCTATTTTCCCGCGTTCATCAACTGACAAAACCTTAACTTTTACCGTATCTTGCTCTTTCAGGAAATCTTTCACATCACGAACATATACATCAGCAACTTCCGAGATATGAATTAAACCTACTTTTCCTCCAGGCAATTCTACAAATGCTCCGAAATTTGTAATACCTGTCACAACGCCCTCAACCACACTGCCAACTTCAATGGACATACTAATCAAACTTCCCCCTTAAAAAACTATGTTTTTCATCCATATTATAACCTTGACACTGAAAAGGTGTCAAGAAAAGCCGCTATAAATTATTTTTTTCCACCGAAATGAAAGGAATCTCTCCTGGTTTGACCAATCCTTGCTCTTCACGAGCCAATTTTTCTACATATTTAGGGTCATGTAATGCTTTACGCTCTTCTTGTAATGTAGTATTAGCCTCTCGTAATTGCTGAAGCTGCATACGTGTGGCTTGACTTTCACGGCGAATAGAGGAAAGTTGACTCTGCTGACCAACAGTTAAATAAATAAAATAACTGCATAATATAAATAGAAATAGTTTAAACCATTTCACACGATACTTTTGCTGTTTCCGCACTCACTTCACCACCACATATAAAATACTATTATGTATAAGACAGCTTTATTCGCCAATTAGTGAATGCATTCCTCTTTTTTTCATAGACTTTTTTATTTTTTCTCATCAAGTGGCGGTTTGGGATACCAAACCTGATACCAAGCTTTTATTTTGCTGCTAATCCATCGAAAAGGCCAGCTCACAATTTTTATACACAAAGAGATTGGTCTGATAATAAGCACAATAAACATATTTTTTACGAATGCCATTATACTTTTTGTCAGCTTAATCATACCAGTAAATAAACGGATCACATATAAGCTTAATAGGCGATAATATAAGCCAACACCACTTATGATTCCTAAAAATACATAAAACCTAAGTTCCCCCCAATTACTCAGCACCAAAGCAATAAATACAATCGCAGTCGCAATTAACCAATAGAGCAAGTCTGTAACCCATGTTATTAAAACCTTCGGCCTAAAGGTACCGCGTAATACTCGATAAAAATCAAATAATACTCCTAATGTTATACCTGTAGCAACCGTAGATAAAAAAATTGAGAATTGACTTTCTACTTGCACTGCCTCACCTCCAGCGCCATGAATGATAATAGCGATGCAATCTCCCAGCTATCCATACCATTCCCAGCAAGGTAACCATGCACCACCACCCTATAGCAGTACGAATATATTCCCACTGTTCTTCTGCAAAAATAGTATAAGGCATAGGATAGGAAGATAATTCATACCAATAGCCAATTACACGATTTACATAATTCACTGTTTCATCATAGGGCGGTATTCCTCCATATTTATCTACTGCCCCTGGGCCGGCATTATAAGCAGCCAAAGCCAATACCATATTTCCTTCATATCTATTTACTAATTGACTAAGATATAAGGTTCCGATACGAATGTTAAGCTCTTCATTATAATAACATTCAACCGTACATTCTCCAGGATGGCGCCCCGTACACACTTTAGCTTGTTCATTCACTTGGCGCCATGTACTAGGAATAATCTGCATTAATCCGTAAGCTCCTGCGGGCGAATGCGCTCGAGGTTGAAAAGAACTCTCTGCATGAATCAAACTTGCAACGATTTGGCCATTTATACCAGCCTGGCGGGCACGTCGATTGATCAACTCTCCATAAGGTACCTTATTGTCGACGTCTGCTATAACATAGGAATTCCCATTAAACTTCTCCCATGCCTTATTATGTATCCCGGAAATTCCATAGCCTATGATACTATAAATAACCAACTGAATCACAAATACAACCAATCCGATACGCCATAGGATCAACAATCTGGGCCGCAAGACAATACTCCTCTCACCCAAGAATCGAAACATATAAAAGCCGCGATATGTAACACGAAACAATTCATATAGTGCTACATTCGCGCACCGCAATAGCGGAAAATACGTTCTCTTTTTGCATTTTTTGCTAAATCATGTGGCATAAAGAAAAACACTAAGTGTCCTTAAAAAAATATCTTTTTTGAACCGCGAAGACACGAAGAATACGAAGCACAGATCGGCTACAATATTTACAATACTTACACATAAAACGAATCGAACCACAAAGGCGCAAAGGACACAAAGGCTTTTTATTTATATTTTTTGTGCACTCCTTTGTGTGCTGCATAGCGGCATTGCGCCTTTGTGGTTCATAAATTTTATATTTTCCACCTACAAAACTTATACGCTCTAGGTTTAGAAAGAAAACTTGGCTTACGCCAAGCCTTAGCATTTTTGCAGATTTTTAGGTAATTATTTTAAGAATCTCTCTAACAAACCTTTTTTATTATGAGAAGTGTCATCATAAGAAACACCCTTGATCAATCCTTCTACCACAATATTACTTTTATCTAAATTTAACTGTTTAATATTTAGTCCCTCACCCTTTACAATGAGCACGCCTTGCTCGGTTTCCATAATTACTTCTTTTTCATCATAACTTCCTAAACTGAGCACACCATCAATTGTCATTTCCTCACGATCAACCAATGTAATTTGATGCCGCCAAGTAGGTGTTTTATTA
>Ga0316604_10003481_pt1 | contig 11031 bp, 11 predicted proteins | sample OWC_soil_day20_C_FD_207650 | JGI IMG/M metagenome (GOLD analysis project Ga0316604, IMG submission 207650) | Wetland soil microbial communities from Old Woman Creek delta, Ohio, United States - OWC_soil_day20_CT | ecosystem: Environmental > Terrestrial > Soil > Wetlands | place: USA: Ohio... | reverse complement strand
TTCAGGTTTGTTCCTCGCGTAAAGAAATAAACTTCCAAAAAATGTTGCACAACTTAAAAAAATCCAAAATCGGTTCCAGCGCATGACTCAGTTTTTATTTTAATTTAATGGGCGTTAGTCATAATAAAAAAAATAATTGCGAATTACAATCGAATTTCCCCGATGGGGCCGGGGTCTACACAGTAAACTTGTATTGTCCGGTTCCTTCCTCAGTCAGTAATTTACAGGGAGTTCCTGGTTTTTCTAAAGTAATTCATCGTTTAAAATCAGTCTTTCGTCCTAATATAAGGTGTTAAATAATATTAAGCCGCACTCTTTTTCATTTTACAATTGACAATAATTTGTACAAAAACTTGTAGGTTTGTGCCACTTAACACATGCACCCGAGTTACAAAAATAATTATAAAAAGTTTTTGAGACAGATATACCTGGTATTTGGAGGAATATTAATTGCGTTTCCTGTAATTTTTACCAGTTTGGCTTCGCCGAGGTCCGACCTCACCGTGTCTTCAATTGTTTTCGCAGATACCGTGCCGAAAGGGGCGGATACGACTATTCCTGCTATAAAAACGCCGGAACCAGCAAAAACTGATACACAGCATCCAAACCGTATTGATACTATTGGATCTTCAACCGATTCCACAGGAATAGATAGCCTGCATGGTCCCAAGCTCTCCAAGGATAGCCTGGATGCGCCAGTTGCTTACAAAGCGAAGGACTCTATTATCCTGGTAATTCCGGAAAAGAAGTTTTATATGTATGGCACTGCCAATACAAAGTATAAAACGATGGAGATTACAGCTGAACGAATGACCTACATGCAATCTACAGGTATTATGGAAGCCACTACCGCGCTGGATACAGCTGGTAAGCCTTTCGGTCGTCCGCATTTCAAGGACGGTGGACAGGAATTTGATTCCGATACCCTGCGTTTTGCAATGGAAACGAAGAAAGCAAAGATCTACAATACCAAATCCCAGTACGGAGAAGGCTATGTGCATAGCGAGCAGACGAAGCGCATGCCTGACAATAGCATCTTTGGTTTCAAAAACGGGTATACTACCTGTAACCTGGATACCCCTCACTTCCAGTTCAGGGCCAAAAAGATCAAGGTAATTCCTGATAAACTGGTAATATCTGGTCCGGCAAACCTGGAGATTGAAGGGATTCCAACACCTTTGTTCATTCCTTTTGCCATTTTCCCAATCACCCAGGGGCAACGTTCCGGTATCCTGGTGCCGGGGTATGTGGTGAACGCCCAGAAGGGGATGGGTCTGGAAAATGGAGGATACTACTTAGGTCTGGGGGAGCATTTTGACCTTACCATGCGGGGAGATATCTACTCTTATGGTAGCTGGTCGCTCACTGCCAGTCCGACATACCGAAAGCGCTATCATTATAATGGTGGTATGACTTTGAGTTTTGCCAATACCCGTTTCGGTGATCCTTCGGTGAAATCTGAGTTTAGCCGCTCTCGTGACTTCAGGGTTACCTGGAACCACAGTATGGACAGTAAGGCCAGGCCGGGTGTGAACTTCGGTGCGAACGTGAACTTTGGTACTTCCAGCTATAATACTTACAATGTAACGGATTATGCTACCCGTGTAAACAATAACATTGGTTCTTCTATCAGCTTTTCGAAGACCTGGCAGGGCAAGCCTTATAACTTTACATCGAGTCTGACACACTCTCAGAACCTGAGTACCCGTGATGTGTCTATTTCCTTCCCGAATGCGACGTTTTCCATGAATACGCAGTATCCGTTTCAGCCAAAGGAGCTGGTTGGGAAGTCTAAATGGTACCACAAACTCGGGATTGGGTACACCGCAACGCTTGCTAATAGCGTGACATTCAAGGACTCAGTGTTTGGTAAGTCGAAGATGTTCGATGCGTTGCAGTCAGGGATGAAACAGAATATTCCTATCTCCTTTACTATTCCTGTGTTTAAAAACTTTACCCTGTCTCCGGGTGTCAGTTATGCAGAATATTGGTATACAAAGAAGACGGAGCGTAGGTGGAATCCAAACAAGCGTGTGAGTGTAGACTCTTTGGGTGGTTTGGATACAATATATACTCAGGGCTTCTTTGCTGCACGGCAGGCGAGTGCAAGTTTGTCTTTGTCAACAGCGGTATATGGTATGTATGTGTTCCCGAATGGGTCTAAAGTGAAAGCTATCCGCCATGTGATGCGGCCTACACTGAGTATCAGTGCGCAACCTGATCTGGCCAGTAATGCCTATTATAACCAGTATTATAATAGGGACAGCGATGCGGTACGTACTTCTTATTTTACCAGTTCTTCTGTTGGGGTGCCTTCGGAGGGGAGGGCCGCATCTATCTCGTTCGGGTTGGATAATAACCTGGAAATGAAGGTGTTCTCGAAGAAGGATACGTCGGCGAACCATGAGAAGAAGATCAAGCTGCTGGATGGTTTTGGTTTCAATGGTTCTTATAACCTGTTGGCGGACAGCTTCAAACTGTCAACTTTCAGTTTGTACGCCCGTACGAACCTGTTTGATAAGATCAACATCACAGCCAGTGGTAATATTGATCCTTATGTATATAATAGCAGGGGAAAAAAAATTGACAAATATGTGTGGAATCAGGGCAGGTTCAGTCCGGGCCGATTATCGAATGCCACGATAGCGCTGAGTACGTCCCTTACTTCGCCGGATAAGAAGGCGAAGGCCAAGCAGGATCAGCTAAATAGTATAGAGAATGCAGAAAGTACGGATGCGGCATTCCAGGCACAGCAGCGACAGCTGGCGACGGTGAAGAAGAACCCGGGTGAGTATGTGGACTTTGATATTCCATGGAAGTTGGATCTGTCTTATAGCCTGACTTATAGTAATACGATCCAGGCGGATTCAGGAGGGGTGGTGAAGACATTCTACCAGTACCTGACGGTTAGTGGAGATTTTAGTTTGACACCGAAGTGGAAGGTGGGGGTGAATAGTGGTTATGACTTTATTAATCATGCATTGGGGTATACAAATATGTATATATCGAGGGATCTGCACTGTTGGCAGATGTCGATTAATTTGATTCCGATTGGTAGTTATCGTCAGTTTAGTATTACGATCAGTCCGAAGGCGGGAATATTGAGAGATTTGAGGATTAACAGGTCGAGGACGTTCTATGATCTATAGCGAAGTGTAGGATATTGTAAAAAGGGAGGTTCCGGTAGGGGCTTCCCTTTTTTTATGGTTTTTGATAATGTTCCCACATGATTTGGAATATTTTTGCCTTTAGTTCTTCTATATCCTGCAAGGTGTACCCAATAGTGGAGACGGGTGGCAGGAACTCCATTGTAACAGCATGTGGCCAGGCAAAGAACGTTTTTCCAGGGGGCATAATTTCTTTTGTGCCTTTTATGATGGTTGGTAAAATGGGCTTTTTGGTGTCAATAGCGAGTGAAAAGGCCCCGTCATAAAATTCCTTCAGGGGTTGATCAGTTTTGTTCCTGGTGCCTTCCGGATAGAGTAGCATATGCATGCCATTTCCCAGTACCTCTTTCATTTCCACGAAGCTATGTTTACGGCTGGCGGGGTCTTTCCGATCTACCAGCACGCTGCCGATCTTGTACATAATGCCAAAGATGGGTGCTTTTACCATTTCCTTTTTTGCGAGGCTTTTGTGGATACCTGGGATGCCGGCGTAGGTGGCAGGGATATCCATGAAGGAGTTGTGGTTACAAACGATGATATAGGCTTGTCCGGGGGCGAAATTTTCGCGGCCTTTGGTACGGACGGGACAACCGATCAGCGGCATCATTATACGGCACCAGAGGCGTCCGGATTTGACAAATCTTCGAACGCGGGTTCTTAGAGAGTAGAATGATAACAACCACATTGGGAGCAGGAAAATGAGCATGAATATGGTGAAGATCATCAGCACATATAATGCATAGATTCTGCCAGCCAGGTTTTTAAACCAGTTCATAGATGTATGTTCAGATTATAAATATAATTATGAAATGGTATAAATTTTTTACGGTGTGGAAAATTCCTTTCTGCATGTAATCCTTCAATTGATCATTCGTAGTGATGGTTATTAAAGGCGATTGGCTATAGAAAAAATTCAAAAAGCTTTCCAACGGGTAAGGGAATGTGAACTTTCAATAGGTGTATGTAAGATGCTGTTATATTCTGACTTTCCAAATGAGGGGGAGCAGTATTGAATAAATTATTTATACAGTGTTCAGATGCAGGTTATATCCTTTGTACCAGCCAGATACAAGCTATCACGCCAATCAAGGCTGATAGCGGTATTGCTATATATTTTCGATAATAAGGTTTATCCGCAAACCACCTGGCCAGTAAAAAATAGCAGGTAAGTATCACTGTAATTTGTCCAAGTTCAACTCCCAGGTTAAACATAATCAGGCAGGAGAAATAATGCTCATGAGACAATCCCAATTGCGACAGCGAGCCTGCAAATCCAAGTCCATGAATTAATCCGAAGAGGAATACAATTCCTATTCTCGAAAGCCTCAACTTAGGGGAAAGAATATTTTCGACGGCAACGTAAAGAATGGACAGTGCTATTAATGGCTCTACAAGTGCCGGCGAGGGGGTAATAATATGATATATGGCGAGTCCAAGTGTAATAGAATGGGCGATAGTGAATGCCGTGGCCTGCCATAATATGGCCTTTAAACGGGGGCTTAGTAAAAATAGTCCTAAAATAAATGCAATGTGGTCGTAGCCGTATGGCAAAATATGCTGATATCCTTGTAGCAGATAAGCGGATATCACATTTGATTTTAGCAGCCGGGTCAGCTCTCCTGGTTGTATATGAGCGAATACAATAATAAATTTACTTTGAGATAGCATGATTTAGGCTATATTATTAACTTGCATGTCGAAATTAGTGCGTTTTCCTGGTTAAATAATGATATTTTAGCGATAATTAACAAAGATCTTGATTAAAAAGCTATACTGGTTCCTTTTTGTACGCGACCTGAATGAATCCCTGGATAATTCATCCGGAGATACAGGTATGTCGCTGAAAAAGAAGCTGATGCAGGATCTGTCTTACGTGGTGTTATTTGCTTACGTTTTCTTCATTTTTTCACCGCTTATACCACTGGTTTCAGACATCATCGCCCATACTTTCCGGGAAAAGGAGCACCTGGAAACAGCGCATCATGCATATGGCAAAGATCACGTTGGCCTTGAAATTGTAAAGGCTGAAAAGCTTGCCGGCAAAGAAGATGCTACTAATAATCAAAAAAGTGGCCTGGAAGATATTTCTCATAAGCCAGCCGTAAATATACAACTCCATTTCCCTGCTGAGCAAATATTGAATCCGGCATATTCCCTGTTCAGATGTGCTAATTTAGCATCCAGGCAGGATATTGACTACCCTCCACCACGATTATAGGCATATACCTGATTATTTTTAATTTGATTAAGCCATTGGCTTGATCTGTCTTTGTATGTACTATAAATATTGAGATGAATTTATTAAAATTATTGCTTGTTATCACGATGACCATCGTGATCAATCATTCTATTTCTGCACAACAACAAACCCTTTCCGGTATAGTCATTGACAGTGCAACACATGTTCCTGCCAGCGGGGTGACTGTACGTTTGACTCCCGGCAACCATACGGACATAACGGATGAAAATGGACGGTTCTTTTATAAAAATATCCCTGTTGAGGCGAGGGTGATTATAGTATCGGCAATTGGCTATAAGCAACAATCTTACCAGTTAAGTAACTTTAGAAATGGTCAGATTATTCCTATCGCCACCCAGCAAACTCAATTAACAGATGTGATCATCACTGCGAATACCGGCAATCCATATAAGGCTTTGAGTGAAATGGATATTAAGTTAAGAGGTGTATCAAATTCACAGGAAGTGTTACGGATTGTGCCTGGTTTGTTTATAGGCCAGCATCAGGGTGGGGGCAAGGCAGAACAGATCTTCCTGCGAGGTTTTGATAATGATCATGGTACAGATATCAGTATGAGTGTAGATGGAATACCTATTAATATGGTTTCGCATGCACATGGGCAGGGCTATGCAGATAGTCATTTCATTATTCCCGAAACGATTGAAAGTACTACTTACCAGAAGGGAATGTATAATGCAGAAAAGGGAGATCTTGCTGTAACTGGTTTTGTGAACTTTAATACAGCAGATGCGATCAGTTCCAACACTGTAAAACTGGAAGGTGGTCAATATAATACTTACCGGGCACTCGCGATGATAAACCTGCTGGGAGATAAAGCCAAAGCGAAGAATCAATCCTGGTATGCTGCTTCAGAATATCGCTATAGTGATAGTTACTTCGATCATTCCCAGCATTTCAAGCGTTTCAATTTCTTTACTAAATATCATGGTCAACTCAATGAGCATAACTGGTTAACATTGACAGCATCTACGCTTTATAGCAAATGGGATGCATCCGGCCAGATACCTGAAAGTGCTGTTGATGAAGGGAAAGTAGGGTTTTATGGACAGCTGGATCCGAATGAGGGGGGGATTACTTCCCGGACAAATTTGAATGTACAGTTAGTCACTACTCTTCCTAACCATGATATCATAAAAAACCAGGTTTATTATTCCAGGTACAAGTTTGATCTGTTTACGAATTTTACTTTCTTTTTAGAAGATACTGTAAATGGAGATGAGATCAGGCAAAAAGAAGCGCGTAATTTATTTGGATATAATGGCAGTTACCTGCATGAAGGGTATATAGGGAATACAAAGTTAACCACTGACGCTGGTATCAATGCGCGTTTTGATGCTACAGATAATTCAGAGCTATCTCATACTATCAACCGCTATACATTGATTGAACGTTTTAAACTGGGCGATATTACTGAATTCAGTGCAGGTGGATATGTGAATGAAACCCTACAGTTTAATAACCGGCTTTCATTAAATTTAGGGCTAAGGTTTGATCAATTCTTCTATAAGTACAATAACAAACTGGCGGATGATGCTACATTAAGTGGTGAGGGGATTTATACAGCTAATAATAATGTTGTTAGTCCGAAGGTGAACCTTTATTACCAGGCAACAGATAAAACGCAGTTTTATTTGTTGTTGGGGAAAGGGTTTCATTCCAACGATGCCCGGGTAGTGGTAGTGGAAAAAGGGGGGCAGACCTTGCCTGCTGCATATGGTGCAGATCTGGGAACAGTGTTCAAGTTATCAAAAAGTTTATTATTTAATGCAGCGGTATGGTATAGCTATTTGCAAAAAGAATATGTATATGCAGGTGATGGTGGAACTGTTGAATTCAGTGGTCGTACCCGTCGTGTGGGTTTCGACTTTTCAGGACGTTTTCAGCCGGTTGCTGCGCTTTATGTAGATGCGGATGTAAACTATGCACATGGGCGTTCTATCGATGACCCTAAGGGGGAAAACTATATTCCGCTTGCACCGGTATGGAGTAGTACGGGAGGGGTAACATGGTTATTAAAGAATGGAATCAATGGCAGTTTTCGATATCGTTATTTAGGAGACAGGGCTGCGAATGAGGATTATAGTCTGACAGCAAAGGGGTATTTTGTGAATGATTTAGTTTTGAATTACACAAGGGCGAAGTTTGAGGTAGGCTTAACGATCAACAATGTGTTTAATGTGAAATGGAAGGAGACACAATTTGAGACAGTCACACGTTTGAAGGGTGAACAGCCTGTTGATGGTGTTGCATTTACAGCAGGGACTAAGTTTGCAGCGCTTGCTCATGTCAGTTATTTTTTCAGATAATATTTTTTAGGTAATCAGTAGGAATGCATGTTTAAATTTTCCAGCTATTGGAAAATTTAAACTGTTATTACATTCACAACGGTGTTTTTGTTGTGGACTTCTTTTTCATCTGCATTTCTTTCAACAGTGGGATTTCACTCACAGTTGGAAGAGGTGTAGATGGAAGGGTTGAATGTTCATAAGGAGGTGCAGTTGGAAACCTTTGGTAGATTTGCCTTTATATGTGGCAGCTCCTGATTTGAAATATGGGGGCATTTATATTATTTCTATTATCAGAGCAGAAATGGTTTCACATTTTCTTCTGGCAGACCAGTATATTCACAAAACTCACTTACGGTCACAAATTGCTTTGGCCCCTTTCCATTTTTCTCTCTTATTTTTTGTATCAAATCCCGCGCAGCACGTTCTTTTCTGCCGGTGATATTCATGACATCTTTGGCAAATATTACGATGCGGTTTGGTATGATTTTCTGCGTAATCGGCATATTCGGAAGGTACATTTTTTTAGGTTGAAATGCCGGCGTAGCTTGGTGTTGGTAACCAAATATAATACATTTTGCGCAGAATGAGCCGAACGGACATGGCGATGAAATTGTCCTTATTTAAAGTGAATTAAATGATATTAAAATGGCAAGAGTTGGAGGAATTGTGCCTTTTAAGGGTACTATCGGGAATATCTCTTTTTATAAGACAAAAGCCGGGAATCTGGCGAGAGAAAAAGGAGGTGTTGATGGCAGCCGTATAGCAAAGGATCCGGCGTTTGAGCGGACCAGGGAGAACGGCGAGGAGTTTGGCCGGGCCGGGAAGGCAAATAAACTCCTGAGAACTTCATTAAGAGCTTTGGTACAGAATGCCAGTGACAGTTATGTATCAGGGAGGTTAACCAGTGCTTTTTTAAAGGTGATTCAGGCAGACCAGGTCAGTGTACGTGGAAAGCGGAATGTGATTGATGGAGAGGTGGAGTTACTGCGGGGATTTGAGTTCAATGCAGCGTCATCGCTGGGGAGTACTTTTTATGCGCCATATGTGGCAACCATTGACCGGGCTGCAGGCACTGCAACTATAAATGTGCCTGCGTTTATTCCCAATAATATGATTGCTGCACCTGAAGGTGCTACCCATTATAAGATCTTTGTGGGTGGTGCAGAGATTGATTTTGAAGGGGAGACTTTCGTGAATAATATCCTGGATAGTGGTGAACTGCCATTGGACAGGGTTGCGACGGCGCCAATTGTTTTGTCTGCAGTGGTTACTGCTGATAGTACCAGGCCACTTTTCCTGGCTTTGGGTATTGAGTTTTTCCAGCGGGTTAATAATGGGTTGTATAGCCTGTTTAATGGGGCATTTAATGCCTTGTCTATTGTTGCGGTGTCTGGTACGGCTTAATATTCAGGGTTATGGAATTATTATTGATGCGGGAGTATTTTGATACGGGTACAAATGGCGCTTTGTACATGGAAGGGCATCGGCTTTGTTATACTATTGAGTTGCCGTGGAAGGAGAATCATGTGGGGTGTTCGTGTATTCCGGAAGGGAGGTATGCACTAAAGAAGCGATTTAGTGAGCGGAAGAAATGGCACCTTGAGGTGTTGGGTGTGCAAGGTAGGAGTCTGATCCTGATTCATCCGGCGAATAATGCGATGAAGGAGTTGCAGGGGTGTATTGCGCCGGTGACCAGTATTCATGGAGAGGGATTGGGGTATTATTCCGTGGCTGCAATGGATGTGTTGAGGAGGGCGGTGTATATGGCGCTAGATGGGAAGGAACAGGTTTTTTTAACTATCAAAAAAAAGCAACAATGAATATTGCGGAACGGTTGGTGGCACCGACGCCACCATTTTTTCAGAAGGTGCGTAATGTGGGATTGGTGTTGTTGGCGATTAGTGGGACGATTGCGGGGTTGCCGGTGATGGTACCTGCGGTGCTGACACAGATTGCAGGGTACCTGGCGGTGGCTGGGACGGTGATGAGTGGGATTAGCCAGGCGACGGTGGATGGTGGGAGTATGGTTAAGAGTAGATGAATTCAGGCTGGTGTAGCTGGCTGTTGGTGTGGTGAGGGCCTCTGCGTATGCAGGGGCCTTCGTATTATAGCTAATATTCTTCGCATGAAGAAGTATTCTACGCAAGATTTGCGTAGAATAAGTGGTGTAATCTACGCAAGGCTTGTTTTTACCTGGAAAAACGATTTTAAATCATATCATTTTTGGGAAAGTAATTATGATTTTGGAAAAACGATTACAATTGGCCTGTTTTTCGGAAAAACGATTACGTTTTTATGAAAGGGACTGTTGTTATAAAAGGCTTTTATACAATGCCGGTCATTGTTCTGGCAGACCTGGCTGTTAAGAAAGGGCTGATACGTCAAAACCTTTTGAGGACTACTGACTTTCACCTTATAGTTACGTAATTTCTACATTGTCATAATAAATAATCGCCAGAAAGTCCGGTCACCTCATATTCCTAAGTGTTGTGGGCATTACTTATCATCTGTGAGCTGTGCAATCAGTTCCACTTCCAACTTGCAATCGGGTTCATATAGTCTGCTGATTTGTACCCATGTAGCAGCGGGAAAGTCACCATTGTAAAACTCTTTTCTAACGTCATTGTACTTTTTCATTGTCTCTATATCAGTAGTATATAGGGTTTCTTTCACTACATCTGCGAAGGATGCGCCATTTGCATTTAGGCATTTTCCCAGTGCCCGGTAGACCTGGGCTATCCCTTTTGGGCTAAGATCTTCTGTGGGTATACCTGAAATATAAAGCATATTGCCTAATTTGACGACCTGGGCATATCCCGCATCTTCATTCTGCTTGTGGTCATTATCCCAGTGCCACTTCTGTTTAACACCAGTACTTTTTTTATCCGCATGTTTATCTATCTGTTCTTTCTGGTCATTGTTGTTATTGCAGGCGAAAGTGGTAAACAGGAGCAATACAAAATACAATTTCACGCCAACCCTGGCCATATTATGCTTAGATAAATACATTATATAAAACGTTTCTATTTATTACAAAAAACAAAACATAACTATTTTTCACCCTTGATCCCTGGACTCATAAAGGCCTTTCTGCCATAACAAACTAACGATTATCCTTCTTTTCACCACCCAGGAATTTAAGGGCTAATGCCACAATGTCCCCGGTTACCTTTGTGGGCGAATTGCAGTCGCAATTGCTCAATCCTATTACATAAATGTCTTCACCAGGTATGTATACTGCCATTGTCTTAAATCCAAATATGCTTCCCCCATGCTCCCGGGTTGGCACCTTGTTTATATCCCTGATATGCCATCC
>Ga0316604_10003479_pt1 | contig 11033 bp, 12 predicted proteins | sample OWC_soil_day20_C_FD_207650 | JGI IMG/M metagenome (GOLD analysis project Ga0316604, IMG submission 207650) | Wetland soil microbial communities from Old Woman Creek delta, Ohio, United States - OWC_soil_day20_CT | ecosystem: Environmental > Terrestrial > Soil > Wetlands | place: USA: Ohio... | reverse complement strand
CGGCAGCAAATATTAAATGATAGGGTTTAATTTCCGGATGCATCGTGCCCCAGGCCAATAACATTTTCTTAAAGATCGTTTCTAATAACCCTAGGCTGTTTACTGGTTTTGCTGCACCATCAACTAAATTGTTTACTTCTGCCTGATAATTCACGTTTACTCCTCCAATTTTTTTGGTTTTGCGCCAATAAAATAAACCCTAGCCCAAAAGGGCCAGGGTTATGGTTTTCATAAATCCTGTCCTTCTGGTACTACCTCTGGCGCGGAGGTAAATAACAGCCAAACAGGCAGGTCTCCTGGCTTACGGATCATAAGAACACCCTCGCCTTCCCGCTTGCCGGTGGCATAACAAAAGTATTCTTCCCCGATTACAGTGGCGCGACCGCGTCGTTTAAGGATTTATACAATCCTTCCGAGCTTCCCTATTCTCCTCTTAGCTTACTAAGAGGCACCTGTATGGTGGAAATTTATTAAATTTTGATCTGCTATACTCATTCTACAGTTATGACCATTCTCCTGTTAGCCTATGTAGGTTCGCAAGATGTTGAAACATTTAGTCAGAAAAGTTCTATTTTGCAGTAGATAACTTCTTTCTTTACATGCCAAACATAGTAATAAGCGACTTTACCAGCAAGCCTGAAACCATCCCCATAAACGGGTCAGATATTGCTGTCACGGTCATTGTTACACCACCAATAATGGTATCAGCACTGCCCACACCACTACTTAGTGCCAAGCTGGCATTGATGGGTACGGTTACAATAGCACCTAACACTAAGAGAAAGCCGGCGATAGATTCATTTGGCACATACCTTCCGATCTTAACCAATAACCCAGCAGCTAAAATGGCAGCCATAATGACCATCATTAACACTCCTGACGCCAGTGGATGCGGCGCAGCTCCAGTAGCTGAAATGATGGCCTGTACTGGTGCCCCGCCAAAAAGCGATGATGCGATATCCGCAAGGCTGCTAATAATTGTCAGGTGATCAAGATTTACTTCCATCTTGGCCAATGTCTGCGCAGTAATAGTGGCAAAAGCGATATTGGCACCAATATTCAGGGCACTTAAGCCTAGCGCCCCCCGAACCACATTTTTCGTGAAGGATAGCTTTTGCATGACAAACCTTTCGCGCACTTGATCAGCCGCCACCTGCTGGTTTCTTTTTAAACACACACTAACAAGCGACGAAATGGCGACACAACTAATAATAGCATAGACAAGTTTATCAGCCGGATTAGGGGTAGCATAATAACTTAGAAGAGCTGTAATAATCGAAACACTGCCGACAATAGAATTTCTCACCGTCATTTCCACAGCGACTCTTGCCAAAACAATCCCCACTCCGGCCATCATGGCATATGTAATCACCGGACCAATAAAAGCAACAATAATCTTAAACATTCCTAACAGACCAACAATAAGTAAGATCACGCCTTCGAGAAAGACCATCGAAATTCGTTCCTGCACAGTACGCCCCATGGTCCCTACCAGCGTTAGCGTCTCAGCCTGAAAGGAAATAGGCGCCACAATCCCTAATGCACCACAGCCAATGGCTCCAATAACAAAGCCTGCTGCTGTCGGTACAGATGCAAACCCGAAGGTCAAAGCATATAGTCCTCCTGGAATAGCATTAATTACTACGCCAATAGCTACAACGAAATCCTGGATACTCAACATGTTAACTTCCTTCCTCTAACCAAACATCGCAATTCCCAGTGGTGTCACCAGCAAAGGATGGGGCGGTACATGAACCTGCCGGCCAAACGCTTTGCCAAACTCGGTTTCAAACCCCTGCAAATACGCCGTGCCGCCCACAACATAGACTGGATAGTCATCGAACTCTTCCTGCCCGACTAACATATTTTTAACAATGGTTGCCATTTTTTCTACAACCGGCAAAATCACTGGCATAATTTTGCGGTGCTGAGTCGGGTCGCGTTTCAATAACTCCGCTTCTTCAAAAGATATCTTATATGCCCCTGCCAAAACTAAGGACACGTGCGTACCCCCTGTTGGTTCATCGGCCGTAAAAACCAACTCCCCCTTACGTAAAACAGCAATACCAGTAGTACCGCCGCCAATGTCTACCACAATGCCATGCGTAATCCCCAAAGCCATCGCCGCCGCTACCGGTTCATCTACCTGGCAGACAGGTTCCAAGCCAGCTCCGGCAATAACATGACCACAGGCCATCGCGTTTCTTCCCATTGTCCCAGGCGGAATAGCAGTAGCTCCTTTAGCTAAGGTAATTCCCATCCGCGCTTCAACCTCAGCCTTCAACTCTTCGACAATAACCATGGCTCCCCGAAAATCAACCACCAAACCGTCTTTTACAACTGAAGCCCACTGCATACTACCCGCCACCGGATTACCTGCCTCATCGATAACAACCAACACTACATCAGCTGTTCCCAAGTCAACACCAACCTTATAGGGGCCTGGCAAATCGGCTACCGTTTTTGTTTCAATCAATTCATACAAGCGATGAATCTTCTCATAAACTTCCATACATTAGCCCCCCGCCGCCTGTAGTCCATACTCTAATAGCTATGGTAACAGGTATTCACCTAAAATTCGGGCGAATACCTGTTACCGTAATCATATTACCTGTATTTTACTCTTCCCTTACACGCTTGTATATAGTAGATTCTTGCCTTTTTCTGTTGGTAAAACATAAGTTCCCTGCTTGTCTATCCCGCCTTTAAAGGGTACAATATGAAGAGAAAGTTTAAAGGCAGGTGTCAGCAATGGAGAATACGGAATTATTGCAAGCCATCCGCGCTATGATCCAGGAAGAAATAAAGCCTATTAAAGAAGAAATAACCACCATCAAATTCGATATGGGCACTCTTAAGTCTGATATGGATACCGTCAAATCCGATATTTCCGCCATCCAATCCACTATGGCAACCAAAGCCGATATTACCCGCTTAGAAGGCAAGATTGAGCAATACGGCGAAGGCCAGCAAAAAGACATCTATCATTTGCTCCAGTTAACCAGTAAAAAAATTGATAACATCCACGAAGACTTAAAGTCCTTGGCAGAAGTCACCGGCGAACATGAAATGAAAATTCGTTCTCTTGCCCGCCGTCCTGTTTAGCAGCAAACAAGTACTTAACCCGGCTATGTGCCGGTTATTTTTTTGCGCAAAACAGCAAATACCCTATTAGAATAGCGATAGCCAATACGCCTGTTGCTGTCAAACCAATCGAATTGCCTAAACCAGCTAACTGTTGCCAATTATGCCCTAGCCCAGTCCCTAAATAGATAAAAGCACCACACCAAATAATTGAACTAATAAAAACCCCGAAAATATAGACCTTGCCATTCATCTGAACAAAGCCTGCCGGAATTGGAATAACGCCGCGAATAACAGGTAATATTCTTCCAAAAACAACGCTAAAAATTCCGTATTGAGTAAGCCATTTTTCAATAATAAGCAGTTTAGACTCAGTTGGTATGAGAAAGCGAAAATGTTGGGCAATAATCTTTGTTCTGCTAAAAAAGCCTATTCCATAACCAATGACAGCCCCCAGTAAATCTCCTAGGGCTGTAGCCGCTATGGCAGGAATCATTTCCAATTGGCCACTAGACACTAAATAACCAGTAAAACCCATGGTCAGCTCCCCTGGCAAGGGTAGTCCTACGCCAGTAAGCAACATTGCTACAAAAATAGCAGCATAGCTGTATGCGCCTATATATTTAATTATTTCCTGCAGCACTTGTTCCATTATCGAGTTATTTACCCTCCACAAAGTTATGTGAAACAAAGATAAATTACTGCCAATTTATCTGCACACATAATTAGTATTGCCGGGAATTAACAAAAGAAAGCCTCGACAATTCATTTCTTTATCCAGTAAGAAACAGCCTCAGTACGATGGAAGCTTTAGCAAAAGATCAAAAAACTGTCTCTACTAAGTTAAATACTTAGCAGAGACAGTTTTTTGTTATTACTTAATAAAAGTTAATACTTCTTCCATCGATTTTCGCGGCGGTGATGATAATTTATCAGAGGCAGGCATCCCCAGCGGTGTCATAGCTGCCAAATAATAGCCTTCTTTCTTGAAACCAATATATGTAGAAATCTCCTCTGCGGCAAATGTCGGCCCGGTCATCCAACAAGTTCCGTAACCCAGGCTGGCAGCAGCTAACAGCAGATTTTCCAGAGCAGCAGCAATATTTTGAATACCGGGATTGGGTTTAGCATATTGTTGGACTTGATCATGTGGCATAACGCCATCAGCCAAAAGCATATCGGCAATGGTTTCATAAGGACCAGCATATACAAGAATCAGAACAGGCGCACCTTTGAAAACTGTTTGATAGCCGACACTACCTTTAAAGCCCTTTATCTTGGCCTCATCACGTAAATAGGTGCTTAATTCAGCATTCTTCCTCTCGACAATCCGGGCAATCTCGGCAATTTTCTCTTTGTTGGCAATAACAACAAAATGCCAATTCTGCATATTTTTTCCTGAAGGCGCATAGGTAGCTGCTTTGACTAGTTCTTTAATTGTTTGCTCAGGAACTTGTTCCTCAGTAAATTTCCTTACACTGTGACGCTTGTAGATAAATTCCATGTCCACCCTAATCAACCTCCTTGACTAGATGTCTTACAGAAATTTTTAAGTCTCCATCTACACATTACCAGAATTTATCCTACTATGCAAATGCGAGCTTACTGCCAGCAGCAGGTTGCCTGCCACTTGCCGCCGGTAGACAGCACCAGCCCGAACATCATCAATCGGGCTAACACCGTCAGCCACCAAATCTGCAGTCTGCCGCAAAACGTCTTCTATTAAAATTTTCCTTTTTTGGGGGAAAACTATATTTTTTATTGCAGACTATACTTTTAGATAGTGTGAATTCATAAAAATTCTGGTATAATTTGTCTAAGAGTACTCAAAGGTGCTAATTTCGTTGCAGAAGTAGTGGAATAAGCGGGTTAAGCCGCGAATAAGATATTATTTGCGTTGTAACTATACTTAGTTAGATAGGTGGTTATGTTGGTGGATAGAAAGAATGCAGCTATTACAGGGGTAGGTATTTATGTTCCCGATCAAGTGCTCACTAATGACGAATTGGCCAAAAGAGCAGAAACTAATGCTGAGTGGATATGGAGCCGGACGGGAATTAGCGAACGGCGTATTGCCGGGCCTGAACAAGCAGCCTCTGATTTGGGGGTAATTGCTGCTGAACAGGCGTTAAGTAATGCAGGAATATCCGCCAAAGACGTGGATTTAATCATTGTGGCAACCGCTACGCCGGATATGTTATTTCCTGCGACTGCCTGCGTTATCCAACATAAACTTGGTCTCAAAAATACGCCTGCCTTTGATTTGGAAGCAGGCTGTTCAGGTTTTATTTATGCGCTCAATGTAGGTTCTCATTTTATTACCAGCGGACAGTACCGCACCGTCTTAGTTATCGGTACTGAAGTGCTGTCCCGGGTAGTGGACTGGGAAGATCGTGAAACCAGTGTAATTGTAGGTGACGGTGCAGGGGCTGTTGTTTTGCAGCCGGCGCGTGCAGGGTACGGCATATTGTCCTGCTGCCTGGGAGCGGACGGCTCCGGCGGCGAATATCTGAGTCTTCCTGCAGGCGGTTCACGTATGCCGGTTACTCATCAGGCAATTGAACAGAAAATGAATATATTTAAAATGAACGGACCAGAAGTATTTCGCTTTGCTATGAGGAAGGTGCCTGAAGTTATTAACCAGGTACTTACGCCATCCCAAACTTCCCTGGAAGAAGTATCACTCATTGTTCCTCATCAAGCCAATCTGCGTATTTTGGAGGCTGTGGCCAGAGTTATGAATATTTCCATAGATAAATTTGCAGTAAATATGGACAGATACGGCAATACTTCTTCAGCCTCTATCCCGATTGCACTGTATGAGGCTTTGACAGAAGGTCGGATCAACTCTGGGGACCATATTGTCCTTACTGGCTTTGGGGCTGGGTTAACGTGGGGTTCCATTCTTATGCGGTGGCAAGAAAATTTTCGTTCTTAGTTCGCTCTACTATCCATAACATTAGCGATAGGGAAGGAGAATAGGATGACTGGGTGGTCGATTGTTCCTATTGATAACGATAATATTGGACAGGTTCCCGTTTTATTCCGAAAAGTATACGGCGATGAGTATTTGCATAAAGAGGTCTATAATCCAAAGGCACTGTGGCAGCAAATACAAACAGGAAATTTAATGGCGGTGCTGGCTTATTCTCCGTCAGGCTTGCCGGTTGGCTATGTGGCTTTAGGCAGATTACAGTCCAATCCCCGGCTTTGGGAAGAGCAGGCGCTGATTGTTGATCCGGCATACAATGACTCCGGGATAGCAATTCCGCTGGCGGAGTACTTTACTAAAAAAGAGAACCACCGCAATATTGACATTGACGGCATATTTTCCTATGCGGTGTGTCACCATTATTTTACCCAGATAATTTGCGCAAAAGCAGGGTGGAATGATTGCTTTTTAATGTTGGATTATATTAATAAGTCTCTTTATACCCGACAACCGAATGCTGACAGAGTAGCTTGTGTTATGATGTATGCCGAATTCATAGAGCAAAAAGACATCACATATCTGCCACAGTGTTATGAAAAGAGCATTCGTCAAATTGCCCGGTCTTTGTATTCAAGGAATTTTCAAATAGGGGAAAAACCACTACCTGCTGACACAATAACTAGTTGGGAAGATGTAGGTCATATGCCGACAGGCAACAGACAGATTGCAGTTCGAGATATCGGTGCCGATTGGTCAGATATAGTAGTAGCAATTCTGGACCAGGCTCACCTGCACAAGATAATCAGCCTGCAGATAATCCTTAATATGGCTTGTCCTTGTATTGATGCGGCTGTAACTATCTTGCGGAAGCAGGGATTTTTTTTCGGAGGACTGGCACCCCGCTGGTTTGGGAGTGATGCTATTTTAATGCAACGAATTCTGGATAAAGAGCCCGATTACGCTGCTATTAAACTGTACACTCGCACCGGAAAGAATTTGTTGGCTGCTGTTCGGACTGACCAGCAAACAATACAGCAATTGTCCGTACAGTAGTCTAGAAGAACGGTTTCACTGAGCAATAGTAAACCATCACCCTATTAGTAGACAGCGAGCAGGCTTAGGTGATGGAGCTATAGATTATTCAAGAGATAATTTTGAGAGGGGAATTAACAATGGCAACAACAATGGAGAGATTATGCAGTGTAATTCTGAAGTTCAAAAAAGACAAAATTTCGGCAGCAGCACTTAAACCCGAAGCGCTGTTTCAGGAAAACTTAGGATTTGATTCTCTGGATTTTAGCGAATTGCTTGTTCTGGTCGAGGATGAGTTCGGTCTGGAATTGGAATTGGATGGACTGAGGCAATATACTACGATTGAGGCTATGGTCAAATATCTAGACAGCCGTCTTGCCGGTTAATCTTTGTTGACTGTGGTAATGAAATGATGAAAACCTCCTCTGTTAGGTGAAAAAGACTTGATAGAGGAGGTTTTTGCTTATAACTATATAATTGCTTATGAGTTTTTCAGACAAACAAAAACTACCGTGGGGTGAAGAATATGCCTAATAATAAGATTCGGTCAGGTATTGCCGGAGTTGGCATGTATGTTCCAGATAAGACAGTAACTAACGCTGACTTGGAAAAGATTGTGGAAACCAGTGATGAGTGGATTCAGTCCCGTACCGGCATTAAGGAAAGGCATATTGCCAGTACGGAGCAGGCGGCATCTGATCTGGGAGTTATTGCTGCAAAACAAGCCCTGGCAAATGCAAAAATTTCACCGTCAGAAGTAGATCTGATTATTGTTGCAACAGCTACCAGTGATATGCAATTTCCCTCTACTGCCTGCATTATCCAGGCTGCGCTGGGGTTAAATGACATTCCGGCCTTTGATGTGACAGCAGGTTGTGCCGGTTTTATTTATGGTTTGTCGATAGGAAGCCAGTTTATTGAAAATGGGACATATAAAAATGTGCTGGTAATAGGGACCGAAGTATTATCAAAAATAACCTACTGGACAGATCGGGAGACCTGTGTTCTGCTGGCTGACGGCGCTGGCGCAGTTGTGCTAAAGCCTGCTTTGCCAGGATACGGATTGCTGGCTTTGCGCTTGGGGGCTGACGGTTCCGGCGGCAAGCATTTATTGATGCCGGCAGGGGGATCGCGTATGCCGGTAACGCCGAAGGCTATCGAAGAAAAATTGAATACGTTACATATGAATGGCCACGAAGTGTTTAAGTTTGCCATGAAAAAACTACCGGAAGCGATGCAACAGGTATTGACAGCAGCCCAAATAGACAAGAATCAGGTTGCTCTAGTAATACCTCACCAGGCTAACCGACGTATCATTGAAGCTGCGGCCCGCAGTTTAGATATGCCTATTGAAAAGTTTATGATAAATTTGGACAGATACGGCAACACATCTTCGGCCTCTATCCCGATTGCTTTATGCGAAGCTCTTGAAAATTGCCTGATAAAACCGGGAGATGATATTGTTCTGGTTGGATTTGGGGCAGGATTGACCTGGGGAGCTGTTGTCCTGCGCTGGAGCATGTAAAGAATGCCGCCTTAACTATTTACTGCTTCGCGGTCAGCGCGGATAAAAGCCAGTAAATCTTTGGCTGTTTTGCTGTATAGCTTAATTTGCTCATAATCAGGTTCTGTCTCCAATAATTTTTGCAGCATCAATCCGTCACTGCCAAACCAATGTGGCAACAAGCCACCCAGGAAAAAACCACGGTCCCGCATAGCTCTCACAGCAGCACCCAAAGCGGGCAAAGCTGTATTGACGGCAATTTGCAGACTGATTACCTTTCTGTCGGCAGCTTCATGCAGGAGTTCATCGAGGCAAGTCTGCCAGTCGGCACCGATTTCCATGACAGCTATTTTCCAGGTCTGAGCTGCTGCGTAATACTTTTCCTCTCTGATGGTCAAGCCAGCCATAGGCAGGGATGCATCGGCCGGCAGAAATGTTCTCGGTTTTAAAGGCTGAGTCAAATCACGCACAACCCCGGCATATTCCGTAGGAACATAAACAGGTGTAATTGGCTCCGAATTTTCCAGAAAACTCATCACACAAGATACTCGTGGAGAAGTCAAGGCCCGCTGCTCTTTAAAGCTTGCACCTGAGAGTTGAGACAATGCTAAGGCGCAATCGTACAGTCCTGACTTGATGGCACCAATTTGCGTAACATAATGGTGGCACACTGCCTCGCAAAAAATGCCGCTATAGTCAGTAAGACCGATAACTGTTGGATTAAAGTAAATCTTCGTCAACAGTGACGATAGGTTGCTATATTTAAAAGCGGGATGTATTACCATATTCCCGGCCTCCCATAACCGGGAGTTAGGAGCATTTTTAAACATGGAAACATAACCGGCCGGCTGACCCTGCCTGTCAAAGGCCAACGCGGCGCTTACGCGGCCTGCAGAGATTTCCCGCCACAGGATGTCTGGATCATACACATCCTTAACCGGAAAGTCATTACTATATACTGACCGGAATACAGCACTAACATATCTGACGTTAGAACTATCTACCGGCACAATCTGAAAATTCTCAGCAACCAACCGTTTTTCCTCCAGTACTTTTGTGACATTCATCTTGCTGGCAAATGTGAGCTTAGCGCCAGCAGCAGGTTACCTGACACCTGCCGCCGGTAGGCAGCACCGGCCCGGACATCATCAATCGGGCCGACACCGTTAGCCGCCAAATCCGCAGCCTGCCGTAAAATATCTTCTGTCAAAACTTTCCCCGTAAGGAAAGCTTCCAATTCAGGCAGTATTGTGATGGTTTTCCCCACACTGCCCCAAGCCAGCTTAATTTGGTTCACCTTGTTATCCTGCCCTATTTCCAGCAAGACAGCCAGGCTAACAACAGCAATCGCCAAAGCTTGGCGTTTACCAACCTTGTAGTAGTGAGACTGTACAGATTCCGCCGGCAGAGGAATACTAACTCCGGCTACAATTTCGCCTGGCTGCAGCACCGTACTGCCAGGCCCCAAAATAAAATCTGCAATAGGTATTCTGCGTAACCCCCGGGGACTTGCCACTACTACAACTGCGCCAAAAACATAGAGCGGCGCCAGCGTATCTCCTGCCGGCGAGGCAGTACAAAGATTGCCTCCCAGTGTAGCGCTATGCCGTATGGGCGGTGAAGCAAATACAATGACTGCATCCCATAATGCGCGAAGATGCCGCTCAATGGTTTCATGCTCCACCAGTTGCTGAATGGTTACACCGGCACCAATAAAAATATCATCTTGCTCTTGGGTTATCTGTTGAAGCTCAGTCAACCGTTCCAGACAAAACAACGCCGACGGCTTATCGCCGCTCTTGCGCAGCCGTACCAGCAGATCAGTGCCGCCGGCCATAATGCGCCCTGCCGGGTATTGCTCAAATAGTTTCCATAATTCAACCAATGTAGCAGGAAAGAAAATTTGCATTACCTTTTCCCTCCCTGCAGCAGACGGGCTGCCGTTAGTACTGCTTCGACTATCTTCTGATAGCCGGTGCAGCGGCAAAGGTTGCCGCTAAGTCCGGCACGTACCTGCTCGGGCGTCGGATCAGGACAGCGATTTAACAAGTCAAGTGCCGCCAAAACCATACCGGGAATACAAAACCCGCACTGCACGGCACCGCAGTCAATAAAAGCCTGCTGCATAACATGCAGCCTTTCTTCCGTAGCTACCCCTTCAACAGTAAGCACTTGCCGATTTTCCAGTTGTGCGGCCAGCATAAGGCAAGACAGGCGGCTTTCACCGTCAACTAAAATTGTACAGGCTCCACACTCGCCTGCCCCACAACACTCTTTTACACCGGTCAGGCCCAGGTCTTCCCGCAGCAAATCGACTACCCGGCGATCAGGCTGAGTTTCTATCGTAGTTTCCTTACTATTAAGTATAAATGTCAGCTTCATGGATTGCCCGCCTTTCTGTTTTTCTCCATTGCCAGCAAAATCTTTTCAGCAGTCAGCGGGCTACCTGCAATTCTTGTTCCCGTTATTGTTGCAACAGCA
>Ga0316604_10003478_pt1 | contig 11033 bp, 6 predicted proteins | sample OWC_soil_day20_C_FD_207650 | JGI IMG/M metagenome (GOLD analysis project Ga0316604, IMG submission 207650) | Wetland soil microbial communities from Old Woman Creek delta, Ohio, United States - OWC_soil_day20_CT | ecosystem: Environmental > Terrestrial > Soil > Wetlands | place: USA: Ohio... | reverse complement strand
AATTCCTTTACGAGAAGAAGAAGAAGGAAAAGGAAATGAAGGCGAACGCGCACAAAAGCGAAGTAAAAGAAATTCGCTTTACGCCTAATACCGACGACCATGACTTCGACTTCAAAGCCAAACATGCGGAGAAATTCCTCAAAGACGGTAATAAAGTAAAAACATATGTGCAGTTCAAAGGTCGTGCGATCATGTTCAAAGAACGTGGAGAGCTGATTCTTTTGAAATTTGCGGAAAGATTGGCAGAAGTAGGTGCACTGGAAGGTATGCCTACCATGGAAGGTAAGCGTATGATCGCCATCTTCGCGCCTAAATCTGCTAAAAAGAAGCCAGGTTCCGGTAATAAAGAACCGAAGGAAGACCGTGCACCAAGGGAACCCAGAGAACCCAGAGAAGATCGTCCGCAGCAGCCAAGAGAGCCAAAGGAACCACGCCCTATCACTCCTGCACAGGCATCTGCAGCACCTGAAAATAAACCAGAATAATCACTGGTACAACTTAATATCAATAAGCCCGGAGCCTATGGTTCCGGGCTTTTATTTAGGTATTACTTTTGATATGTACCTACATGTAAAAACTGTATATTGGGTAAGTTTAGACACAATATGGAGGATAGGATCATTTGCTTTTTAATAGACGATGACGATGATGACCAGGAGATCTTTTCCCTGGCATTGAGCAACATCGATGAGAATATACATTGTATCACTGCCAATGATGGTATAGATGCACTGATGAAGTTGAACAGAGAAGATAAGTTCACCCCACACTTTATCTTTCTCGACTTGAATATGGTCCGCATGAACGGACGGGAATGCCTGCAGGAAATCCGTAAGATTCCACGGTTAGAAAATATCCCTGTGATTATCTATTCCACTTCATCCGAACAACGCGACATTGTTGAAACCAAACATATGGGCGCTGCCGATTACATAGTTAAACCACCCAGTATGGCCCTCCTTGAAAAAAGATTGGAGCAAGTTTTGAGAGGGTATAATACCTGATTTCAGCATATTATATGGAACTGACAAATACTGTAATCCCAGAATTTCTCACTGGTGGTGGGGAAATGGGTGCATTAATTCGCTCCCACGACTGGGCATCAACGCCGTTAGGCCGTTACGAAACCTGGCCGCAAAGTTTGAAAACCTGTATACGCATCATCCTTACATCCAGCCAGCCTATGTTTGTTTGGTGGGGACCGGAACTGATCAATCTTTACAACGATCCTTACAGGTCTATCCTGGGAGGCAAACATCCCCATGTATTAGGTGCACCTGCTGCCGAAGTGTGGAAGGAAATCTGGGATGCAGTAGAACCACGGGCCACTGCCTGCATGGAAAAGAATATCGGCACCTACGACGAAGCACTCCTCCTGATCATGGAGCGCAATGGCTATCCGGAGGAGACTTACTACACCTTTTCATATAGCCCGATACCTGGTGATTATGGTGGTACAAATGGGATCATTTGTGCCAATACAGACGATACCTTGCGGATTACAGGTGAAAGACAACTACGTACTTTAAGAGATCTGGGCAAGATAATCATGGATACTAAATCCGATTCGACCGTCTTTGCCCATACCATCGATACACTTAAACAGAACCCGCACGACTTCCCGTTCACCAGTATTTACCAGGTAAATACTGAAACCGGGATGGCTACACAGGTGGGTACTACTCATGAAAATGTATTGCCAGCCAAGATTAAGCTCGATAGTGAGATTGCAGATTACTGGAAACTGCCAGAGGCAATTAGTTTTAATAAGACACTGGTTATCAGTAGCCTGAAAGATGGCTTTGGCAATTTACCTTCAGGTGCATGGGCCCGCCCTCCGGACAATGCTTTGGTCATTCCGATGAATAGTGGTCAGTCAGCCGTATCCGTATTACTGATCGTGGGTCTGAATCCGCACCGGCAGCTGGACGAAAAGTACAGCAGCTTTTTTCAACTCATCGCCGACCAGATAGGAAGCGGTCTTTCGAATGTATACGCGTACGAAGAAGCCCGCAAAAGAGCCGAAGCACTCATAGAAATCGACAGAGCCAAAACAGCCTTCTTCAATAACATCAGTCACGAATTCCGGACACCGCTCACCCTTATGTTGGGCCCCCTGGAAGAATTGCTGGCCGGAGATACTTCGGTGTTTTCGACGAAACAGCAGGCCGACCTGGAGACAATGCATAGGAACGCCAATCGCTTACTGAAACTGGTAAACACCCTCCTTGACTTTAGTCGCATTGAAGCTAAAAAAGCACAGGCGCAGTATTGCCCGGTTGATCTTGCAAATGTGACAATGGACCTGGCTGGGAGTTTCCGTTCTGCAATTGAGCATGCCGGTATGCAACTGGAAGTGGATTGCCGCGTGCTACAGGAAACGGCATATGTAGATAGAGAGATGTGGGAGAAGATCGTGCTTAACCTGCTCTCGAATGCTTTTAAATACACCTTGCAGGGTACTATTTCTGTTGTATTATATGAGGATGATGGCTATGCTATACTAAAAGTAAAAGATACGGGTATCGGTATACCAAATGAAGAACTGCCCCATATGTTCGAACGTTTCCATAGAGTGAAGCAGAGTGGTGGGCGCTCTTTTGAAGGAACCGGTATTGGTTTGTCATTAGTGAAAGAGCTGGTGCTGCTCCATGAGGGAAATATCAAGGTGGAGAGTAAACTGGGTATAGGTACAATTTTCACCGTCAGTATTCCATTGGGTATGGCACACCTGCCAGCAGACCAGGTTTCGATGCATGATAACCATGATTATTTCTCTTTGTTGCCTGAGAATTATGCACTGGAAGCTGCTCAGCTGGAAAATGGGGCCGGTCAGGCGGAGTTAGATTCAAGTGTAGTCGCTGACGAGGAGAAACCGGTTATCCTTGTTGTAGATGACAATGGTGATATGCGGGACTACCTACAGCGGCTTCTCCAGCATTATTATATAGTGGATACGGCAGCTAATGGGAAACTTGCACTAGAACGTATTAGTCAAAAGATACCTGAGCTTGTGATCAGCGATGTGATGATGCCTGAAATGGACGGAGTGACATTGTTGCATCACCTGAAAGCTAATCCCGACACATGTGGTATTCCCATTATCCTGCTTTCTGCCAGGGCAGGAGAGGAAGCTAAAATAGCAGGGTACGATACAGGTGCAGATGATTATCTCGTCAAACCGTTTTCAGCGAAAGAATTATTAGCGAGGGTACGTTCACAGATCAGGATTACGAGGCTGCACCGCCATGCTGTGGAAATATTGCAGCAAAGTGCCCAGGACCTTGAACAGAAAGTTGAGGAGCGAACTGCCGAATTGGTAAGAAAAAATAATGAGTTAGAACAGTTTGCATATATCGCAAGCCATGACCTGCAGGAACCCCTGCGAAAAATCAGGACCTTCTCCGAATTGCTGCAAAAGAGTATGCAGGACAGTGGGACCCAGGCCAATCATTACTTCGAAAAGATCCAGTCATCTGCTGCCCGAATGACGGCGCTGATCAAAGACGTGCTGGACTATTCCCGTCTTTCTAATCCGGCTGCCCGATTTGTGAATACCGACCTGCAGACTATTTTGAAAAATACCCTGACCGACTTCGAATTATTGATTGAACAAAAAGGCGCCCTGGTACAATCAGATGCCTTACCAGTTGTACGTGGAATCCCTTTACAAATACAGCAATTATTTACAAACCTGATTGGCAATTCCCTGAAGTTCTGTGACAAAGATCCGTTTATAAAAATCAGCGTAGCTGGTGTATCCTTAGATGAACTTCCGGAAGAATTATCAAAAGATCAATCCTATATCAAACTGATCTTCCAGGACAATGGCATAGGGTTCGAACAACAATTTTCCAATCGCATCTTCACCATTTTCCAGCGCCTAAATGATAAAAAAGCATATGCAGGTACGGGTATCGGCCTGGCGCTCTGTAAGAAAATTGCAGAGAACCATCATGGGTTGATACAAGCCGAGGGAGAACTGGGGAAGGGTGCTATCTTCACTGTATATTTACCAAAATAGAAAAGAGTGTGTATCTTAAAAGTAAGATACACGCTCTTTTAACGTTTCCATTTTCACAGTTCGAAGGAGTATTCTTTATTTTTTCACTATTCCAGGTATCCGGTAAAATAGAATCCCGAATCCTCTACACTTTTCAGCTGCCCCAACGTTCCCTGATAAAAGTCCATGGTGAAATGATCGTTTTCAAGGTGATCAAGTAACGGCGCCATATCTGTATCTATCAGTGCCGCATTGCCAGAATATGCCTGTCCTGTAAAGTCAAATACGCCTGCGGTGGTTTTGGTATAAGTATATGGGTACTCTGCCAGGTACAACCGGTTATTCTGAATCACATATACATCCAGGTATAAAACGCCTGCATCTTTGTCAAACGTGAAATAAGTATAATACAACGTCAACCCATAATTTCCACTCTTCAATGATGTCGCGATAGACTTCCACATATTTGTAAAATCATCTGACCATCCGGGAATTGCCTGTGGCGGCACTACGATAGAAGAGAAACTTACACCGATCAACAGATGCATAGGAATAATCGAATTATCAGCCGCCTGTACATCTACCCGGCTGCCATTTATTGTTACATAAAACACCTGGTTATCAGCATCCCAGAATACCTCATTAAAGGTATAGCTGCCATATGTAATGGGTGTTTGTAAATACAAACCATTGGTTGTATAGTAAAATGGGGTTGTGATCAGCTGTACTTTTCCTGCATCATCGAGATAGATTAAGGTAAAGTTTTTCGTAAACGTATTTATGCTCACCTGCAATTTGCGACCATCTGTAAATTGTAAATATTGCCAGGGGAAATCAGCAACGTTATTCTCAATATCTACTAACTGGTTACCAAAAGCGCCGGAGGTATAGGCATCGTGTTCTGCCTTTGTCGCCTTTATCAAAATCATTTTGGTACTATAAGTGATCCCCGTTAGTTTGATCGTATCAGCCGATACACTGTCAATAGAATACTCAAAGTCTACATAATATCCCTGACCGGTGACCCCACCATATACATTTGGATCCGGGTCTGCCAGCAGGTGCAGGTAAGAGTAGGTATCAAATAATAAGGAGGGGCGTTGCATGGCTTTTAAACGGTAGGTACTGTTTTCGGGAGTAGCCGCAGCATCTTCCGTTACGTCGCCATACATGGTTACCCTGCCTTCGGTATCGAAAGTAAAGAAGAAACTATACCCGCCGCCTGCTGGTGGAAACACGGCTGTTTTCCATCCATACTCAGCACCTGTTAACCTTGTTTTATAATCTGCCAGCGCTTTTTCCAGGCGCTGGTCGGGCGTCTCACCAAAGATAGATGTTGTCTGATCTTTCCGGCAGCACAGGAGGCATGCCAGTATCAGTATATATAATATATGTGTACGCATGTTTGAGCTGTATTAAAGATTATTAATAGCGTCCTGGGTTCTTGTCTGCAGACTGTAAAAGTCAATATTCCAGCTTTCCTTGAAGTACCGTACTACGATCTCTTCCTTCTGGCGTAATTTGGCGGCGCCGTCATCTGGCGCACTGGCTACGATGGCATCAAAACCACTTTTGCCTTCTACCAGCATAGTCGATACCATTTCTACAAAGTCTTCATCCGGTGCACTACGTGCATACTGGGTCACAAACCCTCTTGCCAGCGCTTCGTCTAATGTGTAATCATTCCAGCTGCCGGTATACCCTGTAGAAATTGTTTTGAATTCCACAGGGTACATGATCGTCTGATGCAGGATGTGTGCAAACTCATGATGGATCGTGTGCAACATTTCCCGTACTCCCGCTTTATTATCCAGGCTAAAATCATTCAGCGCAAAGAGTACGACTTTACGGCCACCTTCTGCAGTACCCAGGGTTACGGTGTTGTTGGTATTGTATTGCGGGCTACCTACCAGAACGAACTGTTTCTGACAATACGTTTTAAAGAAAGCATCACCTGCTTCACCGATATAAGGAGCGATCCATGTTTTGGCAATGGTTGTCATCACAGGTTCAACCTGCGATTCCGTAACTGGTACCAGGTCTTTGTTCAACGATAATTCATAACGGTCAAACCGGTATTTCACTTCTATATTATACGGATTCACAAAATTCGAATCCAGCCAGTAATCCAGTGGTCCTTTTTCCCAGGTCTCACCACCTAGTCCCGGCAGGTCTGTGTCCAGGGTTTCCTTCTTGGAACAGGCCACCAGCAGCATGATCAGCAATATTGATAAGTATTTCATTTTCAAAATTTTTAAGGCGGTTAACGGGGATTTTGTTCAATACCGGAGAGTTTCACTTCCTGTGGTAACTGGAACAATCTGCGGAGGTCTTCGCCAGTCAGGGTTTCACCACTATGTGATACAGGAATGTGATAGCGAAGTATATCGAACCAGCGCATACCTTCCTGCATGAATTCTGCCTGTTTAAAATCCAGCAGGGTATAAATGAGGCCGGTCTTTACATCGGTAGTGCCATAAAAGTTGGCCAGCTTTGTATTTGTGATACGGTTACTGGTATTGTAACCATCTATACGCATACTGGCGTAGTCATTCAGGTCCTGCTTGGCGGCGTCATAATTACCCAGATAGATGTTTGCTTCAGCTCTGTTGAATAAAACTTCTTCTGCAGTAAAGAGTGGGAAGATGGTATAAGGCACCCCGATATCCGCATTGGCACTGGAACGTACAAAGTGCTCTCTGAACTTGAGGATCTCCCAGTTGTCAGTATTATCGCCAACATAATAGAGTGGTTGTACCCAGGTAGCGCCGGTCACGTTGGGATACCGATATATATTATATACAAGATCCGTTTGCAGTCCGTACCTGTATTGCGCTACGTTGCGGGCCCATATAGAAGGGGCTTCTACCAATAGCAGATTTGCAGGCTCAGTAGCGTTTGTATATAAGGCCAATGCTTCCGCAGCGGTGAGGTTTTGATACACCGTTACCCATTGGCGCAGGTTACTTTTAATATTGCCTCCTGGAAATACATTCCCTGCATAGTTGAGCACTTTCTGATAATCCTTTTTAAATAAATAGAAGCGTGTCGCAAATGCATTCGCGGCCGAAGTGGTAAAGTGATATTTAGGTATTGTGTAGGAGGTATTTTTAATAAGCGGTAACCCGGTAGTCAGATCTTTTTCGATCTGCTCATAAACATAAGCCACCGTATTGCGCTCATATTGTTTGATCACTACATTTTCAGGGGTGGTCACATATGGAATGCCCGGGTCCTGGGCAGCGGTAGCAGCATCATATACTTTAGAAAAGAGTGTTACGAGCATGAAGTGTGCATACGCTCTTGCTACCAATGCTTCGCCTTTTTGTGCATTGTAGTCTGCCGGGTTATCTGCATTTTCGATTGCCTGCAATGTCTGGTTACAGGCTGCAATGGCTTTATAGCAATTGTTCCAGTAGTAAGTAGGAGAGCCCTCTGTTTTATCTATTACGTCCCTGAAGTAATAAGGGTTGGTATTGATCTCCAGCGATACGGTACCGCCTGTTCCTTTGTCGGCCGCATTGTCTGATGCTGCTTCGGTAAAGGTGGCGTAGTCTGCCTGCGGATACGCCGTACCTAACAGCTCAGCTACTTTTTCCACACTGTTCAATTGTGTACGCTGATCTGGTGCCTGCTCCAGGTATTTCTTACACCCGCTACCTGCCAGTAATATGAATAATAAGATATGATGTTTTTTCATGAATGCGTGTTTTAAAGGGTTACAGACTGGCCTTTACTGATAGGGTGAACTGACGTGGAATAGGCAATGCCACACCTCCTGCATTGAAGAATTCAGGGTCCTGTCCATTCAATCGTTTGTCAGAATATATGAGCCAAACGTTATTGGCTACCAGGCTCACAGAGAGGTTGTTGAATCCTTTGGGTTTAAAGCCATACGTCAGGGATACCTGCTTTAGACGAACAAAGCTACCATCTGCTACGCGTACAGTAGAGTAGTTGTAATTATTATAAGGATACACGCCATCCAGTAGCGATTCCCCATATTTATCAAGTATGCTGGGCACATTGGTACGTGCTTCATCGCCTGGTAATGTCCATCTGTTGAGGAAGTCATTAGAGCTGGCATCGAGATCGGAGTACTGTTGTTTGAAGCCGGGGTTCAGGCGGATCTTATTGCCCGTACTGTAAGTAACCAATGGAGAGAGGGAGAAGTTTTTATACCGTAGTGTATTATACCATCCACCAGTGAGTGTAGGATCTACAGGTCCGTCATAATGGAGGTTTTGTACCTTGTCACTTTGCAGATATACATTGTTGCTGGTCTCTCCATTTTCATTTATAAACAATGGTGTACCGTCTTTGGGGTTCAACCCTGCAAATGGGATGGAATACAATCCTCTTACAGGGTGCCCTTGAGTGGCCCCGCCTTCAGCTACGACCAGGTCCCAGATGATCGGGTTATTTTCCAACCGGGTGATCTTTCCTTTGTTATAGCCAAGAGTAAGTTGGGTGCGTAATCCCCATTCTCTGTCATCGAGGATTTTATAAGCAATGGTTGCTTCCACACCTTTGGAATGCATGTCTCCATAGTTCGCGATTTTGATTTCTTCACCACCAATACCTGAAGTACGAATTGGGCCGATAAGATCAAATCCTTGTCTTAAATATCCATCCAGTGTCAGGGTTAATTTATCCTGAAACATGCCCAGGTCAATGCCTACATTTGTCTCATATTGCTTTTCCCAGGTGAGTTGGGAATTTTCTAAACTTTGTATATAAATGACTGATTCTACTTCTGATAGATAAGGTCTGTTCGTACTTCTGTTTTGCAATACGACACTTGAGTTTCTTGCATTTCCCATACTTCCGGTCAGACCATAGGTGGCTCTCAGGGTAAGCCTGTTTATATTATTCAGAGATTGCATGAAATCTTCTGTGTCGAGGTTCCATGACCCGCTCACATTCCATGTAGGCAGCCATCTTGCGGTTCTGGATTCACCCAGCAGATTCGACCCATCATAGCGTACACTTCCATTGAAGTTATATTTGCCCTTGTAGGAATAAGCAGCATTTGCGAGATAAGCTAAATAACGATCGTAGTTCATCGTCATGCTGTAGTAGTTGAAATTATTCTCTACATTCTGCTTGATAATGTTGGGATCTATATAAGGTACACCGCCTTTGTCAAACTGGTAACCATATCCATCGAATTGTTTGTTCTGCCTGTTGGCATAGCGCAACTCCTGTGAGCCTAGCAGATTCAGGGTGTGTGTATTGTTCCAGGTCTTACTCCATTCTAATGTATTCCTGTAATAATAGCTTACGAGGTAATCATCATCAGTGGAATAAATACCACCATAGGGTAAAACGACGATGGCTTCAGCATCGGGATTATCCGGATCTTTGTAGAGGAATCTGTTTCTATCCCTGATGGTCGCATCGCCTGCGGCTCTGTACGCCATTGGCATATTGGAGTTTTCTTTTACCTTATGTTCCTGGCTACTTTTTACATAGCGGATGTTACCAAGAAAAGTGTATTTCAGTTTCGGCAGGATCTTATAGGAAAACTCGCCCTGTAATTTCAAGTCCAGCTGGCTCACATCAATGTAATTGTTTGCCATTTCGTTGAGGATATTGAAAGGAGCGAAGTTGCGGGTAAAGTATTCCAGGTGGCCCTGTTCATCATATGCAGTGAGTGTACGGCTGGTATTCAGTGCATAGCTGTATGGGTTGATGTCGAAGTCACGGTCAAACTGTCCGCTTACCGGGTTACTGTTCCTGTTCAGGCTACCGGGTACCCGTTGATCACGAATCACGCCCTGGGTTATAAATCCAAAGGAGACCTTGTCATTGAAGTTGTAATTCGCTCTTACATTCCCGGTAAAGCGTTTCAGTTTATCTGCCGGGGTCCAGCCGCCATCCTGCAGGAAGCTTGTAGATACATAGAGCTGTGACCGGTCTGTACCGGAAGAGATGCTCACGGAATGTTCCTGCATCAGTGAGTTCTTAAATAATGTATTGAACCAGTCCGTATTGGCACCGGCATATCTTTGGAGAAATGCCTTGCGGGCTTCGGGGGTATTTGCCAGTCCAAACTGTCCTTTTGTTGCATCGTAGGTATCGATCAGGTTGTACATTTTGGTATAGACACCGCCATTTTCCGCACGGGTGGCATCAGAGTGGTTCAGCCAGCCTTTGCGTTCCAGTTCTGTATAGACGGACATCTGGTTAGCAGAATTCATGATGTCAAACTGATCATAGGTAGGTTTCAGGTAAGTAGAGAAGTTACCTGTGTAGGAAACTACCGGCTTGCCTACACGACCTTTCTTGGTCGTGATCACGACTACGCCATTCATTGCTCTGGCGCCATAGAGTGCGGTGGCGGCAGCGTCTTTTAATATCTGGAAACTCTCAATATCGTCCGAGTTCAAACCCGCCACAGAAGAGCCGAGCAGGGTAGAAGGGTTCCCGGTGGAGAGTTGTTCGTTGCTTACATTGATCACATCTTCCAGCACGACACCATCCACCACCCACAGGGGTTTATTATCACCTGTGATGCTGGTAGCGCCACGAATACGGATTTTGGGCGCGGCACCGAATGTACCAGATACGTTTTGGATACTCACACCGGCCACCTGGCCTTCCAGCATACGGCTTACATCCGCAATACCGGCACGCCTTATGTCCGATGCTTTCACTGAAGTGGCCGCACCTGTAAAGAGTTTTCTATCAATGGTCTGGTAACCGGTGACCACTACTTCGCCCAGGTTACTCACATCTTCTTCCAGTGTTGGATTGATGACCGATTGGGCGGCACGGGTAATGGATTTGTACCCGACCATGGAAAAGACGACGGTAGCCCCCGTCTTTACTTTAAGTTTGTAGGTTCCATCCGGACCCGTCATAGTACCATTCTTTGTGCCTTGCTCTATTACACTGACACCCGGGGCGGCGGCGGTCACTCCATTCTTGTCGAGTAGCCGGACCACACCGGTAATGACTATATCAGCGGGTTGTTGAAATGCATGCACAGGATTCATGCATATGCTGCACAATAGCAGGCATAGCC
>Ga0316604_10003477_pt1 | contig 11042 bp, 8 predicted proteins | sample OWC_soil_day20_C_FD_207650 | JGI IMG/M metagenome (GOLD analysis project Ga0316604, IMG submission 207650) | Wetland soil microbial communities from Old Woman Creek delta, Ohio, United States - OWC_soil_day20_CT | ecosystem: Environmental > Terrestrial > Soil > Wetlands | place: USA: Ohio... | reverse complement strand
CCAACGCCGCATGGAGGCAGAAATTGCACAATTTGACAGGTTAAATGTGGTTGGGGAAATGGCTGTCGGTATCGGTCACGAAATTCGTAATCCCATGACCACAGTGGGCGGCTATTTGCAACTGTTTCAGAGAAAAGCAGAGTTCCTTAAATATCATGAACAGATTAACATTATGATTGAAGAATTAGATCGGGCGAATAATATCATAACAGAGTTCTTGTCTCTTGCCAAAGACAAGGCAGTTGAAATGAAATGTGGCAATCTAAATCATGTTATCTATGGCCTTTATCCACTCATTCAATCAGATGCACTGCGCCGGGGCCATAATATTCAATTAGAGATAGGGAATATACCAGACACTATTTTCGACGAGAAGGACATACGTCATCTGATTTTAAACCTTGTGCGAAATGGGTTAGAGGCCATGGAAGAGCAAGGTGTAGTTATAATACGGACATTTCTAGAGAACCATCAAATCATATTAGCTGTCCAGGATACAGGATCAGGTATCTCGGCAGAAATTCTAGCAAAACTGGGCACTCCATTTATGACTACGAAAGATGGGGCAACAGGACTTGGTCTGCCAGTATGCTTCCGGGTTGCCGATAGGAACAGGGGGAAGATTAGCGTTGATACAGGAAAAATGGGAACAACGTTTGCCGTGAAATTTAGCTCTCCCGAGTATGATACTAAAAAATCATCTAATAATGAACAAATGGTGGCGAATGTAAATTAATTAAGGAGCCGAGATATGACGAAACAGACATTAGAGCACCAATTCAAATTATGGACGGTTTTGCTTATGGTTGTTCCCAGTTTGCTGATTATGGCGATTTACACCGTTGGTCAAATTACAGTTGCTAAACAGCAAAACCTGGAACTAATGCAGCAAAGGGTACATTCCCAGGAGCGACTGATCAACTACTGGATGGGGGAACGGGCTGAAAATATTCGTGAGCTAAGCCATGCAGAGGCTTTTCGAGCGTTGAATGAACAGCAGATGCAACGTGTTCTTCATTTAAAGCAGCAGGCCGATAATAACTTCGATTCTTTATCATACATACATAAAGACGGTTTTTTTAAAATGTCTACCCTCAGTCTAGGAATACAGTACCCGTCAGCAATCGATAAGCCTTATTTTGAAGCCGCTCTGGCGGGAAAAGAATATATTTCAGATGTGGTTATTGGACGAAATAGCGGCCAGCCTATCATTAACTTTTCTTCTCCCATTTATGACTTCGCGGGGAATTTTCAAGGGTTGATACTTGGGTCTGTAAGAACAACAACTCTAGAAACACTCTTACGTGATAATGGGATTGGCCAAACGGGAGATATATTCCTAGTCAATCGCGAAGGAATGTTTATTGCGGAGCCACGATTTGTCAATTTGCTAATCGACAAGGGATTTGTCAAGGACACCGCTATAATGAGACTTAAATTATCTGACAATGCTTTGAGCAATATTCAGCTTGGCCAATCTGGCACCGCCACTTGGACTACTTACTTGGGAGATAAGGTTTTAGGGGCTTATCATTATATGCCTGAGCGAGGTTGGACGTTAATTGGTAAGATCAATGAAGGAGAGGTTCTGGCTCCTATTTATAAGCAGTTGGTGATGATGGCCAGTGGCGCCATCTTGTTGATGTTATTGATTCTACCCTTAGCCGAGGTAATCACCAATCGGATTAAGTTACCCATTGATTGGCTGATTGGACAGTCGAATTTGGTGGCGATGGAAAATTATGAAATGGTTGGACGAGACAAGTGCTCAGAGAATATATCTTATGAGCTAGGAACCCTATGCGAAACTTTTGTCAAGATGAGCCAAAAAATCAAAATCACCATCGTCCTGCTTAAAGAGAATGAAGCTACATTGGAGAGGAACATGCAAGAAATCCAGGAGATGAATGCAACTCTGGAAGAAGAGGTAATGGAACGGCAAGCGGCGCAACTGGCACTGGTGAACTTGAATGATGAACTGGAGAATAAGGTGAGTGAGCGGACGCGCGAACTGCAAGATATGAATGTAGCCTTGGAAGAAGAGATTATGGAGCGTCAGATGGCACAAGAAGCGTTGAACCAAAAGACAGAAGTAATTCGACAGATAGCCTACTCTGATGTACTTACCGGTTTGCCAAATCGTGTACATCTAAATGAAAGACTTGAGGCGGAAATGGAAAAAACTCGTCAAGGCCAGTCGGCAGGTGCCGTGCTATTTATCGATTTAGATGATCTTAAAATGGTAAATGATACTTTCGGTCATACATATGGTGATGCTCTTATCATCCTGGCAGGGAAGCGCATTGTGAAGGCAGTGGGGGAGGGTGCTTTTATTAGTCGCATTGGCGGAGATGAGTTTATGGTGATCTTATCTGGTCAATATGATCAGAAAAGTATAACCGACACTGCCGATAGAATCATTGGAGCATTCAATCAGGATATGGAGGCACATGGGATTTGCTTCCACATGTCGGCCAGCGCGGGCATTGCTGTATATCCTGCTGACGGCGATACAACGGAGGAAATCTTCAAAAATGCGGATAACGCTATGTATGCAGCTAAGAAAACTGGCAAAAATTGTTGGCGTTTTTACGAAGCAACTATGCAGGTGAACGCCTATGATAAGATATTGCTGATCAACAGCCTGCGCCACGCTGTCGAAGGCGGCGAATTATTGCTGCACTATCAGCCACAGGTGGGTATCAATGGCATTACCGTCGGATTTGAGGCGTTACTTCGTTGGAATAGTCTAGAATATGGTTCAATATCACCAGCACGTTTTATTCCGTTGGCAGAACAAAATGGGCTCATCCAAGAGATTGGAATTTGGGTGCTCAGAGAAGCCTGTCAATTTGCCCGTCGGTTGGCCGATAAGGGATGGGGGCATCTGCATGTCGCTGTTAATGTATCACCCTGTCAATTATGCGCCGATGATTTCATTCAAAGTGTGCAGGAAGTTCTGCATGATGCTGGTATTGAACCACATCAACTCGAACTTGAGATTACTGAAAATGCGTTGATAGAGTCTCTGGAAGAAAGTACTCACATCCTCGAAAATATAAAATTAATGGGAGTGGGGTTGTCTCTGGATGATTTTGGGACAGGTTATTCATCCTTAACCTATCTTCAGCGCCTGCCAGTTAGGACTCTAAAAATAGATAAAGCGTTCATCGATATGATCCTGACAGGTGGAGCGCAGAAAGCAATTATTGGAACCATTGTAGATATGGCTCACATTATGAAGATGACTGTGGTTGCGGAAGGCGTAGAGACAGAAACTCAAATTGATTATTTGGCACAGTGCGGCTGTGACTGCCTCCAAGGATATATTATTAGCCGTCCAGTGCCGGAAGATGAAGCTGTGCGTTTTCTATCTAGGTGTAAATAGTAATTGTATTCCTTTTAAGGGATTTGTTTACTTTTCGCAAAGTCTTTCAAGAAATATAGGGGAGGCGATAGTATGGCTGGAGCTCCGATTATTTGGATAAATTGTGACAAGAGTGAACAAATAGCGTATTTCAATAATGAATATGTCTTGATAACAATAACCGATATGAAAAAAATATCCCTTGGGGAAACCTTGGAGGATGCGAAAGAAAAGTTAAAAGAGATTGGTAGATATGATATCTATAAACAGTTAAAATAAGAATCATCTAAAAGTCATGCGCCCTTCGGGGCGTTTTTTTTTGGTGCGCCCAGCATGGGCGCTTACTTGTTGTTGAAAGTCTAATACGGGAGTCGATAGTGCTAACCGCTAGCCAATGTCAAGGGTGTCCACAGAGTGGTGGATGAAATAGGCGAATCCCTAATGGAATTCGCCCCTCCCCGAACCGTATGGGCATTTTTCGATGGATACGGCTCTCCATTCCTATTAAGCTTTCGTTTAAAGATATTAGATTGATTTACAGCACATCTTACATATGGGAATCTGCCTACGATTAATGCGAATCATATACTCGATGATAAAAGTAATAGCTGAGGACGTTCATAACAAATGTGTAAGGCAAATGGGCATGAGGGAGGAGACCTTTAGCAAAGAACAGTTAATTGACTGACCGCTCATGAAACTACTTTACAGTATTATATTCTATGACTGATATATTAGTCTTGGGCGTGTATGGAAATATTAGTACGAAAAGTATATATTTTGAGATATATACTTTTTAAAGATTATTTACAATACGGCAGGAATTGTATTGTTTTATGGGGAAATGATACCAATAGACGCTTGTGAAGGCTAATAAAAATGCTACGAACATGCTTTAGCTTTTGGCTTTGTTTGATTTTATAGGGTGAAGGAGAGATATAAAATTGTTTAAAGTAGTGATATATGTATTAATAAGCATCCTGTTTGTTTTTCCTGTCATGGCAAAGCCTATCTCAGAAGACACTGAAGCTCTAGCGCAGACAATTTGGAAAGCGCAGACAATAGATGGGTTAAACAATGGTTTATGGGTTATTCCTGAAGTAGCACTTAATGACTACTTTTCTAATTCTTTAACTAATGACAAGGTTAAGAACCCAAGATTAAAGTTGCTAGATAATAACAGGATGTATATTACATTTGATAGTAGTATGGGGAGGGTGGCTCTAAATTGTGAGATTAAGCAGTTTGTTCATAATCAGACTGACTCCTATGTTGAAGTTTATATCCGTGAAAAAAAGCTTGCCGACAAACCCGTTCTGTCTTGGATGCTCAAATTTGTTAGCCTAGGAGCGATAGCGGATTTGTATGGAAATCCACTAAAGGATGTAAAAGAGGTCGATGCAAAATTCTCTGGTAACACACTTAAAGTAAATTTTCGGACACTGGTTGAGAAAACTCTTCTTAATAATGAAATAGGAAGAAAAATTGATATTAGCAGCATAACGACGCGGGAAGGGATGTTGGAGTTACACACTAACCTGAAAGCTGCTGATATTTTAGGACTATTTATGGGTCAATCGTTATAGAAATCTACTGGGAAAATTGTCGGATTCGTAAAGGGAAACTTATATCTGATGGGGTTTAATACCATTGGATACAAGTTTCTTCTTAATTTCTAATCGGTCTCCAGAGGTCACTGGACATTATGAGGCAATCGTCTTACCGTTTCCAGGAATACTGCGAGAGGGTAGCTAGCTTTGTCCACGGGTATGCATTGCGACAATCTGTTTTATATCAACTTGCCGACAGAATTCTTCTACCCTTAAATAGCTCAACCCAAGGAGTCAAGGAACAGCTTTAATTTCAATTATGCTATTTTAATAAGTTTCTTTGATTCTCATGTTTCATAGAAGAACGATTAGAAGCATATATCTAATTTGGGTGATTTATTTGAAAATGTTTGTAAAAATTATCATTGTGATCAGTCTTATCTTAGGGGCGACATGTAATGACACTAAAGCAGAAGGGGATCCAGAGGTTGTTGATCGTCCGATTTTGATAACACCGCACCGGATAGATTTAATCCGTGAGTATAGTAGCATTCATTATGGGGGAGTGATCGAAAACATAATTCCAGGGGCTATTGTAGTGCATTGGACCGCGTCGAATAGTTGCGAAAGCACCTACGATTATTTTTATCCAGAGGAGACTCGTGATGAAGAGATGAGAAGCTGCGGGAAGTTAAATGTTGCATCCCACTATCTTGTCGATCGTGATGGGACGATATATCAACTTACACCTGATAACCTTCTAAACCGACATGCAATCGGACTAAACTGGTGTGCAATCGGCATTGAAAATGTGGGAGGTGTAAACGATAAGGAAGATCTTACTGATGAACAACTTGCTGCCAATGAAATAATTATTCGTCACCTTATAAAGAAGTATCCAACGATCAAATATGTATTCGGTCATTATCAGCAGGAGTATGCAAAAACCGTGGGCATATGGCGTGAGAATATTCCTGATTACTTTGCTGAGAAACCAGATCCTGGACCAGTTTTTATGTCCAAGGTTTATTTTGCAATAAGAGACCTCCCGATTGTGGGATTCCCTGTAAGCTATTGATGGAAGTTTTGATTATTGCTTATAACGGGTAGTAAAGTAATAATCGATTTTTTTTTAGCAGCACACAAAAACCTCTTATGGTAGGCAGTTTTCCTATCACAGGAGGTTTCTTTTTATAAGCTTGCCTCTAATTGTATCCATCATCCAAGAGGTTTAATGAATATAAGTAAATTATGATACATAGATTGAATAAGCCAAAATAAATGATGGAATTATACCATGTTAATATTGGAGGTGCATCGGCTCTGTGATCGGCGGGATTTTAATACTCGTGGTGAGATAACATAAGTTGGAAGGAGGGACATCAGTATGCAATACTGTACAAAATGCGGGACTTCCATGTCTGATGATGCAGGTTTTTGTTCGACTTGTGGTCACAAAATCAACGGGGGAGCAACAACAGCCCAGACACAAAGCGGAACGAATCTGTCAGGCCATGGTAAGCATCAGCAATATGATTCGATGGTGCCAGGAACTTTAACGACTATAGGCACCAAACATGCAGTATGGTGGGGAGTCGGAATCCTTGGGGTGCTAATAGTGGCAGGAATAGTCGCGTTTTTTGTGACGCAAGTTACTAAGCCTGCTCCTCAGCCTGCTTCCCAGCCGCAGATTATTCAAAAAAATGAAACGAAAGATCCTATACCCGCGCAGCCTTCCCAAGCTGTTACAGGTGTGATACCCAATTCGACAGTGAGTGCCAACGCCCTCGCTGATTTTCGCATCTATGTTCAGGCCAAAGAAAGGCTTAATACGGAAATCATTGCTTTAGCTACTCAGGTCAATGGTCGTTTGAATCAGACTGGCACGCTGCGATATTCCCAAGATTTAAGAAATAGAGCCCGATTATTAATAAATGATATTACGCAATACAGCAGTAATTTATCGGGAAGAAACTATCCACCAGAGTTTCAAGGTGCTAAGTCATTGTTACTGCAATTATTCGATCTAGAAACAACCCGGGCGAGAAGTCTATATAACGGTTTGATAGAAGGAATAAATGACCAGGATTATCAAAGCTCTTTTTCTGTGGGAACCAGGGCAGCATATGAGTTTGACGATATGAATGCAAGGTTTGTTCAAGAATACGGCTTATTAGATAAATAGTAAGAAGAATAGGGGGTGATAGGTTGTGTTTTGTAGTAAATGTGGAAATGAGACAAATAATCTAGAGGTCATGTTTTGTCCGAAGTGCGGTAATGGACTGACTTCTCAGCCAGAACTGCCGTTAAATTCTATTCAGCGAAAAATATTATCTGTATCAGCGGGGCAAAAATATCCTATATTACGGTTGATTGCAGTGTTATATAAAATAGGTTCAGTCATAATCGGGATACTTGGTGTTATTTTTTCCTTGGGAAGTTGTGCCGCTATGCCATCATACGGCTTGCTTCCGGGATATCAGATATTTTTAGGATGGGCAATGTTATTCGGAAGTATTGTTCTCGCTGTGAGTCAATGGGCTCTAGGCGAAGGTATCATGGTTTTCTTAGATATGGAAGAAAGCATTCGTAAGGTTGCCGAGAAGGAGTGAGCGTTTTCCTACTTCTTTTGATTTATTTTAGCTAAGGCGGCAGAAATACTGTCTTATTTTTTTTAATTATTTGTTATCATAAAAAAGTGATATAATGTAAAGTGATCAATTAGATCAATACTATATCACCAACAAATACTATCTATGTATTTTACTTAATAATATAAAAATTTTTAAGGAGTTCATGAAAATGTATAGTTTTAAAAATGACTACAGCGAAGGAGCTCATCCCCAAATATTGGAGGCTTTGATTGATACGAACATGGAACAGGTTGAAGGTTATGGTGAGGATTGTTATACACTAAAAGCTGTTAAACTGCTAAAACAAAGAATCAAAAGAAACGATATTGATATTCACTTGTTATCTGGTGGTACACAAACAAATCTCACTGCTCTTTCGGCTTTTTTAAGACCTCACGAAGCAGTTATTGCAGCCAATACTGGTCATATTCTAGTGCACGAGACTGGAGCTATTGAGGCCACGGGGCACAAAATCATTTCTGCTGAAGTAAGGGATGGTAAATTGGACTCTGCCCTTATTAAAGCGGCCCTTGATGCCCATACTGACGAACATATGGTAAAGCCTAAGCTGGTTTATATTTCGAACCCCACAGAAATCGGCTCGATTTATAAGAAGAGGGAGCTGGAAAAGTTAAGCCAGTTCTGCAAGGCAAACAATCTTTTTTTATACGTGGATGGCGCACGGCTAGGGTCGGCTTTATGCTCAGAAGAAAATGACATGGAACTTTCTGATCTGGGTATGCTGGTTGATGCTTTCTATATCGGGGGAACAAAGAACGGTGCCCTCATGGGCGAAGCCCTTGTTATTTGTGCGGATTCACTCAAAGAGGATTTCAGGTTTCATATGAAGCAAAAAGGGGCGTTACTTGCCAAGGGCAGGCTTCTTGGTATACAGTTTCTAGAACTTTTCAGAGACAACCTGTATTTTGATTTGGCAAAACATACCAATAGGATGGCGGGTTTACTGAGGAAGGAAATCAGCCAAGCAGGCTATCCGTTCTTAATTCACTCCCCATCTAATCAGATATTCCCTATCTTACCAAATTGGTTGATCGCACAGCTTCAGGTCAAGTATTCCTTCTACGTTTGGGAAAAAGTCGATACCCATACCTCCGCTATCCGCCTTGTCACCTCTTGGTCTACAACTGAGGATGCTGTTTGGACATTTATTGAGGATTTGAAAAATGCCATGGTTTCAGATCATTAGAACTCTGTATCTGATGTTCATGACAAATATTTGATCTAAATAAGAAAAACTTATAAATCCTGATACGAAAATAAAGAGCTATACGGCTCTTTATTTTTTTAGCTCATCAGAAAGTAGAATACTTTGCTATTGTTAAAATCTGATGTATTGAAATAAACCACATCTTTTGATAGACTAAATAAGCATTATGTTAACATGGGTCGGCAATGCTTAAAATGGAGCTGTTGTTATTTCCGGATAATCGTTGGTATCTATAGAACCAGCGTCTATGAAAGGGTGTTCCTTGTGATTAAAAAAAGCAGTAACCAACGCCTTGATACACTAGCAGTTATTATTCTTCTTGTTTTTGTAGCTCTTATAAGTAGGCTGGTATGGTTGCAGGTTTTTCACGGCCAAGAATTCAAACAAAAGGCTGAGAATAACCGAATAAGATTGTTGCCGATTACAGCTCCACGCGGTACGTTTTACGATAGAAATGGAGTGCCATTGGTAAATAATCGACCTGGTTTTTCTATATCCTTGGTACCGATTAACGGACCAATTGCGGATGATGTTATTGTCAGATTGGCCGGAATATTAGGCATGAATCCTGATGATATAAGAAAGAAAATTAAACAGCAAGACAGCCCGCTTCAACCCATCAAAATCAAATCAGATATAGGTCCTGAAGTTATGGCCCAAATAGAAGAACGGCGACAGGATCTGCCTGGTGTAGTTCTTGAGATTCAAGCAGTGCGAAGTTATATTGACAATGAACTTGGTGCTCACATGTTTGGATACGTAAGTGAAATTAGTGATACTGAACTGGAAAAAGGCAAAGCAAAAGGTTACAAAACAGGGGATATACTTGGGAAATTTGGATTAGAGCAAGTATGGGATAAAGATATTCGCGGCACCGATGGCGGGGCTCAAATCGAGGTTAACGTATCAGGGAAGCCCGTACAAATGCTCGGTACAAAGCAGCCAATCGCCGGAAATGATCTAATTTTAACAATTGATGCGAAGATCCAAAAAGCTGCTGAAAAGGCTATGGATGAACGTCTCAAATACCTGCAAGACAAGTTGGGAAATCCTGAAGCCAAAGCCGCTGCTGCTGTCGTGATGAATCCGCAAACAGGGGAGATTCTAGCATTAGTAAGCCGTCCCACATTTAATCCTAATAAATTTAATGGCGGCATTTCCATGAAGGACTGGAAAGAGATTAATGATAATCCGAATAATCCCATGCAGGATAGAACCATTAGTGCATCATATCCTCCTGGTTCTGCGTTCAAAATCGTTACTGGTACTGCAGCTTTAGAGACAGGGAAAGTAACCCCAGAGGAAAAGATCTTCGACGCTGGTAGACACAGACTGGCTCCAGCTAAGAGTAATGCCCACAACGCCGCTTTGGGTTGGATTGATTTTAAAGTAGCTCTTGCCAAATCAGATAACGTCTATTTCTACGAATTGGGAAATCGCTTAGGCATTGATACATTGGAGGAATGGGCTCGTAAATTTGGCCTAGGAGCACTCACCGGTATCAATTTGCCTGATGAAGATGACGGACTGGTTGCAAATCAACGATACAAAAAAAAGGTGTACGGTGAAGATTGGGTTATATCTGAGACCTTTGATGCTGCCATAGGACAAGGGTTTCAATTGGCAACACCTCTTCAAATGGCTTCTGTAATAAGCCAAGCTGCTAATGGTGGTCATCGTTTCCGTCCATATCTTGTAAGTAAAATGGTTTCACCTACTACAGGCGAAGTGCTTAAAAGCTTTGGGCCAGAGGAACTGGGTACTGTACCGATGTCTCCCAAAACCCTAGAAGCCATTCGCACAGGACTTCGTGATGTTGTTACACCAGACGGTACTGCTGGATATATCTTTGAAGGATTTCCTATTCCTATTGCCGGAAAAACAAGTACAGCAGAAAATCCCCATGGCGATGATCACGGCTGGTTTGTAGCATATGGGCCTTATGATAATCCGACCATAGCTATTGCCGTAATCGTAGAACAAGGTGGCTACGGATCCGACTCAGCAGCGCCTATTGCGCGAAAGATAATGGAAGCAGCATTTAATTTGCCACCGAGCAGAGACGCTGCAGATATATATGCAGAAGAATTGGCAGCAAAGCCAGGCACCATTATTGCTCCTGAAAATAAAATACAACCCCAAAGGGTTGTGTCAGAACTTATTAAGGATTAGAGTTCATGGTAGTTTGTAAAGACGCCTATTATCTAGGCGTCTTTACTGTTCTTTTCAAATGATATTCCTCGTTCAGTATGGTACGAAATCAG
>Ga0316604_10003476_pt1 | contig 11045 bp, 10 predicted proteins | sample OWC_soil_day20_C_FD_207650 | JGI IMG/M metagenome (GOLD analysis project Ga0316604, IMG submission 207650) | Wetland soil microbial communities from Old Woman Creek delta, Ohio, United States - OWC_soil_day20_CT | ecosystem: Environmental > Terrestrial > Soil > Wetlands | place: USA: Ohio... | reverse complement strand
CACGGCAGCACTCCCGCATTCGCTCAGAGGTGAGGTGGAAATTGTGGAGTAAGCAGAATAACGCCAACCTCCAGCAATCCGTCTTGCCCCTAACTCTCCTACGCCAACAGCCATGATGCTCAGGAAATCATGGTGTTCCGGGTTGCCCATCCGGGCCTGGAAGGCGACAATCGGGCCTTGACGGCCCCGTATGGGATCGCCGCCGTTTTCATAACGCCAACCTTTATTCCCGGGACCAATACACATCATGAACAAGTTGACAGCCGTCCTCGCCGCATCTTTGGCTACAGGCATCCTTCTGAGCGCTTGTGGCAAAAAGGAAGAAGCCGCACCGGTCGAAGCTTCGGCCCCTGTAGTGGCCAGCAAGATCGTCATCGGGCTTGACGACAATTTCCCGCCCATGGGCTTCCGCGACGACAAGAATGAACTCGTCGGTTTCGATATCGATCTGGCCAAAGAAGCGGCCAAGCGCATCGGCGCCGAAGTGGAATTCAAGCCCATCGACTGGAACGCCAAGGAAGCAGAACTCAATGGCAAGCGCGTGGATGCTCTATGGAACGGACTGACCATTACCGAAGAGCGCAAGGCCAACATCGCCTTCACCACGCCGTACCTCGAAAACCGCCAGATTATCATCGTCACAGCCAAGTCTTTAATCAAGACCAAGGCGGATCTGAAGGGTAAGGTTGTCGGCATTCAGGATGGCAGTAGCGCAGTCGAGGCCGTGGCCAAGGATGCAATGACCGCCAAAGCGATCAAGGAGCTGAAGAAGTTCGGGGACAACGTGACTGCGCTGATGGATCTCTCCGCCGGGCGCCTGGACGCACTGGTGGTCGATGAGGTCGTGGGGCGCTATTACACTGCCAAGAAACCGGGGGAATATGTGGTGCTTGACGAGAACTTCGGCACCGAAGAATACGGCGTGGGTGTGCGCAAGGACGACGCTGATCTACTCGCCAAGCTGCAAAAAGCGCTGGACGACATGAAGCAGGACGGCAGCGCAGCGAAGATTTCGACGCAGTGGTTCGGCAGCAATATCGTCAAATAAGCTGAGCATGCCAGAGTGCATGCCCGAACAACGCCGTCAACCAGCCGGCCCTTGCGGGCCGGCTGTGTTTTGAAGACTTGAACCATGGATTACATCCTCAACATTCTCGGCCCGCTCATCGCTGGCACTGGCGTCACCCTCAAGATGTTCCTGGTGACCATCGTGCTTGCCGTGCCACTGGGTCTGGCCCTGGCGCTTGCACGCATCTCGCGCTTCGGGGTCCTCAGCGGCGCCGTCAATGGCTATATCTGGCTGATGCGCGGCACGCCCCTGATGCTGCAGATGCTCTTCATCTATTTTGCATTGCCTTTCGTGCCCGTGATCGGCGTACGCCTGCCGGATTTCCCCGCCGCCGTGGTGGCCTTCGTGCTCAATTACGCGGCTTATTTTGCCGAGATTTTCCGCGCTGGCATCCAGTCCATCGACCGTGGCCAATACGAAGGCGCCAAGGTGCTGGGACTGACCTACGCACAGACCATGCGCCGCATCGTACTGCCGCAGATGGTCAAACGCATCCTGCCTCCGATTTCCAACGAAACCATCACCCTGGTCAAGGACACCTCGTTGATCTACGTGCTGGCCATGAACGATCTGTTGCGCGCCGCACGCGGCATCGTGCAACGCGATTTCACCACCACCCCCTTCGTCGTCGCGGCCGCTTTTTACCTAGCCATGACCCTGGTCCTGACCTGGGGCTTCCAATATCTTGAAAAGCGTTATGCCGTCTACGATGAGTAATTCCTCCGCCATTCCCGCGATGATCCGTGCCGAGAACATCCACAAGCGCTTCGGCGCGGTAGAAGTGCTCAAGGGGGTTTCCCTGACGATGGACAAGGGCGAAGTCATCGCGGTCATCGGCCCGTCGGGTTCGGGCAAGAGCACCTTCCTGCGCTGCCTCAATCATCTCGAGGTGATCAATCGCGGGCATATCGAAATCGAAGGTGAAGTACTCGCCAGTACTGATAGTGAAGGCCTGTGCCACTACGCGCCGGAGACTGACGTGCGCCGCATCTGCCGCAAGATGGGCATGGTGTTCCAGCACTTCAACCTGTTCCCGCACCTCACCGTGCTACAGAACATCATCGAAGCCCCCATCACCGTCAAGGGCATGAAGCGCGAAGAAATCGTGCCGGTTGCCGAAGAGCTGCTGCGCAAGGTCGGGTTGTTCGCAAAATGCGACAGCTATCCGGCGCGCCTGTCGGGAGGCCAGAAGCAACGTGTGGCCATAGCCCGCGCATTGGCCATGGAACCGGACATCATGCTCTTCGACGAACCAACCTCGGCACTTGACCCCGAGCTCACGGGTGAAGTATTGCGCACCATGCGCCAGCTGGCGGAAGAGCACATGACTATGCTGGTGGTGACTCACGAAATGGGATTTGCGCGCGAAGTCGCAGGCCGGGTGATCTTCATGGATCAGGGCGAAATCGTCGAAGCCCGTCCAGCCGCCGAGCTGTTTGCCAAGCCCGAGCATCCCCGCACCAAGGCTTTTCTGGATAACATGCTCTAAACCGGCTGTCCCAGCCTGAAAACACTGACAAAACCGTGGTTACTACCGACAAAGCTTCTGCCCCAAAACTCCGCTCGCTACAGCTTGCACTGGAGCCGGTCGACAACACCCGGCTCGCGAACCTGTGCGGTGCACTCGACGAAAATCTTCGTCAGATCGAAGCCGCCTATGATGTAGTAATTTCCCGGCGCGGCGAGCATCTGACCATCCGGGGTGAAGCGGCACCGATCGGTATTGCTCGCGCAGCACTACAAGAATTCTACAAACGTGCCGAGCAGCACCTGACAGTGGAAGACATCCAGCTCGGCTTGATCGAACTTGGCAAGCGCAGCGAAACCAGCCCGGCCACACCGACCCTGCTGACCCGCCGTGCCGATCTGCATGGCCGCACGCCACGCCAGGTGGAATACCTGCGTGCCATCCAGTCACATGACATCACCTTCGGCCTCGGCCCAGCCGGCACCGGCAAGACCTATCTGGCCGTCGCCTGTGCCGTGGATGCGTTCGAACGCGAACAGGTACAACGCCTCATCCTGACACGTCCGGCCGTAGAAGCCGGTGAACGCCTGGGCTTCCTGCCCGGGGATCTGGCGCAGAAGGTCGATCCGTATCTGCGGCCGCTCTATGACGCACTCTATGACCTGATGGGTTTCGAGCGCGTGGCCAAGATGTTCGAGCGCCAATGCATCGAGATCGCCCCGCTTGCCTTCATGCGCGGCCGCACCCTGAGTAATGCCTTCATCATTCTGGATGAAGCCCAGAACACCACGCCGGAACAGATGAAGATGTTCCTCACGCGCATCGGCATCGGTTCGCGCGCAGTAGTCACCGGGGATCTCACCCAGATCGATCTCCCGCGCGGTCACAAGAGCGGTCTGCTTGATGCGGTCCGCACTCTTGGCGACGTACGTGGGATCGCCTACACCCGCTTCGCCAAAGAAGATGTAGTCCGCCACCCGCTGGTCGCCCGTATCGTGGACGCTTACGAGCGAGCCTCCGCGAATAGCGGTGGCGGCAACGAGGAGTCCTGACCCATGAAAGCCATGATCCTGGCCGCAGGCCGTGGCGAGCGCATGCGGCCGCTCACCGACATCTGCCCCAAGCCATTGCTCAGTGTCGGCGGCAAACCGCTGATCGTGTGGCATATCGAACACCTGGCGCGCGCCGGCATTCACGACATCGTCATCAATCATGCCCACCTCGGCCACAAGATCGAGGAGTCGTTGGGGCATGGCAATCTGTGGGGCGTTCACATCGATTACTCGGCAGAAGACGAAGCCCTTGAAACGGCAGGTGGCATCGCCAATGCACTGCCCTTGCTGGGCGATGCGCCCTTCCTCGTCGTCAATGGTGACATTTTCTGTACGCTCGATTACGGTACCTTCTGCGCCCGCGCCATCACCCGCATCACTCAGGGCAATCTCGCCCATCTGGCACTGGTCGACAACCCGCCGCACCACCCGCAAGGCGATTTTGTACTCGATGCGAGCAGCCGCCTCTCACGCGACGGCGGCTCGCTACTGACCTTCTCAGGCATAGGCGTCTACCGCCCCGAATTGTTCAGCACCATCGAAGCCGGCCGCAAAGCCAAACTTGCCCCACTGCTGCTCGCCGCGATGGACCAAGGGCGGATCAGCGGGGAACACTTTCACGGCCACTGGGAAGATATCGGCACCCCCGCACGCCTGAATGCGCTGGATGAAGCCCTCAAGCAAAAACGTACGCAATGAAGATCAACGACTGCGTCATAACCACAAGATGAATGCCCCGATGAATTTCAATCCAGCCCCGTTCGCCGCCCGTCGTGCCCGCCTCGCCGAACAGATCCGCGCAGCCGGCGGCGGTGTGGCCATCATTCCGACATCCCCGGAACGCCCCCGCAACCGCGATAGCGATTATCCGTACCGCCACGACAGCTACTTCCATTACCTCACCGGCTTTACCGAACCGGATGCCGTTCTGGTGCTCTGTGCCAGTGAGGCCGAAACGAAGTCGATCCTGTTCTGTCGTGCCAAGCATGAAGAACGCGAAATCTGGGATGGTTTTCGCTTCGGCCCGGTAGCGGCCGGCGAACGCATCGGTGCCGACGAAGCCTGGCCCAATGAAGAACTGGCCGAACGCCTGCCATCCCTGCTCGGCGATCAGCCAGCCCTGTGGTACGCACTGGGACATGACACCGCCTGGGATGCACGCATCATGGAAGCCCTGAATACGGTACGCGCCAATGCCCGCAGCGGCGTTTCCGCACCGGCGGAAATCCGTGATGTACGCGTCGCGCTGGATGAAATGCGCCTCTTCAAGGACAGCACCGAAATCGCCACCATGCGCCGTGCCGCCGAAATCACCGCAGCAGCACATCGCCGCGCCATGCAGGCGACCCGGCCTGGACGTTTCGAATATGAAATCGAAGCCGAGTTGCTGCATGAATTCCGCCGCAACGGCAGCCAGTACCCTGCCTATACCTCGATCGTTGCGGGCGGTGCAAACGCCTGTGTGCTGCACTACATCAGCAACGACCAGCCGCTACGCGCCGGCGAACTGCTCCTCATCGACGCAGGCTGCGAACTCGACAGCTATGCCGCAGACATCAGCCGGACCTTCCCCGTCAACGGCCGTTTCGAAGGCGCGGCACGTGACGTCTACGCACTGGTCCTGTCCGCGCAGAAGGCCGCCATCGCGGCCTGCCGCATCGGCAACAATTTCAACACCCCCCACGACACCGCCGTGCAAATCCTGGCGCAAGGCATGCTGGACTTGAAACTACTCTCCGGCAGTCTCGATGAGGTGATCGAGTCCAACGCCTTCCGGCGCTTCTACATGCACCGGACCAGTCACTGGCTGGGCATGGACGTCCACGACTGTGGTGAATACAAACGCGCGGGGCAATGGCGCAATCTGGAACCCGGGATGGTCCTGACCATCGAGCCGGGCTGCTACATCCGTCCGGCAGAAGACATCCCCGAAGCATTCTGGAACATCGGCATCCGCATCGAAGACGACGTGCTGATCACCGCCAACGGCCCGGATGTGCTCACCAGCGCAGCCCCGAAATGCATCAAGGATATCGAGGCGTGCATGGCCGGGACCGCAGGCTGAACACCATGCCAGCCATGGCTGCCGACATCGCCATCATCGGCGCCGGCCCGCTGGGGCTGGCCACCGCACTGGCCCTGCACCGGCGCGGGCAACGCCCCGTCGTACTGGACGCTCGCACGCCCGCTGCTCACGCGACAGATGCGCGCATCCTCGCCCTCTCGCACGGCAGCCGCGAGCTGCTCGAATTGCTGAACGCCTGGCCCACCGCGCAGGCCACACCGATCCGCCAGATCCACGTCTCGCAACAAGGCGGCCTAGGCAGCACCCGCCTTGCCGCCGACGAATACGGCCTGCCCGCGCTGGGTTACGTGATGGCCGCCAGTGCGCTCGCCGCCGCCCTGCTCCAGCGCGTACAAGCACTCGGCATTCCGCTGCATTTCGAAACCACAGTGGGCACCATCGAAGCCGGGGCCAACATGGTGCGCCTGAATCTGCCTGACTCCGCCCACCTTGAAGCCCGGCTCGTCGCCTGCTGCGAAGGCAGCATTCCGGACGAAGCTGCGGCGCGGCGCCGCGACTACGCTCAGCACGCCCTGCTTTGCCGCGCCACGCTCGCCGTGCCGCACCAGCACCTCGCCTGCGAACGCTTCACCGCCCAGGGCCCTATCGCCCTACTGCCCTGTGGCGCCGACTACGCCATCGTGTGGACCGTGCCCGCCGAACGCGCCGACGCCCTGATGGCCGCGCCAGATGCCGAATGGATAAGCGCGCTGCAAACCGCCATCGGCCCGCTGGCGCAGATCTGCAGCATCAGCGAGCGCGCCCGCTACCCGCTTGGCCTGCGCATGCGTAGCCGCATCACCGCGCCGCGTCAGGTCTGGCTCGGTAACGCCGCCCAGACCCTCCACCCGGTCGCTGGCCAGGGCTTCAACCTCGCCCTGCGCGACGCGTGGGAACTCGCCGACACGCTGACCGGCGCACCTGACCCCGGAGCGCCCGAACTTCTCGCCCGCTACGCGCGTGGCCGCCGCCCGGACCGCGAAGGCGCGGCGGCTTTCACCGATCTGTTGGTCGAGACCTTCTCCAGCGATCTCCCGCTCCTGCCCGACCTGCGCGGCCTCGGCCTGCTGGCGCTGGACGCCCTGCCACCCTTGCGCCACTTCGTGGCGCGGCGGATGATTTACGGAGCGCGGGCTTGGCCGTGAACGACAGTGCCGAGTGCTTAACAAGTAAGCTTAACAAGTAAATTTGTAGCTCAAATCAACAGGCACACCCATGCCATTTAATTTCTCACCACCGTACGACAGCCCACTAGAAGATACCTTTGCGTACCACCTTGCAAAGTATGCTGGCGATGACGTTCAGATTGATAGCCAAGTTCCAGCTAACACCATATGTGGATTATTCTTAATGGATTTTGTTGCCCACTCTCCACGTGTTGGGCGTATTGGCATCGAATGCGACGGCAAGGAATTTCACAATGACAGCCGTGATGAATGGCGAGATGCAATGATTCTTGGTACAAACACTGTTGATGTCATCTACCGTGTCCGAGGAAGTGACATCACCCATCACATCAACGACGTACTCTATTGCTTAGCACAATTGGAGCCCGGTCTTTGTTCAGAGCGCGGAGAGATAAATCTAAGAACACTTGCTTCATCCGAAGCAAGAAAACTATTTCTCACTAAAGACGAAGACCTGTATCACGTTCATTACACACAAGATGAAAAAGAGGGCTCTTTATTTCTGGAAACAAGAAGACTTCGCATACCACAAGGCCAGAGAAGATTCTGGCAATCAGCATACAAACATGCATTATCCGTAGGTGGTGGCAACCTTGATGATGTAATCCTAAGTTACCGGCAGTGCCCCTAATCCCTGGTGCGCATTGCGCACCCTACCAAGAAACCACGCCCCCGCCCCCCCCACTTTCAACTCCCCAACAAATGAACCTCCACCTCCTCCGCATCTTCGCTTCGGTCGTTGAACAGAAAAGCTTCTCGCGCGCAGCCGAGGTGCAGGGCGTGAGTCAGCCGGCCGTATCGAAAGCCGTGCGTGAGCTGGAGGATCAGTTGCAAGTCGTGCTGCTGGAGCGCGGCGGGCGTTCTTTCCGCCCGTCGGAAGCGGGCCAGATGCTTTACAAATACGCTCGTGGCATTTTTGCGATGGAACGCGCGGCTATCGAAGCGGTGCAGGCCTATTCCGAACTGGAGCGCGGCAGCCTCACCATCGGCGCCAGCACGACCATCGCTGCTTACTGGCTACCGCGTTACATCGCCGATTTTTCCAACCAGCATCCCGGCGTAAACCTGCGCCTGCTCTCGGGCAATACACGCCAGGTCGCCCAATGGTTGCTCGATTGTGATGTGGACGTCGCCCTGGTCGAAGGCTCGATTGAAGACGAGCGTCTGGAAATCCGCCCCTGGCGCCGCGAGCGCATGCTCATCGTGGCGGCGACCGGCACATTCCCCGCAGGGCGTAAGCAAAAGGCACCGGATCTTTCAGCACAACTCTGGCTGCTGCGGGAGCCCGGCTCGGGCAGCCGCAGCGTGGTCGAAACTGAAATGGCCCGACTCGGCATCACCCCGGCGCGCACGCTCGAAGCGGGTAGCAACGAGATCATTGTCCAGATGGCTGCGGCCGGTCTGGGCGTGGGCCTGGTCCCGTATGTCGCAGCCGCCGACGCGCTCGCCCTCGGTCGCGTCCAGACGGTTGAACTTGCAGAAGGCGAGATCAGTCGGGAACTCTTCCGCTTGCGCCTGCCACGGCGCCCGATCAGCCAGGGCGCTTTGGCCTTTGAAGCAATGATCGGGTAATCATCGGGCGAAAGACCGCCAAGCCAGGAGCCGTGCCATGCGGCGCATCACACGGCCCAGGCTTTGCGCGTGCTAGCGCTCAATGGTCATGGCAACCCCGCAACCACCGCCTACACACAGCGTTGCCAGACCTTTTCTGGCATCACGACGCTGCATTTCGTGCAGCAAGGTCACCAGAATCCGGCAACCCGATGCGCCAATCGGGTGACCTATCGCGATGGCCCCACCATTCACATTGATCTTCTCGGGATCCCACCCGAGTTCCTTGTTGACGGCCAGTGCCTGTGCGGCAAAGGCCTCATTCCCTTCGATCAGATCAAGATCATGAATATCCCAACCCGCTTTGAGCAAGGCCTGCCGCGTTGCCGGCGCGGGACCAATGCCCATGAAAGCCGGATCAACCGCTGCCGTGGCATATGATTTGATCGTCCCCAGAATCGGCAAACCCAAGGCTTTGGCCTTGGATTCACTCATCACCATGACCGCCGCTGCCCCGTCGTTAATTCCAGAAGCATTTCCTGCAGTGACCGTTCCTGCTTTGTCGAAAGCGGGACGCAAGGCGGCAAGTGTTTCCAGGGTCACGCCCGTCTTGATGTATTCATCGGTATCAAAAATGGAATCGCCTTTTTTGCTGGGCAGGAGCACCGGCACAATTTCTTCCTTGAATTTCCCGGCTTTCTGCGCAGCTTCGGCTTTGTTCTGCGATGCCACAGCAAAAACATCTTGCTCCTCGCGGGTAATTCCGTACTTCTTGGCAAGATTCTCGGCAGTCACCCCCATGTGGTAATCATTGAAAATATCCCACAATCCGTCATGCACCATGGTGTCGACAAGCTTGGCGTCTCCCATGCGGAACCCGTCACGCGAGCCCATGAGCACGTGAGGACTGGCCGACATGTTTTCCTGTCCGCCTGCAATCACGATTTCAGAGTCTCCACAACGGATCGCCTGTGTGGCGAGAATCACCGCTTTGAGTGCCGAGCCGCATACCTTGTTGATGGTAACGGCGGGCACCGACTCTGGCAGACCGGCACGTATTCCGGCTTGGCGCGCGGGATTCTGACCCAGGCCGGCAGTCAGCACATTCCCGAGAATCAAATCCGTTATCTGATCAGCCGGCACCCCGCTTCTCGCAAGCAGCCCCCTGATCACCGTTGCGCCCAATTCTGCGGCGGGGATCTTGGCGAGTGAGCCTCCGAATTTGCCAACTGCCGTACGCACTGCAGCCACGATGACGACCTTATCCATAGTGATCTCCTGAAAGGTTGGAAAACCTGCATGCACTGCCAATCTTGTTGCCGGGCGATTGATCTCACAGACAAGAGCAAAGCCTGGAATTCTTGTTGCGCTCGCAATGATCTTACTGCGCGAATCTTGCTCACCTCCTGAACCTACCCCCTAGGGCGTGTTACCTGAATACAGCCCCGCCGAAACGAAAAAAAAGGGCTACCAGCAGGCAGCCCTTTTGTCCGTAAGCCCATTCGCTGGCCACTATTTTTTCTTCTGCGGCGGCAGATCCGTACATGCGCCCTCGAACACTTCTGCAGCCATGCCAATTGATTCACCCAGCGTCGGATGGGGGTGGATAGTCTTGCCGATATCCACGGGATCACACCCCATTTCAATCGCCAGGGTAATCTCACCAATCATGTCACCAGCATTCGGACCAACAATCCCGCCACCAATGATGCGATGGGTGCCTTCATCGAAAATCAGCTTGGTGAAGCCATAGTCACAGCCGTTTGCAATGGCCCGACCAGAAGCAGCCCAGGGGAACTTGCCGACACCAACCTTGCGGCCCGCGGCCTTGGCTTCGGTCTCCGTCACGCCTACCCACGCCACTTCGGGCTCGGTATAGGCAACACCCGGGATGACTGAAGCATCGAAATACGACTTCTGACCCGCGGCAACTTCAGCCGCCACATGTGCTTCATGCACCCCTTTGTGAGCCAGCATGGGTTGACCGACGATGTCGCCAATCGCAAAGATGTGCGGCACATTGGTCCGCTGCTGTTTGTCGACCTGGATGAAGCCACGATCCGTCACCAGCACCCCAGCCTTCTCGGCCGAGATCTTCTTGCCATTCGGACTACGCCCGACGGCAACAAGCACCATGTCATACTTTTGTTCATCTGCCGGAGCCTGCTCTCCTTCAAACTTCACCAGCAGTCCATCAGGCCGTACGGTCACCCCGACAGTTCGTGTCTTGAGCATGATCTTGTCAAAGCGTTGCAGATTCTGCTTTTCCCAAACCTTGACCAGATCGCGATCCGCGCCAGGCATCAGACCATCACCCATTTCAACGACATCAATCCGTGCGCCAAGTGTTGAATAGACCGTTGCCATTTCGAGACCGATGATGCCGCCGCCGATGACGAGCATGCGCTTGGGTACGCTACGCAACTCCAAAGCACCGGTGGAATCCACGATGCGCGGATCTTCAGGAATGAAGGGCAGCTTCACGACAGAACTACCCGCCGCAATGATGCACTTCTGGAACTTGATGATCTTCTTTTCGCCGGTAACGTCCTGTCGGTCGCCCGCAGTCAGGTTCACTTCGAGATGGTGCGGGTCAATGAAATTGCCATACCCACGCACAACCTCGACCTTGCGTGCCTTGGCCATGCTGGAC
>Ga0316604_10003474_pt1 | contig 11053 bp, 20 predicted proteins | sample OWC_soil_day20_C_FD_207650 | JGI IMG/M metagenome (GOLD analysis project Ga0316604, IMG submission 207650) | Wetland soil microbial communities from Old Woman Creek delta, Ohio, United States - OWC_soil_day20_CT | ecosystem: Environmental > Terrestrial > Soil > Wetlands | place: USA: Ohio... | reverse complement strand
TAACATGTCCAGATGTAAAATTTGCTAAATTAGTCATCACCCAATATGGCGGACCTGACGGTGAATTATCCGCCTCACTTAGATACCTAAACCAACGTTACAGCATGCCTACCAATAATGCAAAAGCGAACCTTACATGTTGGTATATCTATTCTTCAAAGAACTCAATAGATACACGGTTATCACGGTATACATACACCTTTTTTACTAAATTTTGTAAAATAACTTTACGCCCTTCTGGTGTCTCGGTTCTCCAGGCTTTTTTAAAGTTTTTTAATATGGCTGAGAATTGTTCTAAATACTCATCTTTATCCTGTTTTTTAAGTTCTTCGGCCTCGTAAATATCTATCTGCTGTTCTAAGTAAGCCCGTTGCTCGCGTAGTTCTTTAACCCGATCGGTTAATTCATCAGGATCAAGAGCGCCTTTCTCAAAAGCAGAATACCATTTATCAAGGTGTTTCTTTACTTGGACAAGCTCTTTCTTTGCATGGGCTAGAGCTTTAGCGTTGCTTTGGTTTTGAGCTTTTGCAGTAATGTTACTCAATTCCTCTTTGATAAGGCGAGGGGTAAGGCTGTATTGCATAAGTTGGCCTACTACACGTTGATCTATGTCGGTTACCTGCTTATATCCGCATTTGCAATTGGGGTCCTTAACCATATAATCGGAACTGCCTCCTTGAGAATAGCAGACATAGTAAGTGGTAACTTTTTTAGGATTGGTCTGAGGGTAATTTTGCCATACGTTCTTTGTTCTCATTCTTGCACCGCATTCGCCGCAATAAATGATGCCAGAGACCATGCCACTGTTGGTTCTTGGCAAATACTTATTTCGTGATTTTAATATTTGTTGGACTTGAATCCATTCTTCTTCGGTGACTAGGGGCTGGTGCTTTCCTTCGTGCAATGTCCCTCTGTGTATAATTTTACCAGTGTAAGTTGGACTGGTTAATATATATCTAACAGCAACTCTATTCCACTCTGCTGCTTTGGGGGCTGGAGTTTTCTTCTTATTCAGTAAGTCGGTAATTTCCTGATAACCTATGTCGCCCTTTAGATACTCTTCGTAAATGAAACGTACTGTTTTTGCTTCTAGCTCATTTACTTCCATAACCTTAGTGGTTGAATTATAAAAATAACCGTATGGAGTAGGCCCGCCGCCATAACGTCCCTGTTTAGCGGCTTCTTTTTTTGCATCAAGTACACGCTCTATAAGTTGATCACGTTCAAGCTGGGCAAATACTGCTAGCATACCTATAGCAGCTTTACCAAAGGCTGTCGTTGTATCAAAGGACTGTGTAACTGATTTGAAACCAACATCGTTGCGTTCAAATACATCTTCAATTAAATATAGAACGTCTTTTTGGCTACGAGAAATGCGGTCCAACCTAACGACGACAACAGCGTTAATTTTTCCGGCTGCACAATCCTTTATCATGCGTTTCATTTCTGGTCGGTTTAAGTTTTTGGCACTATAGCCATCATCAATATAGTAGTCAAATATTTGCCAATCCTGAGAGTGGCAATAAGAAACAATTCGATCTTTTTGAGCGGGAAGGGACAAATCTTTCTCCGCCTGCTCTTCTTTTGAGACACGGCAGTATGCAGCAATTAGCTTTTTCATAATTATCACCTATGTATTAATATGCCTCCTGAATGTGTAGGAGGACGCTGGCATCGTTTTTATTTAATAAGCATTGTCTTTGCTTTACAAGTTCCTTCATGTCCTCTGGGGTGCCCATGTCATAAATGGGTAGGCTATTAATATGTAATAGCAGAGCTTGATGTTTCTTTATGTTATTTAAGGACCAATAAGCGTTTATTAATATTTCTTCAGGTAGATTGTTAATCATTTGGTGCAGCTGTTTGCGTATAGGTGTCAAAATCGGTGCCTCCCTGAACGTATGTTTGGTTAAACGGCCTAAATAAAACACAGCGTATATTCTGCTGTGTAGTACTAAGTTTTCCAACTATTTTTAAGAAAATCCAAAACATATTCTTTTTCTAAGCTACAGCAATATGATAATAATTCGGCGGAAAATCGGTCTGCTTCATCTTCTTTGCGGCTGTTTGCTAAATAAGTACGTTCGGACATACAATAGTAAGCATATTTTGGGTGCAAAAGTATATGTCCTATTTCGTGACTAATAACGGCTTTGATTTGCCAATCCTCAGAAAGGGTTTCATCAATATATATTATTTTTCGTCGTAAAATTCTACGCCAAAATCCATGTACTCTACTAGGTGTTTTAGTAAAAATAATCTCGATTTTTAGTTCTTTAGCTATTCGGTATGGATTGGCTGTATCGTGTCTAGCAATAAGATTTCTAATGCGTAGTGGAATATTCATTATCGCTCTCCCAAGCCAAAAGGTCGCTATTCAGTTTTTTTGCGCTTGTTCAGTTTTTTAGCTAAGTAGTACCCTTGCTCAACTGCACTTTTAATTATTTCTAAATCTTCAGGTGAAAGTATTTCACCATTTAAGGCCAACTGTTGTTCTTGCTCAAGGATTTTTAATAAGTCCTTGGGCTTTTTTGGTTCTAAAGATGCGGATAAAGACGATAATTCAACTCCTGCCATATTTAGCAGCTCATCTAAATCCATTCCAAAAGCTTCAGCCAGTTTTTGTAAAGTTGTGAGTGAAGGTTGCTGGCGTTTGCCACTTTCAATGCGATTAATTTCGGTATTACTAACTTTAGAAAGATAAGCAAGTTGGCGTTGACTCCATTGCCGATCATTTCTAAGTTGCTGTAGTACCTTGCCAAAGTCGTTCATAGTTAACCTCCATAATATACTATATATATTAATACATACTGTTGCCCAACGGAAACAAAAATATATATAATTTTTTAAAAGTGTTGACTATGAGTTACATGAGACATATAATAGAGGTGTCACCGATGAGTAACAAAAAGAAGGATGGATGTGAGGTGCTAATGAAAGCTAATATAGAAGAAATTCAAAGGTTAATGGATAAAAATAAATGGAATAAATCTCAATTAGCAAGAGAAATAGGTGTTAGTAGGGCATGTATAAGTCGAATTATGAATAGTCAACGAAATCCGGGCGGTGATTTTCTTAGTGCTTTTAAAATAAGGTTTCCAGAATACCCGTTGGAAAAATTTTTTTATGCCGACTGTGTTGCTTAAAAGTGTCACTTTACGGCTGGTGTAAACTCGGTGGCATAGGGGTAACCATTTTTTCATGCAATGCATATCATAATGCGAGGTGATGACAATGACGGAGCGTGAGGCTCGGGAGCGTGCGGTAATACGGAGGCTATGGCAACGTTATAATGAACGGCTCGATAGGGCACATGCCTACATAGAAAAGCGTAAACTACGGAATAAAATGGCCGGGTAATTTCCGGCTGTAGATTTTATGGACAAGCAAGCGAGGTGATTCTATGGGAAATCTATCAACCGCTGCGGCATTACTTGATGAGGCTATGGGGTTATCTTCTCAATTACCTCAAGAGCCGGTCAATATTGAAGAAGCAACTGCAGAAATATTACTGTTAAAGCAGCAGACAGCGGCTAACTTATGGGAAATTGGTAAACGGCTGATCCAAGTTAAGCGACAATTGCCTCACGGTGAATTTGGCAAATGGTTAGAGGAAAAGGTCGATTTTAGTCAGCAACATGCCAGCCGACTTATGCGGGTTGCGGAAGAGTTTCCAAACTACTCAACGTTGAGTAATTTAGGTCGGTCAAAGATTTTTGCATTATTAAGTGTACCAGCGGGAGAAAGAGAAGAATTCATTCAACAACCTCATCAACTTGCAAGCGGTGCTGTAAAGACTGTAGATGAAATGAGTGCCAGGGAATTGCAAGCAGCAATTAAGGCTAAACAAGAGGCAGAAGCGTCAAAGAAAAAAGCAGAGCAAACGGCGGTATTATCTGATCAGGCAGCAGAAGAGGCCCGCAACTTAGCACATGAACATTCAGAAATGATCAAGCAGCTACAAAAGCAACTAGAAGACCGGCCTGAAAAAATCATTGAAAAAGCACCAGATGATTATAACGAGTTAAAACATAAGGCTAGACAAATGGATGTTGCTAATAAAAATGTTGAAGATCTAAAGCGCCAAGTAGATCAAGAAGTTAATCGAAATAAAGCGTTGGAGCTTGAAGTTAAAGCATATCAGACTGGCCGAGTTGACGAAAAAATGTCGGTTCAAGCCCGAACTGGAGTATTCTCCAAGATGGTAAAAGAGTTTATTGATAAAGTTGCACCAATGGGGTATCTGTCAAAGGAATATCTTTATACATCGCCAGAATGCCAGCGACAATATGAAGCTGCAATATCCATGTTAGAAAAGTTTTGTAATGATATGAGAGGCAACCTGGTTATACCTGAACATCAGAGCATAATTGACGCGGAGGTGATTGAATAATGAACGTTCCTGAAGTGGCTGACAAACAGCTGGTACCAGAAAGCAAGTTTTTGCAAATTGCTCAGGCGCTTGTCAATGAAGCTAATAGCCAAAGTGTAGCTATTGAAATGTTAAAACAAGATATGCAGGACAAGCTGGCATTGCTAGAGGCAAAAATTGAAACCGAGGTCCCAATAAATGCGCCGCAAGTAAAAGCTTTAAAAAAGGCAGTAGAAATTAGGGCGCGAGAACATCTGAAAACTGATGATAGGTACAAGCAGTATGGGAAAAAGCTTATTCGTGCTATATGGACAGACCTCAAAGACGTTTTTCAGGTAGGACAGTATCGTGAAATTCCCAGAGTTAAGTTTGAAGAGTCAATGATTTACGTAAAAACATGGTATCCGTCAAACGGGGGGGATTAGTATGAACAGTTACTACAATTGTCAACATTACCCGAGCAGAAAGAAATCTAGTTTGATCGAGCGGATTACACCTGGAGTTATAGCGTTTGCAATTGTATATATTGGTGGTCATCTTATTCGGTGCTGGTTGTGGTAAAAAAGAAAAACCTGCCCGAGAGAGGACAGGTGGATGGGGTGAGGAGTTATCCTCTAATCATATTATAAATTATCGCTATGTCGGAATAAACCGGCACAAATACGACAAAAGGGGGACTGGAAAATGAGAGTAGGCGACACTGTAAGATTGGCTGTAAATTACAGCGATAAACCGGTTAAGGCATTGGCCAGAGAATTTAGATGTTCGGATGATGCTCTGTATTCGGCAATGAAGGAAATACGACCAATACCGAGCCAAGCAAGAGAAAAGCTAGCAAAGCTAAACATGGTCGGTATGATGGCGGCAACACTTGAAGCAACCGGATTTAGTAAGCTTTTTGGATACTTAAGGGTGGACAGGCATATATACAGTTTAATCCATAGGGTGTACAAGGAAGACCGGGAAGCGGATGAAGCGCTAAGACGGCTACCGGAAATGTTACTGGACAAAGAAACTGCGTCTGACCTCACTAACGCTGAAAGAGAAATTATATTAAGCGCTGGCAAGGAAATAATCGAGCGCATACATTGCGAGTTTAACCTGCTGGCTGAGTTAGAACGGCAGTATGGTGTAAGTTTTCAAGATTGCCTAATTGAAAAGGAAAAAGCCGCCTGTGCGGGGGCACAGACGACTTTATACGGTAATTAAAACATCTTAGCAAAATTGTACATTAAAAGACGTTATTCGTCAATGAGGTAATCAAATGAAGTGCATGCCGGGTAAAACGACAATAGCAAATTGCTTAAAATGCGGTGGGCGGGGCGAGAAGATCGGATTTAAATATCCGATGGTACAGCTAAAATGTCCAAACTGCGGACATGTGTGGCGAACGCTATCAGCAATTTGCCGAAGGTGTATGACGTCGAACGAAACGCCATATATGAGTGATTGCCTGGTATGCGCTAAAAAGGCGGTGGCAGGGTAGTGGATGAGGTAATCTGCTGCGGAAGGTGCGGACGTAAGCTAAGAAGCGCCCAGACCGCAGAAATTGGTTTTGGTAGGGTTTGTTACGAGAAAGATCGGTTAGAGCGTGTAAAGGCTGAATATGAACGCAACCAACAGAAATTAGAATTTGAATGGGATACGGGGGTAACTGTTAGAGCTACTTTCTATGAGGGGGAACAGATATGCCAAGGAAACGAGATTTAAAACCAGGATTTTTTAAAAATGAGGACTTGGGGGAAATGCCGCCTGTAGCCCGCCTTTTCTTTGCAGGGTTATGGTGTTGGGCTGATCGGGAAGGGCGCTTAGAAGATCGGCCAAGGAAGCTAAAAGCGGACATTTTAGCATATGACGATTGCAATGGCGATGAACTAATGGATTTATTGATTGATAATGGATTTGTAATTCGTTATGAAGTGGACGGCGTTAAATATCTACAGATCAATAATTTCAAAGAACATCAAAGCCCACATCCAAATGAAGCCGCAAGTACTATTCCCTCCAATGTAACCGAGGAGCAGGTTGATTGTAGCTCCGTTGTAACTGAAGAGGAAGGTACTAGTAACGTAGAACCAATCGAGGAGCAACCTACTGATAATGTAGGTTTAACCGAGGGGCAGGGTACTTGTAATGGCAATGTAACTGAGGAGCAGGTTACTACTAACTTACAAGTAACTTACAAGCAACCTAGTAGTAACTTACAAGTAAGTGACAAGCAGGTTACCACTAACGTAGTAGCAGGTGACAAGCAGCGTACTAGCAACCCTTCTCTCTCTTTTACTTCTTTTTCTTCTTTTAAAACAGAGACTAAACGCGCGCGAGATGAGGAAATAGTATCAGACGTATTTTCAACACTGCAGAACAAGTTCGGGATTATCAATACAAGTTACCGAGACATAGTACTGGATATGATTGACCAATACCCGCATGAATGGATTATTAAGGCTATTGACCGAGCCGTGGAATATAAGAAAAGGCGAATAAAGTACCTGGATGCCATCTTGAAGGGGTGGCGTGATGAAGGATATGAAGACTGGCAAAAGCCGTGGGAGGATGATAAACATGGAATTGGTAAGTCCGGAAATAGGGGGAGCTTTAGAAAGGGTAAGGCAGGCACAAAACCAAGCGCTGTCGACTGGGATGCTGAAAAGCGGAACGTACTCTGAGTTTCACAAAGAAAAAGTGGACCGAGAAATAGAAGAGAATGTAAAATGCTCTGGCCTGGGGGTTAGGTATCGTAATTGCACCTTTGATGCTATGAATAAACGGCAGATACCGGGTAGTATCCGGGGGGAATATCTTGAGGTAAAAAAATACGCTGATAATCTTAGTGAAAATATCAAAAACGGTACTGGTCTACTGTTAAAGGGACCTGTAGGAACAATGAAAACCTCACTAGCGGCAGCTGTGCTTTTACACCATATCCACCAGGGTGGACGGGGGATGTTTATATCAATGGCAGGTCTGCTAGACACAATTTTTAGCCTAAAAGCCAAGAATGTTGGAGAGTGGGCAAAGTTTGAAAACAATCTCCGAAAGACTAGTATTTTGGTCATTGATGACCTGGGGGCTGAACATACCGAGGGTTGGGTGCTTACGAAGGTTGATGCCATTATTAGCGAGCGTTATAACAATATGCTGCCAATCATTGTAACTACAAATCTTAGTGCTAATGAGCTTAAAGCGACATATGCAGAAAGAGTCATTGACCGGATCCGGTCGACTATGCTTACAGTAAGCTTTTCGGGGCAAAGTTTAAGGTCAAGGGCAGTTTAAAAAATAACGGAGCAGGAGAAACAACATGAACGAAGTGATACTAGTGGGGAGATTAGCCAAGGATCCGGAAGTGAGATATACCCAAAACGGTAAGGCTGTAGCATCGTTTAATTTGGCGGTTAATCGCATAGTAAGGAAAGGGCAACACCAGGAAACTGACTTTATACCAATAGTGGCCTGGGAGAAGCTTGCTGAGATTTGTGGCAATAACTTGACCAAGGGGCAGCGGGTACTAATTGAGGGACGGCTACAGATCAGATCGTATGAAGCTAATGATGGTCAGAAGCGCCGGGTGGCTGAGGTAATTGCTCAGAACATGGAATTTTTAGAACGCAAAAAGCAGCAAGAAGAGAATCATGGTTTTGGGGGACAAGCATTCCCGGAAGAAGAAATTCCGTTCGGCTAATTGGCCGAGGTAATAGCTGGGGGGGAGAGTTATGTCAGGGAAAATTAAAAAAGCTGGTACGCCGGTACCGAAATTAATCAAAGAAGAACCGGTTATTAGCCCGGTGACAATACGTAAAATGAACTTTGCTGAGGGGCTAGACGTGGGAATGACAGCACGTAAGGCTTTTGAAAAATGTGATCCGGCCAAGCTGGGGGATATAACATATGACCGGCTAAAAGCATGTGTTGATGGGGGACTTAACCAAGATGAAATTATAAAAGCTTTGAGCACTACATACAGCAGTCTTAAAAGAGCAGTAAACAAGGTTAAGTTTAGGTTTAGCGAGATAAAGCCAGCGGCATAGCGGGGGCGGTACTGACAAACAAAATAACAAGGCCAGCGAACGACCTTGTTATTTTGCTCAAAGGTAGGATGGGTGCTGATTGGCTGCACCAATAATAATATTTCCGGCTTAGTTGGGTTTATACGGGGAGGGGCAGACGTAATTTCATTGGTTAAGACATTGACTCTAAAGTTCTTCTTATTCTGGAGATAATATCGTTTTTAGTCTCTTGATGAAGTTCATTCCATTCTTGTTGGCTTAAAGTTATCTCAGGATGCAGAGTTGTTAAATTGTTAATGATCTGTTGGGGACTTTTCCCTGTTCTTGCAATAGCATTGTCAATATTATCAAAGAGTAGATGCATAATTTTATGTTGAGGTGTTTTCAATATGTCACATCCCTATAGTGTTTGAGAATATTTTAACATCGATTGGCTAACTATGACAAATTTTTGTGAATATACAATTGATTTCAAATTAATCGTAGAGGAGGCGACCGGCAATACAAAAATTGACTAACATAATATACAACCTGCTATGTACTCCGCCTGGTTGGCTGGTACTGATCGGCGCGGGTGTAGTGGTGGCAGTAGCAATTAAGGGGGCGTATGGATGATATATTTTATAATCGGATTACTAATCGGCGCTGCGGGCGTTGCAGTGATCGCAGCCAATACATTGAATCGAATAATCGGAAAGATTGATTCATACATAAAGGCACTGGATAGTGGATTTACGCACACTACAGCATTGGCGTTAAGTGAACTTAGAGAGATAACAGGGGCGGCTAAATAGGCTGCCCTATAGGTGTATTTACTAGGAAAACACTTTAAACGAAATATTCTGAACAAAAGCTGCTTGGGGGGAACATCGTAGCTAAAAAATATAGGGGAGAGAATAAACCATGAATACATATGCCAATAGAGGAAAACCATTTGAAGAATTAATAATAATGTTAAACCACAAATATAGAAATCAAAATAAGGCAGTAATACATAAGGTACCAACAGAATGGATTCCACTAAGAAACGGTACCGGCAAAATAGTATCAGCTAAAGTAGATCAAAAAGCAGCAGTAGACTTTATGGGATCATATAAAGGGAGAGCAATAGTCTTTGATGCAAAGCATACGAATAAGGAACGGATAAGCTGGTCAGAGGTAAAAACACACCAAGCCACATTTTTAGATGATTGCCATCTGAATGGGGGAATATCCTTTATCCTGGTATCGTTTAACCTAAATCATATATACGTAATACCTTGGGAGTATTGGAAGGCTGGCATGGATGAATGGATAGCTGGAAGTGGACCAGCATCGTTGGCAATGAAGACTATACCGCCGGAATATGAGGTAAAGCAGTATGACTATTTGAAAATAGTTGAGCGGCTTTGGCAGCAGCGGAAGTGCGCTTAATGAGGAAAAGGTCCTGGTGGGGAGATAAACTAGACCAACAACCTGAGAGCCAACAGTCAAGATATGTACAGTACCCCAATGAGCGAACCGGAACATTAGTTATAGGCAATCAAACCTTTTATGGGGTAATCAGTATAGACGGTGAATTTGCTTGTGCCAGGTGCAAAGTAGTAAATCCTGATATGGAGCAGATCAGCCGGGGGGAAAGCAAGGAAACATTTCGTTGTGCTTGTGGTAATCAAATTGTGGTAGAAATGGCGGTGGGATAAATGAAAGAGTGCATCATGGGGGAAAAGTGCGATTGTCAGCATAATGTTAAAGGCTGTAGGAAACCTAAAGGGAAAATAGACATGCTTGTATGTCCGCCGGTATGTGATTTGTATGAGCAAAAGCAGCCGGAGATAGATAAAGCCGTTAGAAAGAGAAAAGGAGTAGCTTAGCTCCGGGGTTAGGTGGAAGGGGAAAAGACATTGTATAGATCAGCAGGAGTTAACAAGAAAAAAGTATATATAGCGCATCCATTGAGGGGGAATATAAAGGGCAATATAAATAAAGCGTCTGAAATATGCGAGTATCTAGCAAACCGAGGGGATATATTGCCGTTGTCGCCGCTGCACACATTTGGATATTTAGATCCGACTGGCGATCAATTTAATGCCATGCAATTATGTTTTTCGCTGTTGGATTGTGCCGATGAGGTTTGGGTGTTCGGCAAGTATTGGTTATCTGAAGGATGTATAGCAGAGATAGCATATGCCAATTGCCGGGGGATAAAGATGGTGCTGATTGGTGAAGTTGATATAGAGAGATTAGAGAAAAAGATTATAGAAGTTGCTTAGAATTGGGGGGAGTTATCGTGGCACAAAAAGAGGATGTTTTACGAGAGCTTGATCAAGATTTTGAAACGGCTGCTGAATGGCTATTATTTTACGAAGATCGAAAGAAACAGTATTTTATTGACCTTAACTATATTCGTGATGAACGTTCTATGCCGGAAGTATTTGTACGGGCCGGAAATACGGGTAATGTTGTTTTACAAAAGGTTATAAGCCAAGCAGAGTTAGATGAAACCGAAAAATGGTTGATTACTGTTGAGTTACTGGAGAACATGCTTGGGCCTAAGAAGAAGGTATTCCTTGAAGTTCGTCGGGAAGCAAGGAAAAAGAATCGAACGGTAAATGGCCATGAAGTATGGCGCGGATGCGTACAGCAACGTTATGCGGAAGAAATGGCAAGGAAAAACAATACCACGATGATA
>Ga0316604_10003473_pt1 | contig 11056 bp, 10 predicted proteins | sample OWC_soil_day20_C_FD_207650 | JGI IMG/M metagenome (GOLD analysis project Ga0316604, IMG submission 207650) | Wetland soil microbial communities from Old Woman Creek delta, Ohio, United States - OWC_soil_day20_CT | ecosystem: Environmental > Terrestrial > Soil > Wetlands | place: USA: Ohio... | reverse complement strand
GTTGTCTGCTAGCGGTCAAATTGAGGCTTCACCGAATGTATTTATTCGCACTCGTGAACTTTCTGATGACGAGAGACGTACTGTTTTGTCAGGGATGGAGAAGTCCCTGGGTAATTTTGATACTCTGAGAGCGGAAAAAGTTGGGGCAGTTATTGGATCGGAGTTGACCAGGAATGCAATTCTTGCAGTAGTGGTATCCTGGATCTTCATGATTGTTTATATTACTTATCGTTTCGAGTTTAAGTTTGCCGTTTCCGGCATTCTTGCCATAGTTCATGATCTAATAGTAGTGATTGGCGTATTCTCGTTACTTCAGAAGGAAATTGATGCCTCCTTTATAGCAGCGATTCTCACCATCGTTGGTTATTCTATTAATGATACCATCGTTATTTTTGACCGTATTCGGGAAAATTTAAAAACACATAGCAAAACAGAGAGTTTTTCTCAACTGGTTAATCGTAGTATTTGGCAAACCATGACTCGTTCTATTTATACGGTATTGACGGTCGTATTTGCTACTGTGGCATTATATCTCTTTGGTGGAGAGACTACTAAAAATTTCTCACTAGCACTGTTGATAGGTTTTATGAGTGGTGCATATTCTTCTATTTTCAATGCCAGCCCAATTTGGGTGACTTGGAAAGAGTATGAAGACCGTAAACGAATTGCTGCAAAAACTGGTGGTTCCAAGTAAAGAGACTCTATTTTTAAATGGCTGATGCATGGTTATTATTAACCTTTGCATCAGCCGTTTTTTATCGGAATCAGAAAGTATGGGTTTTACGAACCGCAGAGGCGCAGAGGACACAGAGGCTAAATAATAACAAGCTTTTCTCTGCGTTCTCTGTGCCTCTGCGGTAAATCGTTCTTATCTTTAGGACAGTTATTTTCTTATCACCAAATTTATGCTTGCTTAATATCATATTAGCAGTAAAGGTGGTGAATCTATGTGGATGTTATTACCAGTATTTTGCTTAGCTATTGTTCATATATCAGGAAATAATGTGGCAGTAATACCAGATATGGCTGGGGCCTTGGATCATGATACTTATATCAGCACAATAGTTGCCTATATTATATTAGGAATCATTATTGCAGCAATTACAGCTTGGATTGGCGTTAGAACCAGCCAGGATCTAGTAGTTGTCGCAAGGTCCATATACGGGACGCGGGGGAAAAAAGTACTGGCTCTAGCCCTATTATCCATAAGTATTCCAGCAAGTGCTTTAACAGGTGGCTATTATGCTGGTGAAATTGTGCATAGATTGACAGGTATACCTTACGCAGTTGCAGCTTTAGCTTGTTTGGCCCTATTTTCACTGTTAGCTGTAGGCTATTGTCACGAATTGCTGAAAATATCCAATTATATTGGGTTATTATTAATACCAATTCTGATATTTATCTTTTTCCTACATGATTTGCAGTTTAATTCAGTTATCCTTAAAGGGGATCAGGTGAATTGGCTGCTTGTTTTAGGATTAACTGGTTATAATGTTGGGGGGATGTGGTCAGCACTAGTTGTGGAAACGGCAGCATACTTGTCACAGAAAGGTAGTAAGGCTATATTGTTAGTTATATTGGCTAAATTAGTAGAAGGCATTTTTACACTGTGCATGGTTTATTTAGTTTTATCAACTGGTGCCCAGGGGCCGTTGGCATTGTCAGCTGTGGTTAGTAAGGTTGGCGGAGAGCTTATGATAGATATATTTGATATAGTATTATTTTGTATTTTTGCGAATACGATGGCGCCAGCTATGCTCGTTAATGCGCGGCAATTCAGTAGTCTCACAGGATTATCATTTTGGCCAGCTTTGTTACTGGCAGCTAGTATTGTTTATGTGGTCAGTTTTTTGAATTTCTCACTGATTTTATCGATAATGGGTTATACAGCCTTATTGATGATTTTATTTATTATTTACACTGCATATTTTTTACATAAATATGGGATAAATCAGCAATAATGTTAAATAGAAGGTTTATAATAATAACTTTGAGCTAAGTGAGAAAAGGATATGTTGATAATAAATTTTATGATAATATTGATAATGTTTATCGGACTCATGTGCACACTGGCACCTAGATTGTATGGGACAGTGATTATTTTGGTAGCAGCCGGCATATATGCTGTTATCATTGGCGTGAGTGTATTTCCCTTGTGGGTGGCAGTTAGTCTGTTAATGTTGACTTTAATGGCTGAAGTTGTGATAAATGGGCTGAGAATTTTTATGACTAGGCATTGTGAAGTATCAAGGATATATAGTATTAATACCACTGTGTGTAACTTGGCTGGTATAGTGGTTGCTGATGCCTTATTAGGAGCGTTGATCGGCATCACCCTTTGGGAATTGCTGGTAGGCAAGACCTTATTTCCCCGGTTCAATAGTATAAGTAAGGTGTTATTACGATTGATTCTAGCAGCAGTACTACGGTTAATTTGTGGACTCATTATGACCATTATTGTAGTTAAATACATGATGTATACATGATAGTATATTATATATTTCCTCTGTATGACTTTGAGGTAAGTTAAAGTAGCGTAAGGAAAAACGCTAGTTTTCGCACTACCTCTTTTTTTGTAGTTATTTAAGAGGATTATTATAGTTCATTCGAGAATAGTATAAATAGGTCATTGTTCGTATATTTTTATGAATAAATTGAGAGGAAAAGCTACTTAATAAAGTATACAAAGTAGCAGAATATGATGCTTACACCTTTTCAGATAGATTTTTTACAAAAACGTGGAATACCAGATACTGAAATGGAGTCTTTTGTTGAAGCGAATATAGCTTCTCTTCGGGAACCGATGCTTATGAAGGGGATCGAGCAGGCAAGCGAGCTGATTGAAAATGCAATTTTAAATCAGCTACGTATTTGTATCGTAGGGGACTTTGATGCTGATGGCATAACATCTACAGCAATGATGTTAATGGCCTTAACAGAGCTCGGCGCAGGGAATGTATCTTGGTATATTAATAGTCGCTTCGATTTAGGGTATGGTTTTCAAGTTGGTACGATTGATGAAATATTATTAGAGGGACCTGTGGATTTAATTATTACCGTTGATAATGGAATTACATCCTTCGAAGCTGCTCGAAAGGCTAAGGAACTTGGAATAAAGGTGGTTATTACTGACCATCATGAGCCGGGTACAGAGCTCCCGGTTGCAGATGTGCTGATTAACCCTAAACAGTCTGATTGCTTGTATCCTGACCAGAATTTAGCTGGAGTAGGTGTAGCGTTTAAACTGATTCAGTTTCTTTTCCATCGTCAAAATTTAGACCGACGTGCACTGCTTTTTCTTGATCTGGTAGCCATTGGAACAGTAGCTGATGTTATGACTTTACTCGGAGAAAACCGAGTGATTGTCAAAAATGGGTTAAAGTTAATTAATTGGAAAAATGCTCGCTCAGGAATAAAGGCTATTAGAAAAGTTTTTGGTATTAATGGTGAGATTACAACCTATCATCTGGGGTTCATTTATGGACCGGCATTAAATGCCCAAGGAAGAATTTATGGAATTCCCAGTTTAGCCATAGAACTTCTAACTACGAAAGATTCAGTACGTGCTGAAATAATTGCAACCAAGCTATTTGAGATAAATCAGGAACGTCAGCAAATAACTCGGACTCAAGTAGAAAGGGCTTTAGCGACAATTGGCGTAACAACTAGTAAATTTATTGTGTATTATGAGCCAGAATTACATGAAGGAATAGTTGGTTTAATAGCAGGGCGTATAAAAGAAAAATACAATGTTCCTACTCTTATTTTAACATCAGATAAGGAAGAAGGATTGGCAAAAGGTTCGGCTAGGTCGGTATCAGGGTTCGATCTAAAGAAACACGTAATCGATGACTGCAGTGACCTATTGATTAAGGGCGGTGGTCATGCAATGGCGGCAGGTGTGACCATGAAAGTTCAGGATATTAGAACTTTACAAGAACGTCTAGCGAATATTGCAGCAACTTATGCAGATGAAATATTTGGGCCGGATATAGGGATTGATTGTGTTTTTGATGCCAATAAGATAACTCTAGAATTGGTCGATGAAATTCAAGCGTTAGCACCATTTGGTGCAGGTTTTCTTGCACCAGTATTTAAAATCAGAGAATTTAAGGTGCAAAGGAAATTTTATATGGGAAAAACTAAACAACATCTAAAACTTATTAGTGGTAACGGGCTTGAGGTAGTAGCTTTTGGGCAGGCTGAAACATATCTCAATATGGGAGAACCTTTAGTTATTAGTCCTGTGGGACGTCCTACTAAAAATGAATGGTTAGGTAAAATTACAGTTCAATTTACAATAAAAGGCGATTATTTAGACGTAGGTAGACCAGAGTAACGTATAAAGGCTTCCGGGGACAAGCCGGAGGCCTTTAGGCGTTAGTGAAAACTTGATTTCCTTGCTTTTTAAGCAATAAATGATTATGATAATGGTTAATAATAAATATCATTATCATTATTTTAACAGATAGATAAGATACAGGAGGTTTGATTGATGGATTTTAAAGGTAAAATTAGGGAAGTACTTGATTTCCCAACAAAAGGTATCAGTTTTAAAGATATTACAACATTGCTGAAAGATGGGGATGCCTTTCACCAAGCCGTCGATGCATTAGCAGATCCTTTTAGAGATCAAGGTATAGATTTGGTAGTTGGCCCTGAAGCACGGGGATTTATTGTGGGCGTACCAGTAGCATATACATTAGGAGCTGGCTTTGTACCAGTGCGCAAACCAGGTAAATTGCCAGCCGAAGCCCTGGTATATGAATATAAGTTGGAATATGGTACAGATTCCTTGGAAATACATAAAGATGCCATTCTTCCTGGGCAAAAAGTTATCATTGTTGATGATTTGCTGGCTACCGGTGGTACTGTACAAGCCACAATTAATATGGTTGAATCCTTGGGCGGGGTTATTGTTGGTCTAGTATTTTTAATTGAACTGTCATACCTTGACGGACGTGAAAAATTAGGCAATTATAATATTATGTCATTACTCAAGTATTAAGCTGGTGATAGTGTAGTGAGGTGTTCATATGGGGAGTGCAATCCAGGCTAATATTCAAGAAATTATAAACAAAATAAGGTCATATCAATATGATGCTCCCATAGCTATGGTAGAGCAAGCTTACGAACTTGCCCGTAATGCTCACAGTGGTCAAACACGAGCTTCCGGGGAAGAATATATTTATCATCCACTTGGAGTGGCTAAGATTTTAGCTGATTTGCAAATTGATGCACTGACTATCAGTGCGGCATTACTGCATGATGTTGTAGAAGATACGACTTTTTCGCTGGAAGATTTAGAAAAAATGTTTGGCAAGGAAGTTGCCATGTTGGTTGATGGCGTTACAAAATTAAGTCGTATTGAATATAAGTCTAAAGAACAGCAACAATTAGAAAATTTTCGTAAAATGTTTTTAGCAATGGCTAAAGACATTCGTGTTGTCTTGATTAAGCTCGCAGATCGTTTGCATAATATGCGAACCCTTAAACATATGCCTGTTCATAAACAACGTCGAATTGCTCAGGAGACACAGGAAATATTTGCCCCACTTGCTCATCGTCTAGGTATTTCCAATATAAAATGGGAATTAGAAGATTTGGCATTTCGTTATTTAGAACCTGAAAAATATTATGAACTGGTAGAGAAAGTTAAACAGAAACGACGTGAACGGGAACAAGTTATTAACGAGGCAGTACGAATTTTGTCAGAACGGTTAGGCGAAGTAGCGATTAAAGCAGATATACAAGGCAGGCCTAAACATTTTTACAGTATCTATAAAAAAATGCTGAAGGGTAATAAAGATCTGAGTGAAATTTATGATCTGTCAGCGGTTCGAATTTTAGTCGATACAGTCAAAGATTGTTATGGAGCCTTAGGGGTTGTACATACATTGTGGAAACCCTTACCACTGCGCTTTAAAGACTTTATTGCCATGCCAAAAACCAATATGTATCAGTCTTTACATACAACAGTAATTGGCACAGAGGGACATCCACTGGAAATTCAAATTCGTACCATGGATATGCATCGGACATCTGAATATGGTATTGCGGCACATTGGCGATATAAAGAAGGAGCCAAGGGGGCTAATAAGGATTTTGATGAAAAGTTGACATGGTTACGTCAATTAACAGAACAAGACTCTCGTGATCCTGGCGAATTTATGGAGTCAGTAAAAATGGATATTTTTAATGATGAAGTATTTGTATTTACGCCCAAGGGTGATGTGATTGACTTGCCTATTGGTTCAATCCCCATCGACTTTGCCTACCGTATTCATACTGGTGTGGGCAATCGTTGTACTGGTGCACGGATTAATGGAAAAATAGTTCCTCTTGAGACGAAACTGACGAATGGCGATATTGTTGAAATTATTACTGCTAAACATGGGAATGGACCGAGTAGAGATTGGCTTAATATTGTGGGATCTTCTGATACTAAAAACAAAATTCGTCAATGGTTTAAGAAAGAAAAACGGGAAGAAAATATTATCAAAGGCCGAGAAGGTCTTGAACGAGAATGTAAAAAACTTGGTTATGATTGGCGAGAGTTAACTAAAGGTGAACGGTTAGCTGACGTTGGTAAAAAATTTAATATACAAAATGAAGATGACTTGATGGCAGCCCTCGGTTATGGAGGTGTAACTCTTCATGGCATCATGACAAAATTGATTGAAGCACATAAAAAAGAAATTCGCATTAATACACCGCCAGATGTATCAAAATTATTAGCAAAGCTTAAGCCCCATAACACTAAAAGTAAGGCTGATCAGGGGATTTTAGTGGAAGGTGAAGCTGGACTCATGGTGCGGCTGGCCAAATGCTGTAATCCGGTACCTGGTGATGCCATTATTGGCTATATTACGAGAGGCCGCGGGGTATCTGTGCATCGAGCTGATTGTAGTAATGTTTTAGTTAATCCTAGCGAATATGAGCGCATGATTGAGGTTAATTGGGATTTTGCTGTAGATAATTTATATCGAGTTACTGTTGAAGTAACAGGTAAAGATCGTCCGGAACTAATAACTGATATGATGATGGTTTTATCAGAAAGTAAGATTAAGATTAGTTCCCTCAATGCGAGAGTCGGTAAAGATAATATGGCAGCTATCACTTTAACACTAGATATTACCAATTTGAGTCAATTAGAGCATATTATGATGAAGATGCGACGAGTCAATAATGTATATAGTGTGCATCGTGCAGCACCTAGCTTAGGGGGAGTATAATGAGGGCAGTTGTTCAACGCACATTAAGGTCTAGTGTAACTGTGGATGATCAAACAATTGCTATTATTGACCAAGGATTGACAGTATTACTTGGTGTAGGCCACGGGGATACTGAAGAAGATGCGGGTTATTTGGCAGAAAAAATTGTAAATCTACGTATTTTTTCCGATGCTGGCGGCAAAATGAATTTATCCTTATTGGATATAAGCGGTGAATTGTTGATTGTTTCCCAGTTTACCTTATTTGGTGATTGTCGCAAAGGCCGAAGGCCAAGTTTTGATGCAGCAGCACCGCCACAGGTTGCCCAGCAGTTATATGAGAAGTTTATGGAACGCTGCGCATCTCTAGGGGCAAAGGTTGCTTGTGGGAAGTTTCAGTCAGAAATGGTAGTAGCGCTAGATAATCATGGTCCAGTTACAATTCTTCTTGATAGTAAAAAAAATTTTTAGGAGTGAATTAACAGATGAAAATTATAAGATTGGAAGTAGGTCCGATTGGTACTAATTGCTATATTGTCTATTGCATGAAAACCTTGCAAGGCGCAGTTATTGATCCAGGTGGAAATGGGAAGGAGATTATTGGTATACTGAATCGTGATCATATAAAACTGGTTTGCATTTTAAATACTCATGGACACGCGGATCATATTGTTGCTAATGATGAAATTAAAGAGGCAACCGGCGCACCTGTCTATATTCATGGAGCTGATGCAAAGATGTTAATAAGTGCTCAGGGGAATTTATCCTCATATCTTGGTAATAATTTTACTTGTCATCCAGCAGACCGTCTATTAAATGATGGTGAAAAATTTATGGTGGGTGAGATTGAATTTCAGGTTTTCCATACACCTGGTCATACGCCGGGGGGAATATGTTTCACAGCCAATGACGTCTTATTTAGTGGTGATACTCTATTTGAACAATCTGTTGGTAGAACTGATTTTCCGGGGGGATCACATCGCCAGTTGATTAGTAGTATTAAAAATAAATTATTGGTACTTGCTGATCATATTACAGTTTTGCCTGGTCATGGAGGCGCAACAACTATTGGTGATGAACGCCACAATAATCCATTTATTCAATGAGTTTCATAAAAATAGGGGGCTGCTATGTCGCTTAGATCATATGATTCATGGTTTAAAGGACTTCTTTTATTATCGGTTAGTTATATTTTGGTTACAGTAACGTCAATTTATTTACCAATCGTTGTTTCTATTGTACTGACATTTATTTTAAATCCATTGGTAAATTATTTTTCAGGTCTACGCATTTGGCCAACTTCCGTAGAGATTGGTAGAGGCATTGCTGTGCTATTGGCCTTTGTGTGTACAACACTATTGCTTCTTATAATGGGGACCTTTGTATTACTCCCATTTATGCACGAATTTGATAAATTTATAATTGAGTTTCCAGCACTGATCTTGAAAATTCAAGATATCGGCATCAATATTGAACACCGTGCCAGTCTGCTAGAGATGCCTGTCAATATTAATACATTGATTCAGCAAACTGTTGCTAATGCTGCAACTTTCTCTGCCGATCTTGCCCGTCGCATATTACAGGCAATCTTTGGATTTGCATCAAGTATTGTGCAATTGGTGGTTGTACCAGTATTAACCTATTACTTTTTAAAAGATTGGCTTATTTTAAAAGAAAGACTAATAGCCATGTTTGCGGTTGATTCTCGCAGTAGAGTGCGTAAGGTGATCGAGGAAATGGGGATCGTCATGAGTGGCTATCTGCGGGGACAAGTACTGATTAGTATTGTTATTGGTGTTATTGTGTTCTGCGGCATGTATCTATTGGAGATCGACTATCCTTTGGTACTCGGATTATTAGCAGCATGTACTGAAACAATTCCCATTGTTGGCCCAATTGTGGGTTCTATACCTGCTATTATGCTGGCATATTTGGTGTCACCAGCCTTAGCAATTAAAGTAGTCATGTTTTATATTATTGTGCATCAAATTGAAAATCATATTGTAGTACCTAACATTATGGGACATACGATTGATTTACATCCTGTCGTTGTAATTATTAGCTTATTAATTGGTGGTCAATTATTAGGCATTATGGGCATGATGATGGCGGTTCCAATAACGGCATTATTAAAAGTAGTGATTAAGCAGTTATGGAATATAACATAATAGAAAGATAGGTGAGAATAGTGGCAATTGATATGAATGATATCAGGCAGAAGTTTCAAGAGAAACAATATAAATTGACTCCCCAGCGTCAAATAATTTTACAGAGTTTTATCGAGCATCAAGATGAACATTTAAGTGCTGAAGATGTACATGTTATTGTCCGTCAACATTCATCAGAAATTGGCCTCGCTACCGTATATCGTACGCTAGAATTATTTAGTGAGCTGGAAGTTTTGCAAAAAATGGATTTTGGTGATGGACGCAGTCGCTATGAAATCAATGAGAAAAGTACTCCACATCATCATCATCATCTTATTTGTCTAGCTTGTGGCAAGGTAAAAGAATTTGAAGATGATTTACTGGAGACATTAGAGACAACAATTGCCCGAAAAAGTAATTTTATGATTGTTGACCACCAAGTAAAGTTTTATGGATATTGTCAGGAGTGTAAAATAAGTCGTGAAGAGTAAAAGTAAACATAGTGCCATATAATGTGAGTCTACAAACATTGCATTAAAAAAGTTTAGATTCTATTGGACGAATGCATACTGTTCAAGATATAATAGATGTCTTCCGGAAAATCAGAAATTATGGTATTATGTTGATAAATATGGATATTATTCAGCATTGCGATAATGCCGAAGACTGCATTCTTATATTAAAAAATTTATGTGTATCTTGATGAGCATCATGAGCTTTTAACAAGATTACCTGCAGATAATGAGGGGGAAGGTTATGTTGATAACAGGTCCGCGGGGGACTAAAGATATATTGCCTGAAATGAGCGCTAATTGGCAATATATCGAACAAACAGTGCGGGATATTTGTCGTTTATATGGATTTAAAGAAATTCGTACTCCAGTTTTTGAACATACTGAATTATTTTTACGTGGTATTGGTGAAACAACAGATATTGTGTCAAAGGAAATGTATACGTTTACAGATAGAGGAGAGCGTAGTTTGACTCTTAGGCCTGAAAATACGGCTGCTGTTGTACGTTCTTTTCTCGAGCATAAATTGTATGCTGAGTCCTTACTGACTAAGTTATTTTACATAGGTCCTATGTTTAGGTACGATCGTCCTCAGGCTGGCAGATACCGTCAATTTCACCAATTTGGTGTTGAAGCATTAGGCTCTAAGGGGCCAGCAGTTGATGCTGAGGTCATTATTTTAGCGGTACAGCTATTAGAACGCTTGGGCTTAAATGATTTAAATTTATACCTTAATTCTGTAGGTTGCCCAGAGTGTCGCCCTGTATATCGTGCTCGATTGCAGGAATATTTGCGAGAAAAAACAGAGAATTTGTGTACGGATTGTAAGTCCCGGTTTGATCGTAATCCTATGCGCATTCTTGATTGTAAGAATCCAAAATGCGCTGAGGAGTCGAAAGGCTCACCACATATAGTGGATTGTTTATGTGAGGACTGTACTACACACTTTGAACAGTTAAAATCATTACTAACAGTTGCGGGTATTGATTTTACACTTAACCCACGGCTAGTCCGGGGCCTTGATTATTATACTAAAACTGCCTTTGAGATTCAGTACGCACCTCTAGGTTCGCAAAGTGCTGTGTGTGGTGGTGGACGGTATGATGGTTTGGTTGCTGAGTGTGGTGGACAATCAACACCAAGTATTGGTTTTGCCATTGGTATAGAGCGAATATTACTAGCCT
>Ga0316604_10003472_pt1 | contig 11058 bp, 8 predicted proteins | sample OWC_soil_day20_C_FD_207650 | JGI IMG/M metagenome (GOLD analysis project Ga0316604, IMG submission 207650) | Wetland soil microbial communities from Old Woman Creek delta, Ohio, United States - OWC_soil_day20_CT | ecosystem: Environmental > Terrestrial > Soil > Wetlands | place: USA: Ohio... | reverse complement strand
TATCTTCAGGTCAAGGAACTCCCGTAAACATTGATGATTGATACTGCCAAAGTAGTTTTGCATGTCAGCGTCTATTATATAGCGCATCCGGTTTACACTCACTTCGCTGGATAATTCCTCCAATGCCTGATGTTGAGATTTCCCCGGTCTAAAACCATACGAACATGGATAGAATATTTCCTCGTAGACTGGTGTCAGGACTCGGGTTACCGAAGTCTGAAGTAATTTAACTTCTATCGTAGGCAAGCCAAGCGGCCGGTATTTGCCCTCTCCTTTGGGTATAAGTACGCGTCGAATATGGGGTGCACGATTTGGAAACGTTAGGCTCTCCTGTGTTCCCGTATCACCCCAGTCTGCCTTTGATATGTTCTCAGACCCCGGTCGAATCGCCCCCACTCGTCTTTAAAGCAGGTTTGATATTGCCTTCGCTTTTCGAACAACTAAAGCTTCAACGTACAGGACAGTTTCGAGGCTCTGGTAGCATACCTGCAGCAGTCGCTGTCTACGCTTCGTGCCATCATTTCTGATGACTACGCAAGACTCGCTTCCGGTGGTTGACTAGATCTTGTAGGACAGGATTAGGTACCTGCCGGGTAATTTCGAGGTGTTTCATCTATAAATCCCCACCTCACGGACTTTGCACAGCGCAATCGAAAACTGTCCCGTCTGGTCGGCAAAACCCGGCTTAATGAGAATAATCTCAGAAAGTCGGGTTTCGCTTTTTTCTGAAGTGCCCGACAAATCTGCAAAAAGGAAAATATTCTATTCATCTTTTCGGTTCGAGGTTGATGCTTTTTCTGGTTATAATAGATTCCTCCTGGAATATCCCAAAGATCTCCATAAAATAATTCGTGCAATCTTAAGCCCCTACTATTGTTCAGTAATTAATTATCCAAATCAGAATATTCATGTAGTAATTGCCTGTAACGATTTAAAATATCTGATTTAGATATAAACCCAATAAGGCGGCCTTCTTTTATAACAGGCAAATCCCAGGCATTCACTTCATCCAGTTTTTGTAAAACGCTAACCGTACTGTCTTCTAATTGAATAGCAGCAGGCACCTCTTTCATTAAGTCCATAACTGTAACAGTATCATATAAATTATGATTAAACATAACTGGACGTAAATCCTCCATTGTTATGATACCTTCCAATACATGATGCTGATTAACTACTGCAACTATATTACGTTTACCATATTTTACCAGTTCTACCAATTGTCGTAAAGAAGAATGAATATCAATCTCCTGCACATCTTTTTCTATGAGGTCTTCTACTTTAAGTATAGATAATATATTCTTGTCATGCTCATTAGTAAAAATTTTTCCAGCGTCTGCTAACTCTTTCAGGTCTGGTGAAATTTGCGAAAACCATTTGCCTATCAGATAAGATGAAGTGCTTACAATCATTAATGGAATAAAAAGGTCATAGCCAGAGCTTGATTCCGCTATTAGAAATATAGCAGTTAAGGGAGCATATAATACGCCACTCATTACACCTGCCATACCTACAATTACCAGGTTTACTACCGGTACGTCAGTTATACCTAACTGAGTACAAATCATTGCAAAAAAATATCCCAGGAAACTGCCTGCAAACAGAGAAGGTGCAAAATTTCCTCCGTTCCCACCGCTGTGTATCGTAAAGGCTGTAGAAAAAACCTTTACCAGGCAGATACAACCCGTAAACAATAATATAATCCAACCTTTTAATGGCATAAACCGAAGAAGAGTGTGCTGCATTATACCTCCGATATCTCCATTTGCCAGCGACTTTACAGATAAGTAGCCTTCTCCGAATAAAGGAGGTAGCAAAACACATAATAAGGATACTACAATACCGCCAAGTATGGCTTTCTGCAATTTGCTCCAGGATAATTTATGAAATAAATATTCAATCTTTTGTGATACTACTACAAAATAACGTGCATAAAACCCACACAATATCCCCAATACCAGATAATATGGCACATTATGATAGTTGAATGGATGACGGGATTCAAAATGAAAAAGCACATCCTCCTGCAAAATAATCTTAGAGAGCAAACTACCACATACGGCTGCCAATATCAATGGAATGAAGTCTGAAAAAACAACACCAGTAAGGAGTATTTCAAAAGCAAACATCACACCTGCTATTGGTGCATTAAATGCGGCAGCAATACCTGCCGTTGCACCAGCTGCCAGTAATAGGGTTCTTTCTTTATATCCAAGAAGATAAGTTCGGGCATAATTAGAACCGATAGCAGCTCCCGTAACTGCAATTGGACTTTCCAATCCTGCAGAACCTCCAAAGCCTATAGTAATAGCGCTTTGTATGATCTGCGAATACATTTTTACCGATGGTACCAGACTGCTATTTTGGGCAACCTCATAAAGAATTGCAGGTATACCTTTGCGGGACTCACCTTTGAAAAACCACGATACTGTAAGTGTGGTTAATACAATACCAAGAAAAGGAAACAGTGCATAAAATATTACCTGTGTGCTAAAATGTACTTTATACGTAATCACATAATGAATATAATGCACTAACATTTTCAGACCTACACCAGCTAAACCAGCAGCAATACCAACTAATATACCTGACAGTATAAGAAACTGTTTTCGGTTCATCTTACTCCTTAGCCAATGAAAAACAACCTCGTAACTCCTTGCCTTTTTTAAACTATAACGTTGAAAATCCTGTTTAAACCGTAAGAAACTATGATATTTACGTATATACTTTGAATTCTTCATCAGGTAATTTTAGGAGGCAATTAACCTCATATATACTGCATTACTTCTCAAGCGCCCCATTCTTTCTACTCTTTATTTCTTCTGTTAAAAGCTTAATCAGCTCTTTACATTTTCTGTACTCTTCTTCCGGGCCACCTGTCCTAAGCATATTCATATAATCAGAGGTCTTATTCGCAAGCATATCTACCATTGTAATCATATCCAGATTTTTCAGTTCTCCTGCTTCCATTATGACAAATAGATTTGTATGACGCTGAGATTGTATGGTCACGGGATGCGTATCTGTTAGTTGTACCTTTATCCCAATAGTTACACCAACTGTAATATAATTTCCTGATACATCACATATCCAGCATCCGCAAACCTACATAAATATGAAAAGAAGGATGCCCTGTCCGTATTAGAATAAGATTAGAATTCCTTATTTCGTCCAATCCTACCAGTATACAAATGCTTAACCGGCATCAAAAATCCCCCACTAAACCAGGTATTCCCCCAGGATGACATTAGAATTAAATTAGAAATGAAGCGGGAGGATAATCGTCCGGAAGGAAAGTTTAAGTTGTAAATTGCATTATTTAGAATACTTACATGACAATGAATAATATGCGTATCTTATTGGTAGATGATGAGCCCCGGATAGCTGATACCCTTTCTTTTGGGTTGTTCGAAAACGGATACAACGCTACAGTGGCATATGATGGAGAAACAGGCTATGGCATGTTTCATCAGCAACAATTTGACCTCCTGGTCCTGGATATCAACCTTCCCGGACTGAACGGTTATGAGTTATGTAAACGAGTGCGGAAAGAAAATGCTAAAATACCTATTATCATGCTAACAGCTCTTTCAACATTGGAAGATAAAATAGAAGGTTATGACGCCGGCGCAGACGATTATATTGTCAAGCCTTTTGAATTCAGGGAGCTGATGATGAAGATAAAGGTATTACTCAGACGGAGTAACAATACAGTTCAGCCCACTGGAAATTTACTCCATGCAGGAGACCTTATAATGAATGCCGATACACGTGAGGTAACCCGTGCCGGTACTCCGGTCAACCTGACGGTGAAGGAATCACAATTGCTGGAATTTCTTTTGAGGAACAAAAATAGGGTTATATCCCGGGCAGATATCGCCATAAGTGTATGGGAAATTGACTTTGAAACAAACACAAATATAATTGATGTATATATAAATTATCTGCGTAATAAAATTGATAAGCCTTTTTCTGAAAAGCTTATTCATACACAGGTGGGATTGGGTTATATTTTGAAAGAAACTAAGTAATATATGCCTATTCGTCTACGTATTACTTACCTATTCACATTATTGGCAATGATCATTCTTGGAATTGTCTGCTTTGCCATCTATTATTTTTCTGCTGTTGTAAGATTAAATACTATAAAAACGCGATTAACCAATCGGGCTATTACTACTGCCAGATTACTTAAAAGTTCAGGTCAGATTAATAAAGGCCTCATGCACCGTATTGATTCTCTGACTGCACTATCTTTAAAAAGAAAATGTGTTCAGGTGTATGGTAGCCAGGGTGAGATGATATATTATTATAGTGACATTCCTGGAGACACAATGGATGTGAGTTACGAAATACTACAGCAAGCAAGAAAACGGGAGACATTTTATTTTACAGCCGGCAATAAGGAAGCGGTAGCATACTATGCCCAGGAAAATCAGGAAAGCAACATTATCATTTCTGCTGCCGAGGATGGTGAGGGAAATAAAGCACTTGAACAACTTGGACAAATTCTAATTTTCAGTTTTATCTCTGGTACCTTATTATCATTCGGAGGAGGACTCTTTTTCTCAAGGGGGCTACTGGAGCCAATACGGAAGATTACTGAAGAAGTAAATGATATATCCGCATACAATCTGGACAGGCGTATTAATACCACTGGGAGTAAAGATGAATGGTACAGGCTTTCTGAAACACTTAACCGTCTGCTTGACAGATTAAAAAACGGTTTTGAGCTCCAGAGACGTTTTATTTCGAACGCATCACATGAGCTGTCTACCCCACTAACGCTTATTTCTACCCAGGTTGAAATAACTCTCCAGCGCAATCGTAGTGAAGAAGAATATCAACGTATTATGACTCAGGTACTGAAAGATGTACAACACATGAATAATCTCGTGCAGACCCTGTTAAAATTTGCAACTACCTCAGGTAATGCAGGTGGTCTCCGATTGGACCCCGTTCGTATAGACGAAGTATTAATGCGTCTTCCTGCCGAAATACAGAATAATACGAAAAGCCATAGTGTTGCACTTCATTTTCCTGAACTACCAGAACAGGATGAAAAAATGCTGGTATTCGGGAATGAAGAATTGCTTTTTACCGCCATATCAAATATCGTTTTAAACGCCTGTAAATATTCTCATGATAATCACGCAGAAGTAACTCTCTATTTAAACGAGGAAGAATTTGTTATTACAATTGTTGATAAAGGAATCGGAATGGAAGAAAAAGAACTGGCAAATATTTTTCAACCCTTTTACAGAATTCAGCAAAGGAGTAATGTAAAAGGTTTTGGGCTGGGTCTGGCACTTGCCTCACAAATCATCAAACTGCACAAGGGAGAAGTGAAAGTCACATCTGTAAAAGGAGAAGGCACAACATTTACCATTTATCTTCCTTATTTACAAGTACTTTAATGCAGGAAATATTACTATATTATTAATAGAGGATAACATATAAGATCAAATTCTTTTTTTTCAAAAGCTATTGGTAACCATCTTATAGCCTGTGTCTTAAAATTAGTTTTCCATTTCCTTTAACTTCGCTTTCATAATAGCAATCTCTCTCTCCTGCGATTCTATAATACTATTTGATAATTTTTTTACTTCCGGGTCCTGAATATCCGCATGTTTGCTTGTAAGGATCGCAGAAGAATGATGGGGAATCATGGCCCTCATGTACTCGGCATCACTTATAAAAAATTGCTTTCTTAACATAACAAGTACAATTATAAATATAACTGCGCTGGAAGCAAGAATCCTATAATTAAGCTTTTTGTTCGCGTACATTTTACCCATCATTAATAGCATAATCAATGCCATTGGGGCAACCATCAGAATTGTCATGTAGAGCCGGGTAATGCTTAAATAAACATGACTGACCTCATCCACGTTTAAAAACATTACCACATACATAATTATAAACGAAAGGCCCAGCGTAATGAAAAATCTTTTATAGCTCATCTTTACATATTTTTGGATTAGTTGGTTAGATTATCCACAATATGCGCTCAATTATAGGGCCATGAATCTAAGTGAAGAGCTCATTATTGTAATTTATTTGCAAATCTGCCTATTGTTAAGCCTTGTACAAGAATTGAAAATACCACAACAATATATGTAATGAAAACAAACTCATCACGGTGCATAAATGGACTAAGTGAAAGTGCAAGTGCTACTGAAATTCCACCTCTAAGTCCTCCCCATGTAAGTATAGCCACGGCATGTTTTTCAAACTTTATCTTGTAACGCAGTAAAAACACGGGGAAAATAACTGATACCCAGCGGGCAAAAAGTACAATCAGGATGCATATTACTCCTATTATAAATATAGTTGTATTCACCTTTACAATCAGCATTTCCATACCAATTAATAAAAAAAGAATGGCATTTAAAATTTCGTCAATTAACTCCCAGAATTTCCCCAGGTAATCACGCGTCAAGTCAGACATTCCTTCCTTTTTTGCTTTATTACCCGTAATAATACCGGCTACAACCATTGCCAGTGGCCCTGACACATGCAGGTGATCTGCAAAAAAATAACCGCCCATCACAATAGCTAAAGTAATTAACACCTCTACCTTATAATCATCAATTGAACGCAAGGCATAATATCCCATATATCCCAGCAGTGCACCAAACAACACACCTCCTATAGCTTCTTCGAGAAATAAACGTCCAATCGCCAATGCTGAAAACTCTCCCCCTGAGGAACGTGCAATCTCTTCTATACTGATAAATATCACTACTGCCACTCCATCATTAAATAACGACTCCCCGGAAATTTTACTTTCAAGTGAAGAAGGGATATTGGTCTTCTTTAGAATTCCAAGTACAGCAATAGGATCTGTTGGAGAAATCAAAGCCCCAAAAAGCAGACAATATATAAAAGAAATTGGCAGCTTGAATAATCCAAAAAGATACCACACAAGACCTCCAATAATAAAAGTAGAAATTAGTACCCCCAATGTGGCCAGTAGCATAACAGCCCATTTTTCCTGCTTCAATTTTTGTGCATCGATATGTATCGCGCCAGCAAATAAAAGAAAGCTTAGCATAAAATTCATCAGCAGATCCTTAAAATCAACAGATTCCGCAAGTTGAACGGCCTTCTCTGATAATACAGAATGAGCGCCTCCCATAAAAGCAAGCACAATCGATGACATTAAGGATAGCGCCATTATTCCTATGGTAGGTGGCCATTTGATGAAATGGTGATTAATGTAAGCAAATATGGCTGTGAGTACAATTGTGATAGCTAAAATCTCCTGTATGCTCATGTATATTTTTTAATTAATAGATAGTCGGAAGTGATTAATTTAAAATTAGATAATCAGGCGCACTCCTCCAAGATCTGAAACCCGATGAGAAAAACGGTCACTAGGTGAACTTATAAACATAAAGTTTATTGGAATATTCCATTCTTTACTTAGCTTTTCAATCATTTCAGGACAAAATGTACCATGTACCTGTACATATTCTATTTTGATATCTGGATATGCCCGATCCAATACTTCCAGATCGCTTAGAAAATGATCCGATATTCTAATGCTTTCATTTAATACAGTAACTATTTTAAGTTTCCTTGTAATTTCATTCTCCTGCACATAGATCATTACTTTATTCAATATTGAAATGTCGTCCCCTTTAGTAAAGTAAATAAATTCCTGCTCCTGCAATTTCTTCAATGTTCGGGAAAGATGGAATCTGCTTATAGCTGCTGCATTTTTTAATTTTATAAAAAACTTATCCACTACAACTAGCATGTACTTCAGAATTTCATTCCTATTTAAGAGTAGAAATATAATTATGATGGAAGGCAGGAAATACTGCAGGAAGACGATAAGGTAACCTGCATGCAAAGATATATTACCATAAAGGGCAGCAGCTACTGCGCAAATAGCGATAGCAACAGAAAAGGTGCTTGCCTTTTCATGTCTGGGCAACCGGCTTCTTTTAATTTTTAGCAGGAAATTTCCAAATCCAAAATAGATCATTACCAGTAGGAACGAAATAGTATAAACACCTGCAAGAGGGCCTAGCGCCCCATGAGTAATAAACAGTACTGACAAACAAAGTAAATAAAATAGAATCAATATTCTTGGAGTACTACCATTTCTATTTTCTTTCAGCAGAAATTGTGGTAAAATACGGTCAAGTGTCATTCTTTTTATCAATCCATTGACACCAACATATGAAGTAAGGAGCGCTCCGCTTAATACCAGTACAGCGTCAATTGAAATGAATACTTGAAGCCAGTGCCCACCTGTATTATTGCCCAGGTAAGAGAGCAAGGCTTCTTCATGACTTATAACATCCGAAATCGGGAGAACCATTATTGCCGTAAGTGCCATCAGCGGATTAATAATAGTAACCGCTACCCACATATTTCTCAGGGTTTTTCTGAATACTCCGTTTTTTTGTTCTTCTACAAAGTTAGCAGAACTTTCAAAACCAGAAATCCCAAGCATTGCAGTACTAAATCCTAAAAACAAAGCAACCCCAAAGCCACCATTCATTGGTGTATGAAAATTAAGTTTTGCAATATTCAGCCCGTGATAAGTAACATACCATATGCCACTAATGATAAGCGTTAACATGGCCAATATATGCAATACAAAAATGATAATCGCAACAACTGAGGATTCACTTATACCTGACATCACCAATAGCAGAAATACGGTGATCAGTAAGGTAGTTGCTAAAATAACATTAACGGACGGGAAAATACCATGCAGGTAATGCATAGCTTCACTTGCAGATATTACCGCGGTCGTCATATAAGATAGTATAGTAAGGCATGCTGCAATGGATGCATTACTTTTACTGGTAGTATTTAGCAGAACATTATAAGCTCCCCCGTTTAATGGAAGTGCACCTACCACTTCACTATATATTTTACGGAAGAGAAACAATACTCCTGCCACAATAAGTAATGCCAGCCAGGCATATTGTCCCGCATAGATAATAGTAAGAGCAGATACATACAGGCATGACGAAGTAATATCATTTCCACAAATTGCTGTAGCGGCGAGTTCACTTAATTTTTTAGGATGTTTCATACAGGTATTTCTTTAGCCTTTAGACAGCCATGATTCTAAATTAACACAATAATGCCGGAAAAATAGTGTATCCCTTATTTTCGGGCCGATTTAAGATGTTTGAGTATCTTTAATCTGATGTTTTCATATAACACAATAAAATATATGGCTAAATCTCCTATTGAACAACTACTTCAACCTGTTAACAGATTTATACATCAGGAATTTACAGGTGGAATTATTCTTTTTGTAAGCGTATTGTTAGCTATTGTCTGGGCAAATTCTCCATGGCAGGAATCTTATCATAATCTGTGGGATACAAAATTCGCCGTTAGCTTTGCAGGAAAAGAACTTGACCAACCGCTTCATGTCTGGATAAATGATGGTTTAATGGCTATATTCTTTTTTGTAATTGGACTGGAACTAAAAAGGGAATTTATGGCCGGCGAACTTTCATCTATGAAGAAAGCATCTCTTCCTATGATGGCTGCTTTGGGAGGAATGTTAGTTCCTGCAATTATTTATTACTCAATTAATAAAGGCCTTCCATCTGAAAACGGCTGGGGAATACCTATGGCTACTGATATAGCCTTTGCACTTGGTCTTTTATCTCTTGCCGGAAAACATATTCCGGTATCTGTCAAGGTATTTCTTTCTGCGCTTGCTGTGGCTGATGATCTGGGGGCTGTTCTGATAATAGCGTTCTTCTATACAGCACAAATAGCCGTAGCTCCATTAGTTATTTCCGGTATATTGCTCTTATTACTAGGAGCAGGCAATTTTCTTGGTATTCGTAATACCCTGTTTTATCTTATTGTAGGCATAGCTATATGGGGAGGATTTCTTTTCTCTGGCGTTCATGCAACTATTGCAGGCGTACTCGTTGCATTTATGATACCTGCAAGAACAAAAATAGATGAGAACGAATACCTGGATAAAATAAATAAACATTCAGAAGAGTTTAAATTATCTATTCCTCAGAATGGATCTCTTATTACAACGGAACAACATCAAACTATTGAGAAAATAAAACAATTATGCCTTGATGCGGAAACCCCTCTGCAAAAGATTGAATATGCGTTACATCCATGGGTAGCATTTATAATTATGCCGCTGTTTGCATTGGCTAATGCAGGCATGCATATCGGTAGTGATTTCTTTTCTTCTCTCATGAATCCAGTCAGTATGGGTGTAGCCGCAGGTCTCCTTATAGGTAAATTTATAGGTGTACTTACTTTTACCTGGTTGATGATCCACTTTAAATTAGCTGAATTACCTAACCAGGGAACCTGGAAACATATATCCGGCATCGCAATGCTGGCTGGGGTAGGCTTCACCATGTCTCTTTTTGTTACAGGTCTTGCCTTTAATGATGAGATAATGATTGACCATTCTAAATATGGCATTCTCCTGGCCTCAATAATAGCAGGCATTGCCGGAATTGTTATATTAAGGAAAGGTCAGGTCCACGAAAAACAAATGTAAACCGGTTACGTATATATTACCAGAGAATGCTTATAACAAGAATATGACAGAACTGAGGTTTATAAGAATATTAAAAGTAACGATTCGCAGAAGGTTTAATCTCCATCTGGATAAAGCAAATGAGGATGACGTTGTGCTCACTATTAAGAAAAATTCTGATTTTATCGGTGCTAATTTATGGACGCTGATATTTGCCATTTTCATGGCATCGATAGGCCTTAATGTTAATTCCACTGCTGTCATTATAGGAGCGATGCTTATATCTCCGCTAATGGGTCCAATAATGGGAATTGGTCTTGGCATCGGAACGAATGATTTTCAGTTAGTAAAAAAGGGGAGTCGTAATTTACTGCTTGCTACCTTCATTGCTATCTCCACTTCTACCTTTTATTTCTGGATAACACCCTTACATGATGCACAAAGTGAGTTGCTTGCCAGGACGACCCCATCATTATGGGATGTTTTTATTGCTTTCCTTGGTGGTCTTGCAGGTATTGTAGCAGGGACAAGAAAGGAAAAAAGTAATGTTATTC
>Ga0316604_10003471_pt1 | contig 11058 bp, 7 predicted proteins | sample OWC_soil_day20_C_FD_207650 | JGI IMG/M metagenome (GOLD analysis project Ga0316604, IMG submission 207650) | Wetland soil microbial communities from Old Woman Creek delta, Ohio, United States - OWC_soil_day20_CT | ecosystem: Environmental > Terrestrial > Soil > Wetlands | place: USA: Ohio... | reverse complement strand
AGAAAAATTTAAAAGGTTATCAATATACTCATCCTTCGATATGGACTTCTGATTTCCATCAAAACTATGAAGTGAAAAATTGATTTGTCTCACTGCAGGTTTTTGAATTAAGGTTTCTGCTACAGCAGCGATTAAAGTACCGTTTGTTGTAATGTTTACTTTAAACCCCTTTTCGTGACTTATATCGAGAAGACGTCCTAATTTAGGATGCAATAAAGGCTCCCCCATTACATGTAAGTAGATATAATCTGCAAAAGGTTTAATCTGATCCAGAATTTCTTTAAATGCAGCTTCTGACATACATTCAGGTTTCCTTTTGGTTTCAGGACAAAAATCACATGTAAGATTACAAATATTTGTTATTTCTAAATATATTTTTTTATATTTTTTCATAAGTTGTAAGCTCCAATTCTTTCTCAATGCAATCCAAGTAAACCACTAACGCCGTTAGATTATGACTAGTGTATCCTATTCACTATACTATAGTAAAGCTGAGTCTGTCATTTGATTTCTCCTGCAGCCTGTGGCGCAGCAAGCCGATCAGCCTGACGCATAATGTGTCAGGCTGATCGGCTTGCTGCTGCATCTAACTATTGATTTGATTTCATTTGAAAGGTTTTAGGTTATTTTAGCAATTATTCCGTTACCATATAGGGATAATTAACTACGGTGCGGGGAACCAGTGTCTCCTTAATTGCACGCTGGCTCATCCAGCGATATAGATTAATGGCACTGCCTGCTTTATCATTTGTTCCTGATCCTCTGCTGCCGCCAAATGGCTGCTGACCAACCACTGCACCCGTCGGTTTGTCATTGATATAAAAGTTTCCTGCTGCATGATCCAATGCCTTTGCCATCTTGATAATTGCTGCTCTGTCCTGTGCAAATACAGCACCTGTCAATCCATAAGGCGTTGCAGTATCGCAGTCTTTTAAGGCTTCGTCCAGTTTATCATTGGGATATACATAGATGGTTATAATCGGCCCAAAGATTTCTTCTACCATGGTCTTGAATGTAGGCGTCTTTGCTAGTATCACAGTAGGCTCTACAAAATATCCTACACTATCATCGCTTCCGCCGCCAATAATGATTTCGGCATCTTTAGATTCCTTTGCATAGCTCAGGTAGCTCTGACTATTCTTAAATGATTTTTGGTCAATTACAGCATTCATCAGGTTGGTGAAATCACAAACATCACCTATCTTAATCTTCCCAATTTCCTCTTCAAGACGTCCTTTTAATTCGTTCCAAAGACTTTCGGGAATATAAGCACGAGATGCTGCTGAGCATTTTTGCCCTTGGTATTCAAAAGCTCCTAAAACTATGGCGCATGTAAGAGCTTCAACATCTGCGGATTCATGAGCAAAGATAAAATCTTTTCCTCCTGTCTCACCTACAAGACGAGGGTACGTGGCATATTTATTAAGGTTTTCACCAACTTGCTTCCAAATCCCGTTAAATACATTTGTAGAACCGGTAAAGTGGACGCCCGCCATCTTTGGATGACTAATAACGACGTTGCCAAAGTCAACCCCTCTAGATGGTACAAAGTTGATAACACCTGCAGGTAAACCTGCTTCCATAAGAATTTGCATAATGTAATAGTTAGATAACACCGCCGTAGAGGATGGCTTCCATAAGACTGTATTGCCAACCATAGCTGGAGCTGTAGAAAGATTTCCACCGATAGAGGTGAAATTGAAAGGAGTGATTGCTGCCACAAATCCATCCAATGCACGATATTCTACACGATTCCATACTCCATCTGTACTGTTAGGCTGTTGTTTATAAATTTCCTGTATATAGTAGGGATTAAAGCGAAGAAAATCCGCCAATTCGCAGATAATATCAATTTCTGACTGATAAGCATTTTTACTTTGTACCAGCATGCAAGAAGCTGCTACTTTCGCTCTGTATTTTTCAGTCAATAAATCTGCGGCTTTTAAGAAAATCGTAGCACGATGCTCCCACGGCATGTTTTCCCATTCTTCTTTTGCCGCTTCTGCAGCTTCAACTGCCATGAGCAGCTCTTTTTCACCCGCTATATAATATTCACCAAGTACCTTTTTGTGGTCATGAGGACAAATCATTGTTGCTTTGTTTGCTGAACGAACTTCTTTTCCACCAATAATCATCGGTATTTCAATCGGATTTGCTAGTTGTCTTTGGAGTTCCACCTTTAAAGCTTCCCTTTCAGGTGCCCCCGGCATATAAGCTTTAACAGGCTCATTTTTGGGAAGCGAGACTTGGAAATAAGCATTATTCATTTTTAATATTCCTCCTTGGCTATTTTGATCATTAAGTTGAGCTATTAATTAAGAAGTATGTACCTCATAATTATTTATCTAAATCTTACTTCAAAAATAGCGCTAGGTATATTCAGAATATCTTATAGATTGCATTAGTATTTTGAATACTTGCCACTAAGATGATCCCTCTTGTATCATGCCAATCATTTCTTTAATCAAATCCCTTGCTAATAATGCATTCATTAGGTGATCTTGAGCATGCACTACTAACAAGTTCATTTCTTGCTTTTCACCTTTTGCTTCCGTTTGCAATAGATTCGTTTGCAAGGTGTGCGCTTTTTGTAATTCTTTAGTTGACTCTTTGAGGCATTCAAAAGCTTCTTTATGTTTTCCGATTCGCGCAAAGTTTAGAGCCTCGAAACAATAGCTGCGTGCATTTCCTGCATGTAAGATAAGAGTGAAAGCAACATGATCCATTTCCACGCTACACCTCCCATATCTAGTTATACCGAGAATACAATTAAGAATATTATACTTGTTTACTCAGAAAAATGAACTTCACTATCCTTATTTCGCGGCATTCCCATATGTACTTTATACCAAGCTGCGTACATGGTCGGCAATACTAACAGCGTTAATATGGTAGCAACAAATAATCCAGCAGCAATCGCCACTGCCATTGGTCCCCAAAATACGCTGGAGAACAGGGGAATCATTGCTAAGATTGCTGCTGCTGCCGTCAATAAGATAGGGCGGCAACGAATGACTGTCGCATCAATAACTGCATCCCACATGGATTCTCCATTTGAAACCAGTTGCTCAATTTGGTCTATCAAGATTACTGAATTACGCATAATAATCCCGGATAAGGACAAAATCCCCAGCTGGACAACAAAACCGATTGGATGTCCCGTAAGTAAAAGCCCCATAACCACACCAATGATGCCAAGAGGTGCTGTTAATAATGTCAGTACCATTTTAGGTATATTTTGCAGTTGAATCATCAAGAGGATCATGATTGCTCCCACCATCATAGGCACAGGTTCAGAAATGAATTTAGCAGCTTTTATACTATCCTCTAAAGCTCCATCTACTTCAATGGTGTAACCAAAAGGTAAATCAGCACGTAACTCTTTAAGAGTATCATAAACCTCTTGCGTAACGTCATTTCCCATAAATCCTGGGTTTATTTCTGCCTGGACGATAACCATAGACTTCAAACCTCGTCTCCACAGAATTCCATCTTCCGAATCATAACTTATTTTTGCTATTTGATCCACTGGGACATATTTTCCGTTACCGATATGAACATTTAAGTCTTTAATACGAGAAATGTCATTTCTATCTTGCAGGGCACCTTTAAATACCATACTAATGGTTCTATCCTCCACACGAAAATCTGCAATGGATGCACCGGATAATTGTGTTTGCAGCGAAGACGCTAATGACTGTGTATCCACTCCAAGTTTTCTTGCCTTATCCTGATCAATCTCAAAGTGTATAACTTTACTTTTCTCATCCCAGTTAAAGTTTATATTTCTTACACCTGGATGGGCTGCCATGGTATCTCGCATTTTCTGGGCTATTACTCTGACTTTTTCAGGATCATAGCCTCGAACTCGTATCATAACAGGATAGTCTGCCGAAGGGCCGTTGGCAATCACTTTCATATGCCCCCGTACGCTAGTCATCTTTTCATTTAATATAGTATTGACTTTCTGGGATAATGCCTCACGAGCCTTAGCATCTTTGGCAACAATAATAAACTCCGCAAAATTTGTTTTATTAAAAGTAGGTTCAAAGCTTAAGACAAAGCGAGGAGCGCCTTCACCTACATGATATGTATAGTAATCAATAGCAGGATCACCCTCTATGCGCTTGGCAAATTCTTCAGCAACTTCTTCCGTAGCTTTCAAAGAAGCTCCTTCCTGCAGCTTTATTTGAACAATTAGCTCTGGCCTGGTAGATGCAGGAAAGAACTCCTGTTTAATCAGACTCATTGCTAACACAGCACCAAGGAAGCACGCCACGGTTCCTAATAATACTTGTTTTTTATGATTTAAACACCAAATTAGAATTCCTTTAAAGTGTCGGTAAAATTTTGTATCATAAATATCGTGTTCCTTTCCTTCGGCACCAGCTGATTCCACCTTAATGAACAGATAACCTAATAAAGGTGTTACTGTACCGGCAGCGACCCAAGATAGCAATAATGCCAATACCACTACTGTGAAAATACTGCCGCAATACTCAGCGGCACTTCCTCTTGCAAAACCAACAGGAACAAAACCGGCACAAGTAACCAGGGCACCTGTTAACCGAGGATAGGCTGTTGCAGTATAAGCATAGCAAGCAGCATTAAACCTTGTCCAGCCTTGCTCTAATTTTACAGACATCGTTTCAATCGTGATGATGGCATCATCAACTAAAAGTCCCAAAGCAATAATGAGAGCACCTAGGGATATTTTTTGCAGATCAATCCCCATAAAATTCATAAAGGTAAAAACGGCTGCAATCACTAACGGAATACAAAGAGCTACGATGACACCTGAACGCACCCCTAGGCTAAGAAAACTTACAATTAATACAATAACAACTGCTTCTCCTAAGGATTTTACAAATTCATCAATGGATGTTTCTACAATCTTCGGCTGATTCACAGTCTGATTCAATTCTAATCCCACTGGCAGTTCTTTTTTGATTTGTTCAATGGCGTTTTCCAAATTCTTGCCTAGGGTCAGTATATTCCCTCCGGGCTCCATTGCCAAAGAAATTCCAATAGCAGGCTGTCCATTATAAAACATTTTAGGATCAGAAGGCTCTGCATAGCTGCGTCTGATCTTGGCTATATCCCCTAAGCGAAACATATTGCCATTGGCCTTAATCGGTACATTGCGAATGGCCTCCACATCTTCAAACATTCCTGTAACGCGTAAATAAACATTATCGGAAGCTGTTTCAAACATTCCTGAAGCAGTCATAGCATTTTGTGCTTGCAGAGTAGAAGTGATAGTACTTGGATCAATTCCCAGTTGAGACAGTTTGTTATTTTCTATCTCAATATATATCTTTTCGGTTTGCACTCCAAGGAGTACAATCTTTTTTACGCTAGGAATATCTAGGAGCAGGCGGCGAATCTTTTCTGCCTTTTCCCGCATTTCCTCATAGGTATATCCATCACCTGTAAGGGTATAGACTACACCATATACTTCATCAAATCGATCATTAAAATTGGGAGCCAAAGCACCTTCAGGAAGGGTGCTTTTCATATCATTTATCATATTACGAGCTTCCAGCCATGTGGAACGGACATCTTTCTTGAGAACGGTGTCTTTTAAAAATACGTAAGTAATGGTTTGCCCCGGAGTAGAATAGCTTTTCACATAGTCAAGACCAGGTAAATCCTGTAATTTTTTTTCAATTTTATCAGTGACCTGCTCTTCCATCTGGCGAGCAGTAGCTCCTGGCCAACTCACTTGGACGATCATTTGTTTTATCGTAAAATCAGGATCTTCCATACGTCCCAGTTTATTATAAGAGACAACTCCCATGATAAAGAATAATACGATAAAGAAATAAATAAATTGCTTATGATGCAGAGACCATTCAGTAAGATTAAAATTCTTCATAACGTATCACCGGTAATACGAACCTTTTGCCCTTCTTTTAATTTATGCACTCCTGCTGCAACAATCACATCTCCATTTTGGAGTCCTTCCAGTACTTGGACCTTTCCGTCACCAAAGGCACCAATTTTAATGTGACGCAGCGTTACACTTTCATTATTTAGCACCCAAACTCCAGGAACATCACTATTTTGATAAATTGCGGTTAGAGGAATATAGGCTGCGGCTTGCTGATCCCCCCCATTAGCTGCCGTTACCGTAGAAGTCATCCCCAACTTTACTTCTTGAGGAGGATTTAGCAGACTTACGCGTACTTTATAGGTACGAGATACGGCATCAGCCATAGGAGCAATTTCTCTAACAGCAGCATCTACACTAACGGCAGGCAATGCCCAAAAAGTAACTTTAAGCTGTCCCATCTTGCGAAATTCATCAATACGATTTTCAGGAACACTAATTTCAACTTCCCGCTCTCCATCTTGTACGATAGTAATAACAGATTGTCCCGCTGCAACGACTTGCCCCGCCTCTGCTGTTATGCTGGATATAACGCCTGCTTTATCAGCATATAAAACACTATAATCCAATTGATTAGACCCTTGAGCGTATTGTGCAGAAGCCTGACGTACGCTTGAAACAGCCACATCATAGGCACTTTTGTATTGATCAAGTTGAGCTGCACTAATTGCTCCGCCTTCGTATAATTTTTGGTAACGATTGAGATTACTTTCCGCCAACCTTACTTGAGACTCAGCGGAATAGACTTGCGCTGCATTACTGTTGACCGTCTGCTTAACATCTTTGGCGTCTATTTCCATAAGTACATCTCCAGCATGTACAACACTACCTAACTGCACATGCCGTTTTACTATTTTCCCGCCAACTTGAAAAGACAGCTGACTTTCAAAGCGTCCCTTAACTTCACCGGAATAGGTATAACTTTGAGCATCGGCCGCAGCGCCAACAACTGCAGTACGAACCAAAGCCACCTCTTCCATGATTACAGCAGATTTAGAATATCCTTTGACCATAATTCCCCCTGCTACAGCTGCCAAAACCACACCTGCAGCCAGACCATAATATAGTTTCTTCTTACTTAACTTCTGCATCTTTCCACTCCTTTATATAAGTACAACTAAATTAAATACCATTTTAAATTAAATATTTATTTAATAATTTCTAAAAAAAAAAGAATTTATTAAAAGACTTTTTTTTTATGCAGGGTTATTTAAAACACCTCTGAGAAACATTTCGATGGCCTCTGCCATGTAATATTCAGCCTTATCCTTTTTTGTCTCCAAAAATTCATCGGCAAGGTGATTACTTATAAAATAAAAATTTAAAAGGCTGCCTAAAAGTAGATTAGCACAGTCAGGTTTAACATCTGACCGGATTTGCCCATTATTTATTCCTTCTTGAATACACTCCGTTATGAAATCATGCTGACGCAGAATTCCCGGCTTTACAATACTTTCATAACAGTTCGTAGCATTTATGATTTCCCCATAAATTAGACGATGAATATAAGGATAAGATTTATGTAATTTTACAAACTTTTGTGAAAAATGTCGGATCTTTTCGATGGGGCAATTTTCTTCATTGCGAACTGATACAATTATATTGTCTACTAAGTCAAACTGAGCTTCCAGTATAGCAGCATAAAGCTTCTCTTTTCCACCAAAATAATATGAAATCAGAGCAATATTTACTTCGGCAGCCTCTGCAAGTTCTTTTACAGATACTGCAGAAAATCCTTTTTGCGCGAACAAAGGAGCTGCTGCAGTCATTATTTTATGAACTGCTGGCTTATCTGTCATTATTTCCTTTTTCACTTTTTCCCCCATATTCTTTCAACTCAATTCATATTAAATGATCATTTAATATGGATTATACTTCCTATTCATAAATTTGTCTAGTAAGAAAGTTTTTCTGGCATTGATTTAAATGAAGGAAATTTATAGTTATTTATGGAAGATAGCGTTCTACGATACTAAATTTTATACGGGGTGTAGCAAATGAGTAGTATTAAACCTCAAAAAACACATAAAATTATCGATCAAAAAATCGAGTTCTTAGTACCGGGTATGGAATTAGCTCGGGATGCCTGCACAAGTGACGGGAAAATATTAGCAAGTGAAAGCACGATTATTAGTAAAGCTTTAATCAAGAATCTACAAAACTGGGACATTGACAAGGTATCGATCATTGCTGAAATAACAGCAAATCCCATAACAGATCCTAGTATTCAAAAATTCATGAACAGCTATAATCAATCCGTAACAACGGTTCAAAAGACTTTTGAAGACATTCGTCAAACGCAGGAAGTTCCCATTGAAACATTTACAAATACTGCCGATGATATCGTTGAAAATATATCTGCCACGGGCAATGCGATTGACCAATTATATAATTTACCCCAATGTGATGATTATACTTTCCGCCATAGTGTTAATGTAAGTGCAATTGCAGCCCTTATCGCCACATGGCTCAAGTTTCCTCCTGAGAGCGTTAGTGCTATTGCTTTAGCTGGACTTCTGCATGATGTAGGAAAATCACAGCTGCCGACAGAGATATTAAATAAATCCCATCGCCTTGCACCTAAGGACTATGAATTGTATAAAACTCATACTACCCTTGGATATGATTTAGTAAGTAAGATACCAAATATAGCACAAAGCGTACTTTCTGGTATATTAGATCATCATGAAAGAGAAGATGGTAATGGTTATCCCAATAAACTAACTTCAGAAGATATTCATCCTTATGCTAAGATTATAGCGGTTGCTGATTTATTTGATGAATCCTTGACGATTAATTGTGACACCCCTGGTGCATTAAGCCCTTATTCCAGTTTGGATAAATTGCGACAGGATATTTACTCCATTGATGCCAAAACATGTATTACTTTTACTGAAAATATGATGAACTTTCTCTCTGGTAATCTAGTCGCTCTCACAAATGGTGAACAGGCACGAGTCGTTTTCGTGAATAAAGATAAGCCATCCAACTCGATTGTGCAGCAATCTGATGGTAATGTCATTGATTTATCTGAGACAGATGATATTTGCATTCATTATATTATCAGGTAGTTAGATTTCATACACGCCATGAAAAGCCATAAGCCGATTAGCCTGACGCATAATTATACGTTGGACTAATCGGCTTTGTTTAAGTGATTGCGTCCTCTTTTACCAGAGCCCAAGCACCTTCCACCATGCACCGCCGATTCCGAGCCAGATAATTACATTAACTGTAGTAAGTATAAACCCGAGTCGCCACCAGTCAGCTTGTGTTACATATCCAGCTCCGAAAAGAATCGGACCTGCCGCACCACTGTAATGTGTCAACGGTATCATGACATTGGATAAAAAAGCAAATGCTAATGCCGCGAGAATCGGAGGCACTCCTGCGCCAACAGCAATTGCAAGAAATGCTGCATACATAGCGCTAATATGTGCTGTAACACTGGCGAAGCCATAATGGCTATACACATAAATAATAATCAGAATCGCAAATGCCATAATCCAGGACAATCCAGATGCGGCAATTACTGCCCCTGCCGATTTAGCAATCCATTCAATGAAACCTGACTTGGCAAGTTCAGTGGCTAAAGCGACGAGAGAACCCATCCAAAATAGCGTGTCCCACGCTCCTTTTTCACTGATTACATCTTCCCAGGACAGAGCCTGGGAAATAACCATTATACAAACAGCACTCATTGCTACAACAGTCGCATCAATACGGGTGATGCCCGATGTCGCCCACATAATCATCGCACCTATAAATACAAAAGCTACAATCTTTTCGACTTTCGCCATGGGACCCATAACTTTTAATTCCTCAATCGCTATTCTTTTTGCATCTGGCATTATCGTAATTTCTGGAGGATACAATTTATAGAGAATATATGGAATTAATAATAATGAAACCACTCCGGGAACAATCGCTGCCAAAGCCCATGAAGCCCAGGTAAGCTGTACACCAATTGCGTGAGAAGCAAGTTCGACAGCAAGTGGATTGCCTGCCATGGCGGTCATAAACATCGCGCAAGTAATCGCATTAGCATGATACTCAACCTGCATGATATAGGAACCAAATCTTCGTGCTGTCGGTCCTGGCTCCGATCCAAGGGCGGAAGATAAGCTCTTGATGATTGGAAAAATAATACCACCCGCACGTGCCGCACTGGAAGGCGTTGCCGGTGAAATAACAAAATCACTGAGAGTAATGGCATAGCCTAATGTCAGTGAAGACTTACCTATCATTTTAATGATAACAAACGCGATTCTCCTGCCAAGACCGCTTTTAATAAAACCGCGGGCAAATAAAAACGCCGAAACAATCAGCCACATGGTCCCATTACTATAACCAGACAGAGCAGCTCCCAGCTTCAGAGTTCCGGACAAAGCAGTAAAAGTAACAGCTATAAAAGCAATGGCTCCGATTGGCAATGGCTGGAGAATATATCCCAAAATCGTAGCAACGAATATTGCGAATAAGTGCCACGCTTCTACTTTTAAACCTGCTGGAACCGGCATGAACCATATTACTGCACCAACGGCCAGAACAATTAGTCCATTACGCATATCTTTGCTCATGGCATTATGTCACATCCCTTTCAGAAAATTTCAATGGAGCACATCTTTTATAGTGCTTTCGATAAATTTGGCGTATGTCGGACAAGTGAGTAAATGATAATTATTTGCGACATACGCCTGCTGAAAAATTTTTAAGATGTTTATGCGTTGTATTTCGCAAGAACGCGATCAGCAAATTGTGGTGCATAACCAATATAGTTTCGAGGGTTTAACATGTTTTTAATTTCTTCATCAGTAAATGTTTCGCGAACTTTGGGTTCAGCCTTTAGTGCTGTCTCCATCTGTGCTTCTTCTTCATATGCTTTCATGCAAGTTTTGTAAACAATATCATGTGCTGTCATGCGTCCTAGTTTCGGCGCTAAATGCATCATAACGCATTCTGACATCATTATGCCTCTTAATTTATTTAAGTTTGCTTCCATGTGCTTAGGATAGACAATTAAGTTTTCTAGTACATCCATTGATTTTTCCAGTGCTGCGCCCATAAGATGGCAGGCACGCGGGATTGCTTCCCACTCTGTGAGGAGACAACCCCAGTCCCGTTCATTTTCGCTGACCATACTTTCGACAATTGCTGGGGCAATA
>Ga0316604_10003469_pt1 | contig 11064 bp, 14 predicted proteins | sample OWC_soil_day20_C_FD_207650 | JGI IMG/M metagenome (GOLD analysis project Ga0316604, IMG submission 207650) | Wetland soil microbial communities from Old Woman Creek delta, Ohio, United States - OWC_soil_day20_CT | ecosystem: Environmental > Terrestrial > Soil > Wetlands | place: USA: Ohio... | reverse complement strand
CCTTCTTCTGTTTTTAGATAAAATAACCATTATAGTCAAATAATACCATTTACATGGTGTTTTTGTCAATAATACAAACACCTTACCACATATTCATCTCTTGATGGGGCTGTCGCATTAGCGATATAACTTTATCGCTGGCGACAGCTCTGTTCTTTTTTTACAATTTCCTAATCGGAAGTCCATGTTCTCTTTTACTTCGCCGAAAGCGCCTTCTGTCACTTTCCGCATCGTAGAGCATCTTCTCTTTTTGGCCGATATCTGTGCGATATTTCCTCGTTTTGCTTTGTTCATCTTTGGAATGATGTATTCGATATTGAGCGGAAGTTTTAATTGATAAACGTTCTCGAAAACTGTATAATTTTTATGTGATAATTTGTTTGTTCGCATAAATAAATTTTATACCTTTCCCCGAACTTTTCGAAGTCTGGGGATTACTTTTTTTACAGCAAAAGGGCTGTCGCACTAATTTCTTAGTGCGACAGCCCCCTCATTCAGCTACTCCGAACAAAGCATCAGAGTATCTACATATACTTCGCCCACAAAAGCAAACTCCACCTGACCTGCTGTCCAATCGGTTATTTTCTGTTTGAGCACTTCTTCCTGCCCTAATTTTTCTAACACAATCAGGGTTATTTTATCAGCAAACTGTTTATCCGCAATAATATAGCCCTGCTGTCTAAGCTGATTTTCCAGCATGCCGAGCTGGTTATAATCAATTTCGACCGAAATACGAGTATGCCCTTGCCGTTCTACAATTCCAGTTTCTTTAATCCCTGCACTGGCACTTTTGCCATAAGCACGAATAAGTCCGCCTGCCCCGAGCTTGATGCCCCCAAAATAGCGAGTAATCACGATCACCGTATCCTTAAGACCTGATTTCTTAATGATCTCTAAGATGGGTTTACCAGCCGTACCTGATGGTTCACCATCATCATCTGCCCTTTGGTGCTGATCATTTTCCCCCACCATATATGCCGAACAATTATGAGTAGCATTCCAATGTTTCTTCTTAATTTGCTCAATAAAAGCCACTGCCGCCTCTTCGCTGTCAACTCGCTCAACATAGGCAATAAAGCGGGACTTATTTATCTCAATTTCTGTTTGGCCATAGCCTTTAACAGTTTTATAAATCTTTAGCATCTTAATACACCCCAATCTAAGCATACCACACATATAAGGGAGCGCCAAATACCCTTGTTATGCAGTCACCTTCCTATTGACTATACGCATATAATAATCTGCAAGAGATTATGTTATAGAGCTTAGCTTAAGAAATACGCCACCTCAGTAAAATAAACGATTTAAAGGAGATTGATATATATGTCTACCCAGGTACCACTACTGAAACAATGGGATGAAAAGTGGGGTGATTATCCCTATGGCACAAGTACAATTGCCTCATCAGGCTGCGGCCCTACCTGTTTTGCTATGATCGCACAATTCTACGGCATCAATATCACACCACCCCAAGTCGCCGACTTTGCTATTATCAATGGCTTTTATCCCACACCAGATGGAACTAGCTGGGATTTTTTTGCTGCAGCTGGTAAGTTTTTCGGCATACCAATTTATCAAACAGCAGATCCTAATGAGGTTCTTGCTGCATTAAGTCAAGGGATTCCTTGTATCGGTGCCCACGGTTCTGGTGAATTTACACAAAACGGACATTTCATCGTATATGCCTATATAAATATAGATCATGAGGTTATGATCAATGATCCCAACCGGGATGATACCTGCAAACTCTATCAATGGGACTTTGTGGTGCAGGATAATGCGAATACTGGCTATGTAGCCTTTATTCCCTCTCCTAGAATCCCTGCCAAACACTCTTGAAACCTTATGTCCTCTTGTATTGTTCGTTTATTAGGCCCTTTGGTTCTACCCCCACTACGACGCAATTTAGCTTTCATATCACGTTCTTCCAGCAAAAAGTCAATATTATCATTACGGAACTCTCGCCCCGCTGGACTTATACAGCGGGCTCTTTTTCCTAGAGCCATCGCCGCCAAACCCCAATCCTGGGTTATAATTATATCCCCGGACTCAGCCAAATTTAATACCTTAATATCAGTCTCCTGGTCATTATCTCCAACTACCACATGATAGTCTGATATAATATTATGATTAAAACTAGCTACCGTCCACACTTTAACAGCATACTTAGCCCCTAGATCCATACAGATTTGCAGTACTTTCTTCGGGCAGGCATCAGCATCTATCAAAATTTTCATATCATCATCCTTTTTCCCGATTCTTTCTTAACCTTCATTATAAAATTCTAACATATTTTTATACTATTATCCTAAATTTTTTACTTGTCAAATGGCTATGCCTGTTTTAAGATAAAGAACAGATAGTTCATGATATTTTTGGTTATACTAATTTTATAAATAATAAAGGATGATATGACATGGATGATAACACATTATTAGAAGCTTATGAACCCTTTGACTTTTATGAGACAGAAACCGAGGAAGGCTGTAGTGCTCTCATTTATGAACCAATCGACAATGAAGATTATGCCCTAATTACAGATGTTGACGGCACGATGCCTATTGATTTGGAACAAGAAATTATTTTTGCTGCTTATACTGCTGACGGAGCCTTTGCTTGGAGTGTAAGCTTCGAAAACTCCCTTCAATTTTTAGAACTACTGAATAAACATCCTAAAAATGACAATCTTATAGACATTGTAAAAAACTATCGCGATAATAGCGATTATTATTAAATATACTTTATAATTCCACAAAAAGGGTTCTGAGATATTTGCTCTCAGAACCCTTTTTTATTTACTTCAGCAACTATTTTTTAAGAAGTGCCTTCGCCTTTTCGTGCAAAACAATATCCTCAGCATCAACTGGCTCAACCACCAAACCATGGGGAGTCGAGCGCCCTTCTTTATTGACATGAATAAATGTCATAAAACCATCTAAAACAAAGGATTCATCCTTAGACATCATAACTTTTATAAATACGACCAAACTTGTCCGACCTGCGTAAACCACTTTACTTTCAAAACGAACAATACTGCCTTTTGGTACTGGGCGAGTAAACACCATACCATGTATATTCAGACAAACAGTATTTTCAGGATTCGTCATATTCGAAGCTGCTACAAAGCCTGCTTCTACAAGCCACTCTGCGCCGCGTCCGGCAAATAGAGTTCCATGGTGATTCAAATCGTTACCTTTTACTAAATGATGAATAACAAATGTTTGTAATGACATTAATATCGCTCCTTTAATTGTTCCTTTTAATCGCTGATCAATTTTCGCAATTAGGTTAACGTATTATGTATTCTGTATACAATGCCATTATCCTCTATTTTCGAAATTACTTTTTAAAACGCACCAGCGTCCGTCCACAGGCACACTGGTTATAATCAAGGTAGCCTAGCCTACCTGTCCGATAGCGAACAAGGGGCATTGCCTCTAATGTAAGACTCGTCAGCGCCAACTCACCAGCTTGCCCTGCTGGCAATACTTGTCCACTCTCCGGCTGTACGACTTCTGGATAAAAGCAGTCTTCCTGAATATGTAGTCCATCTGCATGATGGCATTCTCCCCCAATCCCCATGCCAAAAATGCCACCCAAACCATATATTTCTAGTACCTGTGCCCCATACTCTTCTTGAATGTGCCGAGCTGTTTCAACGGTTAAAGGTTGTATACCGCAAAAAATGGTTTGCAAAGGCAGTTGTCCTGGATCAAACCCTACTTCTTTTATTTCTTTCGCCAATGCCAGCAGATAGTCAGGAGTGGAATATATCCCCGTCACTCCAAAATCCTGCATCATTACAAGTTGTTGGTCCATATTATCTCCATCAGCTGGCACCAATGTAGCCCCAACCTGCCTTATACCATAATTTACTGCCGAACTACCTGGGTAGTGTTTTCCATTGACTGCAACCTGAAATACAGATGTCATATTAACTCCGCCAGCAACCAGCATGCGAGCCATGAGTTCTGTCCACATGACCAAATCATTCCTAGTATAACTTACAGCAGTAGGCATATAATTTACATCTCGGTTGGTGTGGATATAGCTAACACCACTAATCGGCATGGTTAGTAACCCATAAGGATAATTATCAGCAACATCTTGCCTATTCATCAACGGCAATTTAGCTAAATCTTCTACAGTCTGAATATCAACCGGCTTTATACCCCACTCTGCCATACGTTTGTTATATAGTAAACTCTTCTCATAAATACGTTCAATGATGTTATTCACTTTATGATTTTGCCATGCTACCATATCTGCTCTCGCTAGCGTTTCTACTTCTTGATTCCAAAACATACAAAAACCTCCGATTGAACCACAAAAACGGAAAGTACACAACAAGCATGCAAAAGAATCTTAAAAGTAAACTATTAGCAGTATTTTTGCGTTCCTCGTGTCTTTTGCGGTTAATTTTCTAATATTTTCTCTATGGACAGTATATCTTTTTGTTTATTCGCTGTAAATTATACTGTTTAATATTTACACCAACTATTGGGTAGAATATCATCAGGAGGTGTAATATATGTCCGGAATTATTTGTGCCGACTGCCATACGTGGTTAACCTCAGATTTAACCAATTGTCCTAACTGCAATACTACGATTTTCCTGGATGGCGACAACAAAAATATTATTGACCGCATACAGCCTAATTGCCTTATTTACCGTTATGATGGCTCAGACATATTAGAGCCGGCAGTCATTATCAAAAAGAGTAAGGTTAACTACAGAGTGGCCACCAAACTACAAGAGTATAATGCGCCGGTAGTGGTTTCTAAGCAGAACGTCTATGCTTTTAATCAAAATATTTTAAGTTCTATTCAAGCCTTACGCAATGAACGTACTGCTACCATTATGCGCTATGATCAACTCATTCAATCCCACTGGCAACATTTGGAGCCTTATCAAGATACCCCATAGAGATTGCCTTACAACAACCTCTATGGCCGTACTTCATAATACTGCAGCAACTCACTCACCGTCACAATGCTGTAACCTTGTACTCGTAACCTATCAATAATAATACCAATCGCTTCTGGAGTAGGCAATGGATATTGCCCCTCATGGAGCAGCACAATACTACCAGGCTGAACATTGTTCATAACGCTGTCCACAACATGCTTCACACTAGGGCGACGCCAGTCACCAGTATCTATGGACCATAGAATTGTGGTATAACCACGTCTACCAGCTTCTGCAGTTACAGTATCATTATATGCGCCACCTGGTGGGCGAAATAGTGTGGGTTTTGGAGCTACCACAGTGATAGCTTTTTCTGCCTTATCCAGTTCTTCTCCTACTTCCGTCTTGCTCATCTTATTAAGGGGATTATGACTATAAGCATGAGTAGCAATTTCATGACCATCTGCTACCGCCTGTGCCAAAATTTCGGGATGCTTTCCAGCATTTTCACCTAAAATAAACAATGTCAATTTAACATTTTTATCTCTAAGGACTGCCAACATTTGAGGGGTAGTTTTGTAATGGGGCCCATCGTCAATTGTCAGTGCCACTACCTTATGGGTAGTTGGTACTTTTTTTATTACCTTGCCATTATCCGCTAGCAGCCCCTGCACAACTGCAACAGTAGCTAGTAACACGCCAAATACCACTCCAAAAAACTTAGGGCGCAATATTATCATGTTCTTACCTCCTATCACTACCTCTTTGGATATTACGCAATAAGGAGTAAAGATATGACTGACAACACGAATGATTATGCACTACTTAAAATATACTATAATAATGTTGCGGAGGAGGATTGCCATGTCTTTATCAGTTAAGCTAAAAAGTCTCTTCATACTATGCCTTTTGCTCTGGCTACCTACCCAGATAGCTACCAGTGCACCACCGAAGATTAGTGCAGAATCAGCTATCTTGATTGATGCCAAGACAGGCACGATATTGTATGAAAAAAATAGCCGTACCCGCAGGGCACCAGCTAGCACCACCAAAGTACTAACAGCCATCATCGCCATTGAAAGTGGCCATCTTGACGATGAGGTAACAGTCAGCCTGCGAGCTGCTGGCACAGCTGGTTCGTCAATGCATTTAAACCCTGGGCAAAGGATCTTGCTACGAGAATTGGTAACTGGTCTCTTACTACGCTCAGGCAATGATGCTGCAGTGGCTATTGCCGAACATCTAGCCGGATCTGTTGAAAATTTTGTTAGCATTATGAACCATAAAGCTGCGTTATTAGGCGCCTTGGAGAGCCACTTCGCCAATCCTCACGGCCTCACGGCCCCCTTGCATTATTCCACTGCTTTCGACTTGGCCTGGATTACCAAATATGCATTAACGAGTCCCATCTTTGCTACTATTGTTAATACACGAGAAACCAATATTGACTGGCTGGACCGTCGGGGCAAAGAACATGACCAAAATTTAAGAAATACTAATAAATTATTGTGGTTACTTGAAGAAGTAGATGGCGTCAAGACAGGCACCACCAACCAAGCTGGCCCCTGTCTCATCTCCAGTGCCACCCGAGGTAATCAGCAACTAATTTCCGTAGTTCTACATGATCATTCGCGTTGGAATGACTCTATGCAACTATTAAACTTCGGTTTTGCCACCTACGAATTATATGAATATGCCAATAAAGATGACATCATATGTGCCATCCCTATAGAAAAAGGCCTTAGTTCAATGGTAGATGCAGTTGTCGACAGCCAGGCCAGCCTAGTCGTAAAAGCTGATGATTATCAGTATATTACGGTCGCTGTTGACTTGCCTGAAAAAATAAAAGCCCCTGTCTATCAGGGGCAAAAAATTGGGGAAATTGTTTTCTTTGTGCGCGAACTACCTGTAAAAACAGTAAACATCAACGCTAGCCAAACAATTGATGAGCATACCAATACCAGAACATTCCTGCACTATTTACTACGCACCTTCCATCGACTAGCCAACTGGGGAGTCTTATAAAAAACTGTTTTATAATGGTTTGCGATAGAAGAATGGCAAATAACTAACAAAACCAATATCACGGAAATTCAATATGGCTTCCGTACCACCAACAAACATTACGCCACCTGGTTTAAGAGCACTTAAAAAGCGACGATATAAACCATCTTTAGCTTCTTCTGTAAAGTAAATTACGACATTGCGACATAATATCAAGTCAAATCCAGTTTCAAACTTGTCTAATAATAGATTGTGTTTTTTAAATTCAATACGAGACTTAATGTCATCATCAATGATATAGGTACCATTCATCTGTTTAAAATATTTGGAAGCCCGATTGTTTGAAATATTTTTAAACTCAGTGTTTGTATACACACCACCTTTGGCTTTTGCTAACATTTCCACATCAAGATCAGTAGCCAAAATACGATGTTTCACAGTTGGTGTCATATCTTTCAAAATCATTGCCAAGGAATAAGGCTCTGCACCAACAGAGCAACCTGCGCTCCAAATGTTAAGTTTAGGACTTTTGGTTAATAGTTCTGGCAGTACTTTGGCTTCCAGTTCCGAAAATTTTTCTGGTGTACGGAAAAACTCGGTAACGTTAATCGTCATATAATCAATAAATTCTTTATACATTCTAGCGTCTTTATCTAGCAAGTTAAAAAAATCTACATATGTACGCACCCCATAACGACTCATCAAATTACTGATCCGTCGTTGCATCTGTGCCGGTTTATAATCATTAAGATCAATGCTCGCTTTATTCTTAAATTTTTGTTTAAAAAGTTCCCAATCTTTTTCATCCATCATAATAATGCCTCCGGCTATAAAAAATTATTACTTACTATCCTTATCTTTTGTTTGTTGATATTTTACAATTAACATATCCAGCTTTGTACTTAATTTGCCAACTTCAGGATCAATCATATTCCCTACTTTAGCCGTGACTAATTCATGAAGCCGAGCACGCATACGTTCAATTTCTATCTCTTGCTCCTCCCTTGTGGGCATTGTTATATACTCCTTGTTTTCTTCATTCGTATCTGTTCTTTCAACCAATCATACCATTCAGGCAAACCTATCCCTGACAGACATGAAGCTTGTACCAATACAGTATCAGGATTAATACTGGTAATATCTGCAATTGCAGACTGCATATCAAAATTTGTATATGGTAGCAAATCAACTTTATTTAAAATAACAACACTGGCTTGTTTAAAAATAAGAGGATATTTCAAAGGTTTATCTTCACCTTCCGTAATACTAAGTACTGTTACTTTAACGTCCTCACCGATATTAAATTCAGCAGGGCATACTAGATTCCCCACATTTTCAATGACAATCAAATCAAGACCTTCGAGATCAAGGGAATCCAGAACGCTGCTCACCATATTCGCATCAAGATGGCAGCCACCACCTGTATTTATCTGCACCACAGGCACACCATACTGCTCAATACGCTCAGCGTCTTTAGTTGTAAACAAATCCCCTTCAATCACAGCCATTGAAATTTCATTTTTCAGTCCAACAATGGTGTTTTCTAATAATGAAGTTTTACCACACCCAGGTGATCCCATAAGGTTTATAACAAAAATACCTGCTGCTGATAACCGTTTATGTACCTCAGCAGCAATTTGGTCATTCCTATCTAAAATATTAGTCATCACTTGTATTTGCATGTTACTCAACCTCCAGATAATCTACAGCCAGTTCCCGCCCGGATACTAGGGTCACGCTGGCGGAGCTACAATTTGGACATAAAAAACAATATCTTTCAACAGAAAATTCTTGTCTGCAACTATTACATTGCCCAACAAGAGGCACAATCGTTATGTCAATATTAGCCCCATCAGCGATAGAGCCAATCGACAGGGCTGCAAACCCAAATTTAAGGGATTCCGGCTCAACTTGTGTCATCTGTCCGATGAGCAACTTAATGCCAGTCACTTTCGCTACTTGATTCTCAGCTGCAGTTTTAAGTACAATGTCCAGTATTCCCTGAGCAATGGCCATCTCATGCATATATATCACTCCCATTGCAATTCTTAAATCTTACTCCAAAACACTCATATGCAGCTTTGTTAAACATACTCTATTATAACTCTTAATTCGTCACCAAAACACTAATTCCTGTCATAATGTCATAATGTCATAATGATATTTTTAATCATTCTCCTATATTTTTCAACAACTTTGGAACTATTTACATAATAATTCATCGCATAACTAAAACACATTTAGTTGATACTATGATTATACCAACAGAAGGAGGTGATTATTATGGCTAGAAGTAATAAACCCGTAAATCCTGGCGCTGAAAACGCTCTTGATCGCATGAAGCTGGAAGTAGCTAGTGAGCTAGGTATTGCTGATCAGGTCCGTTCTCAAGGTTGGTCAACTATGACTTCTGCTGACTGCGGACGCGTCGGTGGTCACATGGTACGCAGAATGATTGAACAGTACGAATCCGGTATGGGCGCTACTGGTAGCACTGCAACATCCGGAACAATGACTGCTCAATATGATGCCAACCAAAAACCTTAATACAGCAACCACGGGCGGCAATAGCCGCCCTTTTTTTATTAAGCATACTATCTTGCTTCAAAATGTACAGTAATTTCAGTACCTGGTTCCACAATCGTATTCTCTGCTATATTCTGTCTAGTAGCTGCCCCTGTACCTGTAGGCACCATGGCAAGCCCTAATTTATTTAGACTTTCCCCAGCTTGTCGTATGCTCATGCCTAAAACATTGGGTACAACTACCTTACCTGGCGGCGCCTGGACTTGCGGCTTTATACCTAGTATTACAGGCTGTTGATGGGGTGTAGGCACCAAGGATTCATTGACAATCTGAGGACAAATGTTAAGATGACGCATAATCTGTGTCAAAATATCACCAGCTACAGGTGCAGCAATTTGTCCGCCATAATATACCCCCTTGGGATCATCAAGAACGACTAATATAACCACCTGCGGATCTTCTATGGGTCCAAAACCCACAAAGGAAGCAACATATCGTCCTGCAGCATAACCACTTCCGCCATCTTTAAGTTTTTCGGCCGTACCTGTTTTACCAGCAAAATGATAACCCTTTACTTCTGCCTTTTTGCCCCCCCCTTCTGATACTACCTTTTCCATCATCCCTGTAAGTATCTGCGCCGTCTCAGGACTAATGGCCTGCCGTACCGACTGGGCCCCTATCTCACGATCAAGAGATCCGTCCATATTACGGATTTCTTTAATAATATGGGGCTTGAGCAGCACCCCTTTATTGGCAATAGCTCCGACAGCTGTCACTAATTGCAGTGGCGTAACAGCAATACTTTGACCGATAGACATGGTGGCTGTATCAGAATCACGCATATCCTTCGGTTCAAATAGCAATCCATTTTCCTCACCAGGCAATTCAATGCCTGTCGCCTTACCAAAACCAAAGGCCTGGGCATACTCCGTCAATTTATAAGCTCCTAGCCGCATACCAATTTGTACAAAGCCTGTATTTATTGACTCTTTTATAATATCGATAAAAGAAATATTCCCATAACTATCGCCGCTCCAATTTTTAATACGCCTGCCAGATACCTCTACATACCCTTTATCAATAAATCTTTCTTCTGGGTATACCTTACCTTCTTGTAGTGCTGCAGCTGCCACAATACTTTTAAAAGTAGAACCTGGTTCATAATTATAAGCTACTGCCCGATTTTTCCACTCATTGTCACCATATTTGTAAAACTGATTGGGATTGTATGTTGGCCGATTGGCCATCGCCAGTATCTCGCCCGTATTAGGGTTCATCACAATCACTGTAGCACCCTGAGCACCAGTACTCGTCATCGCCTTATCTAGGCTTTGTTCTACAATAAACTGAATACCACTGTCTAATGTAAGATATACATTTTTACCTTGTTTCGTGGGTGCAAAGGTAAAAATCGATTTAAAAATTGGAATGCTATGACTATCTGTATCAATCATTTGCTCAAATAATTTAGCTTTAATTGTTTTATCAAGGGCCATTTCCATGCCATCTAGCCCATTATCATCTGTACCGACAAACCCCAAAACTTGTGCCGCTAACGAGTCATTAGGATAATAGCGCTTACTTTCTTCAAGAAAGCCCATGCCCTTAATTTCATATTCTTTGAT
>Ga0316604_10003468_pt1 | contig 11064 bp, 10 predicted proteins | sample OWC_soil_day20_C_FD_207650 | JGI IMG/M metagenome (GOLD analysis project Ga0316604, IMG submission 207650) | Wetland soil microbial communities from Old Woman Creek delta, Ohio, United States - OWC_soil_day20_CT | ecosystem: Environmental > Terrestrial > Soil > Wetlands | place: USA: Ohio... | reverse complement strand
GAAATCTTTGATTTCGCGAAGCCGAAGTTTCCCTTTAGGGTTTCGAGTGTTATAGCCTGTTGATCCCCAACCTAAGAGGGCGGGGTCCCTGTGCCCTGTGGGTATTACAGGCTGTTAACGAGATAAAAACATACTTGCTAAATTGCAAAATAAGTCCGTATCACACTGATGTGTTCATCAGTTGTGATACGGACTTATTATTTTTCATGCGTTTAACAACGCCAATTTCCTGACAGTTTTTTCTTACTGCTTGTGGCGCATAAATGACGGAACATTAAAGTCATCCGGATTGGCAGAGCCTTTGTCCGGCTCGGTTGTAAACCGCCGTACAGCACCTTGTTTGGCCTCCGGCGACCGTTCCTTAGAAACCGGTTTCGGTTGAAACCCGGTGGCTATGATCGTTACTCTAACCGAATCCGTTAAACTTTCATCAATGTCGGCACCGAAAATAATATTGGCCTGTGGATCGGCACAATCATTGATCAACGCCATCGCTTCATTAATTTCCGGCAGAGCGATATCACAACTGCCGGTTACGTTGACTAAAATTCCTTTGGCGCCATGGATAGACGTCTCAAACAGCGGATTTTGGATGGCAGCCCGCACTGCATCCACTACGCGGTTTTCTCCCCGGCCCAGCCCAATGCCCATCAAGGTTCGTCCGCCGCCGCTCAGAACCGCCTTAACATCAGCAAAATCGAGGTTCACTAAAGCCGGTTTTACAATCAAATCGGAGATGCCTTGTATGCCTTGGCGCAACAAATCGTCGGCAATGCGAAACGCCTTCAATGCCGGCGTTTTTTTATCAATAACCAGAAACAGCCGGTCATTGGCAATCGTAAGAAACGAATCAACAACCGCCGCTAATTTTTTCAGACCCTCTTCCGCTTGCTGTACTCGTTTCCTGCCTTCAAATTTAAAAGGGGTGGTTACTATCGCCAACGTCAACGCGCCAACTTCACGCGCGCACTCCGCAACGACCGGCGAAGCGCCAGTTCCGGTGCCGCCTCCCATACCGGCGGCAATGAAAACCATATCCGCACCCGCTAACACATTTTTGATTTTTTCGCGGCTTTCCATCGCCGCCAATTCACCCAATCTTGCATCCGCACCGGTTCCCAGCCCTTTGGTAAGCCGCTCGCCAATTTGGATACAGCGGTTCGCTTTAGAAAGAGCCAATGCCTGAACATCCGTATTCACGGCAATAAAATCAACCTGCAACCCAGCATCAACCATGCGGTTCAAGGCATTATTTCCCGCTCCGCCTACACCAACAACTTTAATCCTGGTAAAATTCGCATTATTCTCTGCGGCGCTCATAAAGTTCTCCTTCCTTACCTATGGCTTCCTACACAGATTATATCACGGCAATACGCTTGTATTTTCAATATATTCGACAAAATTTACCGAAAACCTGTAATAAGCCAAAGAAGAAGGCGGCGTCCTCCGCAGAGAACGCCGCCCTAATCCACTCTATTCGTTTTCTTGCTTCAGCAACGGAACAGTCAAACCAGCCATCGGCATGACGATAATGCTGCGCCGCGGCCGCAATTTGCCATACGCCCGTTGTAAGGCTTCCCGCATCGTAGCGGCCGGTGTAAAGAGAAGTTTACGCGCCAATTCCGGCTCAAGGGAGGAAAGAAGGATAAACTCCGCTTTTTTCATTAACCGGGTTACAGAATAGGCCTTGTGGGCGCCAATCTGGAAATCCGCCCGCAATTCGGCTTCAACCTGTTCCGGGGTTGTGCACCGCTCCATAATCTGCTCGTACAGGGCAGAGCCGGAACCTTCAATACATTCTCCGATCATAATTACCACACCGCCATCGCGAACCGCACACGCCGCATTGTCCATCGCTTTTTGCAATTGATAAATATTAATATCCTTAGGATACCCTCCGCAACTGGCGATAACCAAGTCAGCCTGCTCTTTAATCGGAACCCCATAAACTTCGTCAACAAATTTACACGCTTCCAGGTGTGCTTTGATATAGTCGCCGGCAAATACTTTCAACAATTGTTTTTTCTCATCCAATACGACATTAAGCAAGAAAGACGGACGGCACATTTCCACGCCCTCAATTTGATCCAGGTAAATCGGATTATTCTCCAGTTTGCCAATCATCGCATTCGGATCAAACATCAAGCTATGGTTATGGCGGATCGTCTCGCTATAGGCAACCCCAGGAAGCATGGCTTTCCGTCCGCCGCCAAAACCGGCAAAGAAATGATGCACCACACTGCCAGTGCAAATAATATGGTCTACTTCCGTCACCAACTTGTTGAAATAAACCGGAGTCCCCCGGGAGGTTGTGCCAAAAAACTGGAATTGATTGCTGTCTTTGGCATCACTATTGTACATTTTTACCCGCTTGGCCACTTCCGCTCCTACGGCTTCCACCATTTCCGCTTCTTCCATCAACCGATGCATCCCCAGAGCAAATACGATTCGCACATTCTGGTCTGGTACACCGGCCGCGTTTAATTCATCCAGCAAAACGGGCATAAAGACATAACTATTGGCAACTCGCGTAGGATCATTGACAATAATCGCTACCGTTTGGTCCGGTTTAATTATTTCCCGTAACGGAGCGGAACCAATCGGATTGGCAATCGCTTCCCGGACCGCTGAAACTGGATCTGCTGCCACAGGGAATTTCTGAATCTTCAATTCATCAAGAACCAAATCCGAATGAAGATCAATTTCAAGTTCTGTTTCCCCATACTTGAACGTGTATTCCTTGATTTTTTTGATCATGTACAAACCACCTTCGAAAAAATTATCCACATCTAGTTCATAATTTTACCACAAATCAAGCAACTTCCGCTACTCCTAACATGCATTTTGTTAAAAATGAAAACGGCCCACTAACGATGTATTCGCTGTAAGCCGTTACTAGTATTCAATTTTTACTTATTGCGCATCCAAGGCGGAATATCCAAATCAATGCCTTTGAACGGTTCAAAGGATACTTTCGCTCCTGATGAAGAATTGCCCGATTTATTCGGCGGTAACAAGGTTTTCAAGTCAAAGCCGGTGGCAATGACGGTTACCCGGACTTCATCGTCATTAAATTTTTCATCGATAGCCGCGCCAAAGATAATGGTCGCTTCCGGATCTACCGCATTGGCGATGATATCCGCTGCCTCATTAATTTCAAACAATGTCGTGCTGGGTCCGCCGGTAAAGCTCAACAGAACGCCCTTGGCGCCGTCAATGGACATCTCCAGCAGAGGACTCTTAATCGCCGCTTCCACAGCGTCCATAGACCGGTTATCGCCCTTGCCGATACCAATTCCCATCAATGCCGATCCGGCTTCCATCATGATTGTTTTCACATCATTAAAGTCCAGGTTAATCATCGCAGGAACGGCAATCAAATCAGAAATTCCCTGTACGCCCTGCCGCAATACATCATCGGCAATGCGGAATGCTTCAATCATCGGCGTACGTTTATCCACTACTTGCAATAAACGGTCGTTCGGGATCGTGATTAATGTATCCACTTTTTCTTTCAGACGGGTAATCCCTGATTCAGCCTGATTGTGACGCCGGCGTCCTTCAAACGTAAACGGCTTAGTAACAACCCCAACAGTCAGCGCTCCCAATTCTTTGGCGCACTCGGCAACGATCGGAGCCGCCCCTGTTCCGGTTCCGCCGCCCATACCGGCAGTGATGAACACCATGTCGGCCCCTTTTAAGGCATTCATAATCTGATCGCGGCTTTCTTCCGCCGCTTTCTGACCAATTTCCGGGTTCGCGCCTGCGCCTAATCCTTTTGTCAGCTTCTCGCCGATCTGAATTCGATAGGTTGCCTGCGATTGCAACAACGCTTGTCCGTCAGTATTTACCGAAACAAATTCCACTCCCTGTAATCCGGTTGCAATCATACGGTTGATCGCATTATTGCCGCCTCCTCCGACTCCCACTACCTTAATGGCAGCAAACTGATCCAAATCCATATCAAATTCGAGCATTGGCTGAGTTCCTCCTTAATATTACACTCTATATTCCACGATCAGAAAAATTTCTTTATTCGTTGCAATAACCCCTCGCGAGGTTGTTTCGCAACAGGTTTTGCTGCTTTGGGCGCCTGCCTTTGCATGGCATAATGTAAAATCCCAAAACAAGCGGTGCTGGATGGATGGACATATTCTTCCGGTAACCCTTGCGCCTGGATAAGCTCCGATTTCATACCAAAAATACGCTCGACACTATTGCCGACGCTGGGCATCATGGAGCAGCCCCCGGTAAGGAAGATGCGCTCAACACCATACTTTATCAGCAACGGTTGAACATATTCATATAACAGTGAAACAATCTCCTCTACCCGGCTTTCCACAATTTTGTGGAGAAAATCATAAGTAAAGTTTTTATCGGTGGTGCCATGGCCGTTGCAATCCAGTTTGACATTCTGACCAACCAAAGATTGGTCCAGTTTCGCGTAATAGCGCTTGATTTCTTCGGCATGGCTGCGCGATACTTGCAAGCCCTGCATCAAATCCATGGTAATATATTCACCGCCAATCGGCAGTGATACTGTCATCTGCACCTTACCCTGGCTATACAGCACCATATCGGTTGTTCCTGCGCCAATATCCATCAGCAAGCAGTCATCCGGCAAGGATTGGGAACGCAAAATCTGCGCGCCGGCAACCGCATTAGCAATCACTCCAGCCGTAGATACACCAGCAGCCTGCAATGCCGCGACCAATTCAGTGATCATTTGTTTTGCAACGGTGATCACATGCGTCTCTGCTTCCAGACTATTCCCTTTGCCCTGCAGCGGAACGGCAGATTGTTTGTTGCCATCAATCCAATATCCGAGCGGAAGGACATGAAGCGCTTCGCGGTCTTCCGAAAGCAAGGTATTAACAGAAGCATACTTCACCTTGTCGATTTCCTGTTGCGCGATACTATTTCCCGGTTCCAAGGCAATACTCCCCAAACTGTTGAAAGAACGTATATCCAATCCGCCAATCCCTAAAAAAACGTCCTGCATCGGGACACCGGCCGCCGTCAGGGCATTGTCCACCGCCCGTCTCACCGTCATTGCCAATTTTGGAGCGTCTGTTACTATTCCCTTTTCAAATCCAACAGTCGGTAACGCACTGCTGCCAATGACTTTTACCGGCTTTTGCTCCATCGCTTTGGCAAGGAAAACTTTAACCATTCCGGTGCCAAGATCTACACCGAGTACATAAGGAGTTTCCATCTAGGACCCCCTAAAAAATTAATTAGTCACTCGACATTACTTCAACAAAAACTGCATTTTCCCTGCTTGATTCGATAACATTTTTACAAAAAAGAAGCTCTTGCCAATAGCAGGAAAAGAGCTTCTCAACACGGTCATTTTTTTAAAAAATAATGACGGATAATGGCCAGGTTCTGAAAAATCCGCAACCCAAAAGCCAATAGAGCAACATAATATAAATCAATGCCCAGGCGGTCGCCAACGTAAGCCAACCCAGCCGCCAGCAACGCATTCGTAAAAAAACCGGAAATAAAGACGGTATTATCAAATTTTTCTTCCATTGTCGCCCGCAAACCGCCAAATACAGAATCAAGCGCCGCCAGCAAAGCTACCGACAACAGTTTTGCATACTCGACCGGGATCGTGATCGGTGAATACAACCCAATCAACAAACCGATGATCAAACCGATGACAGGAAACAGCATTATTTTCCACTCCCTTTCACCGGGGTAGCGTATTCAAAGCGAAACGTGCCTTTGTATGCCGGTATATTCACAACATCCTGTTTACGGATTGTGATTTGTATCCCCCAAAACTGTAAAGTTTCAACCACCCCGCCCCGCATACGCAAGGCATTTTCCAGGGTCTGGGGATCACCAATGGCCCGAATTTCATAAGGAGGGGAGTAGCGGGTATTATTCACGGACAATGTGGGTCCGGCGCAACGGATTTCCGAACTGGCAATCAACCGCTGCTCATTAATGGACATCGCTTCCGCCCCTGCCGCCCACAACTCATTAATCACCTTCAAAATGTCGTCATCATGGATCAGATACAAATTGGGATTTTCGCCGGGTTTAGAAGCCCGCTTACTGTCATCAATGGAAACCAATATTCCCTGCCCCTGGAGGGCAACAACACCGGCGCCCATTTTGATCAGTTCCTGTTCTTTGTTTGTCGCTTCAGAATGCGATACTTGGCTGAGCTCCTTAACCTGTTGCTGCAGTGCGTCCCGTTCTTTTTCCGTTTGGCTTAAGCGCTGCGATAGATCCTCAATCCGCTGAAAAGGAATCGTGCTTCGAATGTCCTGCGTAGTGCGAAATTGCACGGCAACCATTACCCCAAGAACTACACAGACTAACGCCAAAGCCACTTGTCCCTGTTTAACCGCAAACAAGATGTACAACTCCTTCCGTACCTTCAACCATTTTTCATAGTGTAGACACTGATTATGAATGTCATTATTTTTTGGCCTTAATTATAGGCGCTGTAGAATTTAAGTCAATATACTCAATCGCTAATTTTTTTTGATTGATTTCCTGCAAAATATCACTTGTAAACCTCGCCTTGTCTGTCAATCGCTCACAAGTGCCCAAACGGATCTGGATGGGATGCGTCGTATAAACGAGCAAGTAGCCATCAGAACGAACATTCACTTCCGATATTTGGTTGACGGTTTCTGTATCCAAATTGTCTAAAAAACACAATACATCTTTGATCGGTCCCGGCGGGATCGTATCGCCGACATATTGGTTCGCCAAAGCCACACCCGTAACCACGGGAACCTTTACTTGCCTGAGGCTTTTGTAACACGATAAAATCATGCCTTGCCTGTCCACTTCCGCAAAACCATAATTCGTTGCCACATAAAACAACGGCTTACGCTCACTGATGCGGATTACAATCGCCGCCGGGAAACTGCGAGAAACTTCAACCGTAGAAATCCGCAAATCGCCGGACAATCTCGTCCTTATTTCTTCCGGATCAAGCCGGAAAACATTAACCCGGTCAGGAATTCCGGCAACACGATAGATGTCCTCTTGCGTAATCGAGGAGTTTCCTTCCACAATAACCGCGCCGACCACGCAAAGAGTGGATCTGGCAAAGAAAAAAACCGCAACCATCACAATCACTAGGAATAACCAAGTCAACAGGTTTGGCCGGCCTCGCGGCTTGGAGGAACAAAGCTGGTCCGATTGATTTTGTTCTCCGTCTTCCATTCTGCTTCACCTCTGAATTGCGCTTTCCTGTAAGCAGTCCTCATCCACTTTATCATCAAAAGATCTATTCTTTTACGGCCATCCGTAAAATTTGTTCACAAAGGTCCGAAAATGAAATTCCCACAGCAGCCGCAGCTTTTGGCACAAGACTCGTCGCGGTCATACCCGGGATCGTGTTCACTTCCAAAACATAAGGCCTTTCTTGTTGATCCAGAATAATATCTACTCTGGCGACGCCACGGCAGCCTAACACCCGGCAAGCGCCAATCGCTGCCTGCTGTGCTGCCAAAACAGCCGTTTCGCCCAGCACCGCCGGAACAATATATTCGGTTGCCCCCTTGGTATATTTCGAATGATAATCATACCGTCCTGAGCAAGGGACTATCTCTATGATCGGCAGGGTGCGGACCGTTTCGTCCGCTAAGACAGCAACGGTCAATTCGCGGCCCTTAATAAATTCTTCGATTAAAATCTGCTCGCTGTATTGCCATGCTTCTTGCATCGCCGCTGCCAAATCGTCTGCTTTGTCGACAATAAAAACGCCGATACTGGATCCCTGCGCTACCGGCTTCACAACAACCGGCAGGCCAAACTCAGCCGCCACTTCGGCCGCAAGGCTGTCTTTGAACGCAGTTTTTTCGTAGATCTCCGACTTGGGCGTCGGCACGCCGGCCGACACAAACAGACGTTTAGAAATCCCTTTATCCATTGCCATGGCGCTGGCTAGTACGCCAGAGCCGGTGTAAGGAATGCCCAGTAATTCCAATGCGCCTTGAATCCGCCCGTCTTCGCCAAAAATACCATGGATCGCATTAAAAACAATATCAATGCCGGCTTCTTTCATTTGCTCAAAAAATCGCGGCGGATCCAGATCAATTCCAACCGCCTGATATCCTTTTTCCTGCAACCCCTGCAAAATGGCCCGTCCGGTGTTCAGAGAAACTTCCCGTTCCGCCGATGGCCCTCCCATCAAAACGCCGATCCGTTTCGTTAGCATCATTTTTTCCTCCGTCCTTACCAAGCAATTATTGTATTGCTCTATTTCCTCATTTAATGCGGCAGTTTCTGCAGCGATACCAGTTTTTCAACCAGTTCTTCGCCTGCCAAATAGATATTTCCGGCCCCCATCGTAATCACCAAATCGCCCTCTTCGACAATTTCCGCCAAATAACGGGCAATTTTGGTACGATCTTCAATATACGTCATTCTTTGTTTGGTTTGCCGTTCCACTTCTTCTTGGATCGTCAACCCGCTAATTCCCGGAATAGGCTGTTCCCCCGCTGAATAAACGTCAGTCAGGATCAACAAGTCGGCCGGTTGAAACGCCTTGCCAAACTCCTCCCGCAAAAATGCGGTTCGCGTATACCGGTGCGGTTGAAATACACAGATTAACCGCTTTGGATTGGTTTGCCGGGCTGCCAGCAGCGTAGTCTGGATCTCTGTAGGGTGATGCGCATAATCATCGACTACCCAGATGCCGCCAACCCGTCCTTTCGTTTGGAACCGCCGCTTAACCCCTTTAAAACAAGACAATCCTTCCGCTGCCACGGCGAAATCGAGGCCAACATACAAACCAACGACCAAAGACGCCAATGAATTTAAAATATTATGCCGTCCCGGCACCTCAATTTTTACGGTTCCCAGCAGCACGCCGCGATAAAACACATCATACATCGTCGCTGCTCCAAAAGTACGGATATTTTTCGCCATATAATCCGCTTCATGATCGATCGCATACGAGAGGCAATTTCGGTTAACTGATCCGGCCAACTCACGCAAGTGCACGTTATCAAAGCATACAACCGCCACGCCGTCGGCAGACACATTGGAAAGGAACTGCCGAAATGCCAGCAGGATATTATCCATTGTTTTATAGTGGTCCATATGATCATTTTCAATATTGGTTATAACAGCAACCTGAGGGGCGTACTTCAGGAACGATCCATCGCTTTCATCAGCTTCCGCCACGAGGTACTTCCCTTTTCCCAGCTTCGCATTGCCGCCGATATCGTGCAATTCGCCGCCAATAATGACAGTAGGATCCGCACCGGCCTTTTCCAGCATCAACGCAATCATGGATGTGGTCGTCGTCTTACCATGCGCGCCGGCCACCGCAATCCCTGCTTGCCTGGTCATTACGGCAGCTACCAGGTCAGCCCGGTGAAAAACCGGAATTCCTTGTTCCCGGGCAGCCTGCAACTCCGGATTTTGTTCAGGAATCGCGGTAGAAATCACCACAGCATCCGCTGAAGCAATATTGTCTGCTGCATGTCCGGTAAAAATCCGCGCCCCTGCCTGCGATAATTTTGCAGTCGTATCCGTCTGGCACAGGTCAGAACCCGACACGATATAATCTAACTCCAACAGAATCTTGGCAATCGCACTCATTCCAGCTCCGCCAATTCCGATAAAATGAATATGCTTCAGATTTTCCAGCAAACTAGTATCCCCTTTCAAGAGCGTATCCAATGCACCAAATCCATGCATTCCTCAGCGCATTTCGTTGTAATTATCCGTATTTTTTATGAAACATGTTCCGGCTTCTTTGCTCCGTAAGTCGATATAAGACTCAACGCCGCCTGGGCAATATCACGGGCTGCCTGCGGCCGGCCCAATTTTTTGCTGGCAGCAGCCATCCTGAGCAGTCTATCCCGGTTTTCTACCAATTCCATAATCGTTGTATGCAATACCGGACCCGTCAATTCAAAATCCCGGATTAATACCGCCGCGCCGGCTTTTTCCAAGACCCGGGCATTAAATTCCTGATGGTTTTCCGCTGCATACGGATATGGGATTAAGATGGATGGAATGCCGCGAGCCGTAATCTCAGCCAGTCCAACCGCTCCGGCCCGAAAAACAACAATATCCGCAACAGCCAAGGCCAGCGGCATATTATACAAATAGGGTTTGACAATAATATTGCCGGTTGTACCGTCGCCAATTCCCTGCTGCTTGTATTTTCCGACCACATCATTATACTCGCTTTGTCCAGTAACATGCAAGATTTGAACATCGTTTCGTTCAACAATCTGCCGGCAAACAAATTCCATGGCCCGGTTAATGCTGCGGGCACCGCGGCTGCCGCCGGAAACCAACAGCGTTAGTTTAGCGGGATCCAAGGCAAAAGCAGCCAACCCCTCATCCCGGCTTACCGAAATAACATCCTCGCGGATCGGGTTACCGGTAACAATAACTTTTTTTTCATCACGAAAAGCAGCCGCGGCTTCCGGATACCCCACCGCAACCAAACTAACAAATTTCGCCAGGATTTTATTCGTAATACCAGGAACGACATTTTGTTCTTGGATTAAGGTAGGTATTCCCATCAGACTTCCTGCCAACAATACCGGTCCACAAGTATAACCGCCGGTGCCAATCAACAAGTCCGGTTGGAAGTCGCGGATAATTTTCCAGGATTGCCACAGGCTTCCTGCTATTTTTCCCACTGTTTTTACATTCTTCCAGGATATTTTACGCTCGAAGCCGCAGATATCAATGGTAGTAAAATCGAATCCTTCTTTTGGTATAATATCAGCTTCCAGGCCCTGTGACGTGCCGACAAACAATACCTTACAATCCGGCACTTCAGACTGGATGGCCCGGGCAATCGTAACGGCAGGGTAAATGTGTCCACCGGTTCCCCCGCCCACCATGATAATCCGCACAAATAATCCTCCTTATTTTGACCCTGCATCGACTGCATTTTACACGTACTTCAACATTTCCGTTTTATCTCGTTAACACCCTGTAATACCCACAGGGCACAGGGACCCCGCCCTCTTAGGTCGGGGATCAACAGGCTATAACACTCGAAACCCTAAAGGGAAACTTCGGCTTCGCGAAATCAAAGATTTCGAGCCTCAGTCTTAA
>Ga0316604_10003467_pt1 | contig 11067 bp, 11 predicted proteins | sample OWC_soil_day20_C_FD_207650 | JGI IMG/M metagenome (GOLD analysis project Ga0316604, IMG submission 207650) | Wetland soil microbial communities from Old Woman Creek delta, Ohio, United States - OWC_soil_day20_CT | ecosystem: Environmental > Terrestrial > Soil > Wetlands | place: USA: Ohio... | reverse complement strand
AAATGTGTTTTGTCGAAAATTTGAAAATTTTAACATATTGTTTTCCTATTGACATGTCGATTATTGTATGTTATTGTCTTAATATAGTTTAAGTGAAGCTTCGTATCACTTTTTTGGCAAACATTCTCTATTGATTGCACAATTTAAACATAGCCTATATGTAGCAACTTGTCTCTAGTACCTGCACAATTTAAACGCAGCCTTTATGTAACAACTATCTCTATCACTTACAGAACGTAGACACAACTATCATGTAGCAACTATACTAGCACTTTTATACTCGCTTCTAAATTATGTTTATACTACTACTGATGAAATAACGTACTACTATTCCTACCACAAGTTACAGTAACTTTAATAGCAACAACATAGAAATTTGCTTCGCTGACTATAAAATAAGACAAGCTTTTGCTTGTCTTATTTTTTTGATACCCTACAGCTGGTAACTTCTTACTGCGCAATAGTAAACTAAAATCCGGCGCTGTTAACGCCGGATTTAAATCTGTTCTACTTATTTAAGAACTCGCGCACAACGGTATTTACTAACTTACCATCAGCACGCCCTTTTACTTTTGGCATCAGCACAGCCATAACCTTGCCCATATCTTTAGCGCTCACAGCTTGAGACTCTTTAACAGCTTCAGCCACAAGCACACGTAACTCTTGCTCGCCTAATTGTTGAGGAAGGTACTGCATCAGAATATCAATTTCGTGTTCAAGGTTCTCCACTAAATCAGGGCGATTGCCTTTTTTGAACTCTTCCATCGAATCCCTGCGCATTTTGACTTCTTTAGCCAGTACATCGAGAACCTCCTCTTCAGAAAGTTCTCTTTTTTTGTCAATCTCTACATACTTGATATTAGCACGAACCATACGGATAACAGAAAGCCGCAATTTTCCAGCTTCTTTCGCCTTCATGGCCAGCTTCATATCTTCAGTTAATCTGTCTTTAAGAGACATGAAATTACTCCCTCCGAAACTAGTTAAAACTTACGTTTACGTGCTGCTTCGGATTTTTTCTTGCGTTTTACGCTCGGTTTTTCATAATGCTCGCGTTTTCTAACTTCTGCAAGCACCCCGGCTTTTTGGCAAGTGCGCTTGAACCGACGGAGTGCGCTGTCAAGCGTTTCATTTTTGCCTACTTTAACTTCAGACATCTGATCTCCCTCCCTCCACTAGAACCATTACGAGGAAGTGTACTTGAATAACATACACCTAACTATTATACACTAGCACACTGAATTTTGTCAATATTAACCTGGAGGCCAAGTCATGAATTTACCGCCCAATACGTGGAAATGAAGGTGATAAACCGTTTGTCCACCGTTATCTTTGGTATTGATAACGGTGCGGAAGCCATCCTCCGCTAATCCCGCAATGGTTGCTATCTTGGGAATAGTCGCCAAAATATGTCCAAGTAAAGCAGTATCTTCAGGAGCCGCCTCAAGAATATTGTCAATATGCTTCTTAGGTATTACCAACAAATGTACCGGTGCCGCGGGCTTTATATCAGGAAAAGCAATAAGATATTCGTCCTCATAAACGGCATTTACCGGAATGGTTTTCGCTGCAATTTTACAAAAAATACAGTCCTGCTGCATGGGCATTCCCTCCGCAGTAGATAGTAGTATACACTTACTATCTAAAATATTCTGCTTAATTTTATAAACTCCTGCTGAAAATATGGTATTCAAGAAAAATATTCCGTTATTTGACCCCAAAGACCATCTTGATAAAATTGTTCCAGTTTAACAGCAGCAATTCTCCCAATACTTTCCTGGTTACCAGCTGCATATATGCGTGCATAGTTGCCTGTTAAGCCAGAGATAATCCCCTGCTCCTCTACGGTATCAAATAATACGTCCAGCTTTTGTCCAAAAAAGGACTGGTAAAACTCTCTACTCTGCTTGTCAGCAAGCCGCTGCAAGCGTTGTACACGAATTTTTCTATCTGCTGCTGGCACCTGCTCCGCAAATTCAGCAGCAGGCGTACCAGTACGACGAGAATAAGGAAATACATGAATTTTGGCAAAACCTATTGTGGCCACAAAATTCAGGGTATTTTCAAATAGTTCGTCAGTTTCACCAGGAAACCCTACAATGATATCTGTTGTAATAGCAATCCCCGGCACCTGGGCTTTTATATTGGTAATTAATTCCCTGTACTCAGCTGTAGTGTACTGTCTGTTCATGGCCATTAAGATCTGGTCATCACCTGATTGTAATGGCAAATGAAGATGCGGACAAAGACGTTTATCGGTTTGCATTAAAGAAATCAATCGCTCAGAGAGCTCTATCGATTCAAGTGAGCCCAGTCTAAGGCGCATGAGTCCTTGGACGCCAGCCGATAATACCGTCTCAACAGCCTCGACTAATGTGATCTCGGCTCCATTATTATGTACTAAATCGCGGCCAAAAGCGCCAAGATGAATTCCGGTAAGCACAATCTCATTAAATCCTGCCGCCACCAGTTTTTCAGTCTCAGCAGCAATGCTGGCAAGTGGTCGGGACCGCAACGGACCACGGGCATAGGGAATAATGCAATAGGTGCAAAAATTAGTGCAGCCTTCCTGGATTTTCAGAAAAGCCCTTGTTCGTCCAGGCATTGAAAATAATGGTATATCTTCAAATTCCTTAGCCTGCATAATATCGGCAACAGCATTAACCTGGCGGGTACGGTTATTGTTAGCAGCCTCTTCTACCAGTTCAACAAGCCGTGTCCGGTCTTGTGTACCGACAATAACATCAACACCGGGAATTTGTGATACTTTGTCAGGCGAAACCTGCGAGTAGCAACCAGCAACAGCAATAATAGCCGCTGGATTTTGCCTGCTGGCCCGTCTAATAAGCTGGCGGGATTTTTTTTCGCCAAGATTAGTTACAGAACAAGTATTAATTACATAGATATCGGCATGTTGGTCAAAGTCCACTACTTTGTAGCCACGAACCTTAAACAGGCCTTCCATGACTTCAGTTTCGAACTGATTTACCTTACACCCCAGCGTTGTAAACGCTACTTGTGGCATAATTAGCCCCCCAAATCGCCGCATTCATACATAACCGCAGAGATAGCTGCTAACGCGGCGGTTTCTGTACGCATAATACGCGGTCCCATGGTTACAATTCTTACGCCATGTTCCTGGCATAAATTAACTTCAGCTGAGCTAAATCCACCTTCTGGACCAATAAACAGCACATAGGTCTGGCTGCTAGAATCAGTAAGCGCCTGTTTTAATCCTTGGGCAGCTTGTCCTTCATACAGCAAGATTTTATTGGCTGAGCCAAATTCGGAATTTCCCAATATTTGCGCCAGACTAGTTATCGGAAAAACTTGCGGAATATAGCTGCGGCCACACTGTTTGGCTGCTTCCCGGGCTATTTTCTGCCAACGCGCTACCTTATCTACCTGTTTAGTAACATCATAGCGAACTACTGAGTGTGCGGTGGCAACCGGAATGATACCATATACACCAAGTTCTACTGCTTTTTGGATAATAAAATCCATCTTTTCGCCTTTAGCTAAGCTCTGAACCAACCAGATATCAAGTGGCGGTTCGGTCGTATCTTCAAGAAACTCAAGCAGTTTAAGCTCAATAGCCTCTGGATTTGCCGCTATGATTTCGGCTTTACCTGATTTACCGTTCTGATCAGATACCTGAACAGTAGCACCGGCAGCAAGCCTAAGCACGGAAGCTATATGGCGGGCATCGGCATTCGCAATAGTCATATGCTCGCTAAGTGGTGCATCAATAAAGAAACGGCGCATAACAGCGTTACCGACTGGCGCTGTTAGCTACAATGGCTACCCAGCCGCCTTCTTCTATCACTTTATCAATAACAAACTCATTCTCAATCAGCGCTTGGGTAACATCGCTTAAACGTTCACTAATAATACCGCTGGCAATGAAGACACCGGTATCATTCAGCCGGCTGCGGACATCTGGCAGCATTTTTATAATTATGTTAGCAATAATATTGGCAACAATAACATCAGCCTTGCCTGTCACACCTGTCAACAGATCTCCTTGGGTAATCGTAACATAATCTACAACCTTGTTAAAGGTAACATTTTCTGTTGCGACCCGTACTGCCACCGGATCAAGATCAATAGCATGAACCAAAGCTGCGCCCAGCTTAGCTGCAGCTACTGACAAAATACCGGAACCGGTACCCACATCAAAGACAGTGTATCCTGGTTTGATTACATCCTCCAGTGCGCGTATACACATCGAAGTAGTATGATGTGTACCTGTACCGAAAGCCATCCCCGGATCAAGTTCAATAATGATGTCATCTTCAGCGGGCAGATATTCTTCCCATGACGGTTTTATGACAATATGCTCACTTACCCGCACTGGATGAAAATATTCTTTCCAGGACGAGGCCCAATCCTCCTCCTGGACTTCACGGCAATGTATGCAGCCACGCCCTTTGTCAAGATCATGTTCCTTGAGACTATTGAACCGTTCTTCAAACACGCGCAGTTTATCATCCAAGGACTCGTCAACAGGCAAATAAGCCTTAATAGTAACAACTTCAGTCTCCAGTTCTTCGGGGATGTCGCAGTAATCCCAACTTCCTGAGCGCCGGTAAGTATTAATCAATTCAGGATCTTCTATTACTACCCCGCTTGCCCCTAGATCATGGAAGATATTAGCTACCGCTTCTGTAGCTTCATGGGAGGTTTGAATGCTGATCTCAGACCATTTCATGCGCCATCGCCCCTTAAACTTCAATTACTAAACCACTACCAATTACATAACGCCAAAAACGTCTTTAAACTTTTTAAAAAAACCTTTTTCCTCTGCAGTAGGCTCAGCACCGCCAGCGTTAGCAAATTCTCGCAACAGGTCTTTTTGGTGATTGGTTAATTTTTTCGGTGTTACGATCTTAACACGCACATGCTGATCGCCCCGCCCGTGACCTCGTAAATGCGGAATGCCTTTGTCTTTGATGCGAAATACAGTGCCGGTTTGAGTCCCTTCAGGAACTTTAAGCTGGACTTTACCATCCAGGGTGGGAACTTCAATTTCATCGCCCAAGGTAGCCTGCACAAAATTAATTGGTACTTCACAAATAACGTCATTGCCTTCACGTGTAAACAGTTTATGCTGTTTTACAAAAAGATAAACATACAGATCTCCGGGAGGACCGCCACGTTGCCCGGCTTCTCCCTCGTGGGTCACTCTAAGCCGGGAACCATTATCGACACCGGCAGGAATTTTAATTTTAATTTTGCGATTAACGCGCACTTTTCCCCGGCCATGGCACTCTTTGCAAGGTGATTTTATAATCTTACCTTCGCCATGACAGCGATCACAGGCCTTAACGTTAACCATGCGACCAAACGGAGTATTTTGCGTTACCTGAACTTGGCCTGTGCCGCGGCAGTCAGGACATGTTTCCGGATGCGTTCCCGGCGCAGAACCAGAACCTTGGCACGCACTGCAATCTTCAGTACGGGGTACTTGAATTTCCGTATCCAATCCGAAAGCGGCTTCCTCAAATTTAATTTCCATGTCGTAGCGTAAATCAGATCCACGTTCAGGTCCTGGATTGCGACCGCCACCAAACCCACCGAAACCAGACTGGCCAAAAAACATATCAAATATATCAGAAAATCCACCAGCACCAGCACCGCCGCCGCCAAACCCGCCAGCGCCACCACCGTTAGCAGCATCAAACGCAGCATGACCAAATTGGTCATACTGCGCCCGGCGCTCGGTATTAGATAGAATTTCGTAAGCTTCATTGACTTCTTTGAACTTTTCTTCGGTTTCCTTAGGGTTATCGCGGTTAACGTCAGGATGGTACTTGCGGGCCAATTTACGGTACGCTTTTTTCAACTCATCTTCAGATGCTGTTTTGGCTACACCCAGCACTTCATAATAGTCTCGCTTACTCACTTCACACCATCCCAGCTATTTTATTTCTTATCTTCGTCCACCACTTTATACTCAGCATCAACTACTTTGTCATCCTGTGGAGCAGCGCCCTCAGGAGCTTGTTGACCACCTGGTTGTGCACCTTCGGCTTGCGCCGTTGCCTGATACATAGCAGTTGATAATTCATAAAGCGGCTTGGTAAGAGCTTCAGTATCAGCCTTGATCACTTCAATGTCACTGCCTTTTAACGACTCTTTAAGTTTGTTAGCAGCTTGTTGAACCTGCTCTACCAGCGCTTTGTCGGCCTTATCACCAAAGTCTTTAATGGTTTTTTCCGCATTATATACCAAAGAGTCAGCATTGTTGCGTACTTCTATTTCATCTTTGCGTTTTTTATCTTCAGCAGCATGGGATTCGGCCTCTTTAACCATTTTTTCTACTTCATCTTTATCCAGACCGCCAGAAGAAGTAATAGTAATCTTCTGTTCTTTACCTGTGCCTAAATCTTTTGCCGATACATGAACAATACCATTGGCATCAATGTCAAAACTAACTTCGATGCGTGGTACGCCCCGGGGAGCAGGCGGAATTCCTGAGAGTTCAAAGCGTCCGAGGGTTTTGTTATAGGAGGCCATTTCCCGCTCGCCCTGGAGGACATGAATATCAACAGACGGTTGATTATCAGCTGCAGTCGAGAAGGTTTGGCTCTTGGACGTCGGAATGGTAGTATTGCGGTCAATGATTTTGGTGAAAACCCCGCCCAGAGTTTCAATACCCAAAGACAGTGGCGTAACATCTAACAGCAGTACGTCTTTGACTTCGCCGACAAGTACACCGGCTTGGATAGCAGCGCCAACAGCCACACACTCGTCCGGGTTAACCCCTTTGTGTGGTTCCTTACCTAAAGACTTTTTAATGGCTTCCTGAACAGCAGGAATACGAGTAGAACCACCAACAAGAATAACTTTAGCAATATCATTTGCGGATAATCCGGCATCACTTAATGCTTGACGGGTTGGTCCCATAGTAGATTCGACAAGATCAGCTGTTAACTCATCAAATTTGGCGCGAGTCAAGTTGAGATCAAGATGTTTTGGGCCAGTTTGGTCAGCCGTTATGAACGGTAGATTAACATTGCTAGTAAGTACCCCTGACAGCTCAATCTTAGCTTTTTCAGCAGCTTCTTTCAGACGCTGCATAGCCATGCGATCATTGGCCAAATCAATACCTTGTTCTTTTTTGAATTCGCTTACCAGCCAATTTACAACACGCTCATCAAAATCATCACCACCAAGACGGTTATTGCCGCTGGTAGCCTTAACTTCAAATACACCATCGCCTAACTCAAGAATAGACACATCAAATGTGCCGCCCCCTAAATCAAATACCAACACAGTATGGTCATTGCTTTTCTCCATACCATACGCCAACGCAGCTGCTGTAGGCTCATTAATAATACGCAGCACTTCCAGGCCGGCGATAGCACCAGCATCCTTTGTGGCTTGGCGTTGACTGTCAGTAAAGTAAGCAGGTACGGTAATTACCGCCTGACTTACTGTTTCACCAAGATACGCTTCGGCGTCGGCTTTAAGTTTTTGCAAAATCATTGCCGAAATTTCCTGGGGAGTATAGTCTTTTCCTTCAATATTCACCTTATAAGTAGTACCCATATGGCGCTTGATGGAGCTAACAGTACCGTCAGGATTAGATACTGCCTGCCGCTTAGCTATCTGCCCAATAAGGCGCTCACCATTTTTTGAAAAACCTACAACGGAAGGGGTAATACGACTGCCTTCTGGATTTGGAATAACAACAGGTTCGCCGCCTTCCATTACAGCCACACAGGAGTTAGTAGTACCAAGGTCAATACCAATTACTTTTGCCATTATCGAATTCCTCCTTAAGTAAAAATCTTGTTAATTAGTTTCCTACTACTTTTACCATACTGGGACGGATTAATCGTCCCTTTACTTTGTAACCCTTTTGCAATTCTTCAACTACCATGCCATCAGGCTGGGTATCATCTTCAACCCGCATGACAGCTTCATGCTGGGCTGGGTCAAAAACAGTACCAACCGCATTGACAGACTCTACACCCATTTGGGACAGAGCATTGTGCAATTGTTTGAAGATCATTTGCACTCCTGTTGCCAATGTATCAAGATCTGTGGCCTTACTGGCCGTTGCTCTTTCAAAGTTATCTACCACAGGCAGCAGCTCACAAACAATTTGTTCAGCTACTACTGTTGATAATTCTTCCTTCTCCTGCCTGGTACGCCGCCGAAAATTATCAAAATCGGCCTGTAAGCGTTTATACCGGTCAGTCATTTCCTCAAGCAATCGACTCTTTTCATCTAACGCGGTCATAAATTCATTTACATCTTCAGGCACAAAACATATTTCAGGATTTTCGTCAGCTGTTGTTGCATCAGAAACACTTTCCTGTTTTGCCTCAAGTTGCTCTTGCTCGTTTTCCTTTTGTGTCACTAACTTTCACCTCCAAATTAAAAATCAGGCATGCTGTTATCGGCGCCGCCCGCTTTCTGGGCATTGGCTCCTTCTTCTTTCTTCTTAATAATAGTATCAATACGCAAAATAGCCACAGCCACTTCACCAGCGGCCTTTATCGCATGAAGCTTGACTGGAACAGGATCAATTACACCCCGTACCAGCATATCGACTACTTCACCAGTATCACAATCAATGCCTAACGAATCTGAGTTTTGCGCCACTTGCCTAGTCATAATTTCTTCTACTTTTTCCAGTGGATTAAAACCGGCATTCTCTACAATTTGGGACAATGGCTGTTTCAGTGCATTGGCCACACAGTCAAGGCCATAGGCAGCCATGCCTTTGAGATTCTCCCGGTATTTGATAACCTCGCGCGCCATAGCAATTTCGATTGAACCACCCCCTGGCACATAGCCGCCTTTCACTGCCGCCTGTACACTGGATGCCGCATCTTTCGCAATACGCTCGCGTTCTCCCACCACCTCTTCTGTAGCTGCGCCAACCAAAATAGTGGCCATAGGTTTGCCTTTACCACCAATGACGCGCACTTGTTCAAGCTTTTCATCCTGGTATACCTTTTCTGCAGTACCCAGGTACTTCCCAATATCGCCAGATTCTTTTTTAAGACCTGTGCGTTTAATCATACGTGCACCTGTGTGGTCGGCTACCCGCCGCAAATCTTTTGAGGATACACGCTCAATAACCATTATATTAGCATCTGTAAGTATTTCTTCAGCAGCGCTATGTACGCCCCGGTCCACCATAACTACGCTGACACCAAGCTCGACAATTTTCTGCACATTTTTCTTAAACTCATCTTGCAGATCAATATAGCGTTTAAAGCCGGTCTCGGTACTTAAGGCCTCATCTTCAATCTCTTCTGGTTCAAGCGCATCATCAACAAGCAGTAACTTGGCATCTACTATTTTTTCCGGCATTTCCTGGGACATACGTTCTTGATCAACAATAACACCCATAAAGACTTCATTGTTAGCACTAGCTTCGGCTGTGATAATTTCGGATAACTTGAAATTGTATTCATTAAGTTTTTCTACGCCGATCAGCTTAGCAGCTTCTACAACTAAATCGGCAATATCCTCATGCTCCCGCCCGGCAATCATGGCAATACTCCGCAGAATAGGGTCATTAACATCAGTAATGGTACGCGAGCGCTCGCGTACGCCTGCTAAAATTTGGGTGATACCATATTTCACACCTTCAATGACCCTAGCGACCGGTACGCCGCGCATGACTTGGTTTACACCCTCTGAGACCAGACTACCAGCCATAATTGTGGTTGTAGTTGTACCATCACCCACTTCTGCCTGTTGCGCTTTGGCTGTATTAATAAGCATTTTGGCTGCTGGATGGTTAACATCCATTTTATCTAATATAGTAACACCATCATTGGTAATAATGACTTCGCCAAAACGGTCAACCAGCATAGTATCAAGTCCTTTAGGGCCGATAGTTCCTTCCACAGCAGCAGTTATGGCCCGTACAGCATTGGCATTTGTTAACAGTGCGGCTAACCGCTCATCAACATCAGCTCCACTGCCAGCTTGCTTCAAATTCATGTAGTTCCTCCCATCTATAACACTTTATACTGTTTCAAAATTTCACCTAAATGGCGTTGCATAAACTTAAGCACTGACATGGTCTTACCATATTCCATTCTGGTAGGTCCAAGCACGGCTACAGTCCCTACTACCTGACCATCAATACGGTAGGTGGCCTGAACAACACTGCAATCATGAATGCCAGTATATTTATTCTCCTGACCAATCGTAACAATCACACCATCACTGTTGGACATGTGGAGAATATCGCATAATAACCTGTCTTCTTCAAGCATGGTTAAGAGTCCTTTGATTTTATCAACATCCCTGAATTCAGGCTGATTTAGCATTTGAGTTGTGCCGCCAAGATACACCTTCTCATTTTTATCAACAGTAAGCACTTGCTTTAAGAGTGTGATCGCTCGCTCATACACTTGAGGATCAGGCAAAATATCATTTTGGATATCTTTTAGAACCGGCGTCGTGATCCGGTCAACAGCCAACCCTCCCAAGCGGGAATTTATCGCATTGGCCACACGCCCCAAATCCTCATGATTAAGCCCCTCAGGTATGGCGATAATTTTGTTTTCTAACAGGCCTGTGTCTGTAACGATGACAACAATCGAACGTCGCTCATCCAGTGGTAAAAACTGAATGTATTTAAAGGTACATTGCGACACTTGTGGTGCCAATACCATGGATACATTACTGGTCATGCGGGACATAATCTTAACAGTTTCTTGAAAAACCTCTTCAATTCGACGCGCTTTGGTATGATACCAATTATCAATGATTGCGATATCTCTAGCGGAAATCTGAGGTGGAGCCAGTAAGCAATCAACATAAAAGCGGTAGCCTTTGACTGACGGTATTCTGCCAGAGGAAGTATGTGGTTGTTCAAGGTAGCCCAAAAGTTCCAAATCTGCCATTTCATTGCGGACGGTGGCCGGACTAATGCCTAAATCAGACTTACGGGCAATCGTCCGCGAACCGACCGGTTCGGCAGTTGATATATAATCGTCAATAATAGCCTGTAAAATTTGCCGCTTTCTTTCATCTAGCATGGGGTCCACCTCCCTCTTGTTAGCACTCGTGTCAGTCGAGTGCTAACAC
>Ga0316604_10003464_pt1 | contig 11071 bp, 8 predicted proteins | sample OWC_soil_day20_C_FD_207650 | JGI IMG/M metagenome (GOLD analysis project Ga0316604, IMG submission 207650) | Wetland soil microbial communities from Old Woman Creek delta, Ohio, United States - OWC_soil_day20_CT | ecosystem: Environmental > Terrestrial > Soil > Wetlands | place: USA: Ohio... | reverse complement strand
AACTGTGAGTGGGACAAGGCCAGCTTGAGTTGCGTGATCAAGGAGACCTGCGGCGAACTGGGGCTGAAAATGCCGCACCTGGCTATCCCGTTGCGGGTTCAGTTGTTGGGGGTGGCACAGACTCCGTCAATAGATGCAGTGCTTGAAGTGCTTGGGCGTGAACAGGTGTTGAGCCGCCTGGGATGATGCCGAGTTTCTGCAAAAAAAACCGACCCACGGGTCGGTTTTTTTATGGTGCAGCCATTTTGGGTCAGCTTGGACAGTTCAGACCGTAGGAGCGGAAAATGGCTTTGACGGCCTCGGTTGCTTCCATGGTGGGGCTCGGGGTGTCAGCCAGCTCATATTTCATGTTGAGTTGTTCCCACTTGAATTTTCCTAGCTGGTGAAACGGCAGGATATCTACGCGCTCGACATTGCCCAGCGTGGCGACAAAAGCAGCAACGCCCTGGATGTTGTCGGGCGCATCGGTCTGGCCCGGGACCAGTACAAAACGGATCCAGACCGGGCGTTTGCGGGCGGCCAGACGGCGGGCAAAATCGAGGATGGGTTCTACCGGCTTGGCTGTGACGCGCAAGTGCGTAGCGGGATCCCAGCTTTTGATGTCGAGCAGGAACAGATCTATTTCATCCAGATCTGCGTCGCTGAGGCGATCTCCGAGAAAGCCATTGGTATCCAGTGCAGTATGGATGCCCATGGCGTTGGCGCCGCGGATGACGTTCATCACGAACGGAGCCTGAACAAGCGGTTCTCCGCCAGAGATGGTGACGCCGCCACCGGCAAAGCGCAGGTAATCCTTGTACTTCTTCAACTCGTCGAGAATGTCGTCTACGCAGACGAGCCGGCCATTCTTCATTTTCCAGGTGTCAGGGTTGTGGCAATAGTTACACCGGAATTCACAGCCTGTGGTCCAGAACACCACACGCATGCCGGGGCCGTCCACTGCCGAGCCGGTTTCCTCTGAATGAAGGAAACCCCAGCGGCCTTCACGCGCGAGCTGATCTGCGTCGGTGTCATCGACAGGGTTTTCTACGGAACGCAGCTCGAAACGGCTGCCTTTGAGCGATAGCTCTGAGGGGTGGTCGGTTGATTGCATTGACAATAGTTACCTGGAAATAAAAAGTCCCGGCACCGCCTGCGCAATGCCGAGACTGGATTGTGACGCAATAAGGCTGCGCCGCAAATGGAGCGCTTGTCAGCGCTCCATGATCAAGCCACTCACATCTGCCCGTGGAACGTACGGTTGATGACGTCCAGTTGCTGGGTCTTGGTGAGCTTGATGAAGTTCACCGCATAACCCGAGACGCGGATGGTCAGTTGCGGGTACTTGTCCGGATGGTCCATGGCGTCAACCAGCGTGTCACGATTGAGCACGTTGATGTTCTGGTGGAAACCATTGACGCCGAAGAAGCCGTCCAGTGCGCGGGCCAGGTTGGCGATTTGATCCGTACGGGTGCTGCCCAAGCCACTCGGAACGATGGAGGAGGTCATGGAGATACCGTCCTGACATTCGTTGTACGGAATCTTGGCGACCGACATTGCCGATGCGGCAAAACCAAGTTTGTCGCGGCCGTGCATCGGGTTGGCCCCCGGGGCAAACGGCTCACCCTTGCGACGGCCATCCGGCGTGTTGCCGGTTGCCTTGCCATACACCACGTTGGAGGTGATGGTGAGGATGGACTGCGTGTGCATCGCATTGCGGTACGTCGGGTGCTTGCGCAGCTTGTTCATGAACGTCGTGGCAAGCCAGCTGGCGTATTGGTCGACCGTGTCGTCGTTGTTGCCGAATTTCGGGTATTCGCCCTCGGTAACATAATCGACGATCAGACCGGTTTCATCACGAACAACCTTGACCTTGGCATTCTTGATGGCGGACAGCGAGTCGGCAACGACAGACAGACCGGCAATACCGAAAGCCATGGTGCGCAGCGGGTTGTAATCGTGCAGGGCCATCTCGATACGCTCGTAAGCGTACTTGTCGTGCATGTAGTGGATGCAGTTCATCGCATTCACGTAGGTCTTGGCCAGCCATTCCATCGCGATGTCGTACTTGGCCATGACGTCGTCGAAGTCCAGGTAATCACCCTTGACCGGTTCAAAGGCCGGCATGATTTGCTCGCCGGAAACTTCATCACGACCACCGTTGATTGCGAACAGCATGCACTTGGCGAGGTTTACACGAGCGCCGAAGAGCTGCATCTGCTTGCCCACACGCATGGCGGACACACAGCAGGCGATGGCGGTATCGTCACCCCAGGCCGGACGCATCAGTTCATCCGATTCGTACTGGATCGAAGACGTGTCGATCGAAACCTTGGCACAGAACTTCTTGAAGCCTTCCGGCAGCTTCGGCGTCCAGAACACGGTCAGGTTGGGTTCCGGGGACGGGCCAACGTTGTACAGGGTCTGCAGGTAACGGAAGCTGTTCTTGGTGACCAGCGGACGGCCATCTTCAGTCACGCCACCGAGGGACTCGGTCACCCAGGTCGGGTCGCCAGCGAAGATGTCATCGTATTCCGGGGTGCGCAGGAAGCGGACGATACGGAGTTTGATGACGAAATCGTCGATGATTTCCTGAGCTTGCGATTCGGTCAGTGTGCCTTCGGCCAGATCGCGTTCAAAGTAGGCATCCAGGAAAGTGGAGGTGCGGCCCAGCGACATGGCGGCGCCGTTTTGTTCCTTCACCGCAGCGAGGTAGCCGAAGTACAGCCATTGCACGGCTTCCTTGGCGGTCGCAGCAGGCTTCGAAATATCGAAGCCGTACTTGGCGGCCATGACCTTGATTTCGTTCAGGGCCTTGAGTTGTTCGGACAGCTCTTCACGGTCACGAATGATTTCGTCGGTGGAGTGGGCGCCGTCGATGGACTTCTTTTCAGCCTTCTTGGCTTCGATCAGGCGATCCACGCCATACAGGGCGATGCGGCGATAGTCGCCAATGATGCGGCCACGGCCGTAAGCATCAGGCAAACCGGTCACGATGTGCGAGGAACGAGCTTTGCGGATGTCGTCCGTGTAAGCATCGAACACGCCGTCGTTGTGGGTCTTGCGGTACTTCGTGAAAATTTCCTTGACCTTCGGGTCCACCGGGAAGTTGTAGGCCTTCAGGCTGGTTTCAACCATGCGCCAGCCGCCGTTCGGGAAAATCGCGCGCTTGAGCGGGGCATCGGTTTGCAGACCAACGATCACTTCGTTGTCTTTGTCGATATAGCCTGCGTCGTGTGCGGTGATCGAGGTTGGGATCTGCGAAACGTCAAGCACACCTTTTGCGCGTTCTTGAACAAACAATTCGGAGAGCTTGTTCCAGATGGCTGTGGTGCGCGCAGTGGCCGGAGCCAGGAAGCTGTCGTCACCTTCGTACGGCGTCAGGTTGGACTGGATGAAACTGCGCAGATCAATAGCGTGTTGCCATTCGCCAGCTTTGAAGCCGCGCCAGGCATGTGCCACGGTGCTATTGAGGGAGAGAGTGTCGCGTTCGGACATGAAAACCTCCAGAGATGAGTAATCGAAAACTTTTTGTGCCCCGGTCGGGCTTTTTTGCACAACCCCCTTTTTGAGGGAATTGCGCCCTATTCGTTCACTATGCGTTATCGGCGCCTGCTCTTCACCCTTAAACCCCGATTTTTTTGCGCCACGGATTCGAATGAGTCCGCATCAATGCGCTTGATTCACGGGGTTTGCACGCGACATCGAAATTGCTTGCCCGTAATGCTAGTGGGCCAATTACGGAAAACCGAATCGAATGTTCGGATGTCGCTATAAAGGAATGTGAAGGTGCAGTGCACAATTTGCAAATTGTTGATTCAAAACGAAATGCGTTAAATATGTTGCCTTTGCACAATAATAACTTGCGGGATGGTTGTTGTATTTTGACCAAGCTCCAAGAAATTACTGATAGTCAGCCAAAAAAGCACAGTCTGGATTTCTGAGATGCTTGGGTGAGGCTAACAGAATCGGCCACATCAAACCTTGTTTGATAACATGTCTGCCGCTTTTATTCTGGCTTCCGCCCTTTTTCCACATGTTGTTTCCAACTGTCGAGTACGCATTGTTCTTTCTGCTCGCGCTGACCCTGGCGTGGGGCAGCCTGCGCTGGCATGCGCTGCATAAGCTGCTGTTGCTGGGATTGAGCTATGTGTTCTACGGGTTCTGGAACTGGCATTTCGTACCGCTCCTGTTGGCCATCTCGCTTCTGGGCTGGGTGGCCACGCGCGGCATCCAGCAGGGGGTGAGACCGCGTTTGTGGCTGGGTATCGGAGTGGGTGGCTGCCTGGCCGTGCTGGGGTATTACAAGTACGCCGCGTTTTTTCTGCAAAGCATCTCCGACTTGGCGGCCAGTGCAGGGATCGTCCTGCGGCTTGAAGTCGACACGCCTTTGCTGCCGCTGGGCATTTCGTTCATGACCTTCCACGCCATTTCGCTGATGATGGATGCGCTGCGTGGCAAGCTCAAGGAACCCGTTCCACTGGGTGATGCGCTGCTGTACGTGGCATTCTTTCCGCAATTGATTGCGGGTCCGATCTTGCGGGCATCCTCCTTTCTGCCACAGCTGCGCCGTGCGCCCGACCCTGCGCGGATTGATACGTCGCGGGCTTTGTTGCTGATCGTGGTGGGGTTGTTCAAGAAGGTGGTGATTGCCAATACGTTGGCGACCTTGCTGGTTGATGATCTGTTCGCAAATCCAGCCGCAATGAGCGCGAGCCAGTCCTTGTTGGGGATTTACGCTTACGCAACCCAGATCTATTGCGACTTTTCCGGGTATACGGATATCGCGATCGGCTGTGCGCTGCTCTTGGGTTACCGGTTTCCGGACAACTTCAATGCGCCGTATGTTTCGACGTCTCCCCAGGAGTTCTGGCGGCGCTGGCACATTTCGCTGTCGAACTGGCTGCGTGATTATCTCTACATTCCTCTGGGGGGCTCGCGTGCCGGGCGCTGGCGTACCGGGTTGAATCTGCTGCTGACCATGCTGCTGGGTGGTTTGTGGCACGGCGCGGCATGGAGTTTCGTGGCCTGGGGAGGCTGGCATGGGTTGATGCTGGTGGTGCATCGGGAATGGGATCGCTTCTGGCGCACCCGTGTGGCGCCTTGGCGGCAGTCGGTAGGGTGGCGATGGGTGGCCCGGTTGCTGCTGTTTCATGCGGTGTGTCTGGGCTGGGTGTTTTTCCGCAGCGGGGATTTCCCTTCGGGGCTGGCCGTGCTCGCCCGGCTGGGATCGGGGGCCTGGCAGGCCGATCTGCCTTTAGGGCCTTTGCTCTGCACATTGGCCGGGATTGGCCTGCAATATGTTCCGGCCCGCTGGACCTTGCGCATCCAGTTGCTGGGTATCCGCCTGCAGCCGCTGTTGCGTGGTGCGGCGTTTGCGAGTCTGCTGGTTCTCATCGAAATCCTCGGGCCAAGTGAGCCTGCCCCCTTCATTTATTTCCAGTTCTGAGCATGCTGCGTCGTTACGATTCCCTCTCCCGAATGTTGCTGACGGTGCTGGTTGCGGTGCTGGTCGGGGTTTTTCTCGAAGCGGATGGTCTGCATCTGTGGGCTGAGCGTCTGGGCTTGGGGGCATGGCGGGAACGCGTCCTGCCGGTTACGGAGACCTGGCAGGATTGGCTGGCTCCCCTGGGGTTCTCCTGGCCGAGAACAGCAGCATTGGCTGCCAAGGCCGATCTGGCGCCATTGATGTTGGGGCACTTGAATGCGCCAGCGGCCAGGGATGTGGACCTGCGCAGCATGCAGGATCTGGGAGCACTGCCGGTTTCGGTCGAGGTGGTGTTGCAGACGCCTTATCTGCGCATTCCCTTGCAGGCGGGGCTGTCGTCCAATCCCGGTTTGTCCGCCGACTTGCTGGTTGCCACTGCCCCACTTTTGCCTGCGCCTGCCAGTGCCTTGCCTCTGGATGTGGGCGATGGTTTGCAGATAGCCCTGGCAGGCGACTCCATGATGGCGGTCGGTCTGGCGCCGACCTTGACACGCGGTTTGGGTGTCGACAAGGGCGTGCGGCTGCTCAAGGCCTATCGTTCGGGCACCGGCCTGGCGCGGCCCGAGGTCTATGACTGGCTGCAGCAATATCCGCTGATGCTCGGGGCAACGCGTCCGCAACTGGTGATCTGCGCTTTGGGTGCGAACGATGGTCAGAATGTACAGGTCGGCAAGAAAGTACTGGAGTTCGGCTCGCCTGAATGGGATGCGTTCTACCGTGAGCGCCTAACGGCCTATCTCGACATGCTCCTCAAACCGCAAACACGTGTGCTCTGGGTCGGGATGCCGGTGATGAAGGAGCGGCGTTTCGCCCAGAAGATGCTGCACATGAATGCGCTGGTGCGGACCGAGTTGCAGCGCTATCCGGCCGTGACCTGGCTGGATCCCAATCCGGTGCTGGGATACGCCGACAATGTGTTTGCCCAGTATCGTGCGGATGAGCGCGGCAAGCTGGTCAAGATGCGTGCCGATGACGGTATCCACATGACCGACGATGGGGCAGCCTATCTGCTGGCGCCAATCCGTGACTGGCTGGCGCGTACCGCGCCATTGACCAGACCGGCGGCAGCGGGTGGTCAAACGACCGGGTCGGTCAGCGAGGACTCCGGTCGTACGCTTTGATCAGTTTGGACAGGGATTTTCGCTGAGGGCTTCGGCATAGGGCTTGCCGCTTGGCCACAGGCCGAGAAAACGGTTGTCTGCGCGACTGCGATTGAAAATCTCGTCGGGATAGGGGGCGCCATCGACCCAGTCGAGCAAGCGGGTCGCCAGCCGCCAGTAACCGTAATAATCGAGCAGATTGAGTGACGCGGAGGCTTCGAAGTCATTCCGCCCGGGAATGCTGCTTGGGACACGGGCGCGCGAATCCGGGAAATCGTAACGACTGTCGGGCGCTCCTGGCGAACCATGGCCTGCCTGGATGCGGACACCCTCATCGCTGTCTGATGGAAAGAAAAGCAGGGCGCGTTTCTGCTCGGGCAGGTGACACAGGCGTGCGGCAATGGCGCGGGCAGTCGGTACGCCAATGCCGGTATCGGCCAGGCCCGAAACCAGTACAGTGGGCAGATCCGCCGGCAAGGTTTCGACCCGGCCGATGATGCTTTCGGCCAGTGCCCCTTTGGCGACGTGATGGGCGTCTCCCGGCGAAATCAGCAGCAGGGCACGCGGGGCCGGCAGTCCATAGCTTTCCGGTCTGAGCGCCAGGTTCAGGGAAATCGACGCGCCCATCGAAAAGCCCAGATACAGCACCTTGCGCGTATCGACCAGCTCGGGGTGGCGCATCTGCACCAGCGCCAGTGCTGCTGCATCGGCTTGTGCGGCAATCGTCGTGACGCGCTGTGGAGGCGTCTGGTCACCATCCTGATACACCGGGTAGATCACGACAGCACCGCGACGGACCAAGAGATCAATCAAGCCGCCGAAGTTTTTCGGATTCATGCCCAGCCAGCCGTGCTGGAACAGAACCAGCGGGGCGCCTTGGGCTGAGGGATTCTGCGGCATGAAAACATATGCACGGGCCGGGCCATCGCCAACCGTCAAGACTTCCACGCTGCGATGCACGCGTTGTGCCTGCCAGCTTTCCGGCGAATAGCGTCGGGCCAGCGTCTGTGGATCGGTCTGCGCGCAGAGCAGTGTCGGCAGCAGGCTGGCAAACAGCAGGGTGAAGAGATGGCGGCAATGCAGCATGGTGGATGGGAACAGGAAAGCGGGCAGGGTGTGAAAGCAAAAAGCCCGGCGCAGGGCCGGGCTTATCAAGCTATCGTGCAATCCGCTTATTCGACGCGGATGTTGGAAGCTTGCTTGCCCTTCGGGCCTTCGGTGATATCGAAGGTCACGCGCTGATTTTCAGCCAGGGAGCGGAAGCCCTTGGACTGAATTGCGGAGAAGTGGGCGAAAAGGTCCTCACCACCACCATCCGGTGTGATGAAGCCAAAACCCTTGGAGTCGTTGAACCACTTGACGGTACCAGTTGCCATGTTTGAAGCATCCAAAAAAGTACAAAAAACCGGGCCGGGCCCGGCGTGATCGAAATTCAAGCGGGAGGGCTGATTACCGCGTGTCGCCGAGGCGGACACTGGGAGACAGCCACACAGCACTGCTTGAAAACCGTGCTCGCGACTATGCCGGGTTGCGTCCGGCTTGGCAAGCGCTTTTTATGCAACACGGCTGTGTGTTGCCAGGGCTGTTTGTTTGTGCCGACAAAGCCGCGCTCAGCGCGCGGGTTTGTGCTTGACGCTGACCACCTGATAGACCCCGCCGAAGAGGGTTTCCTTGTGCCAGTCGTAGCGCTCGGGTTCGCTCGCGAAGCTTGAAATTTCGTGTTCCCACAAGGCGTTGGCGAAGGGCTCAAGCAAGCGGTTGACCAGCTTGAGGATGTAGCGCACCGGCTGCCAGCGTGCCGGGCCGTGGTAGTCAACGAACAACACTTCGCCGTGGGCCGGCATTTGCGCCAGCATGTTGTCGACGATGCGGCGCTTCCAGTCATCCGGCACTTCGTGCAGGAGCATGAAATTGCAGATCAGGTCGTAATGCCGGTCGGGTTCGCCGGCATACAGCGCGGCATCCTGGCGGATCACCCTGGTCCAGGGCATGGCATCGAGCTTGCTGTGCCCGTGCGCTATCTGGATCGGTGTGACATCGGTGAGGTGGAAGCAGCCTTCCGGGCCGGCCCTGCGAGCGGCCCGCTGTACCAGATCGCCATACACGTGAGCAACCTGCCAGACGCGCATGCCGGGGCGGATGCGCTCAAGGTAACGGCGCATCATCCGCTGGTCGTTGCCGAAGAGCAGCGTCTTGACGACGATGTTGTGATCGAGCCAGCGAACCCAGGCAGGATTAACATATGCCCAGTCATACACTTCGTTCATGTAGGCGGGAATTTCCAGCGTGGTGACGGGGTGGCAGGATTTGGAGCTGGTGTGGCTGAGCTGCTGATCTTGCTCGGCAGTCTCGTAAGTCGTGTCAATCATAGCGTGAAACCGGTTTCAGACCCGTGAAACGATAGCAGCAGCCAATTCCTGAGAACTTGCGCTGGGCCAAAGTTTGCGACAAAGGCGTGTGACAGGATTTGCGTGACGGAAGGACTGCATGCGGGTGGCCACTGAAAGACATGGCCGCAATCAAGGTGGATTCACTTTTCGGGGGTGTCATGCGTGTCGTGCAGTGGAGTGAAGCGCTCAGCGTGGGGAACGGACAGATGGATGCCGATCACCGAGAATTGTTCGGATTGCTCGAACGCCTGCGTCTGGCGGTGCAGGAAAATCAGCCGGAGCCGCTCCGGGTCGAGATTCTGGGCGAGCTGGTGAGGTTTTCCGAAAAGCATTTCCGGCTGGAGGAGTTGCTCATGGCCCGTGCGCAGTTTCCTGATCAGGCTTTGCATCGGGCCGAGCATGAAAAACTGCTGGCCCAGATCCGGGAACTGTATGCCAAGGTCAGCAAGGGCGATCTGCCTTTGTCGCTGTCCGTGTTCCAGTTCCTCTATGGCTGGCTTGCCCGGCATATCGAGGTCAAGGACAAGGTTCTGGCCTCAACCTTGCCGCCGCACGCGCCGGATTGATCCAGGCTGTCCTGCCGGGTTCAGGCCGGTTTCTTGACGAATTGGATCGTTTGAGCGCCGGGTGGCGAGCTGCGCAGGATGTGTTTCTTCATCTTGCCCATTACGTGCATCTCGCAAGGTCTGCAATCAAAACGCAAGTGGAAGGTCTCGTTGCCGGAGACCAGCGTCATCGGCTCGGCACGTACCTGACCTTGCACGCCTTGTATGCCCTTGGCCTGCTTCGGGCATAGATTGAAAGAGAAGCGCAGGCAGTGCTTGGTCACCATCAGGCTGACTTCGCCGGCTTCTTCATGCGCTTCATATGCGGCGGCGATCAGGCTGACGCCGTGGCGCGTGTAGAACTGGCGCGCGGCCTTGTTATAGACGTTGCCCAGATAGTCGAGTGTGTCGGCCGGATAAGGCTGGGGCGGCTCGGTCTCTGCTGCGCGTTGCGGGCGTGGATGTGCGGCCAGCCGCGCGGTTTCCAGCGCGGCAACGCCTTCCCGGCGTAGTGCATTGAGCTGGCTGGCGGGCAGATACCAGGGCTGGCTGCAAGTGATGCGGATTTCCTCGGTGCTGAAGATCGTGTTGCCGAGTTTGCCGAGCTGTTCGCGCAGCGTGCTCTCGAAGCGCTCGGCATGCTGGGCAGGCTGTCTGGTACAGGCCAGGGTGGCTTGCGCATGCACGCCATCCTCGTCCCGCAGATTCAGGCGAAAGCCTGTCGGGATCTCCTCGAAATGCATGCTCAGGGCGATGTGGCGCCGGGCAGAAGGCTTGGTCAGCGCCTGTTCCCAGGCGTGGTCGCGATTGCGATGGATTTCGCTGCCGACCACCAGACCCGGGTGTTCGTGCATGGTCTGGTTGGGCTGGATCTTCCAGCGTTTGTCAGCCAAGGGTTTGGCAACGTTGACCTGCAGGCCGAAGACTTCGCGTTTATGCGAGTAGCTCAGTCCGTCGCCATTGGCGAGCGGCAGATCAGACTCCATCTCGAAGCCGTCCGCCAGCACGCGCACGACGGTTCCCAGCCGGGTGCCGACGTAGCTGGGTGAATCGAAGGCGCCGATGTCATCCTTGCGGCCAGTGGCGAAGTAGTCCGTGTGTTCGCGGTGAAAGCTCTTGTCCGGGTCGGGTGTGAACAGCAAGGAGGTCACGCCGCTGCTGGCACGGGCCAGCTCCGGCCGATGCGTCAGCAATTCGTCAAGCAGGCGCCGGTAGTGGCCGGTGATGTTCTTGACGTAGGCCATGTCCTTGAGGCGGCCCTCGATCTTGAAGGAGCGCACACCCGCGTCGACCAGTGCGGCGAGGTTGGCGCTCTGGTCGTTGTCCTTCATCGACAGGAGATGCTTCTCGAAGGCTACCACGCGGCCCTGCGCATCTTTCAGGGTATAGGGCAGGCGGCAGGCTTGCGAGCAATCGCCACGGTTGGCGCTGCGTCCGGTCTGCGCGTGCGAGATGTTGCATTGGCCCGAGAAGGCCACGCACAGCGCGCCGTGCACGAAGTATTCGAGCGCTACATCGGGCGGGACTGCCGCACGTACGCTGGCGATTTCCTTGAGGGAGAGTTCGCGC
>Ga0316604_10003463_pt1 | contig 11071 bp, 7 predicted proteins | sample OWC_soil_day20_C_FD_207650 | JGI IMG/M metagenome (GOLD analysis project Ga0316604, IMG submission 207650) | Wetland soil microbial communities from Old Woman Creek delta, Ohio, United States - OWC_soil_day20_CT | ecosystem: Environmental > Terrestrial > Soil > Wetlands | place: USA: Ohio... | reverse complement strand
TCCTTTTTTGTTTTTACCATTCCCGCTTTTGGTAGTGATGAGGATCACACCGTTTGCAGCACGGCTACCGTACAAAGCTGCAGCGCTGGCGCCTTTAAGCACGGTAACGGTGGCGATATCGTCCGGACTTACATCGGAGATAGGGCTACCGTAGTCAACAGTCACCTGGCCTACAGGAACGGTTGGGCTTCTGTTAGCCGAAGCGACAGGTACTCCATCCACCACGAACAAAGGCTGGTTATTATTAGCGATAGAGCTGGCACCACGGATGGTGATCAGCACAGAACCACCGGGGTCAGAGCTGGCAGAGCGGATGTCCACACCTGCCACTTTGCCGGAGAGGCTGTTTACAATGTTCACATCTTTTACAGTGCTTACTTTAGAACCGTCGAGGGTAGCGATAGAATAACCCAGTGCTTTTTCTTCACGTTTGATACCTAAAGCAGTCACCACTACGGCAGAGAGATCCTTTACATTGGGCATGAGCTGAATGTTCAGCATAGCAGCAGTACCCGCTTTAACAATCTTGCTGGTAAAGCCAACAGCGTGCACTAATAAAGTGGTAGGACCATTTACTTCGATGGTATAGCGGCCCTGATCATCAGCCATCACAGATTTGTTGGTGGTTTGATCGGTGATGATAGCACCGGGTACAGGTTCGCCTTTATCGTTGGTGATAGTACCGTTGATGATTTTGTGATCATCGTTGGTGGCTTTGTGATCATCGTTGGAAATGGTGATCGCATTAGCGGTAGTAATACGCTGGATCGCGTAGTCTTTATGACCCAGTTCAACGATAGTAAGGCCCAGTGGTTGGAGGGCTTGTGCTACCTTGCTGGCATTGAAAGCGCCCTGTTGCGGGAACTGTTCAAGGTATACAAATTTGTTAGCGACAGTCGCGCTGTTGTAGTTAAAATTCACATGAAAAATGTCTTCCATTTTCTGGAGTGCTGTAATCAGCGAGACCTTTTCACTTACATAGTTATAGGCGATCGGAGCAGTGTGGGCCCTTACCTGCCAGACTTCCAGCAATAGGAGGACAGTCAGGACAACGTACCTGTTCAATTTGCGTTTCATAAAAGATTATTGCGCTTTCTAGTTTACGAAGTAATAATAGCTTATTCGAATACAATAGTATGATTAGCCTGGACTATTAACTGGTCATTGTACACTGACCGAATAGCTGCCAGGAGAATGTCTGTATTGTCTAAGGGACATGAGCCGGAGAAGCGTTCCATTTGTAATTTGGTGCTTTTCCACCGGACGTGAAAACCGTAATTTTCTTCCAGTATGGCGGCAACTTTATATAGTGGTGTATTTTTAAAGATCAGACGGCCGTTCTTCCAGGATGTGAAGGTCTCTGGATTGATACGGGTCATCATTTTGTTGGTGGCATCGAGGTGGATCATTTCACCGGGTGTGAGGTGTAGGGTACCTGCGCTTTTCGCCCATCCTGCACCGGTTACATTTACCTTGCCTGATTCCAGCAATACTTCAATCTGTTGTTTACGATTGTAGATGTTGAATGCGGTACCGAGAACAGCTACATCCATGCCACCGGTATGTACTTTCAGGTCATGGTGTTCACCGCTGAAGTAAGCTTCCCCTTCGATCCATACTTCGTGCCCTTTGTATTTTAAAGTAGTGTTGGCATTTAGTAATACTTTGGAACCATCCGGCAGGTTTACTTCTTTCGTCATAGCGATACCGGTGTGAATGGTGGTGCTACGGTTATTGAATAATATACCTGTAGTAATAAGCAATAACAGTGATGCAGCGGCGGCTGTCCAGCGGTATAGCAGCATACGGCGTTGGCGGCCAAGTGTGGTATCGAATCTATCCTGCATTTCAAGCATATCTTCGGGAGAAGGTCCGTTTTCATTTTCTTTCAACAAAGAAAGTAAGGTGAAAGCGGTGTTCACATCATCATGACGATCCGGGTGGGCGGCGAGCCATTGTTCCCAATGTGCGCGGGCCTTTTCATCTGACTGATCGGCCCATGCTCTGAAAGAGGGATTGGTCATCAGATCCGCTACTGTATATTGTTCTTGATCCATTGTTATTAGTAAGAGGGAGGAAATGAATCGAATACCCTCAGGAAATTTTAAGTTTTTTTTTGATGATAGTTGTTTTATTTCTTGTGATGGTATCTTATATCTTATTCCTGACTGACTAGTACTAATAAGTGATAGAAAGTAATTTGGATACGTTAAGAAATTATGATCATTTTTTTGTGATGGCATCTCGCTTCTAATACATGACTGATTGCTATTTATAAGAGGGAGAAAGTGATTCAAATACCCTCAGGAAATTTTAAGTTTTTTCCGGTTACAATTGTTATTTCTCATGATCACATATCGCTACTCATTCCTGACCAGTTGCTATCAATAAGAGGCTGGAAGTAATTTGAATACCCTAAGTAAATTTTATGTTTTTTCGGTTACAGCAGTTCAGTGAGTTGCTTATTTTTCGTGATGGTATCACGCATTTCGTCCAGCGCTCTATAGATGAGGGTTCTGGCGTATTTCACTTCTTTCATAGACATGATTTCAGCAATACTTTCGTAACCGATATTTTCGAAGAAATACAAATAAATTGCTTCACGCTGACGGTTGCTCAGTCCATTAATAACGTGCTGTACCAACTGTTTGCGATTATGCAATTCCTGTTGTTGAATGATGGGATAATCGGCGGAGAGATCTAGGTAAAAGCCATAGCTTTCATCGTTGCCCAAATCCTCGGTGGATCTGGCTTTCTGCTGGCTGATAACACGCAGCAGTTTACGACGTACAGCGATCATGAGATAGCTCTTTAAATGCTGTACATTATTACGCCGGGAACGGCTGGTAAATAGCTCAATAAAAAAATCCTGTAATACATCTTTGATCAGGCCCTTGTCGTCGGTGAACCTGTTACAGTATTTGAATAGTATAGGGAACCAATAAGCCCACACACTGTCGAATGCCCGCTTATCCCCTTTGCAAAACTGTTCCCAAAGTTGTATTTCATCGTTTTGTCCCACTGCCATACGACTTGAGTAGGTGCAAAGCTATTCTATAATGAGATGGGAGTATATTAACTTTTTGTTAACCGTTGTTAATCCGTACTTTTACGTTCAAGCCCAACCATTTAACCTGGATGCCATCATTAAAGAATAATATTCTGTTGTACCTGTTATTGTTTGTGTCAATGCCTGCCATTGCCCAGAAGACAGGTAAAATTTATGGTCAACCCGCTGATACAGTAACGCGGCAAACGCTCAAAGATGCTTATATCACTATATTAAAAGGTACGAATGTACAGAAGTTGGTATTTTCCAATGCCAGTGGTGGGTTCAGTTGCGGAAATTTAGCGTGAAGGCTTTCACCACCTGATCTTCAGTCCTAATTCCTTCTTCATTGTCAGCAGTGCTTCTGCATTTCCTTTTGCATCATCTACCGGATGATGTGTATGCTTTGTTACCCGCAGATGTTTAAAGTTCTTAAACATATCCTTTTCCATTCCTTTGAAAAGGCTTCCTAAATTCTGCGAACTATGACCAAATGGATTGATCCCAATAAAGTGATGAAAATACCATGCAATGAACATACTATCAAAACCATTATTATCACTGATCAGGATAGGACGATCCTTTCCACAAACCGTTTCAATCCAGGTTTTGAATTCCGCCATCACAATTTTGGGTTCTTTAAAAGTCTTTGTTTCTTCTCTGCTAAAACCAGATACAGCGAGTGCTTCAGGAATATACTTTTCAGAAATAGGAGCTAACTGACCGTAAAAGGTCTGATCTAATTTTTCGTTTACGAGCACGGCACCAAATGAAATCATGGAAAAATCTCCGGGTATAGGGCCATCGCTCTCGATGTCTACCATAATGTAAGGCATGGGGTTATAATTTAATTTACTAAAATCTGCGCAAGATACGGCAAAATGTGTAAACTGACAAAAGGTACGGGGAGGTATATTGCGATATGACCAGGTATTTGAAGCATTTTCTCACTAAGCAGGCATACTTACATGGTAATATGACCAGATATTTGAAGCTATTTTCTATTAAGCAGGTATTCTCAAATAGGGATCTGACCAGGTATTTAACGCTATTTCTTTTTAAGCAGGCATTCTTAAATTGCAATATCCAACGATATCTGACACCTGTTCTGATCATCCTTTTCCCGCTGATTTCTTCTGTTGCTTTTGCACAGCATCCCGGAGCAGTTGTATTTTCTTCTGCAAAATTTAAAACAGGTGATGCTGCACTTTGGGCTTCTTCATCGTTTGATGATCGTTCATGGGGGACTATTGTTCCGGGTAAGGTTTGGCAGGAACAAGGCTATCCTGATTACCATGGATATGCGTGGTACCGGTTTCATGTTCGGTTACACAAGAGCGGGCATTGGCAAGATAGCTTACGGATATTTCTCGCACATGTGAATGATGTGGATGCTACCTATTTGAATGGTGTATTAATTGGTAAAACAGGTACTACGCCGGAGGATAAAGGTGGGTATGTAAGTAAATGGCCGAATGTGCGGTCGTATCACTTAGCGGCAGATCATCCGGCTATAAAATGGGATAAGGAGAATGTGATAGCGGTGAGGGTGTATGATGGCGGTGGCACCGGAGGGATATTTATGGGACAGCCTTTTGTAGATATGTTGGAGAAGGTGGATGGGATCAGTGTGAGTTTGGGTAATATTAAGAATAACTTTGGCCTGCGAATAGAAGGGACCTTTAGTTATTCAGTTTTAGATGAAGGCCGGGAGATTAAACATGCTTCTATTCCAACAAGTCTTGCTCCCCTTGAAGAGAAAACCTTTCCAGTTGATGCACCTCAGAAAGATGGCATTGTATTTAAATACACATTCAAAGAAACGGGCACTGGTCTGACCACACAAGGACAGATAATAGTCCCTTACATTCAAACACCCGCGCCAGGTGTATTCCCGAGAATCAATAATGCGTTGGTATCAGGTGCACGTCCCGGCCATCCTATATTATTCCGTATCGCAGCTACAGGCGCCACACCTTTAACTTATAAAATAACAGGATTGCCATCCGGTCTTATACAGGAAGGAGCTATCATAAAAGGATCCATAGCTGCTGTTGGCCACTACCCTATTCAAATACAGGTATCTAATTCCCATGGTACTACTTCAAAAACGATCCTGATAAAAGTCGATTCTCTTTTACAACTCACGCCTCCTATGGGGTGGAACAGCTGGAACTGCTGGGGCCTGAGCGTAAGCGAAGATAAAGTAAAAAACTCTACACAGGCGTTGATTGACAAAGGCCTCGCAGATCATGGCTGGTCTTATATCAACATTGACGACGGTTGGCAGGCAGCAGCACGCAATGCAGATGGTACTCTTTCACCCAATGAAAAATTTGGAGATATGAAAGGACTCGGTGACTGGCTACACAATCAAGGTTTAAAATTCGGTATCTACTCCTCCCCCGGCCCACTGACCTGTGGCGGTTTTCTGGGTTCATATCAACATGAATCAGCCGATGCAAATGTCTATAGTGCATGGGGAGTAGATTATCTAAAATATGACTGGTGTAGTTATGTGCAAACAGATACGTCATTAGCTGCTTATATCTATCCGTTCAAAGTGATGCAGCAGGCATTGGCGTCGCAAAAAAGGGATATTGTATACAATCTTTGTCAGTATGGGATGAAGCGGGTATGGGAATGGGGGCCATCTGTCAATGCCCAAAGCTGGCGTACGACAGAAGATATCGATGATACATGGGAGAGCCTATATAATATCGGGTTTAGTCAGGGGCCACTGGCACCGTATGCAGGCCCAGGTAAATGGAATGATCCGGATATGATGATCATAGGTCAGGTGGGTTGGGGAGAAAGTCTGCATCCTTCCAGATTGACACCTGATGAGCAATATACGCATGTAAGTTTGTGGAGTTTGTTATCAGCACCGTTGTTGATTGGTTGCGATATTAGCAAACTGGATAGCTTTACGTTGAATTTATTGACGAATGATGAGGTGATTGCGATAGATCAGGATACATTAGGGAAGCAGGCGGTACGGGTGAAGGATAATATCTGGGTGAAGGAATTATCTGATGGTAGCAAGGCAATTGGAATATTTAATTTAGATACAGTATATCGTGATATCACCTTATCATTTAAAGAGGTAGGACTGCCATCAAAAGTATTATTACATAATGTATGGAGACAGCGTGATGAAAGATTTTGCACAGATAGCTTTCGTGCAAAAATACCACCGCATGGGGTAAAATTGCTAAAAGCCTTTCCTGTTATACAAAGTACAATTGAGGTTAAAAGTTTACGCTCTGAAGATACAATCCCGTCTACCTTACATGGCATCTTTTTTGAAGAAATCAGTCATGCAGGAGAAGGGGGATTATATGCTGAAATGATTCAGAACAGGGGATTTGAAGAGAGTCGGATACCAGCGGGGACTAAACTGGCAAATGGTATGCTGGAGGCGCCGCCAACAGAATGGAAAATGGAATGGCCTTATAAGAGTGACTGGCCGGCATGGTCGGTAAATAGGGATAGTATTGACGACAAGGTTGTATCCGGGACTAATGAAAAATTAATTTCTCCCAATGTTTCTCTGACTATAGATCATCCTTTATCGGCTGCTACACCACACTCATTAAAACTACAAGCCCCTGCCACCTTAATCAATGAAGGCTTTTGGGGTATTGCTGTAAAAGCTGGAGAAAGCTATCAACTATCTTTCTATTTAAGAGGGTATAAAGGTACTGTCACAGCAGGTTTAACATCTCACGATCATATCATAGCTGCACATCAATTTGATATTGCCACTAATAATGACTGGCAAAAATACGAATGTGTACTTGTGCCAGATAGTACGGCTGACAAAGCAAAATTCTTTTTAGACTTTGGCTCGAAAGGCACTGCATATGTAGACTTCGTTTCGCTATTTCCTATCAAAACTTTTCACAACAGACCTAACGGCTTACGCAATGATATTGCTACCTTCATCGACAGTCTGCATCCATCCTTTGTAAGATGGCCAGGTGGCTGCTTCGTAGAAGGCATTACCATTGAAAGCGCGCCCAACTGGAAAAACACGATTGGTAAATTAGAAAATCGCCCAGGTACATTTAGTCCGTGGGGATATTGGAGCAGCGATGGATTTGGATACCATGAATATTTGCAATTCTGTGAAGATATCCATGCAGATGCATTGTTTGTATTCAACGCTGGTACATCCTGCGAATACCGTAGCGGCACATCAGTACCAGATTCATTATTACAACCCTACATTCAGGATGCACTGGATGCAATAGAATATGCCATAGGGCCGGTTACATCCAAATGGGGAGCTGTAAGGACTTCCAACGGGCACCCCACACCTTTTCCATTGAAATATGTAGAGGTAGGCAATGAACAGCATGGCCCTGTCTATGCAAAGCGATATAATCGCTTTTATGATGCCATACATGCAAAGTATCCAAACATTACCATCCTGGCCAGCATGGGCATCGGTGATGTAAACAGGCATACCTTAGACAGTATGCAACATGTACAACGGGTAGATGAACATGCTTACAAAGATGCTTATTGGAGCATGCGGAATTTCGATCACTTTGATAAATACAAACGTGGCGACTGGGATATGTATGTAGGAGAATACGCCACCAATTCCGGCGTAGGCACAGGTAATATGCAGGCGGCAGTAAGTGATGCGATTTATGTACTCAGCATGGAGAAGAATGCTGATTTAGTAAAGATGTCTTCTTACGCTCCTCTTTTAGTAAATGAACACGATGTAGACTGGCCGGTTAATCTTATTCATTTTGATGCAGCGAATAGTTATGCGCGTATTTCTTATTATGCTATTAAATTACTCGCAGATAATAAAGCGGATTTCAATCTACCTACATCAGTTACTGTTTCTTCTGATAATGACGCCCCACTTTATTCAGGAGGTATTGGTGTAGGCACATGGGATACAGAAGCTGAATTCAAAGATATCAAAGTAAATGGTCAGGCATTTGATCTTTCAGAATGGTCATTTCCAAGAGGAGCCTGGAAAGTTACTGATTCTTCTATTGCGCAAACTGCGGAAGGCGCACAGCAACTGGCAGTATTAAAAAACCACTCTTTCGATAGTTACACATTAACACTGAAGGCACGCAAAACAGGTGGGGTCAATGCGTTCATGATCCCGTTTGCAGTATTGGATAGTAATACTTATTTACGGGCACATATTGGTTCATGGTGGAATAGTCATTGTGTATTTGAAAGTGTTACGAATGGGTATGATGTAGCGGGGATTTCAGATCAAAAGAAAATGAATCCTTTGGAAACCGGGCGTTGGTATGATGTAAAATTAGACGTGGGCAAGGATACAGTGAAGTGCTTTTTAAATGATACATTGATTATGCAATATATCCCGCCGCAGAAATTCTATAGTATAGCGGGGAAGGCGAAGAATGGGGATGTTATTGTAAAAGCGGTAAATGGGTATGGTTCATCAGTAATGGCGGATATTAAACTTGAAACAGCGGGGAAGCATGTTTTAGTAATTAGTTCCTTATCGGCTCCTGCGAATGCGGAGAATAGTATGGAAGCGCCGATGGAATATGTACCGGAGACGTTGGTGGGAGATTCTTTGCAAGTGGTATTAAAGCCGAATTCGGTGAATGTAATCAGGATATTACATTAGTCAAGACTGGTACTATCTTGTGCTTATAAGAAATCTTCCGGCATAATTATATGGAATCAAAATAATTAAAGCCCCGCTGTTCGGCGGGGCTTTAATTATAATATATTATCTACCTTAATATACTGGCAAGCGTAAATACTTCCGCCTGCTGCCTTAGCAACACTATTTAACCTTTAGTAGCTCCACCGGCACAGGATTGTTCGTAATGAACTCCTTTGCCTTTTCATATTGTTTGATAAAAAAAGTAAGATATCTCACCAACAAACTTTGTTATAATTTTACCTAACTTTGAGGCACTTGTTTTCATACAAGCATTTATTATCATTTATCTATGGGTTAAAATTTTATACATACGATGGCTAAGATTAAGGTCAAAAACTTCGGGCCGATAAAAGAAGGATTCAAAGACGAATGGATAGACCTTAAAAAGGTAACACTTTTTATTGGAGATCAGGGTACTGGTAAAAGTACGCTGGCCAAACTTATTTCTACATTTAAATGGATAGAAAAGGCGATTACCAGAGGTGATTATCCCAAAAGTTATTTTGAGCAAAAGGATGCTTTCAGAAGCCGTTTGGAGTATCATAAAATCAGCCATTATCTTCCAGAATACGCTGATTTATTTGGTCAAACAAAGGAAATTGAACCAGAAATAGCATATCAGGGAGAAGCAGTAGATATAGTTTATACGCCCAGGCATCTTAAAATAACAGAAAAGGCTAAAGATAATTACCTTTTGCCCCAAATTATATATATACCTGCAGAGCGAAACTTTCTTAGTGCAATAAGCGATCCGAAAGCCATTCGCTTAGTTTCAGAGCCACTAATTGAAATGCTTTCCGAGCTTGAAAATGCAAAAAAGAATATAAATGACACACTAAGATTGCCTATTAATGGAATGTTGCTGAAGTATAGTTCGACCAGGGATGAGTTATTTTTGGTTGGAGATGGTTATCAGGATAATCTTTATCGTGCTTCAAGTGGCTTTCAATCTGTAGTTCCATTATATTTAGTAACGTGGTATCTCGCCAATATTGTTAAAGGTAACTTTAATTCAGCCAGGGGACCAATGAGTACAGATGAGTCTAAAAGGTTTAAAGATGCTGTTAGTGAAATATTGAGAAACCCCGACTTATCAGAAGAGTTGCGTCGTAAAGCGATATCAGCACTTTCTTTCCAGTTTACCAAAACAGCATTTATAAACATAGTAGAAGAACCTGAGCAAAATTTATTTCCTACTTCCCAATGGTCACTTATGGGAAGCCTATTGGAGTACTACAATCTAAGTAAAGGCAATGAACTAATCATCACTACTCATAGTCCTTATATTATAAGTTATTTGACCCTGGCAGTAAAAGCATGGAGTGTATATCAAAAAATCGAAGATGCAGGAAAGGAAGAATTACTGGAAGAAATTGAAAATGTTGTACCATATAATTCGGCTTTGAATTCAGAAGACTTAGTCATCTACGAAATTGATAATAAGGGCGAAGTAATAAAACTTGATAATTATAAAGGCCTTCCATCAGATGAAAACTACCTGAATGAAATGCTGGAGAATTCAAACATTTTATTTTCTCAACTTTTAGATATTGAAGATAAATGCCGATAGATTTTTTTAGTGCACACCACACACAATCAAATCAGGAGGAATTTGGGCTTTGTGATGATCCTTCTCCTGCTAAAAATCCATCCTATATTTTAGAGGTAGATAAATTTAAATGGATTGGTATTGTAAAAAATCCAGGTAGAATACAAACGGATTTTTATGGACTGGATCATGCTATACGAATTCCCTTACCATCTCCCAATGAACAATATATTGAGAGTTTGTGCGACGGCTTATTGGTGCATGACAACCAACTTTCTTTTGTCGAACTGAAAGAACGAATAAGTAAGACTAAATGGATCAGTAAATCAACAGATCAGATCATTAATTCGATCAGATTATTTGCAGATAATCATAACATACATGATTACGATAAGATTACTGCAAGAATTTGCAATAAATTGAAACCTCAGTTAAATCGAAACTGTGCAAACTCTCTTCAGAAATTCCGGGATGAAATGCGAAAGTATAATCATAAACCAGAGGAGACCAAAGAGTTGATTGTACAGCAAGACATCAATATATAGCCTGCGCTTAATTCAGGTATATGCCTTACCTTTGTGGCATATACCTATGCATATTGACTCCACTCTTCAAATAGGCGCTTACCATTTACAACACTGCGAAGATTATTTATTCCATGATCACATCGGTACCGACAGATTGCTATGTGCAGTCATGGATGGATGCACGATGGGTACGGATAGTTATTTCATTTCTACTTTAGTAGGGAAATTGCTACGTAAGATTGTAAAAGAACGACATTATCTTGAGT
>Ga0316604_10003461_pt1 | contig 11076 bp, 8 predicted proteins | sample OWC_soil_day20_C_FD_207650 | JGI IMG/M metagenome (GOLD analysis project Ga0316604, IMG submission 207650) | Wetland soil microbial communities from Old Woman Creek delta, Ohio, United States - OWC_soil_day20_CT | ecosystem: Environmental > Terrestrial > Soil > Wetlands | place: USA: Ohio... | reverse complement strand
ATAGATCCAGCCGGCGTACGTCAGCGCGACGATGCCGGGCAGGAAGAACACGATGTAGAGCACGAGGTCGATCGTCGCCTGCGTGCGCGGCCGGAAGAAGCCATACAGCACGTCGCCGCGAACATGACCGTTCTTCGACAGCGTATAGGCACCGGCCATCATGAAGAGCGTTCCGTACATCATGATCTGCAGGTTGAGAGCCCAGTCGTGCGGAGCGTTCAACGCATACCGGGAATAGACCTCCCAGCTGATCATCCCCGTCAGCAGGATGATCATCCACGCGAAAGCCTGGCCCAGCCATGTCGACACGCGGTCGACCGCCAACAGGAGTTTCTGCATCGCGCTTCCTTTGAAGGAAGAAAAAGGGCCACCGGCCGTTGTTGCTGGCAGGTGGCCCGTCGGACCTCAACCGGGACTGACTATTTCTTGCCGAAATAGTAGTTGGCCGCGATCTTGAAATCGACCATGTAGTCGTTCTGCCAGGGAATCGCGCGCTGCGCAAAGGCGCGCTGGGAATCCAGCACCTTCTTGAACAGCGCGTTGTCGGCCGACTTCGCCTTCATGATCTTGTCCCACGAGACAAGCTGCGCGCGCAGGACCGAGTCCGGCGTCTTGTAGAACTTGACTCCCATCTTCTGCAACTCGATGTAGTCCTTCGAGTTGCGGTCGATGGCCTTCCAGCTCATGTCGGCGCTCGACGCCTGTACCGCGTAGTCGATGACAGACTTCAGGTCGGCCGGCAGCGCGTCGTATTTCGCCTTGTTGAAAGTGATCTCGAACTGCTCGCCGCTCTGGTGGAAGCTCTGCAGCATGCAGACCTTGGACACGTCGGCGAAGCCGAGCAGCTTGTCCGACGACGCATTGTTGAACTCGGCGCCGTCGAGAAGCCCACGATCCAGCGCCGGCACGATCTCGCCGCCTGGCAGCGGATTCACGGCCGCGCCCATGTCGGTGTACATGTCGACCGCCAGGCCGACGGTACGGAACTTCATGCCCTTGACGTCCTCGACCTTGGCAATCGGCTTCTTGAACCAGCCGAACGGCTGTGTCGGCATCGGCCCGTAGAGGAACGACACGACATCGACGTTGATGCTCTTGTAGATCTCATCGAGCAGCGCCTTCCCACCGCCGAAGTAATGCCACGACAGCAGCATGTTCGGGTCCATGCCGAACGACGGTCCCGAGCCCCACAGCGCGAGCGCCGAGTTCTTGCCGTAGTGATAGGCGACGACACCGTGCCCACCGTCGAGCGTGCCCTTGGCCACCGCCTCGAGCAACTGGAACGCCGGCACGACGGCGCCCGCCGGCAGCACTTCGATCTTCAACCGCCCGCCGGCCATGTCGTTGACCTTCTTGGCGAAGTCGGTCGCGTACTCGTGGAAGATGTCCTTGGTCGGCCACGTGCTCTGGAAGCGGAAAGTTGTCGTCTGGGCCTTCGACACCATCGGGAAGCCCAGCGCCGCGGTACCGGCGGTGGCCGCGGCGGCCTTCGACAGGAATTTGCGACGCGTTGGCGCAGCGTCCTTGCTCTTCACGAAATCCATACAGTCTCCTTGGCTTGAATTCATCAGATCTGCGACGCGACCGGCCTGGGGCCGTTTCTCCTTGGCGCGGCTGGTTTCGCTTTCTAGTCGCAGGGGCATGCCGCCACCAGAGATTCTATTGAATCGCCGAGGCGAGGGGAAACGATTACCGGCGGCACCGAGGGAAACCGAGTACCGGACATCGGCTCGCTGCAATGCAACATTTCTAGAAGAAGCCGGCGCTGACGGTGAACAGCTTTTCGACCCGCTGTATCAGCCGCTTGTTCTCGACGAAAACGATCAGGTGGTCTTCGGGCTGAATAACCGTGTCATGGTGCGCCATCAGCACCTGCGTCATCGCACCGGTGCCGCGCACGACGGCGCCGAGCGTGACGCCGCGCGGCAGTTCGATCTGTTCGACCTGCCTGCCAATCACGCGCGAGGTCCTGGCGTCGCCGTGAGCGATGATCTCCAGCGCTTCGGCGGCGCCTCGGCGCAGGCTGTGCGCCGCCACGACGTCACCGCGACGAACGAACCGCAGCAGGGCGGAGAGCGTCGCATACGACGGCGAGATGGCAATGTCGATCTGCCCGCCCTGCATCAGATCACCGTAGCTCTTGCGGTTGATGAGTGCAATGACGCGGCGCGCTCCCATGCGCTTGGCCAGCAGCGAACTCATGATGTTGTTCTCGTCATCGTTCGTCAGCGCGATGAAGAGATCGACCTCGTGCACGCCCTCCTGCTGCAGCAGGTCCTCGTCGGTCGCATCACCATTAAGCACCAGCACGTCGGCAGAGAGTTGCTGCGCCAGTGCCTCCGAGCGGCGCTTGTTCGACTCGATGATCTTGACGATAAACCTGTATGGCGTGTCCAGCCCTTCACCGGTGTCAAGCGAGCGCGCCACGCGCAGCCCGATGTTGCCGCCGCCGGCCAGCATCACGCGGCGCACCGGCTTGTCCATGCGCCGCAGCTCGCTCATCACCGTGCGGATGTTCTGCGACGCGGCGAGCACGAACACCTCGTCGCCCGGCTGAACCTGCGTGTCGCCATCGACGCGGACACTGGCGTCCTCGCGGAACATCGCGACGATGCGCGCGTCGACATTGGGCAGGTGGCGACGCAGTTCCTTGACCGGGTGGGTCACCAGCGGCCCGCCGGCGAACGCGCGCACGGCAACGAGGCTGGCGCGGCCATCGGCGAACTCCAGAACCTGGAGCGCTTCGGGAAACTCGATCAGCTTGAGCAGGTAGTCGGTGACCGACTGCTCCGGAAAGATCACATGCGTCGCACGGAAGCCTTCGTCGCCGATCAGCTTCGGGTGCTTCTGCAATTCGACGTTGCGCACCCGGGCGATGCGCGTCGGCACGTTGTACAGATCCGCGGCAATCTTGCAGGCTACGAGATTCGCTTCATCGGACGCGGTGACGGCAATCAGCATGTCCGAGTCGTCGGCGCCGGCCTGCTTGAGTGTGGACGGCAGGGCTGCGTTGCCGACCAGTCCCCGCAGGTCGAAGCGGTCCTGAAGGTCCGCCACGCGCGCCGGGTCGGAATCGATGACCGTGATGTCGTTGGCTTCGGACACGAGGCTTTCCGCCACCGAGGATCCGACCCGTCCGGCGCCGATGATGATGATCTTCATGGGGGTGGAGCGGCCGGCCGTGCCGGATGCCACTCAGTCGTCGTAGTCGTCGCGTTGGACGTAGAGCGGCGGCTGCCGCGAAGGGAGCGGGCTCGTCGCAGCAGGCGCCGCAGCGGTGGGAACCTCCTCCGGGGCACGGTCGCGGCGCGCGCCGCGGGCGAGTTCGATGCCGAGTTGCTTCAGCTTGCGATACAGGTGCGTGCGTTCGAGGCCGGCGCGGTCAGCCACGCGGGTCATGCTGTAGCTCTCACGCGCCAGGTGGAACTCGAAGTAGACGCGCTCGAACTGATCGCGCGCATCGCGCAGCGGCTGATCAAGCGGCACGCCGTTGTGCACGCCGACGGGTTCGTTGACGGGAGCCGCCGATGCGGCCGCCGCGGTTACCGGCGTGTCGGCAACGGGCACCGCGGCCGGAGTCGACGCTGCAGCGGGCCGCAGGTTGCGCATCAGGCGCCCGCGCTCCAGCCCGGAACGCACCGCGGAAAGCAGCCGCGCCATCGCAATCGGCTTCTCGAGAAATTCGAGCGCGCCATAGCGCGTCGCCTCGACCGCCGTGTCGATCGTCGCATGGCCAGACATCATGATGACCGGCATCGTCAGCTGGCCATTTGAAGCCCACTCCTTCAGCAGCGTGACTCCGTCGGTATCGGGCATCCAGATGTCGAGCAGCACGAGATCGATCTGCTCGCGTGCTCGCAGATCGCGGGCCCGTGCCGCGTTCTCGGCCATGAGCACCGAGTGGCCCTCGTCACCGAGGATCTCGGAAAGCAGTTCGCGGATGCCGACTTCGTCGTCGACGACAAGGATGCTGGCCATGCGGTTAGGCCACTCCTGCAGGCCACGCCGGCAAGCACGGGGCCGGCAGTCGCATCGGTCGGGATCGCAAGGACATCGGACTCATTGAAGTCAGCCCCGTAGCACGGTGGTCAAGCCGCGCGGCGTGGCGAACGACCGATTGACTCGGTCTTGGCCAGGCGCAGGAACACGATCGTGACGGCGGCGCCGCCAGCCTGGCCAACGCCGGGTCCGCCACTGCGGTTGACGGCTTCGATGTGGGCTCCGTGTTCGTCGACGACTTTCTTGACCATGGCCAGCCCGAGCCCGGTACCGCTCGGCTTGGTGGTGACGTAAGGCTCGAATGCACGGCGCAGTATATTCGCCGCGAAGCCCGGTCCGTTGTCCTCCACGGCGAAGCGCACTCCGCGGACGATACCGCTGCTCTCCGCTATCTCCGCCAGGGCTGTGCGCACGGTGATCCCCGCATCGGACTGTCCCGCCAGCGCCTCCTGCGCGTTGCCGATGAGGTTGTGGATGACCTGCCGAAGCTGCGTTGCATCGCCTTCGATCAGCGGCAGGCTCTGCGCCAGTGACAGAGTGACGGGCGCGCCGGCCGTCCGGTACAGCGTCACCACCTCCTCGATCAGCGCGTTCAGGTCAAGCGGCACCAAGCGCGCGGGCGGCACTCGCGCATAGTCGCGGAAATCATCGACCATGCGCTTCATCGCCGCTACCTGGTTGACGATCGTCGAGGTGCCGCGCTTCAGCACCTCGGCCTCGCCGCTCGGCAGCTTGTCGACCAGCTTCATCTGCAGCCGTTCGGCAGCCAGTTGGATCGGCGTCAGCGGGTTCTTGATCTCGTGCGCCAGCCGACGCGCCACTTCGCCCCAGGCCACCGCGCGCTGCGCCGAGATCACCTGCGTGATGTCGTCGAAGACAATGACGTAACCCAGACCATCCTCGAGCGGGAGCCGCGAACCGCGCGCCAGCAGCATCAGCGACTCGGCCATCGGCGAGGCGCCGGCCCGCTTCACCTCGATCTGCTGCTGCCACGAGTCCTTCGGGGTGGCAGCCAGCGCTTGCTCGGCGAAGCCGGTTTCGAACCCGGCGGCCAGCGCCGTATCGAGCTCGCTGAAGGGGCGACCGATGTGTTCGTTCAACGAGCGACCGAGGATGCGCGATGCACCGAAGTTCGCAGTGACGAGCCGAAACTCGCGGTCCAGCACGACGACGCCCGCAGACAGGTTGGCCAGCACGCGCTCCAGATAGGTTCTGGCGTTCTCGACTTCGCGCTGTTTCGTCTCGACGGCATCGCGCGCCTCGGTCAACTGGCGTGTCATCGCGTTGAACGACTGCGTCAGCAGATTCAGTTCATCGCTGCCGGGGTATTCACGCACCGGCCGGAAATTGCCTTCGGCGACGGCCTTCGTCCCCTCGGCAAGCTGCAGCAGCGGCGCGGTCATCGAACTGGCGAGCAGCACGCTGCCGGCGATCGCGGCAAAGATGGCGAGCAGCAGCGTCAGCGTCAGGGTCAAGCCGTAAATCGTCTTGAGTCCACTGCGTGACAGCGACAGCTCCTGGTATTCACGGTAACCGTTCTGCAGCGCCTCGGCGTTCGCCGCGATCGACTGCGGCACCGGCTGTATCAGCTGCAGGTACCGCGTATCGGTCGTCGGTGCGACACCCGTCGCAAGCGGCGGGAGCGTCAGCCGGCCCAACGAATCGCGCGGCCGCCCGGCCGAGGGCTCCATCGGCAGCAGCGGGCCGCCAATCACGCCGGTCGTCGGTGCCGGTATCGGCACGATGACGCGGGCACGCAGGCCCTGGCGGGCATCGGCTGCACCGGCTTCGCCCTCGATGACAGCGAACAGGCGCTGTGTCCTCGCCTGCCGCAGTTCACCCGGGCTCGGCGTCTCGGGAACCAGTTCCGAGACCTGGGAACCCGAGGCCCCGATCAACTGGCCGTTCCCGGTCAGCAGCAGCGCTTCATTGATGCCGCCCTGCTCGCGCAGACGGTTGAGCTGCGACAGTTGTGCTCCTTCGGGCAGGTCAGCCAGTTCGAGCGCCCAGGCGCGGGCCTTGTTGGCCGCGTCGTCCTTCAAATTATCCAGCGCCGCACGGCCCAGCGTGAGGCCGGAGTCCAGCGCGCGGTCGACCCGCACGTCGAACCAGGATTCGATCGAGCGCGAAAGGAACTGCGTCGACACCACGTAGATCAGCACGCCGGGCAACACGCCCATCAGCGCAAACGCCACGGCAAAGCGCGTCGTCAGTCTTGCTCCGAAGCGTTTCATCCGCAGCCGCTTGATCAGCCGCCGTACCAGCAGCAGCACCAGCACCGCCAGCGCTGCGGCGATGATGCCGTTGACCGCCAGCAGGATCGGATAGTTGCGCTCGAAGAATGCCGTGTTGCCGCTCGCGGACGCGAGGATGAACAGCAGTACGCCCGACAGCGAAATGGCGATCAGCAGCCCATAGCGCAATACGCGTGACATGGCTCAGGTCACCCGCGCAGAAACCGCGACCGACGCGCGCTCGCAGCAGTGAAGTTGCTGCCCGCCCGGGAGACGAGTCGCAGCATCGCCTACTTCGCCAGCTCGGCAGGAACCGCGAGTTCGCGCCAGTCCGACGCGAGGTTCCACTCCCGGCTGGTGATCGCATTGACCTGGAACGGCTTCGGCAGCTGTGTGACGTCGAGCCGCATCCGCACCTGCGCGTCGTAGCCCTCGCGAGCCGACAGCACCCCGGGCTCGACCACCTTCCACTGACGCACGCTCTTCAGTAGATTGAGTGCTTCATCGAGCGAGTCGAACGGCTGTGACAGTCCGCCGCGCGCGAGTCGGTACTGGCGCGTCAGCGGGCTGTACGACAGGCGGTAGGTGAGCGTGCTGTCGAGAATCTTGCGGTCCAGCCAGTACCAGCGCTTGCGGTAGAGCTCGAACTCGGTGTTGAAGTAGATGGCGATGCCCTTTAAGACCGCCTCCTCCAGGGCTTGCGGCATCTCGAACTCGAACGTGGCGTTGAGAACGAGGCCGCCGGTGCCGCCAGGCGCCGGCTCAAGCGCGGCCGCGATGACGCCGATGCGCTCGTCGGCCCGCGCCGTTGGCCCGGGGCCAGCCAGCAGCAGCAGGGAGACGAACAGCGCGCGCAGCGCGGGAGCCAGGGTCATCGGGACTTGTCGAGGCGTGCGTAGAAGAATCCGTCGTGCAGCGTCGGTTCGGACCGCAGGTCGTCCCAGGCCTTGGCGGGCCCGGTGGCCGGCAGCAGCTGCCGCACCGGCATTCCACCCGGGAGGGGACCCGGCACGGCCTCCGGATGGCGCCCGATGAACCGCGCGATCTGCTCGCTCCCTTCCTGCGGAAACACCGAGCACACGACGTAAAGCAATCTACCACCCACCCCCAGCAGCGGCCACAAAGCCCCGAGTAACTCCTCCTGGACCGTTGCCAAATGCGCAACATCGGCCTCGCGACGCAGCCACGGGATGTCCGGATGGCGACTGACGATGCCACTCGCGGTGCAGGGCGCGTCCAGCAGGATGCGGTCAAACGGGCGACGATCCCACCATTTGGCGGGGGTTCGCCCATCGGCCACGCGGATCAGCGCCGTGGCGCCGATGCGGTCCAGGTTCTCCTGGATCCGCCGCGCGCGCTCGACGTCGGCTTCCAGCGCAATCAGGTCGAGAGTCGCCAGTTCCGTCAGATGCGCGGTCTTGCCACCCGGGGCGGCGCAGGCGTCGAGCACCCGCATGCCATCTGCCACGTCGAGCGATTCGGCGGCCAGCTGCGCGCCCGCGTCCTGGACGGAGACATCCCCGACGGCAAAGCCGGGAATCCGCGCCACGGGAAGCGGCTGGTGCAGCCAGACCGCCGACTGGCCGACCCGCGTCGCCGCTACCCCCTCGGCCACGAGGCGGGCAAGGTAGTCGTCCACCGTGACACGGCGACGATTGACCCGGACCACCAGGGCAGGGGCGCGCAGCTGGCTCGCTAGCACCTCACGCCATTTCCCGGGATGCGCAGCACGCATCGCATCGATCCACCAGCGGGGCGCGTTGTATCTCACATCGTCCAGCTGCTGCAGGCTGTCGACTAGGGCCGGCTGCTGGCGCAGGAAGTTTCGCAGGACGGCGTTGATAAACCCGGCGGCGCCAGTCGTCGCGTGGTGGGATCGTGCCGCGCCGACTGCCTGGTCGACCACGGTGTGCGGTGCATGCCGACCCGCGAGCAGCTGCGCCAACGCCACCGCGAGCAGTGCGCGGACGTCGGCGGCGGGCGGTCGCGCCGCCAGTTCGGCGATCACCCGCTCGCACAGCGCGCGACGGCGGACGGCGCCATAGCTCACGTCCTGGACGGCGGCGCGCAGCTGCGACGGGCCCGACGGAACCAGTGTCGCGAGCGAACGATCCAGCGACTGGCCGGCCGCGACCGACGCCCATACCTGCGCGCTGAGTGCCAGCACGTCAGCGAGCGGCGCTGAGAGGCCGCCCGGCTCGGTCATGCAGGCCCGTCGGCGAAACGCTGTGCCACCGCCACCGGATACCCGCCCAGGAACTCGCGCGCCGGCAGGCGTTTGCCGCCCCCCCGCTGCAGGTCGATCAAACGCAGGCTGCCTTCGCCGCAGGCGACTTCAATGCCCGCAGGACCCGCGGCCGTGATGGTCCCGGGATCCGCCGGCGCGACGCGCGCCTCCGCATTCGCGCGCCACACCCGGATCACGACATCGTCGAGACGCGTCTGCGCCACAGGAAACGGGTCGTACGCGCGCACCTTGCGCGCAAGGGCCACGGCCGGCAGGCGCCAATCGAGCCAGGCCTCTGACTTTTCGATCTTGTTCGCGTAGGTGGCTCCCTCTGCGGGCTGCGGCTGCGCACGCAGTGTCGAAACGGAGCGCAATGCCTGCACCAGCAGGCGCCCTCCCAGGTCGGCCAGCCGCACGGTCAGCTGGCCGGTCGTCTCGTCCGAGCCGATCGCAAGAGACTCCGCCAGCAACATCGGACCCGTGTCCAGGCCGGCCTCCATCTGCATGATCGTGACACCGGTGCTTGGATCACCGGCCTCGATTGCTCGCGCGACCGGCGCCGCACCGCGCCAGCGCGGCAGCAAGGAGGCGTGCACGTTGATCGCGGTCAGCCGCGGGCTCCAGTCGTCGCGCAGACCGCGCGGAATATCGAGCACGGCCTGCGGCAGGATCAGGCCGTAGGCAGCAACGACCAGCACGTCGGGCTGGGCCTGCGCCAGTCGCTGCTGAGCAAGCAACGCGTCGGAGCCCTTGCGCAGCGAGGTCGGCGTGTCGACCGCCAAGCCATGCGCCTGCGCAAGCTGCTTCACTGCACTCGGGGCCAGACGCATGCCGCGCCCCGCCGGGCGATCAGGCTGCGTCAGCACCAGCGGAATCGACCAGCCCGCCGTCGCGGCCGCCTCGATCAGTGCCGCCAGCGACCGCGCGGCGAAGTCGGGTGTTCCGGCGAAGACAATGCGCATCGCCGCATTCTAGGTGGGCTCATGCCGCGCCCGATGCGTTTACCATCGAGGCATGATGTGGCGGAGAACGCAAGGGCGCTGGACCGCACGGCGGGCCAACAGCGGTCGGATTCGCCGCTAGAACAACATCGAGGGAGACGCTTGAAGCCCCTGTCCGGGTTGGACTCGCTGTTCCTGCATCTGGAAACACCGGCAACGCCGATGCATGTCGGCGCGGTCCACCTGCTCGAGCGACCGCGCCGGGGCGGCGACTTCCTCGCGCGCGTACGGCGCCATGTGGCCAAGCGCCTGCATCTGTCTCCCGTGTTCACGCGGCAGCTCGCCAGCATGCCGCTGGATTTTGCCAATCCGGTTTGGGTGCGCGCCGACACGGTCGACCTGGAGCGCCACGTTGTCCGCGTGACGCTGCCCCCTCCGGGCACGCTGGCACAGTTCGAGGCGGCCGTGGCCCGCCTGCATGCCCAGCCTCTGGACCGCACCCGACCGCTATGGCGGTTCCACGTGATCGAAGGCCTGCAGGACGGCGGGCTCGGCTTTTACACGAAGATCCATCACGCAACACTCGACGGCGCTTCGGGTGTCGCGCTGGCGCACGCATTGCTCGACCTCTCGCCGACACCCCGCAAGGTCGAGGCGCCCCGACGCCGGCGGCCTGATCATCCCGGCCTCGTCGCGCTCGTCGGCACGGCATTCAAGGTGACGGGCTCGCAGACCGTGAACCTCGTGCGGCAGCTGCCCGCCCTTGCGCGGGTTGCCGCAAAGCTCCTGACAAGCTCCACCGGCTTCAGCCGCAATCTGGCGTTCGGGCCGCGCGCTCCGTTCAACCGTGTCATCGATGGCGGCCGCAGCTTCGCGACCGCTTCACTGCCGCTCGCCGAAGTGCGGCGTATTGCCACGGCGCGTGGGGTGACGTTGAATGACGTGGTGCTCGCGCTGGTGAGCGGCGCGCTGCGGACGTACATGAAACCACGCGGTGGCGTGCCGAAAAAGTCGATGGTGGCGGCGATGCCCGTGTCCTTGCGCGAAGCTGGCAACACTGAGGCGACGACACTGGCGACGATGACACTGGCGTCCCTGGCGACGAACGTTCCCGACCCGATCGAACGACTGCGCGCGATCCAGGCATCGACACGCGCGGCGAAGGACGTGACGCGACAGCTGAAGGGCGTCATTCCGACCGACTTTCCGTCGCTCGGCCTGCCATGGCTGCTGTCGGCGGCCGCCGGACTGTACGGCCGCACGGCACTGGCCGATCGCATCCCGCCGATCGCGAATCTCGTCATATCGAACGTTCCCGGTCCGGACGCACCGCTTTACCTCGCTGGTGCGCGGCTGAAAACCTACTGGCCGGTGTCGATCGTCGAGCACGGCCTGGGTCTGAACATCACGCTGCAGAGCTACGCCGGGTCGCTGGACTTCGGCATCCTTGCCGCGCGCGTGGGCATGCCGGATGCCAGGCCCCTGGCACGCGGCCTGTATGAGGCACTCGCCGAACTCGCCGAGGCCACGGACAAGGCTGTTGCTCCGGACGAGCACTCTTCCGATCGCAGCGGGGCGACCCCGCCGGCTCGCTCCGTGCGTGCCACGAGGCGCGCCGCGTCGAACTCGCAATAAGACTTTTCGCACCCCTCTTTTATCCGATGCATAACTCGCA
>Ga0316604_10003457_pt1 | contig 11085 bp, 9 predicted proteins | sample OWC_soil_day20_C_FD_207650 | JGI IMG/M metagenome (GOLD analysis project Ga0316604, IMG submission 207650) | Wetland soil microbial communities from Old Woman Creek delta, Ohio, United States - OWC_soil_day20_CT | ecosystem: Environmental > Terrestrial > Soil > Wetlands | place: USA: Ohio... | reverse complement strand
CGACATTGATGTAGGGGTAGAAAATGCCCATCGCGTTCGAACCGCCGCCGACTGCGGCAATCACTGCATCCGGCTGGCGCCCGGCCATTTCCGGCATCTGGGTCAGGCATTCTTCACCGATGATTTTTTGGAAATCGCGGACCAGCATCGGGTACGGGTGCGGACCGGCGACCGTGCCGATGATGTAAAAGGTATTGTGGATGTTGGTCACCCAGTCGCGCATCGCTTCGTTCAGCGCATCCTTCAGCGTCTTCGAGCCGGATTCGACCGGCACGACGGTGGCGCCGAGCAGCTTCATGCGATAGACGTTGGCGGCCTGGCGCTTGACGTCCTCGCTGCCCATATAGACCACGCATTCCATGCCGTAGCGGGCGGCGACGGTGGCCGTGGCGACGCCGTGCTGGCCGGCGCCGGTTTCGGCGATGACACGCGGCTTGCCCATGCGCTTGGCGAGCATGGCCTGGCCGATACAGTTGTTCACCTTGTGGGCGCCGGTGTGGTTGAGGTCTTCGCGCTTCAGGTAAATCTGCGCACCGCCGAGCAGGTCGGACCAGCGCTTGGCGTGGTAGATCGGCGAAGGCCGGCCGACAAAGTGTTTCAGTTCGTATTCGTATTCGGCACGGAAAGCCGGATCGACCTGGGCGGCGGCATAGGCCGCCTTCAGCTCGTCGAGCGCGCCAAACAGCGTCTCGGCGACAAAAACACCGCCGTAGGGGCCAAAATGACCCTTGGCATCGGGGAAGTTATATTGATTCATCGGCTTTCCGTACTGCCGCCACGAAGGCAGCGATTTTCGAGTGATCCTTGATTCCCTTGCTCATTTCAACGCCGGACGACACGTCAACCGCGACCGGCCGAACACGCTGTATCGCCTCGCCGACATTGCCTGCGGTCAACCCGCCCGACAGCACCAAAAACGCCGGAAGGGCCGGCGGGATCAGCGTCCAGTCGAAAACATGGCCACCGCCACCGTAGCCCTCGACGAAGGCGTCGAGCAGCAAACCCCGGGCATCGGGAAACGAGCGGGCGAATTCTACCAGATCGAGCCCCGGCCTCACCCGCGCCGCCCGCAGATACGGCCGGGCGAACTGGCGGCAATAGGCAGCGTCTTCGTCGCCGTGGAACTGCAGGACATTGATCGGCAGCGCCGCACAGGTCGCCAGCACATCCGCGGGCGCGGCATTGACGAAGAGGCCGACGACATCGACAAAGGGCGGAATCCGCTTCGCCAGTTCAGCCGCCCGCTGCGGCGTCACGTAGCGCGGACTGGGCGGATAGAAGACAAAACCGATCGCATCGGCACCCGCCGCCACGGCAGCATCGACATCGGCTTCGCAGGTCAGGCCGCAGATCTTGATTCTGGTCGTCACTTCAGCGTTCCATCGAGAAAGTCGTCATCCGGGTCCGGCAAAGCCCACTGCGGCTCATAGAGCGGCCCGCGAAAATAGAGGCCGTCCGGAGAAAAGGTCGGCGCCGCCAGCTTGCGATCCCTGGCCAGCAGCAATTCGTCGACCCAGCCCGGCGCCTGCGTTCCCTTGCCGATATAGACCAGTGTGCCGACCAGATTGCGCACCATGTGATGCAGAAAGGCGGTCGCCTCGAAATCGAAGACAAACATGCTGCCGCACTGGCGGACCTCGGCCCGCGCCAGGGTTTTGACCGGTGTCTTGGCTTGGCACTCGGCCGCCCGGAAAGCCGAGAAATCGTGCTCGCCAAGCAGTCGACCGGCGGCATCCTGCATCCGCGCCAGATCGAGCGGTCCGTGAAACCAGCCGACCCGCCCCTGCCACAAGCCAGGCCGCTGCGGCCGATTGAGCAACAGATAGCGGTAGCGCCGACCGCGCGCACTGAAGCGGGCATGAAACTCTTCGCTCACCGGTTGCGCCCAACGCACGGCGACGCCGTCCGGCAGATGCGAATTGACCCCGCGCACCCAGGCCGTCAGCGGTCGCTCGACCGGCGCATCAAAATGAACGACCTGCTGGCTGGCATGCACCCCGGAGTCGGTCCGCCCGGCACAGACCACGCCGATCTTGCAACCAGCGATTGCCTGCAGCGCGAACTCGAGCGCATCCTGGACGGTTTTGCCCTGCGCCTGACTCTGCCAGCCGCGAAAGCCCGTGCCGCAATATTCCAGCCCCAAGGCAATTCTCACAGCAGCAGACCTCCCAGCGCAGTCAGGGCAATGATGCTCAGCAGCAGCGTATCCGCCGCTTTCCAACGAGGCATCGCCAGACGAACGCTATCCGGACCATCGACAAAACGCGCTTCACCAACCAGCATTTTTTTCCATGCCCCTTTTTCATGCTCAGTCTGCAAATTTTCCAGCACCAGCGACAGCCGGATGACCAGCCGCCCGGTATCCAGCCCAAGGCTGCGCAACGGGTGCAGCAATCCCCACAAGCCGCCCAGCAAGCCATCCCGCCCCAGGCGAACGAAGAGCCAGGCGAGCAGCGCCAACATGGCGAGCAGGCGCACGGCCTGCAGGTTGGCCTCAGCCATGCCTTCGTAAGTCGGCGCCCAGGAAAAGTCGCGCAAGGCCTCGCCCGGCGTATTGAAGGCGACAATCAACCACAAACTGAGCAACAGCCAGCGGGCGCGCCGAGCGTAGCCCAGCCAGGGCCGGCAAATGGCCGGCGTGCTCAGGACGGCCACAACCAGCATCAGCCCCAGACCCGGATAGCCGAGATACTGGATCGCAACGATGCCGGCCAGCCAGAGCAGTAAGGCTGCAGAAGGATGCAAATCAGGCTCCCAAAATGCACACAGCCCCTTGCGGGGCCATGTGCCGATCACATGCCTGGATTTTACTCGCCTATTCGGCCGAGAATCGCACGCGCCTGCTCAACGAGATCGACCGGCCCTTCGCCAACCACCTCCTGCAGCAACTCGCGCGCCCCTTCCAGATCGCCCATTTCCTCATAGGCCTTGGCCAGATCGAGCTTGGTATTCACCTCTTCCCACTGCGCATCGCGCACCGGCTCGGCGAGCGCGTCAGCGAACGATTCGGCGACCGGCTCCGGCATCACCATCGTTGCGGCAAGCCCGGCCATCTCCGTCTCCTCCGTCTCCTCCGGCACCGGCTCGGCAGCCAGGTCGAGGTTGATGGAGCCGATATCGAAATCCGGCTGCACCATCGGCTCACCCAGGAAAACCGAATCGGTCAGGCTGACATCGAATTCCAGCGAATCGGCATCCAGAGCCCCCGGGCTGACCGAAGTCGCAGCCAATTCCGGATGATCGAATTCGAACTCTTCCGACGGCATCGGCAAGGGATTGAGCACGGTTGCGGTCGACTCGTTTTCCAGCACCGAATTGACCATGGTCTGCGTTGCCGGCGAATCGATGTCGAGATCAAAATCGACCATCGGCGCTTCTTCTACCGGCGGCTCGGGGGGTTCTGCTTCCTCGGTCGAATCGGAAATGGCATTGGCACCGACCAAGGTCGACACCGCTGCATCCATCGCCGAGTCGATCTCCGAATCCGTCGCCGAAGGCATGACCATCGTCCCTTCCGGCGAAAAGTCCGGCGCGGCATCCGACGCCTCCGGCTCAACCGCCTCTGCTGCTGCCTGGGCCGGAACATCAAGGTCGAAATCTACCGCGTCCACCACCAGGTCGTCGGCCTCGACATGCAACTCGCCTACCGCTTCCTCTGCAGGAACTTCGGCGACCGGCGCGGCGGCACCCAAATCGAAATCAAGAGCATTCGACTCCGCCAAATCCATCGTTTCGATGTAGGGCTCGTCAAAAGCTGCCGGTGCTTCGCTAGCGCCCTTCTCCGGCGGTTCGGCCGCAGGGGCCTCGGGCAGAATTTCCGGCAAGCCGAGATCGAAATCGAGACTCATCGCATCGCTGGCCGGCTCCTCCACCTCGGCCGGTTCGGTGGCAACGGCAAGCTCAGGTGGCGTGGACAGCACCAGCGTATCCGCAGCCAGCTCAAGCGGCGGCTCTTCCGGTACGCTGGCCATTTCGGCCAACTGCGACAAGGCACCAGGCATGGCGACCGTAGCCCGCCCCAGATCCTCGCTCGAAACGATCATCGTGGCATCGGGATTGAAAGTAGCCATGGGGGTTGCCTGCACCCCTGAGTAAAGCGGATTGGCCGGGTCCAGCCCCGCCCCCAATGCCGCCACTTTTTCCCACTCCGGGCCAGCCCCACCGGTTTGCGCATACAACTCGCTGGCCAGTGTTTCGAACTGCTTCAGGCTCTTCCGGTTGGCGTATATCTCGAGCAGTTTGGCGTGAATTGCCGTGCGCTGCGGGTCTTTCTGCAGCGCCTCGAGAAGAATCTCTTCGGCCTGGGTATCCCGCCCGTAGGCCATGTAAACATCGGCCTCGGCGACCGGATCGACTTCGTCGGTATCGATCGTTCCCGGCCCGGTCTGACTGAAGTCACCGGTTTGCGGCGGCGTATTGCCGGTATCGACGCTTTGCCCGCCAGTCATCCGGAACACCGAATTCGGCCCGAGGCTCGACGGGCCAGGAGCCGCCGTCGTCTCCAGGGATGAGCTCTGCTCACGCCGACGCTTGAACATGAAGTAGCCAGCCAACAAAGCCAGAATACCGGCACCACCGGCCAACGGCAGCGGATCGCTCAGCAAGCCATCGATAATGCTGGGCTCCTCGGGCTCGGGAGGCGGTACTGGCAGCGGCTTTTTCTCGGGAGGCGGCGGCGGTGGCTTGACCGGTTCCGGCGGTTTAACCTCGGTCGGCTTTGCCTCTTCGACCGGCTTGGCGGCCTCCACAGGCTTGACCGGCTCAGCTTCCTTGGCTGGCTCGGCAAGCTTCGGCGGCTCGGGCACCTTGACAGGCTCGACCGGCTTGACTTCATCCTTCCTGGCAGCAGATTGCTGTTGCAACTCGGCCAGTTTCTGGGTTTTCATCTCAACGAGTTTCTGCAACTCGCCGACGTTTTTCTCAAGCAAGGCCAGACGATCCTGGGCCTCCTTCAAGGCTTTGTCCTTGGCAATCTGGTCCGCTTCGTTAAGCGCACCAGCCTTGCCAGCCCCCCCCTTGGTCGCGACTTCGGTCTTGGCAATCTTGACCTGATCCTTCGACTGATCAGCGGGCGCGGCCTTTTCTTCAACCTTCGCAGTAATCTTGCCGGAAGCGGCCTGGCTGGAAGACTCTTCGCGTGCCGGCGCCTTGGCACTGGTCGCCGCCAGCTTCTGGCGATAGGCGTTCCAGTCGCCGGCCTGGGTGACATATACCTTTTTCGCCTCGGCGTCGGAAACCGCCTCGACTGCAGCCTGCTCAGGGATACCCAGAATCGCCCCCGCCTTCAGGCGATTGATATTCTTGCCGATAAAGGCATCCGGGTTGCTCTGAAACAAACCAACCAGCATCTGTTCGAGAGAAACGCCATCGTATTTCGTCTCGCTGGCGATCTTGCGCAGGGTTTCACCCGGCTGAACAACACGAGAACCGTTTGCCTCGGTCTTTTTCGGCTCGGCCGGCACCTTGGCTGGAGCCGGCTGACGCGGCGCGCTACGCGTTACGGCTGGCTGGCTGCTGCCTGCACCGCCGCCGCGTACCGTCTCGACGACTTTTGCCTCGGCGACCGAGACCTGGCCGCCGGTTCCCTTGGCGGCAACCTCGGGCGGATCAAGCAAAAAAGTGTATTCACGAACCAGACGACCGGACGGCCAGTTCAACTCAACGAGGAAATCAAGAAACGGCTCGTTTACGGGTTTGACCGAAGTAACTTTGACAATCGACTGACCATTTGCCCGCTTTTCGACGACAAAGCGCAAATCGGTCAAAGCAGAGGAGTAATCAACACCCGCCTGCTTGAAGGCATCGACGGGAGCCAGTCGCGCTGTCATGCCAGCCAGTTCGTCACGACTCGCACCGATTTCAAGCTCCGCCCGCAAAGGCTGCCCCAGACCGGAATAAACCGTGAGTTTCCCCAGGCCGGCGGCCTCGGCAACCCATGGCGCGAGTGACAAACAGGAGGCCACCGCAAGGGCGGCTGCGCGTTTCTTGAACTGGGAGCGATTAGTTTCGGTCACGTCGAAACCCTGAGCGTTAAATTTTGGGACTTTCAAATTAACATCATGGACTTAGCAATGCAAGCTAAACCCGCTTCTCATTACTCAGCCATTGGCATATTCCCAACAAATGAAAAACGGGGCAAAAGCCCCGTTTTTCCAATAAAAATCAACAACAATCAGGCATCAAGCAGAATGCGCAGCATGCGGCGTAGCGGCTCGGCGGCGCCCCACAGCAGCTGGTCGCCACAGGTAAAGGCAGCCAGGTATTCCGGGCCCATCGCCATCTTGTGCAGACGGCCGACCGGCACGGTCAGCGTGCCGGTGACGGCAGCCGGGGTCAGTTCGCGCTCCGAGATCTCGCGATCGTTCGGCACGACCTTGGCCCACGGGTTGGCCTTGTCGAGCATGTCACTGATTTCATCGAGCGGCACGTCCTTCTTCAGCTTGATGGTCAGCGCCTGGCTGTGGCAACGCATGGCGCCAATCCGCACGCACAGACCGTCGATGGGGATCGAACCGGCCGAGCGGAAAGCTGGCTTGCCGAGGATCTTGTTGCATTCGGCGCCGCCCTTCCATTCTTCCTTGGACTGGCCGTTCTCGTAGGGCACGTCGATCCACGGGATCAGCGAACCGGCGAGCGGCGTGTTGCGGAAATTCTTTTTCGGGAAGGCATCCGAACGGATGGTTTCGGCCACCTTGCGGTCGATGTCGAGAATGGCGGAGGCCGGATCAGCCAGCAGGTCAGCGACCGACGAATGGATGGCCCCCATCTGCGCGATCAGTTCGCGCATGTTCTGCGCACCAGCACCGGAAGCAGCCTGGTAGGTCATCGAGGTCGCCCATTCGATCAGGTCGTTCTGGAACAGGCCGCCGAGGCCCATCAGCATCAGGGACACCGTGCAGTTGCCGCCAATCCAGTTCTTGCCGCCCTTGGCCAGCGCGTCCTTGATGACGTGCATGTTGACCGGGTCAAGCACGATCACCGCATCATCAGCCATGCGCAGCGACGAAGCGGCATCAATCCAGTGACCGTTCCAGCCAGCCGCACGCAGTTTCGGGAAGACTTCCTTGGTGTAGTCGCCGCCCTGGCAGGTGATGATGATTTCGCAGGCTTTCAGTGCATCGATGTTGGAAGCATCCTGCAGCGGCAGCGAGGCTTCCTTGCCACCGAACAGCGGCGCCTTGCCGCCGGCGGCGGAGGTGGAGAAATACACCGGATCGATATGGGCAAAATCGCCCTCTTCGACCATGCGCTGCATCAGCACGGAACCAACCATGCCACGCCAACCGACCAGACCAACCTTCTTCATGACTTACTCTCCGAATGTAACCTGTATTTAACGCGCGAACCTGCTGTTCGGTTTACGCCAGCGCGGCGAGTACTGCATCGCCCATTTCACGGGTGCCGACCTTGTTGGTGCCGCGCTCATAGATATCGCCGGTCCGATAACCTTGCGCCAAGACCTTTTTGACCGCATTTTCGACACGCAGTGCCTGCTCTTCGAGACCAAAGGTGTAGCGCAGCATCATCGCCGCCGACAGGATGGTGGCCAGCGGATTGGCCACGCCCAGGCCGGCGATGTCCGGCGCCGAGCCGTGCGAAGGCTCGTAGAGCCCCTTGTTCTTGTCGTCCAGCGAAGCCGACGGCAGCATGCCGATCGAGCCGGTCAGCATCGAGGCTTCGTCGGACAGGATGTCGCCGAACATGTTGCCGGTGACCATCACGTCGAATTGCTTCGGTGCCTTGACCAGTTGCATGGCGGCGTTGTCGACCAGCATGTGGCTGAGTTCGACATCCGGGTAGTCGTGGGCGATCTCGATCATCACGTCGCGCCAGAGCTGGGTGCATTCGAGCACGTTCATCTTGTCGACCGAGCACAGTTTCTTGTTGCGCTTCTGCGCCGCCTGGAAGGCAACGTGGCCGATGCGGCGAATTTCCGACTCGCTATAGACCATGGTGTTGAAACCGACGCGCTCGCCGTTTTCTTCACGAATGCCGCGCGGCTGGCCGAAGTAGATGTCGCCGGTCAACTCGCGGACGATCAGGATATCCAGGCCGGCGACGACTTCCGGCTTCAGCGTCGAGGCGTTGGCTAGTTCCGGGTAGAGAATGGCCGGGCGCAGGTTGGCGAACAGGTTCAGATCCTTGCGGATGCCGAGCAGGCCACGTTCCGGACGCTTTTCACGCGGCAGGCTGTCCCACTGCGGACCACCGACGGCGCCGAGCAGCACGGCATCGGCTTCGCGGGCCAGCTTCTGGGTCGCTTCCGGATAGGGATTGCCGGTCGCGTCGACCGCGCCACCACCGAGTAGCGCCTCTTCCATTTCGAACTTGAGGTCGAGGGCGTTCAGGACACGCACTGCCTGCGCAGTGATTTCAGGACCAATGCCGTCACCCGGCAGAACACAGATCTTCATCGCTTTTCCTTGTTACGCAAACAGCCAGGGCTGGTTGATACGGCGTTTCTCTTCAAACTCACGAATTTTTTCGGCATGGCGCAGGGTGAGGCCGATATCGTCCCAGCCATTCAACAGACACTCCTTGCGGAAGGCGTCGATCTGGAAGGGAATGCCATGGCCGTCCGGACGGATAACCGCCTGCGCCTGCAGGTCGACCGTCAGCTTGTAGCCGGGCGTCGCTTCCACATGCTGGAACAGCGCCTCAATTTCAGCGGCTGGCAAGACGATCGGCACGATGCCGTTCTTGAAGCAGTTATTGAAGAAGATATCGGCAAAGGATTCGGCGATGATCGCCTTGAAACCGAAATCGAGCAGCGCCCACGGGGCGTGTTCGCGCGAACTGCCGCAACCGAAATTGGCGCGGGTCAGCAGAACCTGTGCCCCTTGGTAACGCGGCTGATTGAGCACGAAGTTCGGGTTCTTCGGCCGCCCGGAATTATCCTGGCCGGGCTGGCCGACATCCATATAACGCCATTCGTCGAAGGCATTCGGGCCAAAACCGGAACGCTTGATCGATTTCAGGAACTGCTTGGGGATGATCGCATCGGTATCGACGTTATTACGATCGAGCGGAGCGACCAGACCTTCCAGACGGACAAATTTTTCCATTTACTTCGCTGCCTTCTCGATGGCTTCGCCACCCTTCTTGATGTCCTTGCCGACGCCTTCCATGGTGTTGCATGCCGCTACGGCAAGCATGCAAACGATCAGGGCAAACATTTTCTTCACGGCATTATCTCCTTACAGCACGTCCCGGACGTCGGCAAAACGGCCGGCAATCGCCGCCGCTGCCGCCATGGCCGGACTGACCAGATGGGTACGCCCCCCCGGCCCCTGGCGCCCTTCGAAATTCCGGTTGGAGGTCGAGGCACAGCGTTCGCCCGGTTCCAGACGGTCGGCGTTCATCGCCAGACACATCGAACAGCCCGGCTCGCGCCACTCGAAACCGGCAGCGACGAAGACCTTGTCCAGCCCTTCGGCCTCGGCCTGGCGCTTGACCAGGCCCGAGCCCGGCACGGCCAGCGCCAGCTTGACGTTGGCGGCGACGTGACGGCCTTTCAGCACCGAGGCGGCTTCGCGCAAATCCTCGATCCGGGAATTGGTACAGGAGCCGATGAACACTTTGTCGATCGCGATGTTCTGGATCGGCGTATTCGGATTCAGGCCCATGTATTGCAGCGCCCGCTCCATGCCTTCCCGCTTTACCGGATCGGCTTCCTTGGCCGGATCGGGCACCGCGGCACCAACCGCGACCACCATTTCCGGCGACGTCCCCCAGGTGACCTGCGGCTGGATGGCCTCTGCCTTCAGCGTGACAACGCGGTCGAACTGTGCCCCGGCATCGGAATGCAGCGTCCGCCAGTATTCGACGGCGCGCTCCCAGACTTCGCCCTTGGGCGAGAACGGACGGTCTTTCAAATAATTGATCGTGGTGTCGTCGACCGCGACAAAGCCCATCCGGGCGCCGCCTTCGATCGCCATGTTGCACAGCGTCATGCGACCTTCCATGCTCAGGCCACGGATCGCGCTGCCACCGAACTCGATGGCGTAGCCGGTGCCGCCGGCCGTGCCGATGGTGCCGATGATGGCCAGCGCCACATCCTTGGCGGTAACGCCCTTGCCGAGCTTGCCGTCGACGGCGATCAGCATGGTCTTCGATTTCTTTTGCAGCAGGCACTGCGTCGCCAGCACGTGCTCGACCTCGGAGGTGCCGATGCCGTGCGCCAGGCAGGCGAAGGCGCCGTGCGTCGAGGTGTGCGAGTCACCGCAGACGACGGTCATGCCCGGCAGCGTCGCACCATTCTCCGGACCGACGACATGGAGAATACCCATGCGCGGATCCTTGAACGGGAAATAGGCCAGCGCGCCGACTTCGCGGATATTGGCATCGAGCGTTTCGACCTGCTGGCGCGACACCGGATCCTTGATCCCCTCGTCCCAGTGGTCGGTCGGCGTGTTGTGGTCCGGCGTGGAAACAATCGATGAGACACGCCACGGCTTGCGGCCGGCCAGCTTCAGGCCTTCGAAAGCCTGCGGGCTGGTCACTTCGTGCACCAGGTGACGGTCGATATAGAGCAAAGCCGTGCCATCCGCTTCTTGATGGACAACATGGTTTTCCCAGAGCTTGTCGTAGAGTGTCTTCGGCATGGAACTGAATTAGGGCCGTAAAGCGTCGAATTATTGCACAGGATCATTGGTTTTTGCCCCTGCCGGGGCGTCGACCGCAGCGCTGCCACCGACCCAGCCCCAGATCAGGATAAAGCCGAGCAAGGCGAAGCCGGCCCCCAGGCTGAATGTCCAGCCGGCGCCGAGCGGCTCCCACATCCGGCCACTGATCAACGCTCCGAGCAGACCACCGGCCCCGAATGAAAGACTGGAATAAAGCGCCTGGCCGCGCGCCTGGGCTCGCCCCGGAAACCACTGATTGACGGCCGCGATGGCCGAGGCGTGATAGGCGCCGAATGTCAGGCCGTGCAGCAACTGCACCAACACCATGATGGCTACCGATTCGACACCCCAGCCCATCATCAGAAAGCGGACAACCGCGGCGGCAAAGCTGGCAAGAAGAATGGCGCGCAGCGAAAAACGCAGCGTCAGCCGGTTCATCAGCATGAAAACCAGGATTTCG
>Ga0316604_10003455_pt1 | contig 11088 bp, 13 predicted proteins | sample OWC_soil_day20_C_FD_207650 | JGI IMG/M metagenome (GOLD analysis project Ga0316604, IMG submission 207650) | Wetland soil microbial communities from Old Woman Creek delta, Ohio, United States - OWC_soil_day20_CT | ecosystem: Environmental > Terrestrial > Soil > Wetlands | place: USA: Ohio... | reverse complement strand
CATGATTAACTCCGTCTGAGACGGGTGCGATAAGAACCATGCTATTCTTCCTGCAATTAACCAAAACAGATGGGGTAATTTTATCCTGGATTTAAAAACCGGCATTATAGGTACTTCGCGAATTAATGAAGATTTAAGTATATTTCCTTTGTAAATATACTTAGCTGTATCAATTGCTCGCGGCAAATCACTGCAATAACATTTTTCCCATTTATACGTATCCACTACTGTATCTACTACTCTAATTGACGAACAATCATATTCTTTTACCCATTTTTCAAATTCATCACTTGATAATAAATATTTATGCAAACAATTAACTTCAAAATGTCTTACTAAGCCAATTCTCATACTTTTTCATCCTAACTTTCATCATTAGTTATGACTATCTCCGTTCCGAAAAAGCCACCCGCAATCCAAAACCGATAAAGATTATCCCTGTTATCCAATTTAAATAGACCTGTATTCTTTCATTTTTTGAGATCCAGCAACGTAGTTTCTCGGCTACTACAGCATAAGCGATCATTACAAAAAAGCCCATAATAACAAACATTGCACCAAGCAAAAGCATTTGTTGTTGGGCATAAACACTTTGCTTGCTAATAAATTGAGGCAAAAAGCTCATAAAAAACAGCGTAGTCTTTGGATTTAGCGCAGAAGTGAAGAAGCCAGTAAAAAATAGGTCTTTACTCTTCGTTTCCTTCTCCGAAGACTTTATGAACAACTGCTGCTTATTCAAGAAGCATCGTATTCCGACGTAGAATAAATAGCTAGCACCAAGCATTTTTACGATGAAAAACGCCAACGATGACACCTGTAATAGTACTGCTAAGCCTAAAGAAGCTGCCAATACTTGAACCATATCTCCCGCTGATGCCCCCAATACTGCCTTAAATGCTGCTTTACGTCCCTCGGTCATCCCTTTGGTAACAACATATATCGTGTTTGGCCCGGGTGATATCAGTAGAATAAACGATATAGAAATAAAAAAATATATACTGCTTATTTCCACATGGAAACACTCCTTTATTATATATTTGTTGTATTATACCACACTATTTATATTGAGCTGGTCTCATCGCAATTTAACGATGTTACGATAGATGTTCAATATGAAATTCTTTTACACAAGTCAAATATGCTACGATAAGTTTATGAGGGTTTGTAGACAATGAACTCAGCTGCGGTTGGAATAGTGTAGCAATAAAAAATTTATTTTGAGGTAATTCAAGTATTCGTGCCTCACCTTTTTCATCTGTTCCCACCACTTTAAAACCGTTTTCATCTATTAATTTTTGATAATTAGGATTAAGCCCAAAATTACAATTATAGCGTTCTTCAACTTCTATTTTGTTATAGAATTTATAAATCATTGAGCTTTTATTGATAAAAATTTTTCGTGTTTCTCCAATCAGAGAACATGATAGAGCTGTAATAAAAAGATTTGAAGCACTGGGATCATATTCTGCATGCTGTACATCATTTAATCCTAATTTATTTTGAGCATATTCAATAACTGCATGCTGAAATCCTCCACATGTTCCAATAAAAGGATAATCATTTTCTCTTGCAAATTGAATTGCTTTTAACGCTCCTTTCATGCTCATATAAGGACTTCCGGGTGCACACCAAAGACCATCAAAATTGCTAATACTTTTATCTGTATCTCTTTCTAATAATTCGGTAGGTAACCATTGTAGTTCTAAATTAATTTTTAAATAATCTGCACAGTGACGTAATGCTTCATTTGTCGCCTTGTGTGATGGACGCTTCAAATCAAGATCTCCAATTACTCCTATTTTAATTGAGCTACTCATTTCAATCCCCCCAGCGTTTTTTTTATATTTTAGAAAATATCTTTTTTTCCCATTACCGTGAATTTATTTTTGTTGCTACATTTTTTCATCTGAAATCGTAAAACCTCCCAGCAATGAATTAGATTAAATTACTTATATTTTCCAGAAATATCGAATTTATGATATCATTAATGTATCTCTAAATACGTATTGCGCAATAGATGGAGTAGTGAAGTAACTCTTATAGAGCAAATTTTAGGTATTACGGGAACCTCAAAGAATATTAGATATTGGTTGTGGAATTTAGGTCGGTTTAGGCATCAGATACATCCTCTCTAATTTTGGCAAAAACCAATGTATTTTTAAGTTGTCCATCAGGTGTACGTGTGTCATTGCGAAGCATACCTTCGAATCTAAAGGCAAGCTTCTGAGGTATTGCTTTACTTCTTAGATTCTTGTCGTCACAGCGAATTTCAACTCGGTTCGCATTGAGTTTAGTAAAAGCAAACTTGGTTAATAACTGTACGGCCTCTGTTGCATAGCCTTGGCGCTGACAGGATGTTCGAATCCAATAACCCATTTCAAATTTGGGAACGGACCAATCGATTCGGTGTAATCCGGCTCCGCCAATAAAATTTTGCTCATTTTTAGTAAAAATATAAAATGGTAAGTCTCTGCTTTCTCTAAATGCTTCGAGAGCGGTAGTGGCTCTTTCTTGACATTCTTCTACACTTGGAATATATTGAGCCCAGTTTAACCAAATTTTCAGATCATCAATCGACTCTTGAATTGCTTGCTTCACCAGCGGCGCATATTCAATATCAGGAGCTTTGAGGATTAATTTGCAACCCTCTAAAAGTATTGGTATACCTTCCATTATAGTCAAGATTCTCCATTTTTCTTAATTCTTGATTGTTCATATCACAGATCCAGCCCCCATGTTATAAGCATCATGATTGCCTACTACATAAATTACACAAAGGGTGATTTAATTTGAAAATTGATCGATTGCTTGGTATTGTGATATATCTTTTAAACCGTGATACTGTTAGTGCACGTGCATTGGCAGAAAAGTTTGAGGTATCCCCTCGCACAATTCAACGCGACATTGAAACGCTAGGTCTTGCTGGTATTCCAGTCAGCTCAACACAGGGGACAAACGGCGGTTATAAGATAGTTAATAGCTTTAAAATAAATAGCCAATTCTTAACGATAGAAGATTATAGTTTTATAATAACTGCCCTAAAAGGATTATGTTCAGCATATGAAAATAGCCATATCGAAACAACATTCGAAAAACTGATATCACTTTCACCTATCAATGAAAAATCACCCCAGCACATTCACCTAGACTTTAGTGTGTTACGCGAGGGAGGTCATATAAAAGATGATTTAACTACTATAGAAACAGCCATTAATAAAGAAATGGCTGTTGAATTTGAATATACAAATGCCCAAAACGATCAATCACAAAGACTCGTTGAACCTATGGCAGTTATACACCAGTGGTATGCTTGGTATTTATTTGGATTTTGCTGTGAAAGGCAGGATTATCGTATGTTCCGGCTATCGCGCATTCGTAATCTGAACTTAACATGTCAGACCTTTTCCAAAGCGCATGAAAATACAAAAGAATTATTAGCTCAAAAGCAGGATACAAGAAATTATATGAAAATTAAATTGTTATGTCCGGTTGATATGAGAATTTCTTTAGAAGAATGCTTTCCCCGCTCATGTATAACCGAAACTGGGAATAAGGAATTACTTATCGAATTCAGTGTACCGGACAGCGAACGAGGATGGTTTGGAACACTGCTCGGCTACGGTAATAAAATAACCATTTTGGAACCTGAAAGGTTAAAAGATATGTTCGTTAACCATGCTAAAGAAATCTTAAAAAAATATTGTTGAATTACGACATACAGTTGTCTGATATCCTCCTTTATAATGTATTTAAGAAAGAAATCACGATCCATCGCTAACAATGCAAGGAGGATAAAAATGCTTGATTTGGCTAAATGGGCTGTTGTAAACAATTATAAAGTAGCATGGGGAAATATCAAACATCTTAATGATGCAAATCGTGAATTTGAGATAAGGTATCTTTCAAATGAATTAAATGAGCTGCAGCGTACTATCTTTAAGCGTTGGAGCTTTAATAAAGCTACTGCAAAAGACATGAAAACAGTCATTGTGGTTGCTGCTTCAGCAAGCCGTAAAACGCGAAAACTCATCTTAAATTGTAACGGTATGGAAATAGTGGCTTTAATGCCGCCTTTCTACAATGACGATACAGTCGAGACAGACTTTGATGGAGAAATCGACAGTAAATTAACTGTCTTTTTGAGAAATCACGGTTATAACGTCAACCGATTATCGGGACCGTTAAAAAATGTTTCAGCACGACTTGGTCTCGGAAAATACGGACGCAATAATCTGCTTTATGTTGAGGGCTTGGGAAGTTATACAAGACTTTTGGGATTTGTCACAGATGCCAAACTTACACCGTCATTATTCCCTGGAAATAATGACGGTGTAATAATTATGGAAAGTTGTAAAACGTGTAATTTATGTAAAATCAATTGCCCAACAAACGCGATAGGTGATGATAGATTTCAGCTACATGTTGATAACTGCCTTGCTTATGCGAATGAAAAGGCTGATGAATGGCCTGTTTTTGTTCAAAACGTAAGACAACAATATTTGGTAGGCTGCTTAAATTGCCAGCACGTATGTCCTCACAATAAAAGCTTTATCGATATCGGTTCCACAATTTCCGAACAATTTAATAAAGATGAGACAGATTTTATTCTCGGGCAAAATAGATATACTTCAATAGAACTCCAGAAAAGTGTATATGAAAAATTTAACAAAATGGGCTTATCCAGATACAAAGAATATATTCTTCGTAATATACAAAACTACATAAAGAATTACTATGGCGATAATGCATGTTTGTAAACAGAACTACCCCGAACTTTTCATATTAAATAGAGTTTCATTAGCCCTAACCACATATACTATGAGGCTATCTGTCGCAGCTGCTCTAAAAGGAAGCTCCCCTTACGGTTCAACCGCTATTTGAGTCACGATAAATATTCAAATATACAGTTATTGCTCGTATTCCTCTTCACCAATATAATGAAATTAGCAGTACTAAAAGGGAGGTATTATTATAAAAAACAACATAGGAAAAAATATCAGCCGGTACCGAAAGCTCAAAAGTATTACACAGGAAGGCTTAGCCAACTCTCTTGGTATTACCTTTCAAGCAGTATCAAAATGGGAGACGGAGCAATCATATCCTGATATCGCATTTTTACCTGATATAGCCGATATATTAGAAGTCAGCATTGACAAGCTGATGGGACACACGTTTCACGAAAAGAAACAAACAATCTACGAGGATGAATATGCACAAGAAGACTACTATTGGGGCCTAGCCCCCTCAAAACTATGTTATAAAGTATTATCTTTATTACCCCCAACCAAACCATTAAAGTTATTGGACATTGGCTGCGGCGAAGGCAAAGATTCAGTATTTTTTGCCCGGAACGGCTATCACGTAACAGGAATTGACATCGCCGATGCCGGAATTGAAAAAACCAAACGACTAGCTGATAAAGTTGGAGTACATATAAATGTCTTCAAGGCCGATATACTCGATTTTCGTCTGGATACCACCTACGATATCCTGTTTTCCAACGGCGTATTGCACTACATTAAGCCCGAATTACGAAAAGAACTCTTTTCAAACTATCAGCAGTATACCTCAATAGGTGGAATTCACATACTTTCGGCGTTCGTAACAAAACCATTTATTCCATCTCCACCGGAAAACGAACCCAATGCTTATAAGTGGAATTCCGGCGAATTATTTTCACTCTACAGCGATTGGCTGATTAAAGAATGTGATGAAGTCATTTTTGATTGCTGCTCATCCGGAATTCCTCATAAACATGCGATGAGTATCGTTGCTGCAGAAAAAGTATAATAACATAGATTATTCAATGACCTTTGAAAAAATATTTAAATCATTTCTTTTATGAAACTTGATATGCTTCCAGAAATTCATACCTTGCTGGTTATTCGAAAACACAAATAAATGACATTTACTTATTCCTTCTTCTTTAAGCTTTGCAAAGCAATTTTTGACTAATCTGCTTGCAATTCCTTTCTTCCTGCAAATAGGACTCACAGCTAAGTGATGAAGATATCCTCTTCTCCCATCATGTCCACATAATATGGCACCGACAATCTGCTGTCCGTTGCCTTCAGCGACAAAACTCAAACCAACATTTCGTTTTAAAAACTTACTTATATTTCCTTGAGTATCTGCATCACTTAATCCTACACCTTCAATGCTTGACCAAAGCCTTACTACTTGTTCGTAATCCTCAATACTCATTTCCCGTATTATAATTGTATCCTCCAAACAACTCTCTCCTTTATTCTATCAGATGTCGGTAGTTTAAATTTCGCATTAATAGTTGCTTAAACCATCAAGCTGTTCCCCAGAAATATCTAACCTGACTTACGTCTCTATACTAGTTCAAATAGGTCTTCAAGATAGGTAAATGTATTCATAAATTCACCTAATTCTATCAAGGATTGAATCTGACTTGGAGTTGCCCATTTAGCTCCGCACACTTCTTCAGGCTGATAAATAACATCTGCAATATCTACTTCTTCCTTGAACAACCACACATCTACAAAATCTGGACTGACTTGGTGTTGACGTTTTAATCGAAAGAGATATTTTCCATTTGTAGAGGATAAGTGAATACCGATTTCTTCCTTCACTTCTCGTAAAGCAGCTTTCAAACTATCATCGCCAGTAATTGCTGCACCAACAGTCGTTTCCCACATATTAGGAAACATCTTATTAGGAGTACGTCTTGTAATTAAAAATTCTCCTTTGCTATTTTTTATCCATACGTGGACAAGGAGATGATATTCATCTTGTCCCATCGGTTCTCCACGCTCAACAGTTCTACCTGTTTTATTACCATCTCCATCAAGGATATCCCAAAGTTCCATTTGACTCTCCCTTCTGACCTTATTCTATCAACTTATTCGTTGAAATTGATTAAACTTTATAAGATTTCTCCAGCATATCGTTTCTATCGAAAATCCATTAAAGAAACCTCATTGCAAGGTAACTGATATATGGAACACTTCCCCGTGCTACTTAACCTATTTAGTGGTTCATATATATTTTAAAACGATCCTTATTTGAACTAATATATTTGACTGTTTCAGAAACCGTAAATCCCGTAGTATTTAAAATAAACCTTTCTTCTATGTTTCTACTATTAAATTCTTCTAAAAGTTCCAACACTCGTTCACCCATAATTGCATCTGCAGGTCTTTGCTTATCCCTGACAATTAGTTCTCCTTCATTTGCTATTAGCACTACATAACATACCTGAAAATGATATCGATCTGCGATTTCAAGTATTTGCTTAAGACGTTCAGGATAAATGATATAATCTATGATTACCTCAATATCCCTAGCAATGAAATTTTCCAACAAGCGAGAAATATTATCCCATAGCAAATCTATATATGTACCATTATCCATCCAAGATCTGACATGTCCTCCGACGACCATATGATATAACAAATCTGCATTGATATGCGCACTACTTTTAATTGTTTTGGCTAAAGCAAGAGAAACGGTAGATTTTCCTACACCTGCAGGTCCGGTAATTAAGTATACTGTCTTCTGCGGTATCGTTATAGTACAAACCTCCTTCTTAAAAAGTCCAAATTATTGGAGATGCTCACATTGCCGGAAAATACTCGTCATATAAAACGCTTATCTTTTCAAACTTGCTTCTTTTTCAACTATAAACTTTACAACAGCATCTGAATTATTATCACCAATAACCCCGGTTGACCTTTCCTTTACCTCATGACGCGCATTGTCCACTGCATAAAACTCGTCACAGGCATTTAAAAGAGGCAGGTCATTGAGATTGTCACCAAAGCCGATAATTCGATCAAAACCACAATAATCACGGATATAATTGACCGCATTGTATTTTGAAGCATTTTTGTCATGTATCTCAAGATACCATAGATTCTCAACATATACATCATTGGAAAGCACCACATCAATGCTCTGCAGAGTTTTAAGCTCGCGCACCACGTCCGCTAATCCTTCTTGGGTATCCATGAAAGTGAAGTAGATGACCCTATCATCAGTAATTTTATCAGAAAAGCAGTCGACTTGCTCAAATGACTTAGCATATTTTTCTACGCGTTCATTATAATAATTCAGCAAGGCTGGGGTATTGAGAATTTCATAATATGTATGCAGCTTATTGTCAGAAACGGCATACATAAATCCGGTAATTCGATGTTTTTTCATTACCTTAAGAACAGCATTCGCCGTCTCTTGGGGTATTTTTTCGATTTTCATGTATTTATTGCTTGCAATATCGTAAATTGCTGCTCCATTCATCAAGATGACAGGCATGTTAATATGCAGGCCTGACAATATTTTTGTTGATGACACAGCGGTTCTCGCGGTTGCCACAGAGAAATATACACCACTATCAATCAAGGTATTGATTGTTTCTCTGACATATCCACTGATTTCTTTATTACTGTTTAGCAGCGTGCCATCTAGATCCGAAATATATAAAGTGGTCATACTATATCCCCCTCTCTAGCCTTGAAAGATTCTTTAAGTCCGATGATAATTCTAGAGAATCTTTTCGATTATATCTTCAGAATGATATTTTTCCATTACTTTCTTCAAAATTTCGTCTAATAATAGTTAAAACCTGTTCGATATCATTTTCCTCAAGCTTTCTAATTTTCATAACGTCTTGACTCCTTGACGTATTTTATTTTGTGCTTTTATGTTCATCCTACATTAACGTATACAAAGAGGCTGTGTTCCAAAATCATGGAATACAGCCTCTAGCAAATTTACTAGTCAGTTGTTATGCTTCATTTTACTATATATTTACATTTTTTGTCCACAACACTTTTATATTTAAAGCTTACATTCTTTCAACAATAGTTGCTACGCCTTGACCGCCACCTATGCACAAAGTAGCCAAACCAAGTTTAGCATTTCTTTGCTCCATGGCGTGCAGCAGTGTTACCAGGATACGTGCACCGCTAGCACCTAACGGATGTCCAAGAGCAACTGCCCCCCCATGGATATTTACCTTTTCCTTGGTAAACCCAAGTTCCTTACCGACTGCCAGAAACTGTGCAGCAAATGCTTCATTAGCTTCAATTAAATCCATATCATTGATAGTAAGACCAGCTTTAGTCAATGCCTTACGAGTAGCAGATATAGGTCCTAAGCCCATAACACTTGGATCAACCCCTCCAGAAGCATAAGAACGAATACGAGCCATTGGTTTAATGCCAAGTTCTTTGGCTTTTTCGGCTGACATCATTACTAAAGCTGCAGCACCATCATTAACTCCTGAAGCATTGCCAGCAGTAACAGTCCCGTCTTTCTTGAATGCAGGCTTTAGCTTGGCTAATCCTTCTATGGTAGTTTCTGCACGAGGAAATTCATCAGTATCAACAATTACTTCACCTTTTTTAGTTTTTATAACAAGCGGCAAAAGTTCTTTTTTGAAAGCACCACTTTTAATTGCTGCAGCAGCTTTTTTCTGTGATTCAACAGCCATCTGATCTTGTTCTTCACGAGTAATTCCATATCTCTCAGCAACATTTTCAGCAGTTACGCCCATATGATAGTCATTAAATGCGCACAACAAAGCATCCTGTAACAGACTATCAAGAACTTGACCATGCCCCATACGATAACCCCACCTAGACTTGTTTTCCAGAAGATAAGGTGCATTCGTCATACTTTCCATACCGCCTGCAACAATAATATCAGCATCTCCAGCCATAATTGCCTGCGCTGCAAGATTAACACATTTTAGACCTGAACCACACAATTTGTTAACAGTAAAGGACGTTACTTCTACCGGTAAGCCTGCCTTGATGGCTGACTGACGAGCCGGATTTGGTCCTTGACCGGCCTGCACTGAATTTCCAAAGATTACTTCTTCAATATTTTCTGGTTTTATGCCGGCACGGGATACAGCTTCTTTTATTACTGCTGCTCCCAATTCACTAGCCGAAAAAGGCGCCAGCACACCGTTAAAACTACCAATAGCAGTACGTACTGCACTTGCAATAACTACTTCTCGCATTGTAATTACCTCCATATGTTATATGCTTGTGTTAATGTTTTCACTTTCAATCTTCTAATAATTCATTAATCAAGTATTTTTCCATAAGAATAACAATGTCCCCCTCTATTTGCTTGGAATCAAAGAGGATCATTCTTATACTTAGTAGACCCTGTTAAGTAAATACTAGCTTGGTATTTGCCAAATTGGGCTGATTAACGATAAGACTCTTTGAGTTGTCAAGTCCTCCCCCCTTATTTTATGAGACATTTTTCATGGATATTAAATTGTTACTAATAATTAAATCAGCCTCTGTTTTACCTTTAACTATTTCAACGGTAACGCCAGGGGCAATCTCCGTCAATAAAAGACCTTTTTTGGTCACACGGAATACACCGAGTTCGGTAACAATTAAATCAACAACACCTTTTCCGGTGAGCGGCAAATTGCAGATCTTTAAAATTTTTGCAGAACCATCTTTGGCACAATGTTCCATTGCAACAATAACCTTCTTTGCACCTATCACTAAATCCATAGCTCCCCCCATGCCAGGTACCATTTTCCCCGGAACCATCCAATTGGCCAGATTGCCTTCCTGGTCTGTCTGCAAACCGCCAAGCACAGTAACATCTACATGTCCGCCGCGAATAAGGGAAAACGACATTGCACTGTCAAACATAGCCCCACCAGGAATAATACCACACAGCTGACCACCAGCATTTACAAGATTGGAATCCGTGCTTTCTCCGACAGATCCCAAACCGATAAAGCCATTCTCAGATTCCAGCATTACATCTATACCTTTAGGCAGATAATTTGCCACCATGGTCGGCAGACCAATTCCCAGATTAACAACATCACCATCTTTGAGTTCCACAGCTGCGCGTCTTGCAATCATCTCTTTTGCTTTCATATTTAGCAACCCTCCACACAAATAATCTTATCTACTAACACACCAGCAGTCATAACTTCATCAGGCACAATTTCGCCAACTTCAACCAGTTCATCCACCTCAACAATCACAACATCTGCAGCCATCGCCATTATAGGATTGAAATTACGTGCTGCTTTATCGTAAATTAAATTCCCCGCTTTATCTGCTTTCCTTGCTTTTA
>Ga0316604_10003453_pt1 | contig 11088 bp, 11 predicted proteins | sample OWC_soil_day20_C_FD_207650 | JGI IMG/M metagenome (GOLD analysis project Ga0316604, IMG submission 207650) | Wetland soil microbial communities from Old Woman Creek delta, Ohio, United States - OWC_soil_day20_CT | ecosystem: Environmental > Terrestrial > Soil > Wetlands | place: USA: Ohio... | reverse complement strand
TGAAGTGCCCCCTGTCAAGTAGACAGTAAAAGAAATAAAAGTTTTATGATGTCAATCATTAAGTTAAGATTGACATCATTTTTTTATGCAGCTATATTTGCAAGATATCGTCTGTACTCTATCGGAGACATACAGTTGAGCCTCTTTTGATATCGATGATTATTATAGTACTCTATGTATTCCCTGACCTCAGCTTCCAGTTCATCGTATGAATTGAACCTTTTAAGATAATACATCTCTGATTTCATCATTCCCCAAAATGCTTCCATGGGACCGTTGTCTATGCATCTTGAAACTCTAGACATACTTTGTGTCATTCCTGCATCAAGAAGCTTTTTATGAAATATCTTACTTGTATACTGAAATCCCCTGTCACTATGTAAGAGGGGAGTTGCATATGGATATTCTTTATGAGCCATATCAAAGGTTTTGAAAACAAGTTCATTATTGTTTGAATGCCCAAGAACAAAAGCGACAATGCTTTTATCTCCTAGATCCAGTATTGCACTTAAATATGCTTTGCCTTCAAGACCACACTTCATTTCTGTCACATCAGTAAGCCATTTTTCTCCAAAGTGATCCGCTGCAAATTTTCTATTCAGGATATTTTCGGTAGTGATTTCAGGTGTGGATTGGACATATTTCTTTCTTTTTCTGCGGCATACGGACTGAAGATTTAATATCTTCATTAGACGATAAATCCGTTTATGATTCACAGTAAGGTTGTGCTCACGGTTAAGTTTGATAGTCATTTGTCGGTATCCAAGAATACCATTACGCTCTTGATAGGCATCTTTGATTAATAAGATCAACTCTTTATTCATCTGCTCGTTAGCACTCTCGTTTCTATTTAGCCATTTGTAATAAGAAGATCTCTGTACGCCTGCAATTTCACAGAGTTTATGTATTGGATAGGACGCTGTATCATGAAGTTCTCGGATTGTAAGATAAATGGTTTCATATTTTACCTGACTTAGAACCGCCACCTTTCGATCTCGTCGAGCTTTTTTAGGAAAGCTATCTCCATTTTCTGTCTTTTATTTGTAGCTTCTAGAAGTTTATTCTGCGCTCTTAGTTTCTCAAGCTCAGACATTTCATCCAGAGCATTCCTTTTGCCACGCATGTCTTGCAACGCTTCTAATCCGCCAGTTTCATATTTGGCTGTCCAACTATAAACCTGCTGATAAGAGACTTTGTATTTTTGCGCCGTTTCAGCATAGTTATTCTGTTGTTCTATACAATATTTAACGATTTCAATTCTTTCATCATAAGTTGTTTTTCGGCCTTTAGTCATGATAGATACTCCTCTCGTTCCAGAAGATTTTAGTTTCTCATGACCATTATACTTTGAAACCCAGTTTTGTAGTTGACGGGTTGATTTAATTCCGTATTTTTTACAAAGATTCATATAAGAACCGGCGCCAGCCAGATAATCCATTACAGCTGCTTCTTTCAACTCCGATGAATAGTGCTTGTTTCTTGATGTTTCCATTAAGCCTTCTGGCCCCAAAGACTGATACGTTATTAACCATTGCCTAATGGTCCTATGGCCAACTTTCAATTGCTGTGCTAGATGCTTTAATGAATCTTCCTGTCGCAAATACTTCTCAATCGCACCAATACGTTCCTCATAAGAAACTAGAAATTTTTGACCCATAAAAATATGCTCCTCCTTGTAATAGACAGTTTTTTATTTAAACTGTCTATTACAAGGGGAGCATATCATTGCGCCTTGGTAATGGCTTTTTTACTTGATATTTCAAAAAGCTTATTTAAAATCGTTATTTCGACATAAATTGCAGGACTTTTCGACTTAATGGGTAATATATGATTAATAAGTTATTTATTTTTTCTAGGACATGATGTAAATTTACGAAAAAGGAGTAATAGCAAATGAAAAGAATGATAGTATCCCTCAATCAAAGAATTCTTTCTTATATTGACATTGGATTATTAATTTTTCGCTTGGGAATTGGTGGTATGTTTATGTGGCACGGACTTCCTAAAATTACTGGTGGTGTTGTAAAGTGGATTGTGCTGGGAAAATCGATGGAGATACTTGGTATTCAGTTTGCCCCGGCTTTTTGGGGGTTTATGTCTGGTTTTGCAGAATTTGTCGGAGGGCTGTTTTTTGCTATTGGCTTTATTTATCGCCCTACGTGCTTATTGTTAGTTAGCAACATGTTTGTAGCGTTTTCTACCCAAATGCTAGAGGGCAAAGGTATGTTGAAGGCAGCTCAGTCACTAGAGGATGGGTTCAGTTTCATAGGAGCATTTTTTGTTGGACCTGGTAAATATAGTGTTGATGAATATTTAGGATTACATTCATCTCCAAGAAGACGTCCATACTAAGTCGGAATAATGTAAGAGACTGCCATGCTAAATTTCAAAAAAACAAATGTACAGACCATAAAAAAATAAGGTTTATATCAGGTGTAGCCGTATTGACCTTTCGGGTGAAGCGGCTTTTTTATATATCATATAGTACCTTTAATGATTGTTTACATAGTATGTAATAAAAGATTATTTGAGGTGATTGGACATGACTTTAGAGGATTCAGCTATGGCTTTGACTATGGTTGTAGTTTTTGTTTCAAGCATGGATTTGGTCGTATCTTCAAACATGCTTTTAAATAGGACTACAATCATGGTTTCGAGCATGGACTTGGCCAAAATCTTGGGCCTTATAATTGGTACTAAACTTTGTGTCAAATAAAAAAATAGTAGGAATATTAGCCGTCTATCTTTGATTAAGGTAGCGGCCTGTTTCTGTTTTACAATAACTTTTCCTTGCGTTTTGCCATCAAAAATACTATTTTTAAATAAAATATGTGTTTGGTAAAAGGGTGTAAATCATCAAGTGACAGTCCAGTAAATAAGGACAAGAAAAGTTTCTTTGGGCAAAATATTCTACAAGTTATTCGGTTAAAGGAAATGGGACTTGGTTACTGTAAGAATATACTTTAGAATTACCAGATGAACAGTGTTAATATATGATAATACAGGCTGCTATTTTGATGAATAATACGATTTTTAAGTTATGCTGGGGGATACTTTTTTTATGTTTAAAGATGATGAAATGCAAGCACTTAAGCGAAAAGTTTGGTTTCGAATCTTTTTAGTGACACTATCAATTCTGTTCGTTTTTTTTGCAATCGTCAATGCTATAGGTTTAGTGATTGGTAATATGTTTTACAAAGAATTCTGTGTATGGAATACCCGATTTGATTCCAAACGATTTGAAGCATTGCAGGTCACTTTGGAAGAAGGTATTAGAAACAAGGATTGGCAAAATGTCAGTATTAATTCGCGCTTAGGCTATACCCTACAAGGTACATATTTATCTAACCCAACGCCTTCGAATAATACAGTTGTCTTTGTACATGGTATTACTGGCAATCGTTTGATGGGGCTATGGTATGCTCCATTATATATAAAAGCAGGATACAATGTGTTAATCTATGATTCTCGTGCTAGTGGTGAGAGTGGGGGAAATTCAGTGTCATGGGGATTCTATGAAAAATATGATCTCGACCAATGGATTGATTGGGTACAACAGCACTATCCTAACGGTAATATAGGGGTACATGGTGTATCTATGGGGGCTGCGACTGCTTTAATGCACGCAGAAATGAATGAAGTCACTCACCGTGTGAATTTTTATATTGCTGACAGCGGTTACAGCGATTTAGAAGAATTACTAACTCAGCAGATTGATGCCACAGTTTCTCTTCATGATCCTCTTTGGGTAAAACTGTTATTACGCTATTCAAGCGTTATGGCCAAGTGGCAATCAGGGTTTCGCTATGAGGATGTTTCACCTGTTCGGTCAGTACAGAGTGTAACGACTCCCATTCTCTACCTTCATGGCGATGCTGACGTATTGGTGCCAGTCTACATGAACGAGCAGCTATATGCTGCGACCAAAGGATATAAAGAAAAGTATATTTTTTCTGGGGATGCTCATGCTATGGCGATATTTAATCACAAAGCTGAATATCAGCGACGGATAATTAGCTTTATTGAAGTGGTTTTGGGAAATAAGTGAATATGGTAAAAATATAACATTACTTTCATTTTTGCACTAGAACCGAAATGAGATCGAGAGTTCAAAAAAAGTCGGGGAACTACTGGAGATACAATGTTATATTGCCTATAAAAGTATTAGGTAGGTGCAAATTTATTAATTTTTGGAGGTGAAATGGTGAGCAATGCCGAATAATAATGCCAAATAATATTAAAATTATGGGAATAGGGTGTCGGAATAACATAAATTACATTTTGACCTATGAGTTGGGAGCTGGGCTGGAGAGGTGGCAACCTTAAGTGTAATCAGTAGGAGAAGAAAACGATATTTTTATGGCAATATTTGGTGGGAAAATAAATCAATGTCTCAATACATTGTCTATGATTCACAATAAGTCATATTGTTAGCTATAAAATATTTAGATTAGACAAATGCAATAGGCATAGAATTATTTAAACAACAAAGGGGTATCAGAATGTATTTGGTTTAGCGACTGTTTAACGATTTGACTGTAACCTGCATTTTGAGGAAGGAGGAATGCCTTGTTTTAAATACTGCAGCGAAGTAAGAGGTTTAGGGTAAATTTATTGGAGGTGTCCTTTTATGTTGAATCAAAATGTTTTGGCGCTTGGAAAGAAGCGTTCAACAATTCGTGAAATCTTTGAATTTGGTAACCAGCGTGCAAAGATTGTTGGTAGGGAAAATGTCTTTGATTTTTCGATTGGCAATCCCAATGTGCCTGCACCGGATTCAGTACAGCAGGCAATTTGTGACATAATTAATACCCAGAATCCAGCATCTGTTCACGGCTATACTTCGGCGCAGGGGGCCGAAGACAATCGTACAGCAATTGCCGAGTCGCTAAATGCACGTTTTGGAACCGATTATTCTGCAAAGAATCTTTATCTCACTGCTGGTGCCGCCGCATCTATTTCGATCTGCTTTAAAGCACTAGCAGCTTCGTCAGAAGATGAGTTCATTGTTTTTGCTCCCTATTTTCCAGAGTATCAGGTGTTTATCGAGCACGGAGCTGGTGCAAAGTGTGTATTAATCTCCGCGCAGATACAGGACTTCCAAATTAATTTCGAAGAATTGGAAAGAAAGTTAAGTCCTCATACGAAGGGGGTTGTGATTAATTCACCGAACAATCCATCTGGCGTAGTTTATTCGGATGAAACCATCAGCCGACTATCTGCACTTCTCAACAAAAAGACGGAGGAATATGGTCATCCGATTTATCTAATTTCTGATGAACCTTACCGCGAAATTATTTATGGCGGAATAGAGATTCCATTTATTGCACCGAAGTACAAGAATACATTGGTTTGTTATTCTTATTCTAAGTCTTTATCTCTTCCTGGTGAACGCATTGGTTATGTTCTGGTGCCTAACACGGTAGATAATTTTCAAGACGTATATGCTGCTGTGTGCGGTGCTGGACGAGTGCTGGGTTATGTCTGTGCACCAGCGCTGTTTCAGCGGGTTATTGCTCGGTGTACAGCGGATACGGCCGATCTTTCTATTTACGAAGAAAATCGTAAACTTCTGCTTGAAGGTTTGACTTCTATGGGTTACAACTGCATAAAACCGGAAGGTGCATTTTATCTGTTCCCGCAGACGCTAGAAGCGAATGATTATGCATTTTGCGAACGCGCCAAAAAGTATGATTTGTTGCTTGTGCCTGGTACAGATTTTGGCGTTCCAGGACATATGCGCATTTCATACTGTGTACAAACCGAAACTGTTCAGCGAGCTCTGCCTTTGTTTGAAAAGTTAGCAAAAGAATATGGTTTATGAAGTAGATCAAAATAAGGTTCTGATGCGAAAATTTTACAAAGTCAAGGATATCCCTATCTTTACTAGAATATTAAGCTGAGATTCCTATAAATTTGTTAAAGGACTCAACCTAGGAAAGGGCAGATTGAATTTCTTCAACCTGCCCTTTTCTAATCATATGCATTATTACCGAGTCCCATACACATGGGATGTTTAATGATTCTGCGTAAAGGTTTAATTTAAATATGGATGGTAAAGAAGGTATAAGAAATGTACGACATAGCTATTATTGGCGCCGGCGTAGTAGGAACTTTCATTGCCAGGGAACTTTCCCGCTACAAGTTAAAAGTTATTCTTATTGAAAAAAACAGTGATGTGGCAAGTGAGGCGACAGCGGCCAATGGCGGCACTATTTATGATGGATATGATGCTAAACCTAATGATTTTAGAGGGAAATTGACCATGCGCGGCAATGAGCTGTATGATAGTGTCTGCAATGATTTAGGTGTCCGTTTTGAAAGAGTAGGTTTATTGGTAGTCGCACTTAGGCAGGAAGATCGCAATAAACTTGAGGATATGTATAACAAGGGAGTTGTCAATGTTCCTGGATTAAAAATACTGGACAAAGATGAAGTCTTGGTAATGGAACCCTGTCTTAGTGATGAGGTGGTTGGTGCGCTATACTCGCCTACGTGTGGTGTTGTATATCCTTGGGAGCTGGCGATAGCACTGGTGGAAAATGCCATGGATAACGGCGTGAAACTGCTGTTGAACAGCGAAGTTACTAACATGAAAAAAGAAAATGGTGTTTTCCAGTTAACGTTAAATGACAATATTGTGAACGCAAGATATGTTATCAATTGCGCAGGTATTAACGCTGATAAAATCAATGAGTTGCTGGCCAGTCCCAGTTTTAAAATAGGTGCCAAACGCGGCCAGTTTATTGTCCTAGATAAAAGTTCTGGGCTAACCAAAAGAATTATTTCCCACTGTAAAACAAAAGGTGAAAAAGAGGTTTCAGTTATCCCGACAATCGGCGGTAACCTCCTAGTCGGTCCGGCTATGGAATCAATAGAGGATGGTGGGGCTAATCAGGTAACTGCGGAACGGTTAGCTTTCATCAAGAGATCGGTAAGCAAACTTTCAGATAAGATTCCCCTCGATCAGATAATCCAGGCCTTTGCGGGAATTAAGGCCAAAGCGTACCTTAGTGAAGGCAATAGCGATTTCGTTATCGAAGAATCACCTGAAATAAGGGGATTGATTAATGTTGCAGGCATTAATTCTCCAGGTTTGACTTGCGCCCCGGCAATTGCCGAATATGTCACCCAAATTGTGCGGGATATTTATCAAGCAGCCGGAGAGGTATTAGTGGAAAAAGTTGATTTTACCCTCCGTCGATCGCGAATGGTCCGTTTTAAGGATTTAGATGCACAGAAAAAGGCTGAATTGATCAAATCAGATGTTCGCTATGGACGGGTCATCTGCCGCTGTGAAACGGTAACTGAGGGCGAAATTGTCGATGCCATCCATAGAAATTGCGGCGCAACCACCTTAAAAGGGGTTAAGCGGCGTACCGGAAGCGGTTTGGGCAGATGCCAGGGAGGTTTCTGCGGACCTAAAATCGTGGAGATTCTCGCCAAGGAACTGGGAGAAGAAATGGATGAAGTCCGCTATGATCAAAAGAATTCTTATATATTAAAAGGGACAGTATAAGTACAGCAAAAGTAGGTGCTTTGATGTTACAATATGATCTTGTTGTGGTAGGTGGCGGGCCTGCGGGTTTGGCCGCTGCAATTGAAGCTAATAAAAATGGCATGAAAAGAATCATTGTTATTGAAAGAGAACGGGAATTAGGCGGAATACTGCAGCAGTGTATCCACAGCGGATTTGGGCTGCATATATTCCAGAAAGAATTAACTGGGCCGGAGTATGCATCCCGGTTTATTGATCAATTGCAGGCGTTGGAAATCGAATACAAATTGAATACCATGGTAGTGGACATACTGCCGGACAAAAGCCTGCATGTTGTTAATTCACAAGACGGCTTCCTGATAATTCAGGCAAAAGCTATCATATTGGCAATGGGCTGCCGGGAAAGAACCAGAGAAGCAATTTCCATTCCAGGGAGAAGACCTGCCGGGATTTTTACGGCGGGAACAGCGCAACGATACATTAATATTCAAGGATACATGCCAGGGGAAAAAGTTGTTATTGTGGGATCAGGCGACATTGGGTTGATTATGGCCCGGCGAATGATGCTAGAAGGGGCGGAAGTGTTGGCAGTTGTGGAAATAATGCCGTTTCCTGGGGGGACAAATAGAAATATCGTACAATGTCTGGATGATTTTCATATTCCCTTACTGTTACAACATATGGTAACTGATATCTTGGGTAAAGCACGGGTCGAAGGGGTTGTTGTTGCCCAGGTTGATGAAGACAGAAAGCCTATACCAGGCACGGAAAGGATATATTCCTGCGATACATTATTGCTATCCGTAGGGCTAATTCCAGAAAATGAACTGTCTGGGAAGGCGGGGATTGTCCTTGACAGGATAACTAGGGGACCTGTTGTAAATGAAGCAATGGAAACAAGTGTGGAGGGGATATTTGCCTGCGGCAATGCTGTACATGTCCATGATTTGGTGGATTTTGCCACTGAGGAAGGTCGACGGGCAGGCAGAAATGCGGCGAAATATGTAAACGGAGAGTTAAAGCGCGGCGCCAATAGTATTAAAATAGAACCGGGATGGGGAATTCAATATATAGTGCCCCATATTATGGAATTGGGAAACGCTGCAACATTGTTCTTAAGAGTAGACAATATATATCATGACGTAAATCTTGTTGTAAAATATGACGGGGAAATATTAAAATCATTAAAAAAAGAGTACATGGCACCAGGTAATATGGAACAGTTAGTCTTGGATGGTGACGATCTGAAAGAGAAGAAACCATCTGTGCTGACAGTCGAAGTGGAAAAGAGGAATGCAAAATGAGTATAAAACTTACCTGTATTGCTTGTCCGGTGGGCTGTCAATTGAAGGTCAATAAAACAGATACCAGCGGTTATATCGTCACCGGGCACACTTGTCAGCGGGGAGAAGTATATGCACAGCGTGAAATTACAAGACCGGCTAGAGTATTAACAACAACTGTCAAGTTAAACAATGGGCTGTTCAAAAGATTACCGGTAAAGACTGATAGAGCTATTCCTAAAGAAAAGATATTCGAGGCAATGAGAAAAATAAAACAACAGGAGGTAGATGCACCTGTTAATATGGGGGATATAATCATTAGAAATATCCTCAATACAGGCTGTAATATTATTGCAACTAAAACATGTGGGGTCTAAAACTCCCCCTCCTATGAAGTTGAACTGAGTTATAACAATTTTTGTGAAAAGTTATTTTAATTAACTGGATAAAATAGTAAAATGGGAGTATGATAACTCGTAGGGGGTATTAGCTCAGCGGGAGAGCGCTTGATTCACATTCAAGAGGTCGCTGGTTCGACACCAGCATACCCCACCACGCATAAATATAGGCAGTGCAAGGCTTCAAGAACCTTAGTGCTGCTTTTTTAGAATCGAGAATCAGTGAGTCGAATCTATTAAAGCAGGTACGAGATTAATTCTTAAACACAATCGTTATAGTTACAATTTATATTGTAGTAACGATATTTTTAAATAATAAATGGGGGAATTATAATGATTATTAGCAGTCAAGAAATTGAAGAGCGTGCAGTGGAGAGGATTGCCGACCTGATGTGTGTGGCGGCAAGGACAGCTCCAAAAGGTAAGGGAGTTGATAATCTGGTGACCCTGATCGTTAATGGGCAAGAAAAAGAACAACTATCAGCAGAGATGCGGCGTGTTGCCCAAGAATCAGGTATGGAATTTTTCGATCGTGATGCCAATTGTATTGATAAAGCAGCATTGGTCGTGTTGTTGGGACAGAAAGTGAAACCCATGGGAGTGAAACCATGTGGTTATTGTGGCTATACTGATTGTGCAGAATGCGCACAAGGTACTGGACGATGTGCTATTAGCATTGGTGATCTTGGGATAGCTCTGGGTTCAGCAGTTAATTCCGCTGCTTTGTATCATGCCGATAATAGAGTCATGTTTAGCATAGGTAAAGCGGCCCTTAACATCGGACTTTTTGAATCGGAAGTCAAAGTCGCCTATGGAATCCCACTTAGTATATCCGGTAAAAGCCCATTCTTTGATCGATAATAGGCGGGGAGTTGGTGGGGATTTTTTGCAAATTCAAACATGTTTTATCTTCCGCTAGAAGATCAAGCAACCACATCTATAATTTTGTTTATAAATTTAACTTCAGAAAGGGCAGATTGAATTTATCAGTCTGCCCTTTTCTAATCAGTACCAAAACCTTGTATTTCCTACAGAAAAATTCGGACTAGTTATTTCTTTGCCATCCACGTTGCTCTTGGATTTCTTTTGCATAAACCGTGATAATTTTCCAAATTATTTCTGCGTTTCCTTTGAAAATTTCGTCCCTTTCCCAGCATAATATTTTTTCTTCTGCTTCAATTCGTGCAATTATTTCTGGAGAAGTTTCTTGCCATTTTTTCCTTGCTCGAGTACCTAGCATAGCAGCCATAACTTCCAATGCGGCATCTCTTTTTGCTATTTCACAACTATTAAACTCTGACATATTTTAAACCTCCTTTTGTCATATATGAAAAGCACTAGTATCAAAAGCAGAATGAAATAGGGTACATAGAAATGTTTAGAGTAGTTAATTTTTCGCCTTATTTGCTTTAAGTCTAAGCTATCATCACCCTGTTACGGCCTAGATTCTTACTTAAATATAACAATTCGTCAACTCTTTTAACTAGTATTTCATCGGTATCGCTAAGTTGAGCTTGCGATGCTCCTACTGAGATAGTAACCCTAATCTCATCATTGCCCAACTGGAATGCCGATTGTTCCGTTAACGCTCGGACTCGCTCGGCAATCTCATATAGTTGTTCTTTTATACTAGTATTTATAATTGCCAAAAATTCTTCTCCACCCCAACGAAAAGCTGTCCCAAAATCGCCAAGGCCATTTTGGATCGTTTTAGCAACCATTTTAATGACTTCATCACCAATGTCATGACCATATCGATCATTTACTCGCTTAAAATAATCAATATCTGCAAATAGCACACCAAAGAATGTTCTGCTCAATCTACGCATTTCATCCATTTTGGTTAACAACTCGATTTCTGCGTAACGCCTATTTCCTAGCCTTGTCAAAGAATCCATAAAGGAAAGCT
>Ga0316604_10003451_pt1 | contig 11092 bp, 10 predicted proteins | sample OWC_soil_day20_C_FD_207650 | JGI IMG/M metagenome (GOLD analysis project Ga0316604, IMG submission 207650) | Wetland soil microbial communities from Old Woman Creek delta, Ohio, United States - OWC_soil_day20_CT | ecosystem: Environmental > Terrestrial > Soil > Wetlands | place: USA: Ohio... | reverse complement strand
ATTGGTATCCGTGGGGAGAAGAAGCGTTTGTGAAGGCGAGAGAAGAGGACAAGCCGATCTTTTTTAGTTGTGGCTATAGTACGTGCCATTGGTGCCATGTTATGGAACGCGAATCTTTTGAGGATTTGGAAGTCGCTGCTTTGTTAAACAATTATTTTGTTGCAGTCAAGGTTGACCGGGAAGAGCGGCCAGATGTGGATCACATTTATATGGCGGTGTGCCAGGCGGTGACTGGGCAGGGCGGTTGGCCGCTGACGATTGTGATGACGCCTGAGAAGAAGCCGTTTTTTGCGGGGACTTATCTGCCGAAGCATGCTATGTTGGGCAGACCGGGGCTGCTTGAAGTAGTGTCAATGCTGAAGGAACAGTGGGATCAGAACCGGGATAAAATTGAGGAGATCGGCGAAAAGCTATCCCAATCGCTAAGGCCGCAGACGGTTACGCCGGGGAAGGGACAGTTGTCGCAGGCTACGCTGGAGAAGGCTTTTTCGCAGCTTTTACATGATTTTGATCCTGCTTATGGCGGATTTGGGTCGGCGCCTAAGTTTCCAACACCGCATAATTTATTGTTTTTATTACGCTACTGGCGGCGGTCAGAGGATAAAAAAGCTATTGCGATGGTTGTAAAGACATTGGATGCCATGAGTCGGGGCGGGATCTATGATCATCTTGGTTTTGGGTTTGCCCGGTATTCAACAGATAATAAATGGTTGGCACCACATTTTGAAAAGATGCTGTATGATAATGCATTGCTGTGTTATGCCTATGTGGAAGCATACCAGTGTACTGCTGATCCAGATTTTGCCCGCGTTGCCGAGGAGATCATTACCTATGTCCTGCGGGATATGACTAACGCCGGCGGCGGGTTTTATTCAGCAGAGGATGCCGATTCTGAAGGCGTTGAAGGCAAGTTCTACGTTTGGTCCCACCAGGAGATTCTGGCGATATTGGGTCCAGAGCTGGGCGAGTTATTTGCTGATGTTTACAATGTCACCCTGACTGGCAATTTTGAAGGGGAAAGCATTATAAATTTGATTGATCACGATTTATATGATTATGCTGCCAAGAATAATCTTGATATTAATGAGCTTGAGTCTCAAATGGCCGCAGCTAGGGAAAAATTATATCAAGTACGTGAGCAACGGAACCATCCGTTTAAGGATGATAAGATTCTAACTGCCTGGAATGGTCTGATGGTTGCGGCATTGGCTAAGGCGGCCAGAGTACTGCAGCGCGAGGATTACACCCAGGCTGCGGAGCGGACTGTTGAGTTTATCTTCGAGAAGCTGACTGCTGCGGATGGAAAACGATTGTTGGCACGTTATCGGGATGGTGATGCGGCTTATAAGGGTTATGTGGATGACTATGCTTTTCTGCTGTGGGGTTTGCTGGAGGTTTATGAAACAACCTTTAATCCGAAGTATTTGCGGCAGGCGATTCATATCAGCATGGACCTTAAGGAATTGTTCTGGGACAGTGGGAATGGCGGCTTTTATTTTACCGGGAATGATAGTGAAGAACTTTTGCTGCGGCCCAAGGAAATATATGATGGTGCTATGCCTTCGGGTAATTCGGTGGCCGCGTTGGCTTTGCTCAAGCTAGCACGATTAACGGATAACAATGAATATAATGCTATGGTAGAAGCAATGTTTACTTGTTTTAGCGCCGAAGTCACGCATTATCCCCGGGCCTATACTTTCTTTTTGTTGGCGCTTGACTATTACCTGTCAGCTCCCAGCCATATTGTTATTGCCGGGGACAAAGAAGATACTGAGGTTCAGGCTATGTTGGCGTTGGCGAGACAGCGGTTTATGCCGGGAACGACAGTTATTTATAATAATCCGGAATATCAAACCGATAATTCGGAATTAATCCCGGTAGCTGCTGGGCAGGTAGCTGTTGGTGGCCGAGCCACTGGCTATATTTGCGAAAATTTTGCTTGTCAACGTCCGGTTCAGACTTTGGAAGAATTTAAGCATTATCTGGATAAATAATAAAAAAGTTACAATGGGAAAGGGGAATATAAATGATTAGTGTAAAATTACAAAAGGTAATTAATAGCCAAATACAAGCGGAAATGTATTCAGCCAATCTATATTTGGCTATGTCTGGCTACTGTATGTCTAAAGGTCTGAAAGGGTTTGCTAATTGGCTGCGGGTACAGTACCAGGAGGAAACCATGCATGCGCTGAAGTATGTTGATTATATACTCGCGCGTGGTGGTGAGCTTGAACTTAAGGAAATTGACGCTGTGCCGACTGAGTTTGGCAAGCCGGCTGAGGTTTTTGAAAAGATATTAGCTCACGAAGAGCATGTTACAAATCTCATTAATAGGCTTCACGAAGTGGCTGTTGAGGAAAAAGATGTTGCTGCTCAAATCTTTACACAATGGTTTGTAACTGAACAGGTGGAGGAAGAGTCCACTGCTAGTGGAATTCTTGAACAACTTAAAATGGTTGGTGATAAAAGCTCGGGGCTATTCTATTTGGATAAAGAATTAGCTACCAGAACGTATCAGCCGCCTGCAGCTAATGCGTAATTGTCCAGATTGTTTACCATAATTTCGGAATCCTGTCATAAATGGCAGGATTTTTTTTATGTTTAGAGAATTTCCTTAATTACGCCAAAAAAAATGCGATATATATTATAGTGGTACTTTGCCTACAGGTTATAGGGAGGGCTTTCATTGGAAAAATCAACAGTTATTGGTGTAGTACTGGGTATTGTGGCCGTCGGTGTCGGTATGGTGCTTAAGGGCGCTAGTCTAACGGCTCTGATAAACCCCGCAGCATTTTTAATTATTATTGCTGGTACAGTGGCTGCGTTACTTAATGCATTCCCGATGGATCAAATCAAGAACTTTCCGGTATTATGCAAAAAATTGGTTAAAAAGGATGAGCATATTTCTAAATCTGATTTACTAACCTTGTTTGTCGAATTGTCTCAAGTTGCCAGACGGGAAGGCATTCTTGCCTTAGAGAGCCGGTTGGAAGAAATTCATGATCCGTTTTTGAAAAATGGTATGAGTATGGTTATTGACGGTATGGATGTTGATTTTGTTAGGGATGTTCTTGATGCGGATATTGAGGCCATGGAAGAACGCCACCGCTCAGGGGCGCTCATTTTTGCACAGGCTGGTATGTATGCGCCTACGCTCGGTGTATTGGGTGCGGTAATTGGTCTGATTGCGGCTCTCGGTAATCTAAACGATATAGACGCTTTAGGTCATGCAATTGCTGCCGCTTTCGTGGCAACTTTGCTTGGTATATTTACCGGGTATGTGCTGTGGCATCCATTTGCTAATAAACTTAAATTAGTATCCAAAGATGAAGTGGAATTAAAGCGAATGATGGTTGAAGGCATACTATCGCTGCAAGCCGGTGATTCACCAATGGCTATTGAGTCCAAGCTGCTGGTATTTATTCCGCAGAAGGTTCGGGAGTTATTAAAGCCTAAACCGGAGGGTAAATAATGAGTAGAAAGAAAAAAAAAGAGTATCATGAGGAGCATGCGGATGAGACTTGGTTGGTTCCTTACTCTGACATTTTGACATTACTCTTGGCGTTGTTTATTGTATTGTTTGCTTCCGCCCAGGTTGACACGAAAAAATTTGATCAGTTAAAAGCTTCTTTTAATGTAGCGTTTAGTGGTAGTCCGGCATTGCTGGACAACCCTAAACCACCTCAGCCTGAGAATGGCAGTCAGGCTCCGCCGGTACCGTATTTACCGACTGTTATTGAGAATGCGGGTGCGACTAATGAAAAGAAAGCATATATGCAGGAAACAGCTCAGCTGGTTGATACTAAGAAGAAACTGGATAAGTATATTGCCGACAATGGTTTAGGCAATGACTTGGTAACTTTGCTGACTGATGATGGCTTGATGATTCGAATTAAGGATACCGCCTTATTTCCATCAGGAAGTGCAACGCTTAGACCGGAATCACGCCGCTTCGGTGAACAGATAGCCAAACTTTTGCAGCCGCTTACACAAAAAGTTACGGTGTCAGGGCATACCGATATTATACCAATAAACACCAGCGAATTTCCTTCTAACTGGGAGCTTAGTTCCCGGCGCGGGGTAAATTTTATGAGGTTTTTGTTGGCTCAGGATACCGGGCTTAAGGCAGAACGATTTAGTGCTACCGGTTACGGTGAATATCGACCTATTGCCAGCAATAATACGGAAGAAGGCCGGGCAGCTAACCGGCGGGTTGAGGTACTTATCCAGCGTAACTACCGGCCCTAGAAAATAGTTGATGAATTTCGGAGTCGCTTATCTATAGGAAACTATTGCAACAAGTAAATAATTGGTTTATGCTAAATGAGGCAGTTATATGGCCTCATTTTTAGTTTGTAAGACCATTTTCGCTATAATTTTCTTGCCCATAGGGACAAACAACATTATAATGACTTATGTTTGCCTTGGGATATAATATAGGTATAATATAAGATAGACTATTCAGCAGATAAGGAGAACCCATACTGTGGTTTTTAAAATGTTTGCCAAGTTTTCTGTAATTGGGCTGTCAGGTGTGGGCGTTAATATGGCAGTATATGTCCCGCTAATGGCGATGGGTATAAGCTATATGACGGCGGCAGTGTTATCATTTTTGGCAGCTGTTACCAATAATTTTATTTGGAATCTGCTGTGGACCTTTAAAGGCAGGGCGCTTGATAAGAGTTTACGGCGCAAGTATACTTTATTTGTGGCTTGTAGTATTATTAATTTACTTGTCAATTTGGCAATTTTAAAGGTCTTGGTTGAACAAGTTAGCATTAATGCGATGGTTGCCCAGCTTATTGCCATTGCTGCGACCGGGGTTCTTAATTTTGCGCTTAATTATGCCATTACGTTTAATGACAGACGCGGCAAGCGCGAGGAGGCAGCAACTACCCATGAAACTTGTAATTATTCCAACTTATAATGAGAAGAATAATATCAGTGAATTATTAGGTCTGGTTTATAAGTATGTTCCCAATATCCACGTTTTGGTGGTTGACGACGGATCGCCGGACGGTACGGGTGAGTTAATCGAAAACCTTATGGCAAGTGAATATCAGGGGCGTCTATTTATTTTAAAACGTTCAGGCAAGTTAGGCTTGGGCACTGCTTATATTGCTGGCTTTAAATGGGCGTTAGCACGGGACTACGAGTTTATTTTTGAAATGGATGCAGATTTTTCGCATAATCCCAAGTATTTGCCTGAATTTTTGACAGCGATTACTGATTGTGATGTTGTTTTGGGCAGCCGTTATGTTGTTGGCGGCGGTGTAACTAACTGGAGTTTGTTTCGCCGATTTATTAGTCTGGGCGGCAGTTTGTACTCCCGTACGATTCTCAGCTTGCCTTTTCATGATCTTACTGGTGGTTTTAAGTGCTTTCGTCGTAAGGTACTGGAAACAATTAACCTTGACGAGGTTAAGTCAAACGGGTATTCTTTTCAGATAGAGATGACATATCGAGCCTTCTTATTAGGCTTTACAATTAAAGAGGTTCCTATTGTATTTGAAGAGCGGGCAGAAGGTCAATCTAAGATGTCTTCGTCTATCTTTCGGGAAGCGATATGGATGGTGCTTAAGCTCCGAGCGGCCCAAGCAAGTATGAAAGCTGCTCAGATTAAACCGGTTAAGCCCTAAAGGAGATTTCTATGCCAATTATATTCTCGCCGTTTAGTGCGGTATGGCTGATAATTATTGCCGGCTGCGTGGTGCGCCTGGCGTTAGGTGCAACTATTGGCCTGGGGGTTGATGAGACCTATGTCACAGCCGTTGCCAGGCAGTTAAGCCTCAGCTATTTTGATCATCCGCCGTTGCACTTATGGATAATTTGGTTGACAACATACGTAACTGGCAGTGAGAATCCAGCGGTTCTACGCTTGCCGTTTATTTTATTATTTGCGGGGACGACTTGGTTTTCGTACCGGCTTACTGCCAGACTGTTTAGTGAATGGGCGGGTGTGTGGGCAGCGCTGCTGCTTACTGTCTCAGCTGTGTTCGGTTTGACTGGCGGTGGTTGGTTATTGCCTGATGGTCCGTTGATGTTTTGCCTAATGGTTGTAGTTTATTTCCTCAGTCAGCTGTTTTTTCCGCCAGACCGCGGTCAATCGTTAGCTTTGTGGCTGATTGCCGGGGTGTTTTTAGGGCTGGGGCTTTTGAGTAAATATCATGCGGTGCTGTTAGTCGTTGGTCTGTTTATTTACTTAATCACCAGCCGGGATCGCCGCTGGGTCCTGGCAACACCAGGGCCGTATCTGGCTGTTTGTATTGCTGTTGTCATTTTTTCTCCTGTATTGATTTGGAATGCTCAGCATGACTGGGTTTCTTTTGTGTTTCAAGGCAGCCGTGGGGCAGTCAGCGGGTTTTACCCAGGAAAGATGCTTGCTAATATTGCTGGACAGGCAGTGTGGGTACTGCCGTGGATTTGGTTGCCACTTATCTGGCAGTTTGTCAAAGGAATTAGCCGTGGTCCTGCCAGGTCAAGGTTTAGTGGATTGCAGGACAAACGCTGGTTTTTGTGTTGCCTGGCTTCCGGGCCGATCCTATTATTCACGATTGCACCTTTATGGGGAGCACAGGGACTTTACCATTGGCAGGCACCAGGATATTTATTGGTGTTTCCACTCTTGGGTCAAGCTGTTGCTGGATGGCTTCAGTTTAGTCGTCGCTCAGTGCGTAGTTGGCTGATCTTTTCTGTTACTGTTTTTGTTATTATTGCTATTGTTTTGGGGAGTCATACGGCTAATGGCTGGATGAAGACCGTAAAGCCAGACTGGTTTACTAAGGGTGATCCTTCCTGGGAGGCGCTTAATTGGGCAAGTTTGCCGGAAAGTCTGACAGAACGCGGCTTTTTGGACAGTTCACTTACAGTAGAGTTTCTTATCGCAAGACACTGGATTGATGCGGGTAAGATCGATTATGTTATGGGTGGTACACTGCCACTCTTATGTCTGACAAATGAACCGCATCACTTTGCCTTTATGCATAATCCTGCCGATTTCTCTGGTAAGAATGCTTTGATTATTGGACAGCAAAATATGGTTGATGTCCCCAAAGAGCTGGCTCCGTACTTTGAGACGATAGAATTTAAAGGCAATGTTCCAATATACCGTCAGGGGCAGCCTCAATTTGATGTAGCAGTTTTTTATGGACGGAATTTTAAAGGACAGTATCCTTTACCATATGGCTTTAGCGGCAAAAAGTAATGGAGGTACTTATCATGCAAGCGAATGATATGGTTTCCAGCCGCAACAGCCTTTTGTTTCAAAACATGAGGTTTGCGGCTATTGTTGGCATGGTTATGATTTTGATTGCTCTCACGGTTAGCCAAAGCGGTATGAATGAGATTTTAATTGTCGCCAGCTTATTTAGCGGTATTGGCAATGATGCGTTTTTGGTTGTTGGTAATACGATTTTGTGTTGGGTGGCCTATAAAAAGACGTGTAAAAGCTTATTTTATCTGGTGATCAAGGTAGATGTTGCAGTATGGGCAATTGTTCATTTGCTCAAATATGTTGATTTAGGTGAATGGTCCCTGCGGCCTAATGGTATTCCAAGTGGTTTTCCCAGTGGGCATACAACCCATGCTTTTGCCATGGCATTTTTGTTATCCGTGTTTTATCCGCGGATGTCCTGGCTATGGTATGGCACCGCAGTAGTTATTTCCTGGTCGCGGATCGAAACAAGTGCTCATACGGGTTTGCAGGTGACAGCTGGCGTTATTATTGGTATAGGTTTAGCTTGGTTTGCGGTATATAGTTGGCTTAAGCAGCAGGATTCATTTAGCTTACCAGAAAGGACAAGGCTGTGAGAATACTAGATAAGTACATTATTACTGAGTTGATGTGGCCGTTTATCTTTGGTGTTTGCGCATTTTCTAGTATGTTTATTGGTGGCGGCACAATGTATCGAATTGCGCAGTATATCAGTAAATTTGGTGCATCAACGGTTGTTGTTGCTAAGTTGTTTATCTACAGTTTGCCTGGGGTTGTTGTGCTGACATTCCCAATGTCCACCTTGCTGGCAACGCTATTATGTTACGGCAGGCTGTCTGCTTCGTCTGAGCTTATTGCGATGCGGGCCGCGGGACTCAGCTTTTATCGGCTGACGGCGCCTGTTTTAATTACGGCGTTCTTTATTAGCGCTTTTGCGGTGGTCTTTAGTGAAACTGTGGTTCCTGCAGCTAATGAGGCTTATAATGCAACTGTCAATGCTGAGATTAAAGGCAATACCCGGCCCAAAAGTCAGGAACATATGGTGATATTGGAAAAATCCAAGGATGGTATTGGGCGTCTAACTTATGCCCGCCGCTACGATGAGACTACTGCGGTTATGCAACAGGTAACTGTTCAGGAATTTGAAAATAACAGTCCAGTGCGTATCGAGACTGCTGATACAGCAGTTCGCTATGATGGGGGCATGGCTCTTGCAAATGGCACTATCCAGGATATTATATCAGCTGATAGTTCGAGGACCATGTTTTTCAACCAGCAGTATCTTCCCGTTGAAGAGAAACCTGCTAAGGTATCAGTAGCGCAAAAGCACAGCGATGAAATGACAATCCCTGAACTAAAGCGCGCTGCTGCTAAGCTGCCTGATGGTGAGCGCAAAAAAAATACTTATTTGATCGAATTGCATAAACGGGCTGCTATTCCGTCAGCTTGTCTGTTTTTCGCTCTCGTTGGCGCACCACTGGCATTAAGCTCGCCGCGGACCAGTTCGTCAAGTGGGCTGGGTTATAGTATTATTATCATTTTTTTGTACTATATGGTTATGACTGTTGGTACAACTATGGGACAAAATGGTGTTCTACCGGCGATGCTTGCCGCATGGCTGCCTAATATTGCGGCACTTGTGACAGGTTTATATCTGTTGCGCCGCGCTGCTACGTAGTGTAGGCGATGAGCTGGAGGCTATAATAATAACAGAGTTTTAAACAAGGTGGGATTACCACACTATGTTCGCAATGACCACGAGGGGAGATGGTTGTTTCTTTCGTTAGTTGCGCATGGTTGTGAAGTAGTCTCGCTTTTTTCTATTTGGTTTTTAAAAAAATTGGTATATAATTATAGTTGTAATTTTGTGGTAGGTGATGACATGGTTATTGGTATTGGTATTGATATTATTGAGATAAAGCGGATCAAGGCGGCTATTGCCCGCGATTCATTTATAAGACGAGTATTTACGGCTGCTGAAGCGGCTTACTGCTCTAGCCGTGGTGTGCAGCAGGCGGCTTCGTTTGCTGCACGATTTGCTGCTAAAGAAGCAGTAGCAAAAGCACTTGGCTGTGGTTTTGCTGGCGGGAATATCCGGGATATTGAGGTTATCATCGGAGATGGCGGTAAGCCGGAGATTATTTTACATGGTGGTTTTGCTGTAGTAGCTGCCCAGTTAGGTGTTACTGGCCTACATATTTCGTTGACACATGCCCAAGAATATGCGGCCGCACAGGCGGTTTTAGAGGGAGGAAAATAATGAAAGCAGCAACAGCGGCAGAAATGCGGGAGATTGACCGTATTGCAATTAGCGACTATGGTATTCCAGGAGCAGTATTAATGGAGAATGCCGGAGTAGCGGTTATACGACATTTGACGACAGTTATGGAAGTGTTGTCAGAACGAAAGTTTTGCATTTTTGCGGGAAAGGGCAATAATGGTGGTGATGGCTATGTTATTGCCAGGCACCTTGTTAATCAAGGCGCGAGAGTAAAGGTTTTTTTGCTTGGTGAAAAGGCGTCAGTATGTGGCGATGCCCGTATCAATCTTGACATAATTGAAAAAATGAATATTGATATTATAGAAATTACAAGTGAGCGCGACTGGGATAAGGTTCGAGTAGCGGCTACTTTTGCGGATTGTTTAGTAGATGCATTACTAGGCACAGGGTTTTGTGGTGAAGTTGGCGGTGACATGGCTAGGGTTATTGATAGTATTAATGCCGCAGGCAAATTGGTTGTCGCTGTTGATATTCCTTCTGGTGTAGAGGCTGATACTGGCCGGATTTGTGGAAAAGCAGTGCGGGCCGCCCATACGGTAACTTTCTGTCTGCCGAAACCGGGGCTGTTTCTATATCCCGGAGCAGAGTTTGCCGGCGAACTGATGGTAGCTGATATTGGCATTCCCACAGCTATTGTGACTCGGCAGCAGATTAAGCAAAATATACTAATGGCCAGTGCTGTCCGTACCATATTGCCGCAGCGTAGCCCAGATACTCATAAGGGGTTAAATGGGCGGTTAGCCGTGGTGGCTGGTTCACGCGGTTTAAGCGGGGCAGCAGCCATGACAGCCGAGGCTGCCCTCAGAGCGGGGGCGGGGCTGATTACTTTGGCTACTCCTGCTAGTATTCAAAATATAGTAGCTGTGAAGTTAACGGAAGTCATGACAACGGCACTTTCCGAAACTGCAACAGGCGGTATGAGCCAGGACGCTGTGACCGAAATTGCTGCGCTGGCGGCGAAGAATGATGTGGTGGCAATTGGTCCCGGAATTGGCCGTCATGAAGCGACAGTGGCAGCGGTACGAGCCGCGATTACTACAGTGGAGTGCCCCTTGGTTATTGATGCTGATGCCTTATATGCGTTGGCGGGCTATACAGATTTGCTAACTGAGTGTACTGCGTTGCCGGTATTGACACCACACCCCGGTGAAATGGGGTTATTGACAGGACTTTCAGCTCAGGCGGTAAATTCTGATCGTGTAACTATAGCGCGGCAAGCGGCAAGAGAATGGGGCAGCATTGTTGTTTTAAAAGGAGCACATACAATTGTTGCATTTCCTGATGGTGAAGTATATATTAATACTACAGGCAATGTTGGTATGGCTACTGGCGGTACTGGTGATGCGCTTACTGGTATTATTGCGGCGATGATTGCTCAAGGTATGTCAAGCCATGACGCCGCTGTAGCTGGCGTGTATGTTCATGGTTTGGCCGGAGATATTGCAGCGCAGGCTGGGATGGTGGGAATGGCGGCAACCGATCTAATTAAAGCTGTACCGGCGGCATTGTATGGCATAAAGAACTGCTAAAGTATATAAAAAAGTTGACACTGGTATAGCAGTGCTTATATAATAATACTATCTTTTAATATGCTCCAT
>Ga0316604_10003450_pt1 | contig 11093 bp, 7 predicted proteins | sample OWC_soil_day20_C_FD_207650 | JGI IMG/M metagenome (GOLD analysis project Ga0316604, IMG submission 207650) | Wetland soil microbial communities from Old Woman Creek delta, Ohio, United States - OWC_soil_day20_CT | ecosystem: Environmental > Terrestrial > Soil > Wetlands | place: USA: Ohio... | reverse complement strand
GACCTTACTTTTTTTGCCGCTTCATTTCTTCTTCGGCAAACAGCGCGGCGCCAACAATACCGGCCTGGTTCAGAAAACTGGCAGCAACGACAGGGACTTTAGTGGTGATCATCGGCGAGAATTTGTGTAGCTTGTCGCTGACACCACCGCCCAGAATGATCAAATCCGGCCAAAGCAGGCTTTCCATGGTGGTGAGGTAGAGGTTGAAGCGATCCCCCCATTCCTTCCATTTGAGATCCTTGGTGACGCGTACGGCCTCCGATGCATAGCGCTCCGCCTCAAAGCCGTTGCTGAGGAAAACATGACCCAACTCGGTGTTGGGCATCAGGTGCCCATCACTGAAAAGCGCAGTGCCCAACCCCGTACCGATGGTAACGATAAGCACCACTCCAGGATTATCCTTGCCGGCACCAAAACGCATCTCAGCCAGACCGGCGACATCGGCATCGTTGGCCATGTAGACCGGGCAACCCGTCTGCTTGGAAAAATATTCGGCGATCGGCAAGCCGATAAACGACTTGTCGACATTGGCGGCAGTGCGCGCAACTCCATGTTGTATGGCCGCCGGGAAACCGATGCCGATCGGCCCCGACCATTGGTGTTCCTTCACGACTTCCTTCAGTGTGGCACCAACAGCTTGTGGCGTCGCGGGGCGAGGTGTGGCGACACGTGTCCGCTCGCCAATCAATTCGCCTGTCGTCGTTTCTACGAGAGCCGTTTTGATTCCTGTCCCACCGATATCAATACCTAGAATTTGCATAATGCGTTCCTTAGAAAATGTCCCGACGAATGCTATCAGGCATTGCACCAAAAAACGCGCCGCACGAGTAGCTGTGCGGCGCAGTCTGTTTCGTTAGACAAGATTTCGGGCCTAGACCCGAATCAGGCCGGCTGGTTTAGCGTTCACTTCCTGCACCGGACACCACATCAATCCAGACGGCTAACAACAGAATCACCCCCTTGACGATACTCTGCCAGAAGGCTTCGATGCCATACATCGACATCCCATTGTCGAGACTGGCCATGATCAGTGCACCGATCAGGGCACCATGAACCGTACCCACGCCGCCGCGGCTGGAGGCACCGCCGATAAAGCAGGAGGCGATGGCATCGAGTTCCCCCATGGTTCCGGCCGAAGGCGCTGCTGCTGCCAGGCGCGCGGTGGTCGCCAATCCGGCAAAGGCAAACATCAATCCCATCAAACCAAAGACGGACATCTTGATCGCCCGGACATTGACGCCGGAAAGACGCGTGGCTTCGATATTGGAACCGATCGAATAGATGCGCCGTCCGAACACCGTCTTGTTGGCCATGAAACTGAAAATGCCCAGGATGATCAGCAAAATAAGGACCGGGACCGGGATGCCTTCGTAATCATTCAGCGTGTTGATAAACCCGGCGATCACCGCCCCGATCACCACCAGCTTGGTGACTTCCTGCCACAGCGGGGAGATGGACAAGCCGTGCTGGACGCGCGCCGAGCGGGTCCTGAACGCGAGTACAACCAGCAGCACGAACACGGCAATGCACAGGAGATTGCCCGGCAGTAAGGGCAGATAACCGTCACCGATGTATTTCAGGGACGGGGAGACCAGGGGAACCGTGGTGCCGCTGGTGATGCCGAGAAGAACACCCCGGAAGGCGAGGTACCCGGCGAGCGTGACGATGAATGACGGGATGCGCTGGTAGGCGACGCAGAAACCACTGAACATTCCGATCAGTACGCCGAGTACGAGTACCGTAATAATCGTCACCGGAACCGGCATGTGATACGTGTAGTCCATCACGGCACAGACGCCGCCCAGCAGACCGAGTGCCGAACCGACGGAGAGGTCGATTTCACCGGCGATGATGATGAACACCATGCCGGAGGCCAGCAAGCCGGTGATGGCCATCTGGCGCAGCAGGTTGGAGAAGTTGCGCGGGGTCAGGAAGGCGCCATCGGTAATCTGGCCAAAAAAGGCCCAGATGATGATGATGGCCAACAGCAGCGCAACGATTTTGTACTGAGAAAAGAACCTCTGCAGGTTCCGTGTGGCGGTAGTCATGTTCGTATCACTTTCTCTTCAAAGATATATCGAGGCGCAAGGTTCAAGCGGCCAACTTGCCGGGATGGTTCAATGCCGCGATCAGGACCTGCTCTTGAGTCAAGCCATCGTTGATCAGATCGCCACGCAGTTGGCCTTCTCCGATCACCAGTACCCGATCGGAAATACCGAGGACTTCGGGGAGCTCGGAGCTGATCATGATGATCGAGACGCCTTGTTTGACGAGTTCAAACATCAGTTTGTAGATCTCGTACTTGGCCCCCACATCGACGCCACGCGTCGGTTCGTCCAGAATCAGTACCTTGGGATTGGGCAGCAGCATTTTCGACAGCACGGCCTTTTGCTGATTGCCACCGGACAGGCTCTTGATCAGCATGTCCGACGAGGCGGCTTTGATGCGCATGCGATCAATGGACTTGTGGATCTGGTTGAGCTCGCCTTCGGCATCGATGATGCCGAACTTGGCGTAGCTATCGAGAACCGCCGTGGTGATGTTGGAGCCGACACCCTGCAAGGGGATGATGCCGTGGCGTTTGCGGTCTTCCGGGACCATGCAGATGCCCTGCGTCACGGCGGCACGGGGTGAGTCAACCTTGATGGGTTTCCCGTCCAGCCAGAGTTCGGCATGCGATTGGCCGGGATAACAGCCGAAGATGGCCATGGCCAGTTCGGTGCGTCCGGCACCGACTAGTCCGGCGACGCCGAGAATCTCGCCCTTGCGCAATTTGAAGGAGATGTTGTCGACGCGTTTGCGTGCCGGATTGTCCACGTCCAGGCAGGTGATATTGCGCGCTTCGAAGAAGACGTCGCCAATCGGGTGTTCAACGCGTGGAAACAGGTTCTTGATCTCGCGCCCGACCATCATGGTGATGATCTGGTTGGTGTCGAGTTCGTTCATGGGCTGGGTGCCGACGTGCGTGCCGTCGCGGATGACGCAGACGGTGTCACAAACGGCGGCGATTTCGTCCAGTTTGTGGGTGATCATGACGCAGGCGACGCCTTTGCGCTTGAGATCGCGGATGATGTCGAGCAGGATCTCGGTTTCGGCCTTGGTCAGCGACGAGGTCGGTTCATCGAGAATCAGCAGCTTGGCTTTCTTGTTGATGGCCTTGGCGATTTCGATCAGTTGCTGGTGTCCGCCGCCGTAGTGGTAAACCGGCAGGGCGACGTTGACGTCGGGCATTTTGAGCTCGGCCATCAGTTCTTCGGCGCGCTTGTACATCGCCGAGTAGTTCATGAGACCGCCCGGCAGGGTGATCTCGTTGCCCATGAAGATGTTCTCGGCCACCGACAGTTGCGGGACGAGCATGAGTTCCTGGTGGATGATGACGATCCCGGCCTCTTCCGTCTGGCGAATGGTTTCGGCTTTAAGTTCCGTGCCTTCCCAGAAAATTTGGCCTTGCCATGTTCCATGCGGATAGACAGCCGACAAGACCTTCATCAGCGTTGACTTGCCCGCACCATTCTCACCGCACAGGCCGACAATTTCTCCCGCCCGTACCTTGAGATCGATACCGTCAAGCGCTTTCACGCCATTGAAATCTTTGACAATGCCCCGCATGTCCAAAAGATAGTCGGACATGATTCCCCACTTATAAGAGTGATTTACTGCGATGAAAAAAGCAGAGGAAAGTGTTGATAACTCCCCTCGACCCTATGCACTGGTGCTGCGCCTACTTGTTTTTGTTATAGATATCGACGAACACGGCGGCGACCAGCACGATGCCTTTGACGACTTGCTGGTAGTCGATGCCGATACCGAGAATCGACATGCCGTTATTCATCACACCCATGATGAAGGCGCCAATGACGGCCCCTGTGACCTTGCCAACGCCACCGGTTGCCGAAGCGCCACCGATGTAGCAGGCCGCGATGACGTCAAGCTCGAAGCCGACGCCGGCCTTCGGTGTAGCCGTGTTCAGACGCGCGGCAAAGACCAGGCCCGCCAACGCGGAAAGAACGCCCATGCTGACAAAGGTGTTGAACTGCAACCAGTCGGTCTTGATGCCCGAAAGGCGGGCCGCTTTCTCGTTGCCGCCCAGCGCATAGATGCGCCGACCGGTCGTCGTGCGATTGGTGAAGAAATCGAAGCCCATCATCAGCACAAACATGACGATGAGGACATTCGGCAAACCCTTGTAAGTCGATAGCTGGTAACTCAGGCCAATGATTGCTCCAGAGAAAACCACGTTTTTCATGACCACGAAGCCGAAGGGTTCGGTCGCTGCGCCGTAGTGCAATTTGTTGGCATGCTCACGCAAGCTCGTGTAGAAAAACCAGATCGCGACGATTACACCAATCAGCAGCGACGTGGTGCGCAGGCTTTCCCCACCCAGCGGATCGGGAATGAAGCCCGAGCTGAGCAGTTGAAACTGCGGCGGGAAAGGACCAATCGACTGACCATTCAGCAACGCCAGCGTCGCGCCGCGGAAAACGAGCATGCCGCCCAGCGTCACGATAAAGGCGGGAATGCGGTGAAAAGCAATGAAATAACCTTGCAATCCACCAATCAGCGCCCCGGCCAGAAGACAGACCAGTGTGGCCGGGATGTAGTGCCAATGCAACTCGACCATCAGAACAGCGCCCAGAGCCCCTATAAATCCGACGACTGATCCTACGGACAAATCGACCACGCCGGTCACGATCACCAGCAACATGGCCAGCGCCATGATCACGATGTAGCTGTTTTGCAGCAGCAGGTTCGTGAGATTGAGCGGCTGCATCAGGGTGCCGTTGGTCAGGTACTGGAAGAACACCATGATCACGGCAAGTGCCAGCAGCATGCCGTATTCTCGAATGTTCTTCTTGACGAAGTTGGGTACCGCAACCTTCTCGGTAGTTGATGCGGCCACTTGTACTGTGCTATTCATGTTCAAGCTCTCCCTGCTGTGACGATTGCGCGCATGATGTTTTCCTGGCTGGCGTCCGAGGTCTTCATCTCGGCGATGAAAGAACCCTCGTTCATGACATAAAGACGGTCGGTCATCCCCAGCAGCTCCGGCATTTCAGAAGAAATGAGGATGATGCATTTGCCTTCATTGGCCAGTTTGGCGATGAGGCAGTAAATCTCGTATTTGGCCCCGACGTCGATGCCGCGCGTCGGTTCGTCGAGAATCAGGATTTCCGGTCCGGCAAACAGCCATTTACTGAGAACAACCTTCTGCTGGTTACCGCCCGAAAGGTTGCTGACGAACTGGAAAACATCCGGACAGCGGATATTGATTTTCTTCTGGTATTCCTTGGCGACTGCGTATTCCCGCTCTTCGCTGATCACGCCAAAGCCTGAAACACCGGGCAGATTGGCCAGGGTGATGTTGTGCTTGATTTCGTTTTCGAGCACCAGCCCGTAACCTTTGCGGTCTTCGGTCAGGTAGGAAATGCCGTGGTCAATGGCTTTGCTGACGGTGCTGACATCGATTTCCTTGCCGCGCAGAAGCGCCTTGCCGGTAATGTTGCGACCATATGTACGACCGAAAATGCTCATCGCCAGCTCGGTTCGACCCGAGCCCATGAGGCCGGCGATGCCGAGAATTTCGCCGCGGCGAACATGGAAGCTGACGCCCTTGATGAATTTCCGGTCGGCGTGTTGTTCGTGGTAAACCGTCCAGTCCTTGATCTCGAAAATGGTTTCACCAATCCGGGATTCGCGAGGCGGGTAGCGATCGGCCATTTCGCGACCGACCATGTGGCGGATGATGATGTCTTCGTTGGCAGGACCTTCGCGGCAGTCCATGGTCTGAACCGTCGAGCCGTCGCGCAGGACGGTGATCGAGTCGGCGATCTGGGCGATCTCGTTGAGCTTGTGCGAGATCATGATCATGGTCATGCCTTGCGCCTTGAATTCGCGCAGGAGACTCAGGAGTGCCTGACTGTCGGTCTCGTTGAGACTGGCCGTCGGTTCGTCGAGAATCAGCAGCTTGACCTTCTTGGACAGGGCCTTGGCGATCTCGATCAGTTGTTGTTTGCCTACCCCGAGGTTGGTGATCAGTTCATCAGGCGATTCGTTAAGCCCGACCTTCTTGAGCAATTCGACCGTGCGTCTATGCGTCGAGTCGGGATCAATCACGCCGTAAGTGGCCTCTTCGTTACCGAGGAAGATGTTCTCTGCAATCGACATCAAGGGCACCAGGGCCAATTCCTGGTGAATGATGATGATGCCCAGCTCCTCACTGTCGCGTATCGAATCGAAGTGGACCGCTTGCCCTTCAAAAACAATGTCGCCTTCGTAGGTGCCATGCGGATGAACACCACTCAGCACTTTCATCAGCGTCGACTTTCCCGCCCCGTTTTCCCCACATATGGCGTGTATCTCGCCCGTCTGTACCACCAAATTCACGTCCTTCAGGGCGACTACCCCCGTAAAACGCTTGGTGATCCCCTTCATCTCCAGAATGGACCCCACCTGTTCACCTCGGATTCTTCGTTGATCGTTGAGCCAAACGCCGCCCGTTCTTTCCTGACTCCGACGTAGCATTGGAAAACGCGACGGAAACACAGGTGTTCGAATCGGGACGAGTGCTGGCAAACAGTGAAGAAGCCAAACACTGACGGCTGGCGCGAAGAATACCGATCAGGCCAGTGTGGTTCTAGCGGAATGGGACGAAGTGGGCCGGTATTGGGGCGAACCGGGCTTATTTCATTTTTAAACCATCCGTGACTTTGTCGACTTCGCCTTGCCGTGCTATAGCACTGTCTGCGGCTCGTCCCACGGGGATTCGCTGCGGTCGTCTTCGCGTCACGAACGATTTAGAAATGGAACTAGAGCGACTGTGACAGACGTTGAACGAGTTCCGCGCGGTATTGGCGGCTGCAGGCGACGCTCGTGCCACCGCGCAACAGGACCAGCCCATCGCCTTTGCCGCGCGGTTGCAACTGCTGCACCTGCGCGAGCGCTACAGCCGCACTGCGGTGAACACGTACAAAACCTCGTCCGAGGTCAACCAGTAAACTCGCCAGCGATCGCCGCATCAGGGGCGCACTCTCGGCGGTATGTACGACGACGTAGTTGTCGGCGGCCTCCAGCCACAAAATGTCGGCCACCGGTACCACGTGGGTACGACCACGATCGGCAATCAAAAGTTGGGACGGCGGCACATCAACGACCGGACGCCCCGGTGTTCGTTGTTCGCGCAGGCGCTGAAGACAACGCGCCAGTCTTTCCGGCTCGACCGGCTTGAGCAGGTAGTCAAAGGCGGCCACGTCAAAAGCGCCGACGGCATAATGCTCGAACGCCGTGACGAAGATAACGACGGGAGCGGGTTCGGGTAAGGAAACCGCCACGTCCAGACCGCTGATACCGGGCATCTGCACGTCAAGAAAGACCACATCGGGTTGCAGTTCCGAGATCTGCAGCAAAGCCTCTTCACCGTCAATCGCTTCACCAACGACTTGAATATCGGCAAAACGCGAAAGCAGACGACTCAGACGCTGTCGCGCCGGCAATTCATCGTCAACGATCAATACGCGCATGGCAATTCGATCCGGGCAATAAATCCGCCTTCGTGACGAGAGCCGAGGCTCAAACTGGCCTGATCCCTGTAACGTGCCTGAAGTCGCTCGCGCAGATTCGACAGACCCACGCCGAATTCCAGATCGGTCGTCAATTCGCTCGTATCATTTTCAACAACCAGATGAAGTCGCTGGTTAAGACGATAGGCCCGAACCCAGATTCGGGTTATTCCCCGATGCGACTCGACACCATGGCGAAACGCGTTTTCCAGCAAGGGTTGCAATACCAGCGAAGGAACCCGACAGGCTCTCGTTTCAGCTTCGATTTCAAACGTCAAGGCGACACGATCGGTAAATCGTTGGCGCATGATCGCCGCGTAACCCTCCAGCATCCGGAGTTCTTCCTCAAGCAATGTCTCCGGCTTGCGCGCCAGATCGGTCGCTGCGCGTAACAGTGCCGAAAGACGCATCAACAAGCTATCGGCCAATTCCGGGTCGGTGTGGATTGTCGAAGCGATGGTGTTGAGTGCGTTGAAGAGAAAGTGTGGCGCCAACTGCTGGGTCAACTGGAGCAACTGCGCCTGCTTTGCCAGTCCGCGGTGACGTTCAAGTCGTATACGCGTGTCACTGAGCGCCACATGCGAGCGAATGCCAAAGATCACACCTGCAAACAGCAAGTAGAAAATCGAAAACTTCAGCATGTCGTAGCGAAACACCTCGCCCCAGGCCTCATGAACGTACGTTTTGCCCAGCAAGGCATAGAGGCCATGGCGCAAGGCGTAAATGGACACCACGAAACCGGGAGCAGCAACGGGTAGCCAGATCACGCTGTTGTGTACGAACCAGCGCCAAGGATGCGCCAAAAGCTCATCCTGGCCCAGGCTGCGGTGCCACTGTGCCGACACAATGAGACTGGCCACAGTGAACGAACAGGCCTCCCAAAGAAGGGGTTCCCATAATTCATAGCCACCCTGGCGCATTTGATCATGGACATCGCCCGTCGTAATCAAGGCCCAGAACACCAGCCACGGTATGCCAAAGCCGATCAAGGGGGAGGGCAGGGTCTTGGCAGGAGGGGGTGGATCCGGATTCATCATTGTTGTGGCAAAGGAAAGTCGCGTGCGTGACGCGGATTATCTGTGGCTTCGGCGCGCCCGGTCAATGTCAGATCGGGCGCTGGAAGGCTTGCCGATCAACTTTTCAGCACGTCGGCTTGGCGAGAGAACGCATCCATTTCATAGGACCGATAAGCTTGCGGTCTGGCCCAAATCGGATGGCATCAGGAGCGCTGTAGGCCAGTAAATACGGCGGCCTTCGGCTGGCGCGCTCGGCAAGCCAATATCCATGCGGGTTCCGCGGCATGCATGGCGAAGGTCGCCTATTCACGGGCGTCCCAGGCCGATCGATAGCGGATCAGTTTAGATTCGTTACCTGCCGTTCCTTCTCGCGCTCGCTCTTGCGGAAGGCTTCGCGAACCGTCTCGCGCAGCGCGTCGTCGTGCCATGGTTTGCTCAGGAATTTGTAGATCTCGCCGCGATTCACCAAGCCGGTTACGGTGTCCAGGTCGTTGTAGCCGGAGAGCACCATGCGGATCGTTTCCGGGTAGAGTTCGCTGACCCGTTCGAGAAACTCCGTCCCGCTCATGTCCGGCATGCGCTGGTCGGAAATGATGACCTGCACGGTATGCGTCGCCAATTTTTCGAAGGCGTCGAGCGACGAATGGGCGATCAGGATCTGGTAGCCGTCGCGGCGCAGCAAGCGTTGCAAGGAGCTGAGCACATGCGGCTCGTCGTCGAGCAGCAGCAGCGTGCGCGTCGGCTCCAGGGCAATTCCGTTGACGAACAGACTGCTGGCCTTGTTGAGCAACAAGGCCATTTCGTCGGCGGGAACCGGTCGGCTGAACAGATAGCCCTGGATTTCGTCGCAACCCAGGCGGCGCAGGTAGCCCAGTTGACCTTCGGTTTCGACGCCTTCGGCGATTACCGTCATCCCCAGGCTTTGAGCGAGCGCGATCGTCGCCTTGGCGATCGCCGCACTTCGCGGATCGGTCGTGATGTTGCTGACGAAACCCTGGTCGATTTTCAGGCGGTCGAGCGTGAAGCGGCTCAGGTAGCCGAGCGAGGAATAGCCGGTTCCGAAATCATCGAGCGAGATCGACACGCCCATCTGGCGCAATCCGGAAATCTGCTTCTGCGTCAATTCCGTCTCGCTCATCAGGGCGCTCTCGGTCAGTTCAATTTCCAGATACTGCGGCTCAAGTCCAGATTCCTTGAGCGCGCTTTGCACCATCGACAGCAATAATCCGGAGGTCATCTGGTGCGCGGAGATATTGACGGCCATGCGCACCGGCGACAGCCCGGCATCCTGCCAGGCCTTGTTTTGCCGGCAGGCCATGCGCATCACCCATTCGCCGATGGGATGAATCAGTCCCGTATCTTCGGCCAGCGGGATGAAGTCGGCGGGGGAAATAAGGCCGATTTCGGGGTCACGCCAGCGGATCAGGGCTTCCACGCCGCATATTCCGCCGCCGCCCAGTGCCACCTGCGGCTGGTAGTGCAACAGCAGTTCGCCGCGCTCAATGGCGTGCCGCAGCTGATTCTCCAGCGTCATCCGGCTCAGCGCACGCGAATTCATCTCGGTGGTGAAGAAGCGCATGGCGTTGCTGCCCTCGGCTTTGACCATCGACAGCGCGGTGTCGGCGCATTTGAGCAACTTGACCGGCTCAAGCCCGTCGTCCGGGTAGATGGCGATGCCCATGCTGGCCGTGATGGCAACCTCCACGCCCTGAATCTGGAACGGTCTGGCAATCGCTCCGAGCAAGCGCTGGCCGACCGTGATGATCTCGTCGGCATCGGCGAAATCGGTCAGCACCATCACGAATTCATCACTGCCCAGACGTGACAAGGTGTCGCCCGGCGCCAGCAAGGCATTCAGCCGGTCGGCGAGTTCCTTGAGGACGGTGTCGCCGTGATCGTGCCCGAACGCGTCGTTAACCCGTTGCAGCCGATCGATGTTCAACAGCAGCGCGGCGACCTGCCGACCCTCGACCTTGGCGGAGTCGATGGCTTGCTGCAAACGATCGCGCAATAGCGCCCGGTTGGGCAGGCCGGTCAGGGAGTCATGGTAGGACAGAAAATCGACACGCTCGCGCGCGGCGATGATCGAACTGCGGTCGCTGATCAGTCCGACATAATGCGTCGCCTCGCCCTGCTCGTTGCGCACGGTGCTGATGGTCAGCCAGCCGGGATAGGCCTCGCCGTTCTTGCGCCGGTTCCAGACTTCGCCGGACCAGTGGCCGCAAGCCAGCACGCTGGCCCACATCTCGCGATAGAACGTCGGATCGTGGCGGCCCGACTTGAGCATGCGCGGATTCGTGCCGATCACCTCGCTTTCATCGTAGCCGGTGATTTCCTGGAATGCCGGATTGACGGTCACGATATTCACATTGGCGTCGGTCAGCATGATGCCCTCGTCGGCGCTCTCGAAAACCCGCGCGGACAAGCGCAGGCGTTCTTCGGCCGCGCGGCGTGCCAGCCGATGGCGCGCTTCGGCGAGTTCGCGTTCGATCGCTGGCGCCAGGCGGGCGAGATTGTCTTT
>Ga0316604_10003449_pt1 | contig 11094 bp, 10 predicted proteins | sample OWC_soil_day20_C_FD_207650 | JGI IMG/M metagenome (GOLD analysis project Ga0316604, IMG submission 207650) | Wetland soil microbial communities from Old Woman Creek delta, Ohio, United States - OWC_soil_day20_CT | ecosystem: Environmental > Terrestrial > Soil > Wetlands | place: USA: Ohio... | reverse complement strand
TACCGGCGCTGCCGCAATCATTATCAACTCCGCTTTGCGGGCCTCAAGCCAGTCGTTAACGTCGTTAGCAGAGTATATTGCCTGCTTGGCAATATCATGAGTGATGTTTTCTGTAATGATTGCCCTCGCCTTCCAGTAGTTAAGCCCTCCCAATGTGCTGAGCGCCACCAAAAAGATAGCAAGAATTGCAATCGTCAGCTTTGTTTGAATACTTTTCATAATGTTTTCTCCTACTATTTTGTTCACGTGAAAATAAAAGCCCCGCAATTCAACACTGGAGCTTCATAAGGCTTATGCCAATCCACAACTCTATTCGACAGGTGTATGGTAAGGCTTGACTCCACCACGGTTTAGCCAAATCTCATTGCAGGCAAACCAGCATGCTTTGCCTGCAATGCAACGCGGGCTTTTCTTAGATTTGATTTTCCCCTTGATATAGTTTTTGCATTAAACTCGTGCTACTACTTTCCAGTTCGCGAACAGTCTCAAAAATTTCTCGATAAGCTTTGCAAATTTGCGTTGCCATATGTTCATCGTTTTGTAACAAGTTTGTTTCACTAGATGTTGCAGGTATGTTGTCAAAGCTGCCATGTTCAATCATCTTTACTACAATGTCACGAGCAACTTGCATACATATGTCCATTTTATTGCCTCCTATTTAATCCTATAGTCTGTTGTTTTCCCTGCCCTAGAAGATTACCTCTACCATGTCATCATTTTCAGACATACATGCATTTCCTTCATCTGTATCAATATGCATTTCAGGCATAAAATCATCACGAACCCGGATCAAAACATCTTCGAACACTACGCAGCGTTTTCCCTTAATGCGAACTTTTACAAGCGCTTTGTCGTACAACTGCAACTTAACAGCAGTCGCAGTGTCAAGATGAATGTGGCGCGATGCAATAATGACGCCTTCGGAAATTGCCACCGTCCCTTTGGGCCCTACAATTTCAATTCCAGGAGTTCCTGCCAGATCCCCTGAATCGCGCAACGGTGGATTTAGACCAATTTTACGGGCATCAGCAGGCGCCAGTTCAATCTGAGTCTGCTTGCGGACAGGTCCTAGTATACGAAGTCCTTGGAGTGAGCCTTTGGGGCCGACAATATCGATTCGTTCTTCACAGGCATATTGACCCGGTTGCCCCAGGTCTTTGAAGGGGTGGAGAACTACACCTACACCGAAAAGCTTTTCCAAATCTTCTTGGCTCACGTGGATATGCCGGGCCGAAATTCCCAGTTTTACTTCACACAACATGTCGTTCATTCCTCCTTCTCTACTTTTGTGTGGACAAATGCGAACTACAGGATCCTGATGAACTTTAGTTGGAAATAACCGCCAGTGTCTGCCCAGGTTTGACGCCATCACCCTTGGAAACATGAATGGATTTGATGGTCCCACCGACCGGAGCGCCGATTTCGTTCTGCATTTTCATTGCTTCAAGAGTCATGATGCAGTCGCCTTTGACAATCTTGTCGCCGACTTTCTTCATAATTTTGCTGACTTTACCAGGCATGGGAGCGGTAATCTGGGTATCCCCGGCGGCTACTTGCACCACCGGAGCGGCAACGGAAATCGGAGCTGCAGGCATAACAGCGGCACGGGCCGGAGCTGGAACTGGAGCCGCAACCGCGACCGCGACCGGAGCAACTGCGACTCCTCCTTCTTCGGCGACTTCCACCGTGTAACTGGTACCATTAACATTGACTTTAAATTTTTTCATTTTAATCCAACCTCCATTTTTTTCGAATATTAGCTATAAGGAACCTTTTGCAACCCTTACGCTATTTGTCTGGATGCCATCAGTCGTTGAATGCCCGTGAGTGCCCACGCACTGCGGGTACAATTGCTTTTGCTCACAGTCACTCTACTACTATGGTGAACTACTGCCACAGTGATAGCTGCCAAAAGTTCTGCGGTGATGCTTGTATCCATTACGCAATTGATACTGGCCGCAATGGCTGCTACAATCTCGGAATCGATATCATTACTAACGGTCGCTTCAGTTTGTGTATTTCCTACTGTTGCTTTGGCAACAGTAGGTTCGGGCTGTTTGTTCGGCATAGGTTCCGGTTTGGAACCACCACCGAACAACCAATCGAACAAGCCCATGAGTTCATCTCCTTTCTCACAGAGGTTTGCAGCAAAAGTTTAGCGCTGTCACAAATTACTCGCATGCAAAAAATGCATTTGTTTTAGCTTCGTCCCAACCAAGAATTTCGTTGAGCAATTCGGCCGTATGTTGCCCCAACAAAGGTGCTGGTCGTTCGACAGCCCCAGGAGTCGCCGACATTTTAATCGGAACTCCGGCCATTTTTAGATGCCCAGCCACCGGATGTTCGACTTCAACAATCATGTTGCGCGCTTTTATTTGCGGGTCGTTTACAATAGTTTCTACCGTATTGATAGGTGCGCAAGGCAGTTCGGCTTTTTCCAAGACTTCCAGCCATTCATTGATAGTTTTGTGTTTGAAGACTTCGTTCAAGATCGCCGACAATTCTTTGACATGAGCCGTACGGTTGCTATTGGTATCAAAGCGCGGGTCCTGTAGTAGTTCTGCTTTACCAAGAATGTTGCAAAGTTTGATCCAAAGACGCTCATTGCCTGCTCCGACGATAATATGGCCGTCTTTGGCAGTAAATGCGGAAAACGGCGTGATGGAAGGATGTCGATTTCCCATTGGAACAGGTATATTGCCTGAAGTAACATAACGCGCAATGGCATTTTCCAAAATCGCAACCTGACAGTCTAACATTCCAACATCGACCGACTGGCCTTCACCAGTTTTTTCCCGATGATACAGCGCCATCATGACCCCGTACGCCGTAAACATACCGGCAATGATATCTCCGACAGAAGCGCCGACGCGAGTCGGTTCTCCGCCTTCTGACCCGGTAATACTCATAATTCCGCCCATAGCCTGAACGATAATATCATAGGCCGGTTTGAACTGATAAGGGCCAGTATGGCCGAAACCGGAGCACGAAGCGTAAATAATTCGGGGATTGATGGATTTTAATACATCGTAACCCAAACCAAATTTTTCCATCGTGCCCGGGCGATAGTTCTCCACTACGACATCCGCATGTTTGACCATTTCCTTGAACAGATCACATTCTGCCTGCTTTTTAAAATTAAGTGTCATGGAGCGTTTATTGCGGTTGAGGCTCATGAAATAAGCGCTTTCTTTGCCAATAAATGGACCGTATGCGCGCGAATCATCTCCTACTTTGGGCGGTTCAATCTTTACAATGTCAGCACCGTAATCAGCCAACATCATCGTACAATACGGTCCTGCCAGCACCCGGCTCAAGTCCAACACTCTCAGTCCTTCTAGTGGTTTCATTACAATCTCTCCTTTTTTTTCAAAACACTTTGATTTTATCAAATCTAATTTATTGAAAATCGCCTGATAATTTCCGTTATTTTTTTGCTACGGCAACATCCATTTAAGCCAATACGCCTGAAGAAAAGTAATCATCGACATCACCAATACCATCACGATACTGTGCCAAATGGTAAAACGGAAAAGATCGCTTTCCTTCCCGACCAGTCCCGAAGCCGCAGTGGCTACGGAGATGCTTTGCGGCGAAACCATCTTGCCACACACTCCGCCGGAACTATTGGCAGCCACGGTGAGATAGGGATCAACGCCAATCTGCTCCGCTGCTGTCTTCTGCATGGATCCGAACAGAGCATTAGCCGAGGTATCCGAACCGGTCAAAAAAACTCCCAGCCAGCCAAGAATCGGCGCAAAAAACGGAAACAGTCCGCCGGTGGCGGTGAAGGCGATTCCGAGCGTCGAGCTCATCCCTGAATAGTTCATGATATAAGCAAGCCCCAAAATCACAGAGATGGTGAGAATGGGAAACTTCAGCTGTGCCACGGTTTTTCCAAAGCAGGTTACCGCTCTCCCCGGACCATAGTTGGGAATGACAAAGAGGGATAAAATGCCGGAAAGCAGTAACGCCGTACCGGAGGCGGAAAGAAGGTTCAACATGAACGTCGCGGTAAAGGGGGTGTTTACGGCTACCACCGGCGCCGTCTTGATGACTAGGCCGTCCAGTCCTGGCCAACCGACAGTGAAAAAGGGCAACATTTTATCAACGCCAACAACAACTTGCTTAAACTGGACGTATTTATCATCTGCCCACAGGAATACCATTGTTGCAAGGATTAAATACGGCGCCCAGGCCCGCAACACTTCCATATGCGTATACAGCAGCGTAGCCTTGCCGCTGGTTGATACTTTTTCATCTGGAAAATGCCAGACATTTTTCGGCTTCCACACTTTCAGGAAAAGCAAGAATCCGACGATGGTCACAACTGCCGCAGTGATATCCGGCAAATACGGGTTCACATAGTTTGCCGTAATAAACTGGGTTCCTGCAAAAAGTCCACCCGCGACCAGTGCTGCCGGCAGCACTTCCATGCTGCTTTTCCACCCGGTCATGGTAACCACCAACCATAGCGGAACAAAAAAGGATAAAAAAGGCAACTGTCGGCCAATTACCTGGCTGATGTGCATCATATCCAGGCCCGTAACCTGCGCCGACACCACGATGGGAATGCCGATGGCTCCAAAAGCAACCGGCGCAGTGTTGGCGATCATGCATAGCCCTGCCGCATAAATGGGATTGAAGCCCAGGCCGACCAGCATTGCAGCGGTAATGGCTACCGGCGTACCAAAACCTGCGGTACCTTCTAGGAAAGCGCCGAAAGCAAACGCGATCAAAATGGCCTGCAAGCGACGGTCATCCGTCACTGACGCCAAAGAATTTTTAATGATCTCGAATTCTCCAGACTCAACTGTCATGTTGTAAACCCATATAGCAGTAATGACAATCCAAACAATCGGAAAGATTCCATAAAACATCCCATTCAGCGTTGCGCTGACAGCGATGGAAACGGGCATCTGCCAGACCGCAATGGCCAAAATAAATGCGGATCCCGTACCCAACAATGCCGCATAATGTCCTTTAGTACGCTTAATCCCAAGCAAATAGAGCAGCAGCAGTAGCGGAATAGCTGCAACCAACGCTGATAAAAATATGTTGCCTAACGGATCATATACTTGAACGAATTTCATCGATAAACCCCCTATTCTTTTTCGAGCCATTCACATCAGCTCAGTGCCTAAAAAGTGAAAACCTAACACTTGCGAGATTTCATCATGGTTGATTTAAATGGAAGCGTCGATTTAGGGTATAGCAAAGCTATCTACTATGCCGCTTCCTCTGTTGAAAAGCACAGCGGACCAATTTTAGAAATATTTCAGGATCTATTTCGAGAAAATATCGAATATATCTTGTGCAATTCCGACTTCTTCATTAGTTGGAATGATATTGACCGTCACACGCGAGTTGCCGGAAGAGATAATCCGATTTTTTTCCCCTGCAGCATTGCGTGCTTCATCCAATTCAACCCCAAAAGGAACAAGTCGTGCGCAAACCTTTTGTCTAACAATGGAAGAATTTTCTCCAATGCCGCCAGTAAAAGTCAGATAGTCCAACCCCCCCCCCAATACTGCGTAGAAGGAGCCAATATATTTGACAATACTTTCGCAAAATACATCGATGGCCAATTCCGCCCTTTTGTTACCAGCTTTTGCAGCGTCTTCGATGTCGCGCAGGTCGTTGCTTACGCCGGAAATGCCCAACAATCCACCATTCTTGTCGATTCCCTTGAGAATTTCATCCATGGACAATCCCTGGTCCAGTAGATAGGGAATGATATAGGCATCCATGTCACCGGCGCGGTTGGCGTGTGGGATTCCCGTTTGGAGAGAAAATCCGAAACTGGTGTCCATCGACTTACCGTCTTCAATGGCGCACAACGAGCTGCTACCACCCAGATGGCAAGAAATCAGTTTAAACTTTTTACCGGCGCGGGCTTTCACCTGACGAGAAATAAATCCATGGGAAGCTCCATGGAAACCCAGCCGTTGAATCCCAAATTTTTCATACCATTCGTAAGGAATCGCATACATTTTTCTTTCCAGGGGAATTGTCGTGTGAAATGCAGTTTCAAAAACTCCAACCAATAGCCGACCGGGAAGAATTTCTTTGAATTTTTTAATGGCTTCAATGTACGGAGGATTGTGGGCCGGTGCAACGCTAATGTAAGCTTCCATTGCCGCAATCACGTCGTCAGTGAGTTCATGCACTCCGTAATACCCCTTGGCGATGACAGTTTTAAACCCGATCGCCTGAACTTCGTCAATGGTTTTTATAGCACCTACTTGTGAATCTGTAAGGTATTCCAAAAAGAGATTGATTCCTTCGGTGTAGCTGGGCACGCTAAGCTCGGACATGTTTTCACGGGCGCCATTTAAATGATTGTGGTAAGAAAATATAGCGTTATTAAGGCTTCCCACTCGTTCGATCTTAGCTTCGACCATAATACTGGTATCCGGCATGTTAAAGAGTTTATATTTTAACGAAGTGCTACCAACATTGCACACAAGAATTAGCATTAAGATCACTCTCCTCATTGAATTTTTGTTTAGATAACGCAAAAGGTTTAGTATCATGGGGCAAAAAAGTCGAAGATCATTTTTTGGGGAATACGCACATCACTCCTTCAGATTACTTTTGTCCCATGATGCAACAACACTTGTTAATTACCTTCGAGCGGGTCATTGAACAACGGATTTAGTTTCTATGATGGATCGTCGCTGAAACAACTGTTTGTTGTCTCTAAAAACCACTGATATCTGCGACCTATCCAGTAAACATCCCAAATATGCCAGCACACTCAGATGTAAAACATAATACTGCGCTAAAGATTTTATTGTCACGAATTTGTCTGTGCAGATCCGTGCAATTAAATCTTCTACTCTCATTGGCTCATGAGTCAGTCGTAACACAGCGGACAGCGTAGAGTTAATCAATGCTCGGTTTTCAGCAACCAAGGGCCTGATATTATTACAAACATCCCCATGCGAGGGTATAAAAACCAAATCGTTGCGATCTTTTAATCTTTTCAGCGTTTGTAAGGCTTGCTCAATATTTGCATTTTTAAGAATGCCTTGTTTTTTAATTTGACTAGGATTAGCTAGTGAGTCGGCACAAAACAATACCTTCTCAACAGCAATCCCAATTTGCCCTATAGTATGACCACTCAAATCAACCACTTCTAGCGGGAACCCTTCGATCTCTGCTTCCCCTGGTGAAACTGTTCCATACACTGCAACCTTGGGTGCATTGAAAGACTTGCGTCTCAACTCCGTCGGCGGGTAAGCTCCCCCAAACAAGCATAAAGCCTCCAGGATGGGGTTTTCGAGAACTCCCTTTTCAGCTTTACTGGAATATATACGGGCGCCTGAGTTTTCGGAGAGATAGCAAGCCCCGCCATAATGATCGGCGTGAGCATGAGTGATGACGATTCCTTTGAGCTTAAATTGATTTTCGTCCAGAACAATTTTTACCCGCCGTGCAACTCGCTCGTCAAGACCGGCATCAACCAGAATAGCATCCCCTCGGTCATTTGCAATTACACCAATATTAACAAAACCGCTGATACAGAAAACGTTTCGTCGTAATGCAAGCAGCTTCATTAAATTTTTTAGAGCGGTATATTGCCGTGTTTTTTGCTTGGCGACGTTTCCTGCTTGTTGGCCAGAAACGCTAGCGAACTGATAATGGCCGGTCGAGTTTCACTCGGTTCGATGATCCTGTCAACGTATCCCCGCTCCGCCGCAATGTACGGAGTGGCAAATTCCGCTGCATACTCATCAATCTTAGCTTGGAGGTCCTTCGCGCCGCGGAATATGATACCTGCAGCCCCGGCAGCTCCCATAACGGCAATTTCAGCCGAAGGCCATGCGATCACTATGTCAGCGCCCATTTCTTTATTACACATTGCCTTATACGCTCCACCATAAGCTTTGCGAGTAATCAGCGTAATTTTGGGTACTGTAGCTTCAGCATACGCATAAAGCATTTTGGCGCCATGTCGAATAATGCCTCCATGTTCTTGATCCGATCCGGGCATAAACCCTGGCACATCCTCTATATTAAGCAGAGGAATATTAAACGCATCACAGAATCGGATAAATCGCGCACCCTTATCCGATGCGTTTATGTCGAGGCAACCAGCCATGAAAGCAGGTTGGTTGGCAATAATACCAACACTTTGACCATTGAACCTCGCGAAACCGGTAATGATGTTCTTCGCATAATGCTCCCGTACTTCGTAAAATTCTCCATCGTCAGAGATGGAACGGATCACTTGCTTCATCTCATAGGGGTGGTCCGAATCATCAGGAACTATCTGGTTAAGGCCTATATCCGTCCGGTTCGGGTCGTCTGATGTTAGCTTGAGTGGGACCGGGTCTAGATTATTACTCGGCAAAAAACTCAGCAGATATCGAACCTGGCGCAGACAATCCGCGTCGCTTTCAGCTGCAAAGGATGCCACTCCCGAGACTGCATTATGCGCCATTGCGCCGCCAAGTGCCTCATGGGTAATATCTTCGTTGGTTACCGCTTTTATTACCTGCGGGCCAGTTATCATCATTTGGCCGGTACCTTTCACCATATAAATAAAATCTGTCAGAGCTGGTGAATATACTGCTCCACCAGCGCATGGCCCCATGATGACCGATATCTGAGGAATAACGCCGGAGGCTTTGGTATTGAGGTAGAATATTTTGCCATACCCCGATAATGAATCCACACCCTCTTGGATCCGCGCGCCCCCAGAATCATTGAGACCGATTAAAGGAATTCCGCCTTTCATCGCATACTCTTGTACCTTCACGATTTTTGCCGCATGCATCTCGCCTAGAGAGCCGCCGAGAACGGTGAAGTCCTGTGCAAATACCGCAACCATTCGACCATCAATAGTTCCATATCCGGTGACCACGCCTTCACCCGGAGCCTCTTCCTGTGGCATGGTAAAATTCGTGCATCGATGATGTACAAATTGACCGATTTCAACAAAAGAGCCTGGGTCAAGCAGTAGGTCAAGACGCTCACGAGCGGTCAATTTACCGCTTGCATGTTGTTTTTCTATTTTCTTTGCGCCACCGCCCAGTTTAATCTTTGCTTGCCTATTTTTAAAATCTTGGATTTTTTCAAGACATGTAGCCATAATATACCTCCACAAAAATATTATCCCTGATCATCAAACTGCGTTAACCGCGCTCTACACCCTAACGCAATTTAAATGGCGCCAGATTCTTTCATATCGGCAATCTCTTTATGGTTAAAGCCTAGCCCTGCCAAAACTTCTTGAGTATTGGCGCCAAGCTCTGGTGATGGTCGATATTCAACAGAAGTCTCAGACATCTTAACTGGATTGGCAGGAATTTTTAGTATTCCTGCCTTTGTATGCTCCACTTCAAGGATAACTTTGCTTTCCAACAGAATCGGATCGGTAAAAACATCACAGATTGTACGTATCCGACCGTTAGGGACATTGGCCTTCGTAAGAACCGAGCACCACTCTACTGTGGTTTTCTGCGCCAGAACAGGCTTAAGTATTTCGTTAAGCTGGTCGCGGTTTTCCACCCGATCTTTATTTTTCAGAAAACGAGGGTCGCTTTGCAACGGACTGAGTCCAAGCGCGTCACAAAATTTGCCCCATAAAGAGTCGTTTCCGCAGGCTACATTGATAAATCCGTCTGACGAACGAAACAGTTTATAAGGTGAAAAACTTGGATGAGCATTCCCCAGCCGTTTAGGGTTCTGACCGGTCCCCAAATATTTACTGCCCGGCAAATGAAGTAGCGATACCATGGACCCCAACATGCTGATATCTACATATTGGCCCCGCCCGGTTTTCTCTCTTTGGATAATAGAATACAACACCCCCTGCACTGCATACAGCGCACTTACCAGGTCACATATGGGAACCGCGACCTTCATGGGCAAGCCTGTCGGTTCTCCCGTAACTGACATAAAGCCCGATTCTCCCTGGATAATCGGATCATATGCTCCAGTCTTGTCCTCACTGCCATATCCGGAAACAGAGCAATAAATCATGCGAGGATTTCTAGCTGAAACTTCTTTGTAACTAAATCCCAGCTTATCGGCCACACCTGGTCTGAAGTTTTCAACAAATACGTCCGCTTGATCAATGAGACGCCAAACTATTTCTCGTCCTTCCGGACTTTTAAGATTCACGGTAACACTTTTTTTATTACAATTCATCTCCATGAACCAAGCGCTTTCTCCGTTGATAAAAGGCGGCGTTGACCGAGTGTCGTCCCCCTTGCCGGGAGCCTCAATTTTGATTACTTCAGCCCCCATCTCAGCCAGATTGAGTGTGCAAACCGGTCCTGCCACTACTCGAGTGAGGTCAACCACTTTAATTCCAGTTAATGGTAGCATAAACTGTTTCAATCCTTTCGCACTTAAATTTTTAGCGTTTGTGTTGTGCTGTAACTCGAAGCCAAACGATTCAATTTTCCGCCTTCGATTTTCACTTGTTCTCCTTAGCACACTTTGTCTGCGCATAACAAATTGGCTGAAAACAGTAAGCTACGTCACAACCTGTACCAACTTTGGGGAAAGATTATCAGTAAATAGTATCGCACCGTCTTCGATGCCTCTGGTATATCTTGATTTCCGGAAAATCAAGCATACATTATTTTGTTTAGTGCAAGAAGTATGCCAACAAAACAAAAGCTGCCAATACTTAGTATTGACAGCTTTTCTGAAAACGATATATTTTTGTGACTTCTAGAAAGTGCCTTGTCGTTTCTAGAAACTTATAATTTATAACGTCCAATTTTATTATACAAAGTTGCCAAAGAAATCCCCAATGATTTTGCGGCAGCTTTTTTCCCGGCAACTGTTCGTCCATAGCAATCCATCGCTCTTATAAGCATCTGTTCTTCACTGTCAGCGACCATTTTAGCGAGTGGCCCTTCCTGATCTGTTGTAAAATCCATATGCCGTTGCCGCTCGATGCGCCGCAAAAAACTTTCTGGCAAACTATTAGCTGCAATCACTGGAGCATCGGTAATACTAGCCATAAATTTCAGAGTGTTTTCAACTTCCCGCACATTTCCTGGCCAAGAATAGCTGCGTAATATTTCCATAGTATCATCAGATAATGAAATCGCCTCAAGACCATGCTGG
>Ga0316604_10003448_pt1 | contig 11098 bp, 9 predicted proteins | sample OWC_soil_day20_C_FD_207650 | JGI IMG/M metagenome (GOLD analysis project Ga0316604, IMG submission 207650) | Wetland soil microbial communities from Old Woman Creek delta, Ohio, United States - OWC_soil_day20_CT | ecosystem: Environmental > Terrestrial > Soil > Wetlands | place: USA: Ohio... | reverse complement strand
AGACGAGGACCAGATTGTCGGCGATGGCGGCGCGGATTTCGGCCAGTTGCTCCGGCGTTACGTCCTGGCGCAGGTCGATGCCGGAAACCTCGGCGCCGAGGGCCGGCGAGATCGGCGTCACTTCGATGTGCCGGTAAAACGGCCGTGGCCGGCTGTTCCACTGCTCGAAGGCGAGCTTGTCGTTGTAGTCCCGATAAAAACTCATGTTGTTCTCCCTGAAATGAAAGCCCGGTCAGCCCGGTTTTTGTCGGCCGGCCGGGGTACGGCAAAAGGCTTACTTGATGGCCAGCGTCGCATCCTTGACGACGATCGCCTTCGGGATCAGCTTCAGCTCGAAGAAGGTGTCGCCAAGCTTCTGCTGGGCCTCGATCACCGACGGGCTGATCGGTTTGACGAGATTGCTGTAGTTGCGGATGGTCTGCTCGACGACCAGGGGATCGAGACCTTGCAACGGCGCCAGCTTGGCGGCCGCCGGCTTGTAGTTGCCGTTGATCCACTGACCTGTCTGCTGCAGCACCTCGAACAGGTCCTTGATGACATCCGAGCGCTGGCTGGCGAACTGCCGTTCGGCGAGGAAGAAGGCGTAGTTGTTCACGACCCCGCTGCCGTCGGCCAGGATGCGCGCGCCAATCTGCTGCTGGGCGGCTGCCGTGTAAGGGTCCCAGATCACCCAGGCATCGACGCTGCCGCGTTCGAAGGCGGCGCGGGCGTCGGCCGGCGGCAGGAAGGTCGGCTGGATGTCGGTGTATTTCAGGCCGTGTTTTTCGAGCAGCTTGACCAGCAGGTAATGCACGTTGGAGCCCTTGTTCAGCGCAATTTTCTTGCCCTTCAGATCGGCGACGCTCTTGATCGGCGAATCCTTCTGGACGATCAGTGCTTCGGCCCGCGGCGCCGTTTCCTCATGACCGACATAGACGAAATTGGCCCCGGCCGCTTGGGCGAAGATGGGTGGCGCCTCGCCGACGTAGCCGAAGTCGATGGCGCCGACATTGAGGCCTTCGAGCAGTTGCGGCCCGGCCGGGAACTCGACCCACTTGACCTCGATGCCCTTGGCCGCCAGGCGCTTTTCCAGCGTGCCTTCGGCCTTGAGCAGGGTGAGCAGGCTGGCCGATTTCTGGAAACCGATGCGCAGCAATTTCGGGTTGTATTCGGCGTGCACCGCCGGCGACAGCGAGAGGACGCTAAGGCCGAGGGCGAGACCCAGGGCTTGCTTGAGGAACTGGCGTTTCACGGGACTTCCTTTGCGGTTTGAGAGTGTCGGCAAAGTCTCCGGCAAGCCCTGTTCGGTGCGAACGACGAATTCCTTTTGAAGTTATGGCCGGGCCACTGAATAAGCATTTGCCATTTTCTTCGTTAGGAATCGGCCGCCGGCTCGCTAAGGTGTGCCGCACCGGGCGATGCCCGCTTTTCCAGCGCGACACCACAGGAGCACAACCATGGGCCTCGTCCAGAAAATCCTTTCCTCAATCAAATCGTCGGTCCGCGAACAGCTCGCGGAACCGGCCAGCACGCCAGGGAGCACCACCGTGAGCGACGACATCAAGCGCAACTACCGTTTCGAAACGCTGCAGGTCCATGCCGGCCAGCAGCCGGCGCCGGGCACCAACGCCCGCGCCGTGCCGATCTACCAGACGACGTCCTACACCTTCAACAGCGCCGACCATGGCGCCAAGCTGTTCGCGCTGAAGGAATTCGGCAACATCTACACGCGGATCATGAATCCGACCACCGACGTCTTCGAGCAGCGCATCGCCGCGCTCGAAGGCGGCGTTGCCGCGGTCGCCACCAGTTCCGGCCAGGCGGCGCAGTTCCTGGCCATCACCACCATCGCCCAGGCCGGCGACAACATCGTCGCCAGCAGCCATCTGTACGGCGGCACCTACAACCAGTTCAAGGTCGCCTTGCCGCGCCTCGGCATCAACGTCAAATTCGTCGATGGCGACAGCCCGGAAGCCTTCAAGGCGGCGGTCGACGACAAAACCAAGGCGATTTACGTCGAGACCATCGGCAACCCGAGCTTCTCGGTGCCGGATTTCGAAGCCATCGCCAAGATCGCCCACGACCACGGCATTCCGCTGATCGTCGACAACACCTTCGGCGCCGGCGGCTATATCGCCCGGCCGATCGACCACGGCGCCGACATCGTCGTCGAGTCAGCCACCAAGTGGATCGGCGGCCACGGCACCTCGGTCGGTGGCGTCGTCATCGATGCCGGCAAGTTCAACTGGGGCAACGGCAAGTTCCCGCTCTTCACCGACCCGGCGCCCGGCTACCACGGCCTCAATTTCTGGGAAGTGTTCGGCACCGGCGGCCCCTTCGGCAATATCGCCTTCGCCATCCGCGCCCGCGTCGAAGGGCTGCGCGACATCGGTCCCAGCCTGTCGCCGTTCAATGCCTTCCAGCTGATCCAGGGCATCGAGACGCTGTCGCTGCGTGTCCAGCGTCATGTCGACAACGCGCTGGCCCTGGCCCAGTGGCTGAAATCGCATCCACAGGTGGCGTGGGTCGAGTACAACGGCCTGGAAGAAAGTCCCTACCATGCCAAGGCCAAGAAATACCTGCGTAACGGTTTCGGCGCCGTGCTCAACTTCGGCATCAAGGGCGGCGCCAGCGCGGCCCAGCGCTTCATCGACCACGTCGAGCTGGCCAGCCACCTGGCCAATGTCGGCGATGCCAAGACGCTGGTCATCAACCCGGCCTCGACGACGCACCAGCAGTTGTCCGAAGCCGAGCAGAAGGCGGCGGGCGTGCGGCCGGACCTGGTCCGCGTCTCGGTCGGCATCGAGCACATCGAGGACATCAAGGCCGATTTCGATCACGCCCTGCGTCGCTCGGCCCTCAACGCCGCGGCATGACTGCCTTCCGCATCTCTGACGAGACGCAATGGCTGGCCCCGGGCCAGCCATTTGTCCTTGAGTCGGGCATCGAACTGGCCGGCGTCAAGATCGCCTTCCGGACCTGGGGCCGGCTCAACGCCGCCGCCGACAATGCAGTCGTCGTCTGCCATGCGCTGACCGGCTCGGCCGATGCCGATGACTGGTGGGCCGCGCTGTTCGGGCCGGGCCGGGCGCTCGACCCGGGCAAGCATTTCATCGTCTGCAGCAATGTGCTGGGCGGTTGCTACGGCACGACCGGGCCGGCCAGCATCGCGCCGGACGGCAAGCGCTGGGGCGCCCGTTTTCCGGCCGTCACGGTCCGCGACCAGGTCCGCCTGCAGATGCAACTGGCCGACAGGCTCGGCATTCGCGGCATCCGTTTCGTCATCGGCGGCTCGATGGGCGGCCTGCAGGCGCTCGAATGGGCGCTCCTCGACCCGGCGCGGGTCGGGGCCGTGGTCAGCATCGCCGCCAGCGGCCGGCATTCGGCCTGGTGTGCCGCCTGGAGCGAGGCGCAGCGCCTGGCCCTGGCCGCCGATCCGCTGTTCGCCGAGGGCCACTACGAGCCGGCCCGGCCGCCGCGTCAGGGGCTGGCCGCGGCACGGGCGGTGGCGATGGTCAGCTATCGCAGCCCGGCCTCGCTGGCGGTCCGCTTCGGCCGAGCATCGGGACGCGAGATTTTTGCCGGCCGAGCGGCAGCACCCGAAGAGCTGGCGATTCGCGGCTGGTTGCGCCACCACGGCCAGGCGCTCGGCGAGCGTTTCGATGCCAATTGCTACCTGCGGCTGCTCGACGCCATGGACAGCCACGATCTCGGCCGCAACCGCGGTCTCTACGAGAATGTGCTGCAACAGATTCGGCAGCCGGTGCTGGTCGGATCGGTAATTACCGACGCCCTCTATGTGCCCGAGGAACAGGCCAACCTGGCGTTCCTGCTGCCGCGCGGCGAACTGTTCGAAATCGATTCGGAACATGGCCACGATGGTTTCCTGATCGACTCGGCCAGTTTCGAACCGCGCATCCGGCGTTTCGTCGACCGGCTGCCGGCCGGTGAAGCGGCCGAACCAGGCCGCAAGGCGGGCCTGGACGAAGCAGGCAGGGCGGTTGTGCAGCCCCTCAAGTTCGCCTGGTAAGGCGGGCTCAGGCCGCGCGGGTGCGTCGAATCCTGATAAGCACAATGCCGGCGAGGCGTTTCCTTATACGAAGGATGTCGTTCGCGGCGACCGCCAGCGGCGGTACATTGAACCCCGTGGTCGCTTAGCGGCGCTCACGTCTCTCTCCATCAACGCCTATGCGTTTTCAGCCCGTCACCGGTGTGACGGGCTGTTTTTTGTCCGTAATTCGTGTTTTTTTGTGCGGCGCAGAATGTTGACGACATAAATGGGGCACTGTCGTCGTTCGTCGCAGTTCGGCCAACTGCTGCCGTTGGGCGTTTCCCGATAGCTGTCAGTTGAATGACCGGCCGACGCAGAAACCTGACTGAGGGCCAATACGAACTACTCGGCCTAAGCGGTCGGTCGTCGGTCGGTACGAACAAGTCGGCAATGCACTCGTTACCGGACGAATGTTGGCTAGAAGGTATCCTGCTTAGAGTTAGCTACTATTTTTGCTTGGGCTAACGTCTAAAGAATCAGGCTACTAATCCTTGCAAAGGGAAGATCTAGCCAGCCAATTCGACCAGCCCATCCCGAAAAGCCTTGGCACTAGGGCATGCTGGATGCGCTGCTGCCCGTTCAAGCTCGAATCGCAGCGCCTCACCGCACATCTTTTTCGCAAAAATAACCTTGTTGCTGCCGGGCCCCCTGGAACCATGTGCCTTAGCCACTTCCTTCAAACGATCCCAAGGCATTCCAAGCGTTTTCTCTGGCGCGGGTTCAACAAACTCCAATGAATTCAGCCAACGACGCATCGCATCGGTGTCAGCCAAAAACCAGGCCTCAAGCGCTTTAACCGCAATAAAAATCAAGTTTGTGTGCTCTGTTGTGATGCGGGCTTTGACCGTTTCCACATCTGCAGCTTCCTCTAGATCCGTCAATATCACGATGTGGGCGGGCTGACTGCGAGCAAATTGCGCCAACATGGTTTTGAGGTGGTGCGGCAATAAATTTCCGCCCCCTTTGGCATTTATCACGGGGCTACAAATTTCGAGCCCCTGATCGCCTGCCCACTTTCTGAATCCGGCAGACTCGATCAGAACCTTTTCGGAATCCCCTTCAACGATGAACCCCACTTTCACCATGGCAAGCCACCATCAAACATGTTCATGAGCCACGCCGTGTCTAAGTTCAGGTCATCCATTGCCGCACTACTTTGAGCCGCATTTTTCGCAACAGTTTTTCCATCTAATTTGTTGACCAGCCACAACTCAGTGACCTTAGATGCGCGAACCAATGACTCACTGTGCGTTGTGACAAAGACCGGGTGCTCGATATTTGCGTTTTGGCGCATCAGGTCCACCAAAGCCTCAATGCCTTTGGGGTGCAGTCCTCGCTCGGGCTCTTCGATCAGCGTGATGCCATGTCTTTTTGCGCGACTAAGTACGGCCGTCATAATGCACAGCGCGTAGATAGTTCCATCCGAAATCAGGTTTGCAGGAAAGTGCGCCTTAGTGCCCTCTTCCTTGAATTTAATCACCGTGCCACCACTTAGTCGGTCAGGCTCCGCGCGGACCTGCTCCATGCCCGGCACTAAAAGGCTCATCCATTCCATTACCTGTGTACGAAAATCATCATCCTTCTCAAGCGTCGCGAGCATCGTTGCGACGTTATGTCCGTTTGGGTGCAATGCGGTGGTATCTGCACTTGAACCATCAGGCTCTTTCGCACCCAAGGGATCAAAGCGGAAAACCTCGACATTGGTCAAATAGTCATACAGTGGAAACTCCCCGTGCGTAAACAAAAGCCCAGACATATCTGGCGGAAACTTTTCAATGACGATGGGAGCTTCACTATTTGGGGAATATATCTGGGGATCACTCCCCTTTTTTCTTTCCAAGATCTTCTTCCCGTTAACCGCCAGAGTCTCATCCAGCACGGGAGCCGTGTCCATGTCGTGTACCTTGAGGCTATAAACCAAGGCTTGTCCATCCAAGGTTGCACGGATGCTGAATCCAAAGGTACGGGCATTGCGCCTTCGAAGCTTATAGCTGTGAACTTGAGGAAAACCACGGAACTGACGCAAAGCCTTGACCGCCCCGGACTCAACGACAGCACTGACGAAGGACAACGCATCCATCAAGTTGCTTTTGCCAGAGCCGTTCGGTCCAGCAAACACACTGAACGGCTCTAAGCCCAGCAGCTGAAGGTCGGCCACACTTTTGAAGCCCGAAACTTCGATCTGATCTATTTTCATCTGTTGCCCTTTTTTTTACCTGTGCCAGCCCCGCACCTAGCCACCTATTACAACCGTTGAGCATTCTGAAGCATTTCACTTCAGTGATGTTTACTGACCAAAGAAATCGGTGTTGCTTTCGTCTGCTATGGTCGCCAGCTTTGGCACCAATTTATATCAGACTTCGCTGCCAAAGCAGTTCGCATTCGGCACTTGCCCTTAACGTCTGTTCCGCTCTGTAATCTGCCTTTGCCACGCCAAGCCAATAAAAGTCCGGATTGGGCACAACTGAGCCACTCACCAGTTTTCTGTGAGCTAGGAGTGGGAATCCGTTTGTTGCAAAGCGGCATACCCTTTGGGTATAGACCATAGATTACGGATTCCCTTTTTTATCCGGCCTTCAGATCACGAAAAAGCCGTGCGTGCCGTCGCGGCCGAGTTGCTCAACCAGGCCGAATTCCCAATCGAGATAGTCTTGCATGGCGTCGCGCGGGTTGTCGGTGCCCTCGTAAGGCCGGCGATAGCGGTCGGTCGGCGGCGAGGCGAGCCGGGTCGGGCCGTTTTCCAGCGGCAGGCCGGCCTTCTGCCAGGCCTGGGTGCCGCCCTCCAGGACCTGGACCGGGGCATCGACCAGGCTTTTCAGCTCGGCCACGGCAAACACGGCCAGCTGGCTGGTGGCGCAGGTCAGCACGTAGCGTTCGGCCGGCGGGATTTGGCCGAGCGCTTCAGCCAGCCGCGAACGCTGGACGAACCAGGCGCCGGGCACATGGCCCCGCAGGTAATTGGCGTGCAGCGTCAGGTCGAGCACGGCAGTCCGGCCGGCGTCGAGGTGCCTGGCCAATTCGGCCGGTGAAATGAAGTCGACCGCCGGCGTCGGCGGCAGCGGCGCCTGCCAGGCGCCGCTTTCGCTCAGATCGGCCGGCGCCAGGCCATCGACAACGAGCACCTCCCAGCCCATCTGGGCCAGCCACGAAGCGCTCATGTTGGCGCGGACACCATCGCTGTCGGCCAGCACTAGGCGAGCGCCGCGCACCGGGGCGACCATCTCGGTTTCCTGGACGAGTTGGCCGCCCGGCACGGAGCGGAAGCCGGGCAGGTGGCCGGCGGCGTACTCTTCCGGCGTGCGGACATCGAAGAAATAGGTGGTGCGGGCCTGCTGGCGGTGCCATTCGACCAGCGCGTCGAGCGTGGTCCGCCCGACCCCGGCGCGATCGGCGACGGCCCGGGCAGCTGCCGCCGATTTTTGCTCAATTTCAGCGTCGACCGCAGGAAACAGTCGATTCTGGCCCTGGTCGAGCTGTTGCCCGGCCAGCGTCCAGCCGATCGTCCCGTTGCGCAGCGCGGCGACCGGGTTGGGCAGGCCGGCGTTGATCAGCGACTGGGTGCCGATGATGCTGCGCGTGCGGCCGGCGCAATTGACGATGACCTGGGTGGTCGGATTCGGGGCGAGGGCGGGCACGCGCAGCACCAGTTCTGCGCCGGGCACGCTGGTGGCGGTCGGGATGCTCATCGTTTGGTATTCGTCGACACGGCGGGCATCGACGATGACCACATCGGCCTGGGCATCGAGCAGCGCCTGGACTTCCTCGGCCGAGAAGGATGGGGTGTGGCGTATCGACTCGACCAGTTCGCCGAAGGCCTTGCTCGGCACATTGACGTCGCGGAACAGCTCGCCGTCCGCCGCCGCCCAGCCGGCAATGCCGCCGGCGAAGGTGGCGACGTCGCTGTAGCCAAGTTCGATCAGCTTGCGGGCGGCCCGTTCGGCATCGCCCTCGCCATCATCGAGGGTGACGATGGCGACATCACGGCGCGGCAGCTTGGCGTAGGCGTTGGTTTCGATGCGCGCCAGCGGGAAATTGGCGGCAAAGAGCGGGTGCGCCTGGGCGTGCGGATCTTCCTCGCGGACATCGAGCAGCGCGATTTCGCGCTTGGCAAGCAGCGCGCAACGGATTTCTTCATAGGTGGCCCGACGAATGGCGTGCATCTTCAGCTCCACAGGTTGGGCACGACCGCGCTGGCGTAGCCGGAAACGAAGGATTTCTCGGCGCCGGTCAGCGGGTCGAAGACATGGCGGTCGACGCGGCCGATATTGCGCCCGTAGACGTGGATGCTGATCGACGGCTGGTCAGCCAGGTCGTTGGCGACTTCGTGCACATCGCCGATGGTGGGCGAAACCACCGTCGTCTGGCCGGGGAGCAGCAGGCTGCTGCCGCTTGCCAGGTAGCTGCCGTCCGCCTGTTTCTGATAGGCCGTTTCGCGTTCGCGGCCACGCAGGCCACCGACCAGGCCCCAGGTCAGATGGTCGTGCACCGGCGTTTTCTGGCCCGGCCCCCAGACGAAGCTGACGATCGACAGGCGATCGAGCGGATCGGCGTAGAGCAGGTACTGCTGGTAATACTGCGGATGCGGCCGGGCGAATTGCTCGGGCAGCCAGTCGTCGGTTGCCACCAGTTCGGCGAGCAGCTTCTGGCCGTGGGCGAGGATGAGGTCTTCGTTCGGATTGCTGTCCAGCAGGCGGGTGATGCCCTGGACGAAATCAAGCAGTTTGCTGTGACTCATGCGTTTTCCCTTATGAATGTGCGGCAATGCCGCTCTATCCACGCTAACAAGCCGCTAGAGGGGGGGCAAAGACGGATTCCTTATTTGCTAATCATGTCGGGGGGCGCCATCAAGTACGCGCCAGGCTCTTGTCTTCGCCATGGCATCGTCAATACATGCTTATCAAGGCCGGGCTTATGTCGATCGAACAACAAGCTCGTTCCGCCTTCGCCGGGCGCCCGCTAGATTGAGGCTGTCCAAACAACGGGGAGCACGGCATGGCTGCATTGATCGTCGGCGGTGATCGCGTCGGTACCTACAAGGATTTCCTGGTCCAGCAAGGCTACGAGCCGGTTCGCCACTGGAGCGGGCGCAAGCAGAGCGAGTGCCATCGGACGATTCCGGTCGACACCCGCGTTGTCGTGGTCATGGTGGACTACGTCAACCATGGCCTGGCCCGCAAGATTCGCCGTTCGGCCAGCGACATGGACGTGCCGGTGGTTTTCAGCCGGCGCTGTGTTGGCCAACTGAGCAACGCCCTGGCCGGCGTCGCCGGCTGAGGCGGAACTAGCTCCTATCTCCGGGCGGGGCGCGGATTTCACCCCGAAAAGAACGTTTACCGCAAGAACCTGCAAGCGATGGCGCCGCCCCGGTTTTGGATGGCTATGGCCGACAAGCTTATTTGTTCAATTGTTATAACGATCTAAATTTTTATTCGTTTTTGGCATGAATTGCCCGACATAAATTGGCGGCTACAGACGTCAGCGCACAACTCGCGGCGACGCCGATCCCAACCCGGGCCAGCGATTCCGAATTGCGAATACTGGTCGCCAAGAATGCGAAAGGAATTTCCATGTCCGATGTCGTGCTTGATGTCCAGCAGCCTTCCCATGTCAGCCCGCCGTTCGCCGGTGAGGGGCTCGCCGCGGCCTCGCCCATCCTCCAAATAGCCCGCCAGCGTGCCGCCGAGGAAGGCTTGCCCTATGCCGGCAGCGTCACGCCGCAGGATGCCTGGGCCTTGGTCACCAGCGGCGAAGCCATCCTGGTCGACGTGCGGACCGCCGAGGAGCGCAAGTTCGTCGGCCATGTGCCGGAAACGCAGCACGTGGCCTGGATGACCGGCCTGTCGCTGTCGCGCAATCCGCGCTTTGCCAAGGAGCTGGAAGCCAAGGCCGCCAAGGACGATGTCGTCCTGCTGCTCTGTCGCAGCGGCAAGCGCTCGGCGGCGGCCGCCGAAGCGGCGCACAAGGCCGGCTTCAAGAATGTCTTCAACATCCTCGAAGGGTTCGAGGGTGATCTCGACGAACAGCAGCGGCGCGGTGCCTTCAATGGCTGGCGCAATGCCGGTCTGCCGTGGATTCAGGACTGATTCATCAATATTCAGGGAGAAAACAGCATGTCCAAATGGTTCGCAGATAACTCACAGTCGATCGGCCGCACGCCGCTGGTCAAACTCAACCGCGTCATCGACGGCGCCCAGGCGACGGTGTTGGCCAAGATCGAAGGGCGCAACCCGGCCTATTCGGTCAAGTGCCGGATCGGGGCGGCACTGATCAACGATGCCGAACAGCGCGGCCTGCTCGGGCCGGGCAAGGAACTGGTCGAGCCGACCTCCGGCAACACCGGCATCGCGCTCGCCTTCGTCGCCGCCGCCAAGGGCATTCCGCTGACGCTGACCATGCCGGAAACGATGAGTGTCGAACGGCGCAAGCTGCTCACCGCCTTTGGCGCCAAACTGGTGTTGACCGAAGGCGCCAAGGGCATGGCCGGCGCGATCGCCAAGGCCGAGGAAATCGCTGCCGGCGAACCCGACAAATACGTGCTGCTGCAGCAGTTCAAGAACCCGGCCAACCCGGCCATCCACGAAGCGACGACCGGCCCGGAAATCTGGCAAGACACCGAGGGTGCTGTCGATATCCTGGTCTCCGGGGTGGGTACCGGCGGCACGATCACCGGCGTTTCGCGCTATATCAAGCAAACGCAGGGCAAGGCTATCCAGTCGGTTGCCGTCGAGCCGACGGCTAGCCCAGTACTGACCCAGGCCCGTGCCGGCGAGGCGATCAAGCCGGGGCCGCACAAGATCCAGGGCATCGGCGCCGGTTTCGTGCCGGCCGTCCTCGATCTGTCGCTGGTCGATGCCGTCGAGCAGGTGTCCAACGAGGATGCGGTGCTCTACGCCCGGCGCTTGGCCAAGGAGGAGGGAATCATCTCCGGCATTTCGAGCGGCGCCGCCGTCGCGGCCGCCGCCCGCCTGGCGCAGAAGGCGGAGAACGCCGGCAAGACCATCGTCGTCGTGCTGCCCGATTCCGGCGAGCGCTATCTCAGCTCGGTCCTGTTCGAAGGCCTGTTCAACG